>OIXV01000034.1_pt1 | contig 118909 bp, 103 predicted proteins | sample 1587771 | NCBI WGS metagenome assembly OIXV01 (sample SAMEA3888893, study PRJEB22519) | human gut metagenome | biome: human gut; feature: human-associated habitat; material: faeces | place: Denmark | collected 2010
CTCGTGTTATATCCCGCCGTTAACCACCATCAAACAGGATTTTCGCCTGCTGGGGCAAACCAGCGTGGACCGCTTGCTGCAACTCTCTCAGGGCCAGGCAGTGAAGGGCAATCAGCTGTTGCCCGTCTCACTGGTGAAAAGAAAAACCACCCTGGCGCCCAATACGCAAACCGCCTCTCCCCGCGCGTTGGCCGATTCATTAATGCAGCTGGCACGACAGGTTTCCCGACTGGAAAGCGGGCAGTGAGCGCAACGCAATTAATGTGAGTTAGCTCACTCATTAGGCACCCCAGGCTTTACACTTTATGCTTCCGGCTCGTATGTTGTGTGAAATTGTGAGCGGATAACAATTTCACACAGGAAACAGCTATGACCATGATTACGGATTCACTGGCCGTCGTTTTACAACGTCGTGACTGGGAAAACCCTGGCGTTACCCAACTTAATCGCCTTGCAGCACATCCCCCTTTCGCCAGCTGGCGTAATAGCGAAGAGGCCCGCACCGATCGCCCTTCCCAACAGTTGCGCAGCCTGAATGGCGAATGGCGCTTTGCCTGGTTTCCGGCACCAGAAGCGGTGCCGGAAAGCTGGCTGGAGTGCGATCTTCCTGAGGCCGATACTGTCGTCGTCCCCTCAAACTGGCAGATGCACGGTTACGATGCGCCCATCTACACCAACGTGACCTATCCCATTACGGTCAATCCGCCGTTTGTTCCCACGGAGAATCCGACGGGTTGTTACTCGCTCACATTTAATGTTGATGAAAGCTGGCTACAGGAAGGCCAGACGCGAATTATTTTTGATGGCGTTAACTCGGCGTTTCATCTGTGGTGCAACGGGCGCTGGGTCGGTTACGGCCAGGACAGTCGTTTGCCGTCTGAATTTGACCTGAGCGCATTTTTACGCGCCGGAAAAAACCGCCTCGCGGTGATGGTGCTGCGCTGGAGTGACGGTAGTTATCTGGAAGATCAGGATATGTGGCGAATGAGCGGCATTTTCCGTGACGTCTCGTTGCTGCACAAACCGACCACACAAATCAGCGATTTTCATGTTGCCACTCGCTTTAATGATGATTTCAGCCGCGCGGTACTGGAGGCAGAAGTTCAGATGTACGGCGAGCTGCGCGATGAGCTGCGGGTGACGGTTTCTTTGTGGCAGGGTGAAACGCAGGTCGCCAGCGGCACCGCGCCTTTCGGCGGTGAAATTATCGATGAGCGTGGTGGTTATGCCGATCGCGTCACACTACGTCTGAACGTCGAAAACCCGAAACTGTGGAGCGCCGAAATCCCGAATCTCTATCGTGCGGTGGTTGAACTGCACACCGCCGACGGCACGCTGATTGAAGCAGAAGCCTGCGATGTCGGTTTCCGCGAGGTGCGGATTGAAAATGGTCTGCTGCTGCTGAACGGCAAGCCGTTGCTGATTCGCGGCGTTAACCGTCACGAGCATCATCCTCTGCATGGTCAGGTCATGGATGAGCAGACGATGGTGCAGGATATCCTGCTGATGAAGCAGAACAACTTTAACGCCGTGCGCTGTTCGCATTATCCGAACCATCCGCTGTGGTACACGCTGTGCGACCGCTACGGCCTGTATGTGGTAGATGAAGCCAACATTGAAACCCACGGCATGGTGCCAATGAATCGTCTGACCGATGATCCGCGCTGGCTACCGGCGATGAGCGAACGCGTAACGCGAATGGTGCAGCGCGATCGTAATCACCCGAGTGTGATCATCTGGTCGCTGGGGAATGAATCAGGCCACGGCGCTAATCACGACGCGCTGTATCGCTGGATCAAATCTGTCGATCCTTCCCGCCCGGTGCAGTATGAAGGCGGCGGTGCCGACACCTCCGCAACCGATATTATTTGCCCGATGTACGCGCGCGTGGATGAAGACCAGCCCTTCCCGGCTGTGCCGAAATGGTCCATCAAAAAATGGCTTTCGCTGCCTGGAGAACTGCGCCCACTGATCCTTTGCGAATACGCCCACGCGATGGGTAACAGTCTTGGCGGCTTCGCTAAATACTGGCAGGCGTTTCGTCAGTACCCCCGTTTACAGGGCGGCTTCGTCTGGGACTGGGTGGATCAGTCGCTGATTAAATATGATGAAAATGGCAATCCGTGGTCGGCTTACGGCGGTGATTTTGGCGATACGCCGAACGATCGCCAGTTCTGCATGAACGGTCTGGTCTTTGCCGACCGCACGCCGCATCCAGCGCTGACGGAAGCAAAACACCAGCAGCAGTTTTTCCAGTTCCGTTTATCCGGGCAAACCATCGAAGTGACCAGCGAATACCTGTTCCGTCATAGCGATAACGAGCTCCTGCACTGGATGGTGGCGCTGGATGGTAAGCCGCTGGCAAGCGGTGAAGTGCCTCTGGATGTCGCTCCACAAGGTAAACAGTTGATTGAACTGCCTGAACTACCGCAGCCGGAGAGCGCCGGGCAACTCTGGCTCACAGTACGCGTAGTGCAACCGAACGCGACCGCATGGTCAGAAGCCGGGCACATCAGCGCCTGGCAGCAGTGGCGTCTGGCGGAAAACCTCAGTGTGACGCTCCCCGCCGCGTCCCACGCCATCCCGCATCTGACCACCAGCGAAATGGATTTTTGCATCGAGCTGGGTAATAAGCGTTGGCAATTTAACCGCCAGTCAGGCTTTCTTTCACAGATGTGGATTGGCGATAAAAAACAACTGCTGACGCCGCTGCGCGATCAGTTCACCCGTGCACCGCTGGATAACGACATTGGCGTAAGTGAAGCGACCCGCATTGACCCTAACGCCTGGGTCGAACGCTGGAAGGCGGCGGGCCATTACCAGGCCGAAGCAGCGTTGTTGCAGTGCACGGCAGATACACTTGCTGATGCGGTGCTGATTACGACCGCTCACGCGTGGCAGCATCAGGGGAAAACCTTATTTATCAGCCGGAAAACCTACCGGATTGATGGTAGTGGTCAAATGGCGATTACCGTTGATGTTGAAGTGGCGAGCGATACACCGCATCCGGCGCGGATTGGCCTGAACTGCCAGCTGGCGCAGGTAGCAGAGCGGGTAAACTGGCTCGGATTAGGGCCGCAAGAAAACTATCCCGACCGCCTTACTGCCGCCTGTTTTGACCGCTGGGATCTGCCATTGTCAGACATGTATACCCCGTACGTCTTCCCGAGCGAAAACGGTCTGCGCTGCGGGACGCGCGAATTGAATTATGGCCCACACCAGTGGCGCGGCGACTTCCAGTTCAACATCAGCCGCTACAGTCAACAGCAACTGATGGAAACCAGCCATCGCCATCTGCTGCACGCGGAAGAAGGCACATGGCTGAATATCGACGGTTTCCATATGGGGATTGGTGGCGACGACTCCTGGAGCCCGTCAGTATCGGCGGAATTCCAGCTGAGCGCCGGTCGCTACCATTACCAGTTGGTCTGGTGTCAAAAATAATAATAACCGGGCAGGCCATGTCTGCCCGTATTTCGCGTAAGGAAATCCATTATGTACTATTTAAAAAACACAAACTTTTGGATGTTCGGTTTATTCTTTTTCTTTTACTTTTTTATCATGGGAGCCTACTTCCCGTTTTCCCGATTTGGCTACATGACATCAACCATATCAGCAAAAGTGATACGGGTATTATTTTTGCCGCTATTTCTCTGTTCTCGCTATTATTCCAACCGCTGTTTGGTCTGCTTTCTGACAAACTCGGGCTGCGCAAATACCTGCTGTGGATTATTACCGGCATGTTAGTGATGTTTGCGCCGTTCTTTATTTTTATCTTCGGGCCACTGTTACAATACAACATTTTAGTAGGATCGATTGTTGGTGGTATTTATCTAGGCTTTTGTTTTAACGCCGGTGCGCCAGCAGTAGAGGCATTTATTGAGAAAGTCAGCCGTCGCAGTAATTTCGAATTTGGTCGCGCGCGGATGTTTGGCTGTGTTGGCTGGGCGCTGTGTGCCTCGATTGTCGGCATCATGTTCACCATCAATAATCAGTTTGTTTTCTGGCTGGGCTCTGGCTGTGCACTCATCCTCGCCGTTTTACTCTTTTTCGCCAAAACGGATGCGCCCTCTTCTGCCACGGTTGCCAATGCGGTAGGTGCCAACCATTCGGCATTTAGCCTTAAGCTGGCACTGGAACTGTTCAGACAGCCAAAACTGTGGTTTTTGTCACTGTATGTTATTGGCGTTTCCTGCACCTACGATGTTTTTGACCAACAATTTGCTAATTTCTTTACTTCGTTCTTTGCTACCGGTGAACAGGGTACGCGGGTATTTGGCTACGTAACGACAATGGGCGAATTACTTAACGCCTCGATTATGTTCTTTGCGCCACTGATCATTAATCGCATCGGTGGGAAAAACGCCCTGCTGCTGGCTGGCACTATTATGTCTGTACGTATTATTGGCTCATCGTTCGCCACCTCAGCGCTGGAAGTGGTTATTCTGAAAACGCTGCATATGTTTGAAGTACCGTTCCTGCTGGTGGGCTGCTTTAAATATATTACCAGCCAGTTTGAAGTGCGTTTTTCAGCGACGATTTATCTGGTCTGTTTCTGCTTCTTTAAGCAACTGGCGATGATTTTTATGTCTGTACTGGCGGGCAATATGTATGAAAGCATCGGTTTCCAGGGCGCTTATCTGGTGCTGGGTCTGGTGGCGCTGGGCTTCACCTTAATTTCCGTGTTCACGCTTAGCGGCCCCGGCCCGCTTTCCCTGCTGCGTCGTCAGGTGAATGAAGTCGCTTAAGCAATCAATGTCGGATGCGGCGCGAGCGCCTTATCCGACCAACATATCATAACGGAGTGATCGCATTGAACATGCCAATGACCGAAAGAATAAGAGCAGGCAAGCTATTTACCGATATGTGCGAAGGCTTACCGGAAAAAAGACTTCGTGGGAAAACGTTAATGTATGAGTTTAATCACTCGCATCCATCAGAAGTTGAAAAAAGAGAAAGCCTGATTAAAGAAATGTTTGCCACGGTAGGGGAAAACGCCTGGGTAGAACCGCCTGTCTATTTCTCTTACGGTTCCAACATCCATATAGGCCGCAATTTTTATGCAAATTTCAATTTAACCATTGTCGATGACTACACGGTAACAATCGGTGATAACGTACTGATTGCACCCAACGTTACTCTTTCCGTTACGGGACACCCTGTACACCATGAATTGAGAAAAAACGGCGAGATGTACTCTTTTCCGATAACGATTGGCAATAACGTCTGGATCGGAAGTCATGTGGTTATTAATCCAGGCGTCACCATCGGGGATAATTCTGTTATTGGCGCGGGTAGTATCGTCACAAAAGACATTCCACCAAACGTCGTGGCGGCTGGCGTTCCTTGTCGGGTTATTCGCGAAATAAACGACCGGGATAAGCACTATTATTTCAAAGATTATAAAGTTGAATCGTCAGTTTAAATTATAAAAATTGCCTGATACGCTGCGCTTATCAGGCCTACAAGTTCAGCGATCTACATTAGCCGCATCCGGCATGAACAAAGCGCAGGAACAAGCGTCGCATCATGCCTCTTTGACCCACAGCTGCGGAAAACGTACTGGTGCAAAACGCAGGGTTATGATCATCAGCCCAACGACGCACAGCGCATGAAATGCCCAGTCCATCAGGTAATTGCCGCTGATACTACGCAGCACGCCAGAAAACCACGGGGCAAGCCCGGCGATGATAAAACCGATTCCCTGCATAAACGCCACCAGCTTGCCAGCAATAGCCGGTTGCACAGAGTGATCGAGCGCCAGCAGCAAACAGAGCGGAAACGCGCCGCCCAGACCTAACCCACACACCATCGCCCACAATACCGGCAATTGCATCGGCAGCCAGATAAAGCCGCAGAACCCCACCAGTTGTAACACCAGCGCCAGCATTAACAGTTTGCGCCGATCCTGATGGCGAGCCATAGCAGGCATCAGCAAAGCTCCTGCGGCTTGCCCAAGCGTCATCAATGCCAGTAAGGAACCGCTGTACTGCGCGCTGGCACCAATCTCAATATAGAAAGCGGGTAACCAGGCAATCAGGCTGGCGTAACCGCCGTTAATCAGACCGAAGTAAACACCCAGCGTCCACGCGCGGGGAGTGAATACCACGCGAACCGGAGTGGTTGTTGTCTTGTGGGAAGAGGCGACCTCGCGGGCGCTTTGCCACCACCAGGCAAAGAGCGCAACAACGGCAGGCAGCGCCCACCAGGCGAGTGTTTGATACCAGGTTTCGCTATGTTGAACTAACCAGGGCGTTATGGCGGCACCAAGCCCACCGCCGCCCATCAGAGCCGCGGACCACAGCCCCATCACCAGTGGCGTGCGCTGCTGAAACCGCCGTTTAATCACCGAAGGCATCACCGCCTGAATGATGCCGATCCCCACCCCACCAAGCAGTGCGCTGCTAAGCAGCAGCGCACTTTGCGGGTAAAGCTCACGCATCAATGCACCGACGGCAATCAGCAACAGACTGATGGCGACACTGCGACGTTCGCTGACATGCTGATGAAGCCAGCTTCCGGCCAGCGCCAGCCCGCCCATGGTAACCACCGGCAGAGCGGTCAACAGGGCAGCCACGCTAAAGCTCATTCCGCTCGCCTGGCGCAATTGCGGTAGCAGTGGCCCGACGGAGGTGAGCAGTGGTCGCATATTAAGACCAATCAGCACCAGTACCAGCAGCATCGTGAACGTCTTTTGATGGTTGCGCATGGCTGTCAGAACGGTTTGGTCGGCAGATATTTACCATCTAAGGTGATGACCGCACGTTCGCCACCTTCCGGGTCCGCCACTTTCTTAACGTCGAGTTTGAAGTTAATCGCGCTAATAATGCCATCGCCAAATTTCTCATGAACCAACGCTTTCAGGGTTGTACCGTACACCTGCAACATTTCATAGAAACGATACATCGTTGGGTCAGTTGGAATACGGTCATCAATGCAGCCACGCAGTGGAATCATCTGCAACAGTAGAATGGAGTCTTCGTCGAGATCCAGCTTCGCCCCGACCAGGCGGGCGGCGTCGGCAGGAAGCGCCTGCTGACCCAGCAAAGCCGCGGTTACAAAGGCTTCTGCCAGACCGGTGCCGTCGGCAATCTCGGCAAATGAGAGATCTTTTTTAGCTTTGCTGAGCAAAATGGCATCGGCAAGATCAAGACGAATATTGCGGTTAATTTGTGACTGAATCATGGTGGAACTCCTGATGGTTTAAAAATAAGGTTACGCTGCGGTCGGTTGGCGTAGCGGTATGGCACAAACGCGAGGATTAGCGGCCAGTGGCACAAACTGGCGGGTTGCGCCGTCAAAAGCTGCGATGCTGCCGCTTTCAATGTCGTAGACCCAGCCGTGCAGGGCGATCCGCCCCTCTTCGAGCGCCAGGCGCACCGATGGATGAGTTTGCAAATTAGCCAACTGAGCAATGACGTTTTCACGTACCATCGCCGCAGCTTTTGACGGTAAATCGGAATGCGGGCGCGCCTCATTAACGACGCGGGCTGAATCGGCATAACGCAGCCAGTGGGAGACGGCAGGCATATGGTCCATGCACTGACAGCTGGCAATGGCGGTCATCGCGCCACAGTTGGAATGACCACAAATCACAATGTCAGATACCCGAAGCGCAGCGACGGCATACTCCACCGAAGCAGAAACGCCACCGGGTTCCGGCCCGTAGGAAGGGACGATATTGCCCGCGTTGCGAATAACGAACAGATCGCCAGGCTCACGTTGCGTCACCAGCTCAGGGACCAGACGGCTGTCGGAGCAGGAGATAAAAAGTGTGCGCGGGCTTTGCTGTGTCGCCAGCTGTTTAAACAAGGCTTCCCGCTTCGGAAATGCCTCGCGCTGGAATTTAAGGAATCCATCAATAATCTCTTTCACCGTTAACCTCTGTCTGTCTCTGGAATGAGAGGCAGACTACTCGCCGATTGTCATAAGGTAAAAGTCTCATTTATGATGAGTTCCATTGGATTTACTTATAGGTTGCGAATGCTCTCTCGACATATCAATTATTTTCTTGCCGTGGCTGAACATGGCAGCTTCACCCGTGCCGCCAGTGCGTTGCACGTCTCCCAACCTGCGCTTTCCCAGCAGATTCGTCAGTTAGAGGAGAGTTTAGGCGTGCCGCTGTTTGACCGTAGCGGGCGAACGATTCGTCTCACTGATGCAGGAGAAGTCTGGCGACAGTACGCCAGCCGGGCGTTACAGGAACTGGGGGCGGGTAAACGGGCGATTCATGATGTTGCCGATCTGACGCGAGGATCGCTGCGTATCGCCGTCACCCCCACCTTTACGAGCTACTTTATCGGCCCCTTAATGGCGGATTTCTATGCGCGCTATCCCAGCATCACGCTCCAGCTACAGGAAATGTCGCAGGAGAAAATCGAGGATATGCTTTGCCGCGACGAGTTGGACGTTGGGATTGCCTTCGCGCCTGTGCATTCGCCGGAGCTGGAGGCAATTCCTTTACTGACAGAAAGTTTAGCGTTAGTCGTGGCGCAACATCATCCGCTGGCCGTCCATGAACAGGTGGCGTTGAGTCGCTTGCATGATGAAAAACTGGTCCTGCTCAGCGCGGAATTTGCCACCAGAGAGCAAATTGACCACTACTGCGAGAAAGCGGGGCTACATCCACAGGTGGTCATTGAGGCGAACTCAATTAGCGCGGTTCTGGAGCTGATTCGCCGCACTTCCCTTTCCACATTGTTACCAGCAGCGATTGCCACACAACATGACGGGCTTAAAGCTATTTCTCTTGCCCCGCCACTACTGGAGAGAACGGCGGTTGTGTTGCGGCGGAAAAATAGCTGGCAGACAGCCGCCGCGAAGGCATTTTTGCACATGGCGTTGGATAAATGCGCGGTTGTTGGCGGAAATGAATCACGGTAGCCGCTGACACAGGTCTGCGGCTGGAATTGCCTGATGCGCTACGCTTATCAGGCCTACGAGTTCAGTGCTCTACGTAGGCCGGATAAGGCGTTCACGCCGCATCCGGCATAAACTAAGCTCGCTGTAACCCAGTCGTTCAACGTTTGTAATCGATGGCTTCTGGCTGCTCCAGATATACGGTGGTTTGTGCCGGTTGTGTGCTGGCAATCACCTTGCCGCCACGTACCGAATAACGTACCGGAACCTGACGGCGCAGCGCATCAAACCCATTTTCAGCCGGCAGGATAATCAGGTTGGCGCTGTTTCCGGCGGCAATGCCGTAATCCTGCAAATTCAACGTCCTTGCGCTGTGGTGGGTGATTAAATTCAGGCCATCGTTAATCTGCCCGTAGCCCATCAACTGGCAAACATGCAGCCCCATATGCAGCACTTGCAGCATATTCGCCGTTCCCAGCGGATACCACGGATCGAAGACATCATCGTGACCAAAGCAGACGTTAATGCCGGACTCCAGCATCTCTTTAACGCGCGTGATGCCGCGACGTTTTGGATACGTATCGAAACGTCCTTGCAGATGAATATTGACCAGCGGGTTGGCGACAAAGTTAATACCGGACATTTTCAGCAAGCGGAACAGGCGTGAGGTATACGCCCCGTTATAGGAGTGCATTGCCGTGGTGTGGCTGGCGGTGACTCGCGCGCCCATGCCTTCATGGTGCGCCAGGGCAGCAACGGTTTCGACAAAGCGCGACTGCTCGTCATCGATCTCATCACAGTGAACGTCGATGAGACGGTCGTATTTTTGCGCCAGGGCGAAGGTTTTATGCAGCGACTCCACGCCGTATTCACGGGTAAATTCAAAATGCGGAATCGCCCCCACTACATCTGCCCCTAAGCGTAACGCCTCTTCCAGCAACGCTTCACCGTTGGGATACGACAAAATCCCTTCCTGAGGGAAGGCGACGATTTGCAGATCAATCCACGGCGCGACTTCCTGCTTCACTTCCAGCATTGCTTTCAGCGCAGTTAGCGTTGCATCCGAAACATCGACATGGGTACGCACATGCTGAATGCCGTTGGCAATCTGCCATTTCAGCGTTTGCCATGCGCGTTGTTTCACATCGTCATGGGTTAATAACGCTTTGCGCTCGGCCCAGCGTTCAATGCCTTCAAACAGCGTGCCGGACTGATTCCAGTTCGGTTGTCCGGCGGTTTGCGTGGTGTCCAGGTGAATATGTGGCTCCACAAACGGCGGTATAACTAAACCTTGTTCGGCATCCAGGCTGTTTTCAGTTATGGGCATCACGCCGGATTGCGCATCAATGGCGCTGATTTTTCCGTCCTGCAGATGAATCTGCCACAGCCCCTCTTCGCCTGGTAACCGGGCGTTAATAATTGTTTGTAAAGCGTTATTCGACACTGTTAGCCTCCACATGCGTCATTGCTGCTGTCGTTTTACGATTCAAAATCGGGTTAAGGATCAGATAGCTCAGCGCGCCACCTAATACCGCGTTGACCGGAACAATTCCCGGTAACCAGTGGCCTGCAGCAATCCCCAAGGCGACCGCCAGAATCGCCACCCAATTGACACTCATCATACGCGTGGTCGCAAAGTGCTCATAGCGGCGACGGTTCATCAGATAGTCGGCGATGATCACGCCACCCACTGGAGGAATAGCTGCCGAAAGGAAGGTCAACCAGCCGACAAAATTGTTATACAGCCATAATGCGCAGACCGTACCGATAATACCGTTGATTACCGAAAGGGTTTTGCTCGACATCCCGGTAATGTTGGCGAAACCTAAACCCGACGCATAGAGTGCGTTATCGTTGGTGGTCCAGATATTCAGCCCCAGCACCACAATCGCAGGCAGCAGCAGGCCCTGAGCAATCATCACATCAGAGATATCCGCCATGCCCAGTGCCGCAGCGCCCGCTGCACCGAAAATAAACATCAACGAGTTGCCGAGGAAAAAGGCCACCATCGCCACCAGCACCGCCAGTTTGGCATTGCGACCAAACCGGACAAAGTCAGCGGTGAGCGTACCCGCACTGATAAATGACCCCACAACCAGCGCCAGCGCGACATTGAAATCTAACGGTTGTGCGGGAACGACCGCTTTTAATGCGTCCAGGCCGCCCATGCCGTTAACAGCCAGCCACACGGAATAACCGCCCAGGCAGGCGATAGCCGGAACCGCAATCACCGAAAGAACCGTCAGCGCCGAAATGCCAAAAAAGACGGTGACGGTCATCAGTAAACCGGAAACGGCAATCAGCAAATTAATATCCAGCCCGGTTGCCTTACCCACCGGAATGGCAAACATCGCCACACCGACGCCAAACCAGCCAACCTGAGTTCCGCCCAGTAGCAGTGAAGGCAGCCATGAGCCTTTAACACCAAACGAGAAGCGAGCAAGAAGATGAGTGGTCAGGCCGGTTTTTGCGCCAATGTAACCGAGAAATGAAGTGTAAATACCGAGGAGAAGATTACCGATGAGAACTGCGAGGAAGAAATCATGATAGCTAAGACCGGTTCCGAGAGTGCCGCCGGTCCACATACTGGCGGAAAAGAAGGTTAATCCCAGCATGACGAACGTCAATGCCAATACCCCTTTCCGCGCCGACTGCGGGACTGGCCCCTGGCTAAAGTTGTTATCTTGCGACACGAAATTCCCCCTTTTTGCTGTTTGAAACCCAAAAAATCCGCCGCATTCTATTCATCTGAAGATAAAAAGCAATCGTTTTCGTGGGGAAATATATTTTTTATATGAATGAGTGCAAAAAGGTGGGGGAAAAATTATCGGTGTAAAAACAGTGGGTAGGCCTGATAAGACGCGTCAGCGTCGCATCAGGCATCTGAGCATGGTGTCGGATGCGGCGCGAGCGCCTTATCCGACCTACGGTTCAGACCTGTAGGCATGATAAGACGCGTCAGCGTCGCATCAGGCATCGGCGCATGGTGTCGGATGCGACGCGAGCGCCTTATCCGACCTACGGTTCAGGTCCGTAGGCATGATAAGACGCGTCAGCGTCGCATCAGGCATCGGCACACAGTGCCGGATGCACCGCGCGACGCATCCGACAATAACCTACTCTTCCATCGCCTGGCGGATCTGATCCAACGACGCAGGATCATCAATGGTCGTCAGATCTCCAGGATCGCGTCCTTCGCAAATCGCCTGGATCGTGCGGCGCAGCATTTTTCCGGATCGCGTTTTTGGCAATTGCGAGACAAACCAGACGTGCGCCGGGCGGCCAAAGTTGCCAATCTGGCTGTCCACCAGCGCCATAATCGCCTTCTCTTGCGAGTGCGCCACATCACGATCTTCCAGACTGTCGCTCTCTTTCGGAATGACAAACGCCACCGCCACCTGCCCTTTCAGCGCATCTTTCACCCCAACCACCGCCACTTCGGCAACGCCCGGATGGCTGGAGATACTCTCTTCAATCTCGCGCGTCCCCAGCCGATGCCCGGCAACGTTAATTACATCGTCAGTGCGCCCGAGAATAAAGTGATAACCGTCAGCGTCACGGATGCCCCAGTCAAAGGTGGCGTACACCGGGCGGGAAAACAGCGACCAGTAAGTCTTCACAAAGCGGCCGTCGTCGCCCCAGATGGTCTGAATACACCCCGGCGGCAGCGGCCCTTCCACCACCAGCATCCCTTTCTCGTTGACGCCACACGGTTCGCCGGTGACTTCATTAAGCAACTGCACGTTATAGCCATACATCGGCACACCGGGGCTTCCCAGACGCGTCGGCCTGTCGTCCAGACCGCGAGCAATCGCCATAATCGGCCAGCCGGATTCGGTCTGCCAGTAGTTGTCGATGACCGGCACATCCAGCGTATTGCTCACCCAACTGGCGGTCGGCTCGTCCAGCGGTTCTCCAGCCAGATAGAGCACTTCCAGCGACGAGAGATCGTGTTTGCGAATTTCAGCGGTAGGGAATTTTTTCAGCACGCGAATGGCGGTCGGCGCTGAGAACATCCGGCTAACCTGATATTTCTCGACGATTTTCCACCACACGCCGCAGTCCGGCCAGGTCGGCAATCCTTCGTAAACGATAGTCGCCATCCCCGCCAGCAGCGGCGCGTAAACGATATACGAATGCCCCACCACCCAGCCGATATCCGATGCGCAAAAGAACACGCTGCCCGCTTTGCCGCCAAAAATGGTGTCCATCGAGGTCGCCAGCGCCACCGCATATCCGCCGACGTCACGCTGCACGCCTTTAGGTTTGCCGGTCGTGCCGGAAGTGTAGAGAATGCAGGAGGTTTCGTTGGATTCCAGCCACGCCACCGGTACCCGCGCGCCGATGTGTTGATGGCGCAACGACGCGAAATCGACATCCCGCCCGCTGACGCGCGCCATTTTCGCCAGCCCGCGATCCACCAGCAAAACATGGCGTGGCTGGTGCTGCGCCTGACTTATCGCATCGTCGAGCAATTTTTTATAGGGAATGATTTTGCCACCGCGCGCTCCGGCATCAGCCGAGACAATCAGCACCGGTTTAGCGTCATCAATTCGCGCCGCCACGCTGTGCGAGGCAAATCCACCAAACACCACCGAGTGAATAGCGCCAATGCGCGCGCAGGCCAGCAGAGTAATATGCGCTTCGGCAATCATCGGCATATACACCAGCACCCGATCGCCGCGCTGCACACCCAATGAACGCAACATTGAGGCCACCGCGTTCACTTCGTCATGCAGCTGACGAAAGGTAAAGGTGCGCTCTTCTTCTGTTTCCGAAGAGACGGCAATCAGCGCCAGCGCCTCTGGCTGTTTCTCCAGCCAGCGGTCGATGGCGTTGTGGCACAAGTTGGTTCGGCCTTCACAAAACCAACGGGCAAACGGCGGATTGCTGTGATCGAGCGTTTGCGTAAAGGGCGTCTGCCAGTCAATACGCCGGGCCTGCTCGGCCCAGAACTGCTCCGGTTCGTTAATCGAACGCTGATAAAATTCGCTAAAAGACATAATGCTCTCCTGTTGAACTTACGCCTTACCGCCGTTTACTTAAATGACGTACAGGTCGAGATACTCATTGACCGGCATCTGTTCCAGGCGAGCTCTGTCGAGAGAAACCTCCAGAATGCGCTGCTGTTGGCGAGTCGGGAACTGGCGCGCGAGATTGATTTTGAATTTATCGACCAGTTTCGGAATACCATCCTGACGGCGGCGAGCATGACCAATGGGGTACTCCACCACCACTTCTTCAAATCGTGTGCCGTCGGTGAACTCAAGGGTAATGGCATTGGCGATGGCGCGTTTTTCCGGGTCGTGGTAGTCAGCGGTAAATGCCGGATCTTCAAAGCAATTGATCTTCTCGCGCAGGGCGTCAATGCGTTTATCTTGCGCAACGTTGTCCTCGTAATCTGCCGCCGTTAAGCGCCCGAATAGCAGCGGGATCGCCACCATGTACTGAATGCAGTGATCGCGGTCTGCCGGGTTATTGAGCGGCCCTTTTTTGTCGATGATGCGAATACAGGCTTCGTGGGTGCGAATGGTCACTTTTTCGATATCCGCCGCCGTTTTGCCTGCTGCCTGCATCTGTTCATAGAGCGTCATCGCTGCTTCAACTGCCGTCTGGGAGTGGAACTCCGCCGGGAAGGAGATTTTGAACAGCACATTTTCCATAACGTAGGAACCGTACGGGCGCTGGAAGCGGAACGATTCACCTTTAAAGGAGACGTCGTAGAAGCCCCACACCGGCGCAGTCAGGGCTGACGGGTAACCCATTTCGCCCGTTTTCGCCATCAGTGCCAGACGTACCGCGCGGGAAGTGGCATCGCCCGCCGCCCAGGATTTACGCGTGCCGGTGTTCGGCGCATGGCGATAGGTGCGCAGCGACTGACCGTCCACCCACGCCAGCGAAACGGCGTTGAGAATTTCCTCGCGGGTCAGGCCGAGCATTTCGGCGACCACGGCGGTGGAAGCCACTTTCACTAACAGAACGTGGTCGAGGCCGACGCGGTTAAAGGAGTTTTCCAGCGCGATGCAGCCCTGAATTTCATGGGCTTTGATCATTGCGGTCAGCACCTGTTTCATGGTCAACGGCGCTTTGCCGCTGGCGACCGCGTTGCGCGAAAGCCAGTCCGCCGTTGCCAGAATGCCGCCGAGGTTGTCGGAAGGATGGCCCCACTCCTCCGCCAGCCAGGTATCGTTGAAATCGAGCCAGCGGATCATCGCGCCGATGTTAAATGCCGCCTGGACGGGGTCGAGCTGGAACTGAGTTCCGGGGACGCGCACGCCGTTGGGTACGACGGTGCCGGGAACAATTGGCCCCAGCAGTTTTTTACAGGCCGGGTATTCGAGAGCTTCCAGACCGCAGCCGAGCGTGTCGAGCAGGCAGTAATGTGCGGTGTCGTAGGCCACTTTAGAGCTGATTTCGTAGTTCATGACGTAATCGACGATATCAACGATTTCACGATCAAATTCCGGGCGGATGTTGTTGATTTGAGCTGACATTGGGTACGTTTCCTTATTGTTATTCGTAGAGGTTTACTGGCGCTTATCCAGCGCGACAAACGGGCGGTCTTCCGGTCCAACATAATTGGCGGAAGGACGGATAATTTTGTTGTCCTGACGTTGTTCGATAATGTGCGCCGCCCAGCCGGTGACGCGGGCGATAACAAACAGTGGTGTGAACATCTCGGTGGGAACGCCCATCATGTTGTAGGAAACAGCAGAGAACCAGTCGAGATTGGGGAACATCTTTTTGCTCTCCCACATCACCGTTTCCAGGCGATCGGCGATGTTGTACATCTTCAGCGAGCCGCCTTCCTGCGAGAGCTGCTTCGCCACACGTTTAATCACCTGGTGGCGCGGGTCAGCGATGGTGTAAACCGGATGACCAAAACCAATGACCACTTCTTTGTTTTCCACGCGCTTGCGGATATCTGCTTCGGCTTCGTCCGGCGTTTCGTAGCGTTGCTGGATCTCCAGCGACACTTCATTCGCCCCGCCGTGTTTTGGCCCGCGCAGTGCGCCAATCGCGCCAATAATCGCGGAATACATATCAGAGCCGGTGCCCGCAATCACCCGACTGGTAAAGGTGGAGGCGTTAAACTCGTGTTCGGCGTACAGCACCAGCGAGATATGCATCGCCTTTTCCCAGCTTTGCGATGGCTTTTCGCCGTGCAGCAGATGCAGGAAGTGACCGCCGATGGAGTCGTCATCGGTTTCCGGTTGGATGCGTTCGCCGTTGTGGCTGTAGTGATACCAATAAAGGAGAATCGAGCTAAGCGACGCCAGCAGTTTGTCGGCAATATCCCGCGCGCCAGAGACGGTATGCCCCTCTTTTTCTGGCAGCGTGCAGCCGAGCGCGGAAACACCGGTGCGCATAACATCCATCGGGTGCGACGCCGCCGGTAAGGCTTCCAGCACGGTACGCACGTTAGCCGGTAAACCGCGCAGGGCTTTCAGTTTCGTTTTGTAAGCGGCGAGTTCGTCACGGGTCGGCAGTTTGCCGTGGATCAGCAGATGCGCCACTTCTTCAAATTCGCAATGTTTCGCCAGATCAAGAATATCGTAGCCGCGGTAATGCAGGTCATTGCCACTTTTACCCACGGTGCAGAGCGCCGTATTGCCCGCCGGAACGCCAGAAAGTGCCACAGATTTTTTCGGTTTAATGACATGGGTACTGTTTTGCAGGATCGTTGTGTCGCTCATGTTGTCCTCGTCATTGTTATCATTTGTAGGGTCGAGATTGTTGTCGGATGCGACGCTATGCGTCTTATCCGACCTACAGTTCAGTGCACCCCGTAGGCCTGATAAGTCGCGTCAGCGGCGCATCAGGCATCGGTTGTCGGATGCGACGCCATCCGTCTTATCCGACCTACAGTTCAGTGCACCTCGTAGGCCTGATAAGTCGCGTCAGCGACGCATCAGGCATCGGCTGTCGAATACAATCAACGGGCGTTTTTTATTTCACCTGGCTACGGGCAAACAGGTTGTCGAGCTTCTCTTCGTACTGGTAGTAGTTGATGCTTTCGTACAGCTCGTTGCGGGTCTGCATGGTGTCGATGACGCTTTTCTGCGTGCCTTCCTGGCGCAGGACGTTGTAGACATGTTCAGCGGCGCGGTTCATGGCGCGGAACGCTGAAAGTGGGTACAGCGCCATTGCGACATGGGCGCTGCGTAATTCGTCGGTGGTAAACAGCGGCGTGGCACCAAATTCGGTGATGTTGGCGAGGATCGGCACCTGCACCGCATCGGCAAACTGGCGGTACATGGCGAGTTCGGTAATCGCCTCCGGGAACAACATCTCGGCACCCGCTTCAACATAGGCCTGCGCACGCTCGATCGCCGCATCCAGCCCCTCTACCGCCAGAGCATCGGTGCGCGCCATGATCACAAAATCAGGATCGGTTTTCGCATCCACCGCCGCGCGGATCCGATCCACCATCTCTTCTTTCGAGACGATCGCTTTATTCGGACGATGACCGCAGCGTTTCGCACCAACCTGATCTTCAATATGCAATCCTGCCGCACCGGCTTTAATCATCGATTTCACGGTGCGCGCCACGTTAAAGGCCGAAGAACCAAAACCGATATCCGCATCCACCAGCAGCGGCAGCGAACAAACGTCGGTGATACGGCGAATGTCGGTCAGCACATCATCAAGGGTAGAAATACCGAGATCGGGCAGCCCCAGCGAACCTGCCGCCACGCCACCGCCAGAAAGATAAATTGCCTGATATCCGGCACGCTGCGCCAACAGCGCATGATTAGCGTTGATGGTGCCAACAATCTGCAATGGATTTTCTTTAGTCAGTGCAGCGCGAAACGCTTTACCTGGAGAGTGTAGAGACATAGCCCATCCTTTGTTATCAACTTGTTATTTGCGTTGATAAAGACAAAGCAAGGGGTGTGCCACAATTGCCTTAATAAAATTAAATGTTTAATTTCAATTTGTTAGAGATAAAGTCATGAACTAATCCGCAAATATGCGTTTCAGTTAACGTTTCAGGCAATGTTTCACCGCGTTTCATTGCAACAATTATGAAACAAGACTAAACCCAATATTCGGTTTCTTAACTTTGCGGTGCGCTATGGCACATCCACCACGGCTTAATGACGACAAACCGGTTATCTGGACGGTATCTGTAACGCGCCTGTTCGAGCTGTTTCGCGATATCAGCCTCGAGTTTGATCACCTGGCGAACATTACCCCTATTCAGCTTGGCTTTGAAAAAGCAGTGACCTACATCCGCAAGAAACTGGCAAACGAACGCTGTGACGCCATCATCGCGGCTGGCTCTAACGGCGCGTACCTGAAAAGCCGCCTGTCAGTGCCAGTTATTTTGATTAAACCGAGCGGCTACGATGTGTTACAGGCACTGGCAAAAGCCGGAAAACTCACCTCTTCTATCGGCGTTGTCACCTATCAGGAAACCATTCCAGCGCTGGTGGCGTTTCAAAAAACCTTTAATTTGCGCCTCGACCAACGTAGCTACATTACCGAGGAAGACGCACGCGGGCAGATTAACGAGCTAAAAGCTAACGGCACCGAAGCGGTGGTCGGCGCGGGGCTGATTACCGATTTGGCAGAAGAAGCCGGAATGACCGGAATTTTTATCTATTCCGCCGCCACCGTGCGCCAGGCGTTCAGCGATGCGCTGGATATGACGCGCATGTCGTTACGCCATAACACTCACGATGCCACCCGCAACGCCCTGCGTACTCGTTACGTGCTGGGCGATATGCTCGGTCAATCACCACAGATGGAACAAGTACGGCAGACTATTTTGCTGTATGCCCGCTCCAGTGCGGCGGTGTTGATTGAGGGGGAAACGGGGACGGGCAAAGAGCTGGCGGCCCAGGCGATTCATCGGGAATATTTTGCCCGCCACGATGCGCGACAGGGCAAAAAGTCGCATCCGTTTGTTGCCGTCAACTGCGGGGCGATTGCCGAATCGCTGCTGGAAGCAGAACTGTTTGGCTATGAGGAAGGGGCGTTTACCGGCTCGCGACGCGGAGGTCGCGCCGGGCTGTTCGAAATTGCCCACGGCGGTACGCTGTTTCTGGATGAGATTGGCGAAATGCCGCTACCTTTGCAGACCCGGCTGCTGCGGGTGCTGGAAGAAAAAGAGGTCACCCGCGTCGGCGGGCATCAGCCTGTTCCGGTAGATGTACGGGTCATTAGCGCCACTCACTGCAATCTGGAAGAAGATATGCAGCAAGGACGTTTTCGCCGTGATCTGTTTTATCGGCTGAGTATTTTGCGTCTGCAATTGCCACCACTGCGCGAGCGGGTGGCGGATATTCTTCCGCTGGCGGAAAGCTTTTTGAAAGTGTCTCTGGCGGCGCTCTCCGCCCCATTTTCTGCTGCATTACGCCAGGGGTTACAGGCAAGTGAAACTGTGCTGCTGCACTACGACTGGCCAGGCAATATTCGTGAACTGCGCAATATGATGGAACGACTGGCGCTGTTTTTAAGTGTGGAACCGACGCCGGATTTAACGCCGCAGTTTATGCAACTGCTACTGCCGGAACTGGCGCGCGAGTCGGCGAAAACTCCCGCTCCACGCTTACTGACACCACAACAGGCACTGGAGAAATTTAATGGCGATAAAACAGCAGCGGCGAATTATTTAGGCATCAGCCGGACGACGTTCTGGCGGCGGCTGAAAAGCTGAACTGCCGAATGCAGCGCGAACGCTTTATCCGGCATAAATTTCAATAGATGATCACCGATAAACTTACGCATCGGAGATGTTTACATAGGATTCAGAATTACTTCTTCTTATAAATATTTGCCGTGCCGTGGATCTTATTGTCAGTTTGACCGGAGGTCAGTACCAACACATCAGCCCCTTTTTCATCCGCTTTTTTGATCAAATCTTCTTTTGCATCTGCAGTCGACATTTCATTGCTGGTTGAAATATCACCTATTTTTTCATACTGCGATTCAACTTTTTCAAATTCCGCTTTGGTCATCAATTCAGCGGCATAGACATTGGTAACGGCTAACGCTAACGCACCGACTAACATTTTAGAGATTATTTTCATATTACGGCTCCAGAGTTGTTATCACACTATCACCCACCCACATTATTGGGTTGATTAATAATTAGTTCAGTCAGGGCATAAACGCCAGTAACCGGAAATAAGACACTTTGTGATCTCTCTCGCACCCGATTATTTTTGGTAGAAATATGATGCAGTTAGTTCACTTATTTATGGATGAAATCACTATGGATCCTTTGCATGCCGTTTACCTGACCGTAGGACTGTTCGTGATTACTTTTTTTAATCCGGGAGCCAATCTCTTTGTGGTAGTACAAACCAGCCTGGCTTCCGGTCGACGCGCAGGGGTGCTGACCGGGCTGGGCGTGGCGCTGGGCGATGCATTTTATTCCGGGTTGGGTTTGTTTGGTCTTGCAACGCTAATTACGCAGTGTGAGGAGATTTTTTCGCTTATCAGAATCGTCGGCGGCGCTTATCTCTTATGGTTTGCGTGGTGCAGCATGCGCCGCCAGTCAACACCGCAAATGAGCACACTACAACAACCGATTAGCGCCCCCTGGTATGTCTTTTTTCGCCGCGGATTAATTACCGATCTCTCTAACCCGCAAACCGTTTTATTTTTTATCAGTATTTTCTCAGTAACATTAAATGCCGAAACACCAACATGGGCACGTTTAATGGCCTGGGCGGGGATTGTGCTCGCATCAATTATCTGGCGAGTTTTTCTTAGTCAGGCGTTTTCTTTGCCCGCTGTGCGTCGTGCTTATGGGCGTATGCAACGCGTTGCCAGTCGGGTTATTGGTGCAATTATTGGTGTATTCGCGCTACGCCTGATTTACGAAGGGGTGACGCAGCGGTGAGCAGATAATTTACTCTCTACGTAATCAACCTGATTTGCCGAATCACGGCCATCGGCGATGATAGCCCCCGTAATGCGTGGTCCTTATTTCCGATAAGTTTACTTGAGTCTTTAGCTTCCCATTTCAGCCCACTCTCCCCTGTGTGGGCTTTTTTCATTGGTCTGCCCCATCCTGAATAGCCAAACAATGGCAATGTTCCACTTTGCAGGGATGATAATAAGGGGATCTGATTCAGAAGAGTTTTGAAAAGTTGGACCGCCATCGAGGCCTCGAACCCCGTACCATACAACAATCCTGGTTGTCGTCTGCTCTTCCTGATGAGCTAATGGCGGTTTTTGATATGAGCCTTACAGCATATTTTCTGTCAGGCTTGAGTGCGATGCGTAAGATACAGAAAAGACCCCACACAAACATGATGGAATTATGATTTTTTTCATATGAATGTCAACCAACACATTCACAAAACATCTGCATGAGATCATTTTTTATACACCGCATGGCTGCGAAACCACTACTGGTGCTTTTTTAAGCGAAGTGTCGCCGATCACAACAAAATATCGGCGAAAAAAGAGATGGAATGCCAGTTGGCATACAGATATACAGATGAAATGATTACCTGCATTGCGATTCACTCTCAGGTGGAATAACAACTTGCAGGTGGAACCCTTTCTGAACTAAAGAGTGTAGCGGATTTTAACGTGCTTATTTACAGGATAATATCTGTCACCTAATTCCTGCACTCTATTAGATATCCATTCATTTAATCGCGCATCATCTCTGTATGTTTTTACGTCCAGAACAGAGAGCAATAACATCACCAGTGATTCAGGAAAAACAGGGTAGATATTTTTTAAGTGTAATAATAATCCATGCGCAAGCGCCTGCTTAATGGGCGCGTCTGTCTCCGGAATAGACGACATTTCGCGAAGCCATTTTTCCACATGCATACACTCTTTCCCTTTAGGGAAAATTCTCAGCAAAGGCATATGGTATTCAAGAAGAATACATTTGCAATCTGTTCGCACTGAATCGATAAACTGCACTAATTTCTTAAGCCCGGTAAAGCGTCCAGCCTGCACGTTTGCTTTAATATCAAGAAACGCATCATCCTGGTCATATACCCAAACTGTCCCTTTTTGATTTTCAAGTATGTGAAAAACAAACTTAACCGGGTGATCAGGGTAATCCATCCAGTCATAAAATCCAGGGAAATCATTAAACTGCACATTTATGGTGAGTGCGTTATCGTCTGACCACTCACAGTCTCGTACGGCAGCCATGAGATGAATGAGTTTGTCGTCATCGACTAAATCATCACGACAATCATAAGGATAATCATAATATTGTTTAATCAAAACCTTGAATATATCGACACAGGAAACCAGGGAGCTTTTGATATCCTCTGGTAACTGATTGTTTTTAACCGTATTAAGTATGCTTTGTTGCGTATATGGCATCAAATTATTGTGCGGAGCTTTTAATGATATCATCGCGATCTCTCTTAAATAAAAATAAACGTCGCAGATAATAAAGCTCTGATTAAACCAGGCACTATCAGAAATCGCTCATAACTAACGTGTGAAGTATTGTGTACTGGAGGGCGTTAATTTAACAATTTAAATTTACGTTATAGGTTTTACTGCTACTTTGATATTATTTCGCTCTCCTTAACTAAAAAGTTAAGTGGAGAGCGAAGTTAATATGTTAAACCACAGGGTATTTATTAATTTTTTCAGTCTGTTAGTGTGCGATTATCGATAACAAAACGATATTTCACATCACCGCGCAGCATTCGCTCATAGGCTTCATTAATTTGATCGGCCCGAATCATCTCTATATCAGCCACGATGCCATGTTCGGCGCAAAAATCGAGCATCTCCTGAGTTTCTGGAATGCCGCCAATCATAGAACCGGCTATCGCACGGCGTTTCATGATCAGGTTGAAAACTTCCGGCGATTTATGCGGTGTCGCAGGCGCACCAACCAGCGTCATGGTGCCATCACGCTTCAGCAAGGTGGTAAAATCGTCGAGATTATGTGGCGCAGCTACTGTATTCAAAATGAAATCGAAACTCTTCAGATGAGCCGCCATCTCATCGGCATTGCGTGAGTTAACAACTTCATCGGCCCCCAGGGCTTTTGCCGCTTCGCGTTTTGCCTCAGAAGTGGTAAATGCCACCACATGTGCCCCCATCGCGTGGGCCAGCTTAATCCCCATATGTCCCAGACCGCCGATGCCGACCACGCCCACTTTTTTACCCGGCCCGGCCTGCCAGTGACGTAGCGGCGAATACGTGGTGATCCCTGCACACAACAAAGGAGCCACCGCCGCCAGCTGCTCTTGCGGGTGACGAATACGCAGAACATATCGCTCATGAACGACGATCTGTTGTGAGTAGCCGCCCAGAGTATGGCCCGGTTCGTCCGGCGTCGGCGAGTTATAGGTGCCGGTCATGTGATCACAGTAGTTTTCCAACCCGTCTTCACACTCTTCGCAATGTTTACAACTGTCGACAATGCAGCCGACACCGACCAGATCGCCCGGCGCATATTTTTCTACCTGATCACCAACGGCTACCACACGCCCCACAATTTCATGACCCGGCACGCAGGGGTAAACCGTCCCCGCCCACTCGGAACGGACCTGGTGGAGATCGGAATGGCAAACGCCACAGTAAGCGATTTCGATTTTGACATCATTCGGTCCCGGTTCACGCCGGGTGATATCCATCGGTTCAAGTGGTTGTTTAGCGGAATATGCACCAACAGCTTTGATCTTCATTGTGTTTACTCCTGATTAGCTATGTGTATTTGGCAACGCCTGATATGTCATCGCGGCAAAACGCGTCCATTGAATATAGCCAATATTTAAACCACCCGATCCAGCCCCAACATGCCGCGAGCCTGAATGAAACAGAGCAGCAACGTTCCCCATAAGGCGAGCGCCTGTAAGTGTGATATTTGCTATCTGTAAAAGACTAAAATCGGCAAAACTGATGATCTTTTCACGTAGACAAATAGTTATCTACACAACGTCAATAAGGGCATATTCCTCAAAGATAATGTCCATTTCTGCCGACACACTCATATTCAGATTGCCCCACTCCCTGGGGCTTAAATCTCTTACTATTCACCGTTGCAGGCGTTTCAAATGCGCATCAACCTGCCACACTCCCCCACACCAGTTGCCCTTTATGGAACGTTGCGGTTCTCGGCGAGATACGCGCCACCGCCTCGGCGGAACAGGAGGCGTCCACCAGCACAAAGCTGGCGTCATCCTGCGCTTTTGGCCATACACGCTCGCCTTTTTCATTCAGCGGCAATACATCGCCAGTGGCTAAAAACAGCGAGCGGGAGAGGTTCTGTTCGTTAGGACGAATATAGAGCTGCGCGTACAGATTGGCTTTTTCCAGCATGTCGCCCAGACCATAAGGCGACCAGTGGTCGATAACGCTGTCAGTGCCAGTCATCACTTTTACGCCTTTGTCGTGCAACTGTTTGAGCGGCATATGCAGCGTGCCAATCGGCACCGTCGAGGCGATAGAAATTTGTTGCACCACCATCCGGTTCGCCAGTTCATCTACCTGTTGCTCGTTGAGCGTTGCCAGCGCAAAGGCGTGACTGATGGTCAGCTTGCCCTTCAGCTGTGGCGTTTTCTCTACCGTTTCAACCATATAATTGATGGCTGCCACGCCTGCCGGAGTGGTTTCGTGCAGGTGAATATCGACGCCTTTGTCGTAGTCCAGCGCAATCTGGAACATGGTGTCGAGGGATTTTTCCATCGCGCCATCAACACTGGTCGGGTCCAGGCCGCCGACGTAATGCGCCCCCGCCTGCATCGCTTCACGCATTAAAGGTTCAGATTTCGACAGCAGCAAACCGTGCTGCGGGAAGGCGACGATTTCACACTCAAAGCCCGCCTGACGTCGCGCCAGCACCGCCTGCAAATTTTGCAGATTTTTCAGGCCGGAAACCGGTTCGATATTGCAGTGGCTGCGGGCAATGGTGGTGCCTTTCGACTGCAATAAATCAATCAGTTTTTCTGCCCGCTCCTGAGTGTACGGTTGCAGTTCCGGCAGCATTTTCTGCTCGAGTTTGATCATGTCCTGGATGGTGGTGCCTGCCGGACGATTGAGCGAGCGCCACGGCCCGCCGTAAAAGGTTTTGTCGAGATGAATATGCATGTCGCGGGTGGTGGGCAGCATCAGCTTACCGCCAGCGTCATAGTGCGGCAGCGTGGCGTCCGGATGCAGCTTGTTCTCGCGCAGGGCGACAATTTTGCCGTCCTGAATCTCCACGGTCTGGCGCGCCGTGCGGGTCTGCACCGCCACGCCATTTTCGTAGTCAAAACCGGTTTCCAGCAGCACGTTATCGAGATAGTAATGCGGGTCAGTGATTTTCATGGTGTTGTTCGCTTCGCAGTTTAGGGTGCCAGCTACCGCCGCATGGGCGAGCGGCACAGAGGTACCAAACAGCGCGGCGGCGGTGACCATCTTACCGCTCTGGCTCAGAAATTCACGGCGGCTATTGCTTTCTTTCATCTTACGTCCTTACGTTTTAATAATATGAGTGCCCGTTTCGCCGCGCAGCGCCGCAGGCAGGCATTCCGGCGTGGTGATAATCACTTCTTTGCCGCCTTGTTCTAAAAATGTCAGGCTGGCGATGATTTTTGGCAACATGCTGCCGGGCGGGAAATGCCCTTCCTGCATATAGCGGGTCATGGTGGCAATATCCACCCGATCGAGCGCCTGCTGCTGCGGTTTGCCAAAGTGAATACACACTTTTTCGACGCCAGTGGTGATCACAAGAATGTCGGCGTGAATTTCACGGGCCAGCAGCGCGGTAGAGAGATCTTTGTCGATAACCGCGTCCACGCTTTGGTAATCTCCCGCGTCAGTACGCACTACCGGAATTCCACCGCCGCCCGCGCCAATTACGACAAAACCTTGTTGGATCAGCGCTTTAATGGCAGGTGCTTCGACAATACGTTTCGGTTCCGGCGAGGCGACCACGCGGCGATAGCCCCGCCCGGCATCTTCAACAAAACACCAGTCAGGGTTTGCCTTTTGTAATTCGTCACGCTGGCTGTCACTAAAGAATGCGCCGATGGGCTTGGTGGGATGGGCAAAACCTGGATCGTTTTTATCCACTTCCACCTGAGTCACCACGGTGACGGCTTTCTTCTCGCCGTGACGCGCCAGCCGGTTATTCAGCGCCTGTTGGATCAGATAGCCGATGCCGCCCTGCGTATCTGCCACACAGTTCGCCAGCGGCGTTAAGGGCAGCCCTTCGCGCTCGTGGGCAATCTCCGCACGGCGTAAATCCAGCCCGACCTGCGGCCCGTTGCCGTGGGTCAGCACAATGTCGTAATCGGAAGCCAGCATTTCCAGCACCGTATCGGCGACGGCTTTCACCGCCTCCGCCTGATGCTCAATCGACTGGCTGGCGTTATCTTTGATAATGCTGTTGCCACCAATGGCAACGACCACAAGCTCTTTCATGTTGTTATGTCCGCTACAGAGGGTGATGGGGTTATGACCAACGCCAGACTGCCTGATGCGCTACGCTTATCAGGCCTACAATTCTCGCGCCACTCGTAGGCCGGATAAGGCGTTCACGCCGCATCCGGCAATGGTGACAAATGCCTGATGCGCTACGCTTATCAGGCCTACAGATTCTTGCGCCATTCGTAGGCCGGATAAGGCGTTCACGCCGCATCCGGCATGAACATGTAGGTCAGACGCCGTAACGTTCGCACCAGCCAAGAATGGCTTTCTCGAAGCAGGCAAAAGGTGGATGCACAATGCCCGCGCCAATCACGCCGACGCCCGCATCTTTATGGGCGATGGCGGTGTTGATCACCGGCAGAATGCCGCTGCTACCCACGCGGGTGATGTCGATTGCCGACGGCACGCCCATAAAACCGAGCAGCGGAATGGTGACGTTGGGGTTTTCACCGAGGGTGATTTCGCGCATCTGACGGGAGAAATCAATAGCTTCTTCCACCGTGCCGCCCACCAGCGCGACGATAGCGGGCGCGGTCGCCATAGCAAATCCGCCAATACCGTAGGTTTCGGTGATGGCGCTGTCGCCGATATCCAGCCCCGAATCTTCCGGCTTATAACCGGCAAACATCGGGCCGATCACCTGCTGCGCCGGGCCGGTAAACCATTGCCCCGGCAGGCCGCTGACCCGCAGGCCGAACTCGACGCCGTTACGCGCCATGGTGGTGACCACGGTGCTGTATTCGATGCCATGCGCCGCATCCATCGCCGCTTTACACATCGCCATCCACGTCGGGCCGGAGAAGTAGTCGCTGCTGGCGACAAACTCAAACACTTCGCGCTGTTGCTCGACGGAATAACCCGCCTGAATAATCCCCGGCGTCAGCGCCTGAATCAGCAGTGTCGTCCCGGCGTTATTGCGGTTATGGCACTCATCGCCCATATGCAGCGCCTGCGCCAGCATTAAGCGCAGATCGATTTCGCCGATAATTTTCATCGCGTCGCGCAGTATTGGTCCCTGCACATCACGCATCCAGTTCAGGCGGTCAATCACGCTCTGGTCGTTAGCGCCCATACGCAAAATCTTCGCCATCTGCTCGCTCATGTTGGTATAAGCGATGTTGCCGTAGGTTTTGTTTTTTACGATGTGCATAAACATCGAGGCCGAGGTAACACCCGCCATCGATCCCACGCAGTCGTGCTCGTGACACGGCGAGAAGGTGATCTCCCCGGAAGCCGCCAGTTCAGCCGCCTCGTCGAGATCTTTCGCCAGTCCTTCGAACACCAGCGCTCCGGTGACCGCGCCTTTCATCGCGCCGCACATTTTTTCCCAGGTGATCGGCGGCCCGGCGTGAAGAATGGTTTTCGCCGTCATGCCCGGCACCACGTTAATCGCCTGATCAAAACCAATCAGCACCGGATGCGACTGGATAATACGCTCCAGCGCCTGCTGGTTAGCGGCGGCGATTTTGTCCGCCAGCGGCGAATCGGCAATGTTATCCAGCGCCTGCACCACCTGCATATTGCCCTGCCCCGGCGGCGTCCAGTCGAGTTGAGTCACTTCTACATGCTGCTTTTTCAGGTCATCGCTAAACATGGCGATGCCGACGTTAATAACGTTCAATGGTTGGCTAAACAGTGACTGGCTCATCAGGCTTCCTCCCCTTTGCAGATAAATTCACGCGCCAGCAATCCGGTATTGGTGCTGCTGCTCGCCAGAATCACTCCGGCATCAAGCAGCATCTGGCTTTGTTGTTCTAACGATGGCGTATCAAGATCGGTACCCAGCACATAGGCGAGAATGATCAACTCGCGTCCTTCGGCAGCGGCGATCGCTTTCACTTCTTTGATCGTCTCGATGGTGGAGCCGACCGGATCTTCATGCGATCCAAATCCGAGCACAAAATCCATCACGATCACCGCCACTTCTGGATCGCGCGCCTCTTCGATCAAGCGACTGATGCGGTTGGTGGGGTCAATCATCGGGTGCGGCTTGCCGTTGGTGAAGTCGTCATCGCCAAAGTCGAGGAAGGTGTGTTTGATGCTGCGGTTGATATCTTTCAGGCGGAATTCCGGATCGGGCTGAATGTTGCTGTAGACATCGCCATGTTTTTCCATCACCGCGAACATGGTTTCGTCGCACAGCGTGCCGCCGCAGAACAGGCCACGAATGTATTTCTGCTGCGGTTGCAGACGCGCACGCACATCCGCAATCAACGGCTGGTTAAGCGTATGCAGGTCGAGATTTTCCTGTTTCACGCCGGAGAGCATCACCGCTTTTAGCGCTGCCTCTTTGGTGCCGCGGGCAAACTGTAGCCCCTGCTCATCCACTGGCGTTTCGCCACGATCGAGGAAGCAGACGACCACCGGCTTGCGGCAGGCGCGCGCACGTTCCAGCACTTTGCGGGCCACCGCAGGCGCAGGCGGTTTGGAGATAAGCGCAATGATTTCAGTTTGCGGATCGTTTTCCAGCATCCCGATGGCGTCGAGCATCATCAGGCCGCCGATTTTCTCGCTCAGGTCGCGCCCGCCGGTGCCAATCAGTTGCGAAACGCCGCCGCCAAATTCATGAATGCGGACGCTCAACTCCTGACTGCCGGTGCCGGATGCGCCAACAATACCGATGTTGCCGCGACGCACGGCGTTACCAAAACAGAGCGCCGCGCCGTTGATAATCGCCGTGCCACAGTCTGGCCCCATCATCAGCAGCCCTTTTTCGTGGGCCAGTTGCTTGAGCGCCAGTTCATCTTCAACTGAGACGTTATCGGAAAACAGCATCACGTTGAGATCGTTTTGCAGCGCCTGACGCGCTTCGCGAGCGGCAAACAGACCGTTGACCGAAATCACCGCCAGGTTACTTTCCGGGATATGCTTTTTGGCGCTGCCAATAGTGGCGTAACGCGCCTCGTGCGAGCCGCTTTGCGCTTTGGTGTTGAACAGTTCTTCAATCTCCACCAGCAACTGCTCGTTGTCCGCACCCGATTTACCATTGATGACAATCATCAGGTCGCCGTTTTTCGCCTGCTCCAGCTCCGGCGTCAGCAGTCCTAAATTCTTCAGCACGCCTTTATTCATTTCGGTCGCCATCGCCACAAATGCCTGCTCGACGCCGTCGAGTTTATTTGCACGCGTGGAGATAGACATCAGCGAGACAGAATCAAAATAGGTATTCGGTTTAATGACTATTTTAACTGACATAATTCCCTCCGTAGGTTTGGCTCAGCGCACAACCATCGGCCATGCCATACAGCATGTCGCAGCCGGAACTGGAGCCAATATGTTTAATTTTTTCTATTGCCTGAGTTGCGTTCCCAGGGATGTCATAAATAATGTTGTGAATAAAACGATGAATATTTTCCCGGCAGCGTTGTTGTAATGCGGCTTCCAGCGTTATGGCACTTAATAATGTGGTATTATTTTTGCCGCGTTGCAGACCGAGATAAAATTCCTCTTTGTATTTTTCCGCCGGATGCCCGGGAATAAATAAAATAAGCGCCAGACCTGTTAAATAATCGTCGGCTGATGGCGTAAGGCCAATCCCTAACCCCATCATACTGGCGACCGCTGAGGCGATATTTTGTTTATCGTTTACGGCCTGAATAACTGCCCGTCGTTTAATATGTAATTCTTTATTTAACGCCTGATAAAACGGATTATCGCCGCGATAATTAAACAGGGTTTCATTTTCCCCCAGGTGCTGATGAATAATGTCGTGCCACTGTAGCCAGGCGATAAGGTGAAAATTCACAGCGGTCATTTGCAAGGTTGGGGACAGCCAACGCCGACAACGACTCATCTCTATATGAAGATGTTGACCAACCGTAATACCTTGATCGTCAAACTGAACCTTATCACCATGCCGGAACAGATCATCAAAGTGAGTGAGTGCCAACCGACAACTGTTTGGCGCATTGTCGTACTCTTCACAAAGCAGCGTCAGCAACTGCTGGCGAGCCGGGAGTGCGATATTTACCGCTCTGGCAAAGACCTGTTCAACCTGTCCTTGCCCCCGCTGCGCCAGAAAATCCGCATCCGCAGTTAGCGCCCACACACACCGTCTTTCTGGTGTGTTGATAGCAAGCCTCCCGGTTTATGCACCTGTGGCAATCAGTAACTGCGCAATCTCTTCAAAGCCCCGTTCCCGCGCCAGTTCCAGTGGCGTTTTGCCATATTTATCGGTCAGATGCGGGCTGGCACCGTGTTCCAGCAATAACTGCACAATCGCCTGCTGTTTAATACCACCATCATTAAGCACAATCGCTTCCAGTAGCGGCGTCCAGCCTACATGGTTGGTCTGGTTAACGTTAATCTCCGTATGCGCCAAAAGCTCTTTTACAATACTTAAATGGCCTTTTTCACAGGCAGGCGTCAGGCCGACACCGCCAAAACGGGTTACGCAATTAAGATCGGGTTTAGCCGGTAAAATAATTCGTAGTAGCGTTAAATCATCGTTCAGACAGCTAATTAAAAAAGGATTTAAACAGGTATGATCTTGCTTATTAATATCCGCTCCGGCATCAATTAATGCCTGAACGCAAGCATATTGCTGATATAAACTTGCCAGCGTAATTGCCGTTTTCCCCTGACGATCGCAGGTATTAATATCGACACCCAGCGCAAGGCAGGTTTTTACTTTATCGATATCACCCTGTTGTGCAGCCAATAAATAGTCGGCAGGTAGATTTTTTATACTCATTCACATTCCCCTGGTTTTTGTGGCTGTTTTCGATGAATTGAGAATAGCAACGATAATCTGATAAAAGAACCCGCTTAAATTTAATTCGCCGTATCTCGCCTTTTTGTTGAATAATATTCAACAATCTTTTCGCAGTGTGCGGTAGTGCAATATTTGTTTCTTTGACCCGATACCCTTTCACTCAATCAGGTTTTATTTCTCTATAGTCTGCACATGTAAGAGTAGCTTTCGTCCATGTCTAACCAGAGGGGAACAAGATGAACGGACTCACGGCAACGGGTGTCACCGTCGGTATTTGTGCAGGGCTTTGGCAGTTAGTGTCTTCACATGTCGGGCTCTCTCAAGGATGGGAATTATTAGGAACCATTGGCTTCGTCGCCTTTTGCAGTTTTTATGCCGCAGGCGGCGGTAAATCGGGGTTTATCAGAAGTCTGGCGGTTAATTATTCCGGGATGGTGTGGGCGTTTTTCGCCGCGCTGACTGCTGGTTGGCTGGCCTCTGTAAGTGGACTGTCCGCGTTCTGGGCGAGCGTAATTACTACCGTACCCTTCTCGGCGGTAGTGGTCTGGCAAGGGCGTTTCTGGTTACTGTCCTTTATTCCCGGTGGCTTTCTCGGCATGACGCTGTTTTTTGCCAGCGGGATGAACTGGACGGTGACGTTACTGGGTTTTCTGGCGGGTAACTGCGTGGGGGTAATTTCAGAATATGGTGGACAAAAATTAAGCGAAGCGACGACTAAACGCGACGGGTATTAAAAGTTATTCAAAAATGATTATCTATCTTTAACCGATACCTCTACAGTCATAGCTGGAGAAATTCATAGTAGATAATGGCGAGAATGGTTTAATGAACTCAATTTTTACCGAAGAGAATCTGTTGGCATTTACTACCGCTGCGCGTTTTGGCAGCTTCAGTAAAGCCGCAGAAGAGTTGGGTTTAACCACTTCCGCCATTAGCTACACCATTAAGCGTATGGAGACGGGGCTGGATGTGGTGCTGTTCACTCGCAGTACCCGCAGCATTGAGTTAACGGAGTCCGGGCGTTATTTTTTCCGCAAAGCTACCGACCTGCTGAATGATTTTTATGCCATCAAACGCAGTATCGATACTATTTCGCAGGGCATAGAAGCGCGTGTGCGCATTTGTATTAATCAGCTGCTTTATACGCCCAAACACACCGCACGCTTGTTACAGGTGCTGAAAAAGCAGTTTCCTACCTGCCAGATTACCGTCACCACCGAAGTGTATAACGGCGTCTGGGATGCGATTATTAATAATCAGGCCAATATCGCCATCGGCGCACCCGATACACTACTGGACGGCGGCGGTATTGATTACACTGAAATTGGCGCGATTCGCTGGGCTTTTGCTATCGCCCCGGATCACCCGTTAGCCTTTGTGCCGGAACCCATCGCCGAAAGCCAACTGCGTCTCTACCCTAATATTATGGTGGAGGACACCGCGCATACGATTAATAAAAAAGTGGGCTGGTTGCTGCACGGGCAGGAGTCAATTCTGGTGCCAGATTTCAACACCAAATGTCAGTGCCAGATTTTAGGTGAAGGAATTGGTTTTTTGCCGGATTACATGGTCCGTGAGGCGATGACGCAATCCCTGCTGGTTACCCGACAAATCCATAATCCGCGCCAGGATTCGCGCATGTTACTGGCGACTCAGCATTCTGCTACGGGTCAGGTGACGCAGTGGATTAAAAAACAATTTGCGCCAAATGGCATATTAACGGGGATCTATCAGGATTTACTGCATCGGGAGAATTAATCGCTGCCAACCTCCCGATGCGCTGTGAATAGCGGTTTACATCAACCACCTGCTTTCATTACCCATTCAGAGATAAATTTATTACCCGGTACTGGCGGAGAGTACAAATAGCCCTGCAAAAAGTGAACGCCTTTACCGATCATTAAATCCGCCTGCTCCTGGGTTTCTACCCCTTCCGCCACGATACTCAGACCAGGCTTACGCGCTAGTTCGACAATATTGTCCACAATATGACCGGAGATTTCGTCGACACTCGCCATTTGCACAAATGACTTATCGATCTTAATAAAATCGACCGGGAACGCCTGCAAGTAACGATAGGTCGCATAACCCGTACCAAAGTCATCCAGCGCAAAGGTAATGTTGTGCTGATGAAGGCTGTCAAATATCGCTCTGGCTTCTGGCGTTACCGGAATAGGGTTACGTTCCGTTAGCTCGAGAACCAGCTTGATTTTATCGTTACCTAATTTATTAACCAGGTTCAGACACTCTTTTTCAAATCCCGCTGCCAAAAAACAACCCGCCGAGACGTTGATGCCAATATGGAAATTGTCCGGCAGCAAATGTTTTACCGGCATCAGAATATCCGCAGTCTGTTTCATCAGTTGGCGGGTCATTATGACAATAAGACCGGATGACTCCGCCATAGGAATAAACTGATCCGGTGGGATAATTCCCGTTTGTGGATGTTCCCAGCGGACAAGCACCTCACAGCCCGTCAGTACCCCAGTCTGCGCGCAGAAAACCGGTTGGATCCACGGTTTGAATTCGTGGTTTTCCAACGCCAGACTGATGGCTTCAGGCGTGACGATATGGTGATAGTGATTATCATTAATATATCTGTGACTATTACTCCCCGTGGCGGATATGATCTCCGGATTGTACTGAAAGAAAATATCGCGCCAGAAAGTAATATCGCTCTGAATCCCCAGTTTCTCAAAGAGCTGTTTCTTTTGATGTGAAATTGTCTTTGCACTGCGATTTCTGTACTGTGATATTTCTGTTACAGACATTCCCTGCATCAGCAGCTTGAGTAGCAGTCGTTCTTTCTCGGATACGCTACCAGGCAATGACAAATGAACCGTTGTACCGAACTCTTGCAGAAAAACACGAAAATCACATGAATTCATGAACACACCTTTATCTTTTATCGCTGTTCAGTATGAGTGATTACCTGTCGATTCCTGAGCACACATAAGGGGTAACCATAAACATCAGCGATGCCATACGTATAACATCCCACATCACTATCAAGAAGATTATCTTTACCTCTGATGCTCGCTCAAAAACAGTTACGCTAAATACCTTAAAAAGGTAATCACAAGTCAAACTCAGGAGATAATCACGCAAGAATGCAATATTAAAATTCAGATACTCATTTTTGGTAATAAAGAAGTAGTTGGACTATTTCAATATTTATAATTTCCCACTACATACTGGCATCCATTCATGAGCAAAGGCGCATTATATGAATTTAACAATCCAGATCAACTGAAAATACCTCTCCCTCATAAACACATAGCGTCAACATTCAATGACATAATGAGTAAAGATGTTGGTTATGCATACGTATCATTACTCTATGCCTGTCCCTTAAAAACCCACTCATTAAGACTGAATCCATTCAGCAAATGATAACCAATATTATAGCAATGCCAATAAAAACAATATTTAAAACATTCAATAAAATATCACACACAGATAATTAAACCTTAAATAACAAATGGTTGCGTTAATTTCAGTTGATTTACGATACACATTTCTCATGAATAATGCGTCATTTCAAATGATCAGCAATATTTACATTAAATAAGACTAAACTTATTGAACATTCGCAACAGCCCAAATGTAGGTTTTGGGCTGCAATAGTTCTTTTCTTTTTTATTATCTGTTGTCTGGTAATCATCAATAGATACTAAGGGCTTAACCGTATAGATATAACGTATCAAGAGGTAGGAGAAACAGCGCCATATGCAGACATGGCGCGGTTTTATGCAATAACAATCACGCGTCCGGGAACATCACGCTATGGCCCGGCGCTTCACGATGGAGATGAATAAAGTTAAGGTGCCGCTCGTACTGGTCAAGAATATCGGTGATCACCTGCTCTTTGCTGTAGTCCATCAGGTCGTTGCCCTGGCTGCCTTCTAACAGGAAGGTTTCCAGCCGGTAGTAGGTCGATTTACCGCTGCGTGCGCGGTAGGTAAAGCCCGGCACCGAATATTGCTGCGGCCAAATCTGATAGACAAAGTTTTGCTCTTCGCCCATATGCACCAACAAATCCAGATGACCCAACTGCTGTCCCTCTTCCGGTGGCAGGCTTTTTAGCTCCACGTACGCGCCGCGCAACCGCAACTCCTGCGCCACTTCTTCCATTGCCGGGTAACAGACCGTCTCCATCATCTGTTTAGTGTAACGCGTGCCCGGATAATTCATCAGGCGCGAGAGACGTTTTTTCCAGCTCAGGCGATCCTGAAGCCCCAGCGGTCGCGGTGCGGTATCGCGGTTGGCACTTTCACGGCGGTAATCTTCTACCTTCAGAGATTTATACAACCCCGCCATCACGAAGAAGATCACAAAGCTGAACGGCAGCCCCATAATCACCGTGGTGTTTTGCAGCGCGGATATCCCGTTAGTCATCAGCATGCCGAGCGTCAGCAGGCCAATCGCCACCGACCAGAAGACGCGCAGCCAGCCGGGGGCGTCGCTGTTGATATCTTTAAGCTGCGAGGTGAAATTCCCCAGCACCAGCGCCCCGGAGTCCGCCGAGGTCACATAAAACAGCAGGCCAGTAATGGTGGCGACGGAGGCGCTAAAGGTAAACGCCGGATACTGCGCCAGCAGGCTGTAGAAGCCGCGCTCCGGATGGACCATCGCTTCCTCGGCAAATGCCGCGCCGCCGTGGATGATTTCATACAGCGCGCTATTGCCGAACACCGAGAGCCATAACAGCGTGAAGGTAAACGGAATAATCAACGTGCCCAGCACGAACTGGCGAATGGTACGCCCACGCGAGATACGCGCCAGGAACAAGCCGACAAACGGCGACCATGCCACCCACCATGCCCAGAAGAAGAGCGTCCAGTTATTCATCCACTCAACCGGACGGTCGAAGGCAAAACTGTTGAGCGTCATGCCCATAAAGCGATTCACATAGTCGCCAACATTCAGCACCAGTGCATTAAGCAGGAACGAAGTGTCGCCCATAAACAATACGAACAGGATCAATCCCAGCGCCAGCGCGACATTAAGCTCCGATAACACGCGAATGCCCTTATCGACACCGGAGGTGACAGAGATCGTGGCGATTATCACCGACAAGGCGATCAGTGCCGCTTTCGCCGCCATCGAATCGGGAATATCAAACAGTACGCTCAAGCCATAGTTAAGCTGCACCACACCGATACCGAGCGTAGTGGCAATACCGAAGATAGTGCCGATCACCGCTGCAATATCCACTGAGTGACCTATCGGCCCGTTAATCCGTTTACCGAAGATCGGGTACAGCGCCGAGCGGATGGTGAGCGGCAAATTATAACGATAGCTAAAGTATCCGAGCGCCATGCCCATCAGCGCATACATCGACCAGCCGGTTAAGCCGTAGTGAAACAGCGTCCAGACCATCGCCTGACGCGCGGCCTCAATCGTCTGTCCCGCGCCTTCCGGCGGCTGCATATACTGCGTTACCGGTTCGGCTACGGAGAAGAACATCAGGTCGATACCGATCCCGGCAGCAAACAGCATCGCCGCCCAACTCAGCAGGCTGAATTCCGGTTTGGATTGTTCTGGCCCGAGCTTCACCGAACCAAAACGCGAACAAGCGATACAGACCACAAAGACAATATAGAGCGTTGCCGCCAGCAGATAGTACCAACCGAAGGTTTTAGAAACCCAGTCCAGCGTGCGGCCAATCCACAGGGCCGAGAAGTCGCGAAACAGGATCGTTGTCAGGGAAAACAACAAAATCAGTCCGGCAGAAGTGTAAAACACCACCGGATTGATTTTGTCCTTTTCCCTGCTGTGTGAAAGGTCTGTCATCCAGTATCCCCACTGTTATTGTTACCATTTAAAATCAAATTCGTAACAATTAAGACACATTTTATATTGAACGTCCAATCAATAACCGCTTTAATAGATAAACAACGCTGATGAATGGAGTGGCGAAAATGCCCAAATTGGGGATGCAGTCGATCCGGCGCAGACAACTGATCGACGCCACACTGGAAGCAATAAATGAAGTGGGCATGCACGATGCAACGATCGCGCAGATCGCCCGCCGTGCAGGCGTTTCTACGGGGATCATCAGCCACTATTTCAGGGACAAAAATGGTCTGCTGGAAGCAACCATGCGCGATATCACCAGTCAGCTGCGTGACGCGGTTTTGAATCGATTACATGCACTTCCGCAGGGCAGTGCAGAGCAGCGATTACAGGCGATTGTTGGCGGAAACTTCGATGAAACGCAGGTGAGCAGTGCGGCGATGAAAGCCTGGCTGGCGTTCTGGGCCAGCAGTATGCATCAGCCGATGCTCTATCGTTTACAGCAGGTCAGCAGCCGCCGCTTGCTGTCGAATCTGGTGAGCGAGTTTCGTCGCGAATTGCCGCGCGAACAGGCACAGGAAGCGGGCTACGGCCTGGCCGCGCTGATTGATGGATTATGGCTGCGCGCGGCTCTGAGCGGCAAACCGCTGGATAAAACCCGCGCTAATTCCCTGACCCGCCACTTTATCACTCAGCATCTACCCACCGATTAACCGAGGAGACGTGATGTCCCGAATGGCAGAACAGCAGCTTTATATACATGGTGGTTATACCTCCGCCACCAGCGGTCGCACCTTCGAGACCATTAACCCGGCCAACGGTAACGTGCTGGCGACCGTGCAGGCCGCCGGGCGCGAGGATGTCGATCGCGCCGTGAAAAGCGCCCAGCAGGGGCAAAAAATCTGGGCGTCGATGACCGCCATGGAGCGCTCGCGTATTCTGCGTCGGGCCGTTGATATTCTGCGTGAACGCAATGACGAACTCGCAAAACTGGAAACCCTCGACACCGGAAAAGCATATTCGGAAACCTCAACCGTCGATATCGTTACCGGTGCGGACGTGCTGGAGTACTACGCCGGGCTGATCCCGGCGCTGGAAGGCAGCCAGATCCCGTTGCGTGAAACGTCCTTTGTGTATACCCGCCGCGAACCGCTGGGCGTAGTGGCAGGGATTGGCGCATGGAACTACCCGATCCAGATTGCCCTGTGGAAATCCGCCCCGGCGCTGGCGGCAGGCAACGCAATGATTTTCAAACCGAGCGAAGTTACCCCGCTTACCGCGTTAAAGCTGGCTGAAATTTACAGTGAAGCGGGCCTGCCGGACGGCGTATTTAACGTGTTGCCGGGCGTGGGCGCGGAGACCGGGCAATATCTGACCGAGCATCCGGGCATTGCCAAAGTGTCATTTACCGGCGGTGTCGCCAGCGGCAAAAAAGTGATGGCTAACTCGGCGGCCTCTTCCCTGAAAGAAGTGACCATGGAACTGGGCGGTAAATCACCGCTGATCGTTTTCGATGATGCGGATCTCGATCTCGCCGCCGATATCGCCATGATGGCAAACTTCTTCAGCTCCGGTCAGGTGTGTACCAATGGCACCCGCGTCTTCGTTCCGGCGAAATGCAAAGCCGCATTTGAGCAGAAAATTCTGGCGCGCGTTGAGCGCATTCGCGCGGGCGACGTTTTCGATCCGCAAACTAACTTCGGCCCGCTGGTCAGCTTCCCGCATCGCGATAACGTGCTGCGCTATATCGCCAAAGGCAAAGAGGAAGGCGCGCGCGTACTGTGCGGCGGCGATGTACTGAAAGGCGATGGCTTCGATAACGGCGCATGGGTTGCACCGACAGTGTTCACCGATTGCAGCGACGATATGACCATCGTGCGTGAAGAGATCTTCGGGCCAGTGATGTCCATTCTGACCTACGAGTCGGAAGACGAAGTCATTCGCCGCGCTAACGATACCGACTACGGCCTGGCGGCGGGCATCGTGACAGCGGACCTGAACCGCGCGCATCGCGTCATTCATCAGCTGGAAGCGGGTATTTGCTGGATCAACACCTGGGGCGAATCCCCGGCAGAGATGCCCGTTGGCGGCTACAAACACTCCGGCATTGGTCGCGAGAACGGCGTGATGACGCTCCAGAGTTACACCCAGGTGAAGTCCATCCAGGTTGAGATGGCTAAATTCCAGTCCATATTCTAACCAGGAGGTTTATTTGCAATTTGACTACATCATTATTGGTGCCGGCTCAGCCGGCAACGTTCTCGCTACCCGTCTGACTGAAGATCCGAATACCTCCGTGCTGCTGCTTGAAGCGGGCGGCCCGGACTATCGCTTTGACTTCCGCACCCAGATGCCCGCTGCCCTGGCATTCCCGCTACAGGGTAAACGCTACAACTGGGCCTATGAAACGGAACCTGAACCGTTTATGAATAACCGCCGCATGGAGTGCGGACGCGGTAAAGGTCTGGGTGGATCGTCGCTGATCAACGGCATGTGCTACATCCGTGGCAATGCGCTGGATCTCGATAACTGGGCGCAAGAACCCGGTCTGGAGAACTGGAGCTACCTCGACTGCCTGCCCTACTACCGCAAGGCCGAGACTCGCGATATGGGTGAAAACGACTATCACGGCGGTGATGGCCCGGTGAGCGTCACTACCTCCAAACCCGGCGTCAATCCGCTGTTTGAAGCGATGATTGAAGCGGGCGTGCAGGCGGGCTACCCGCGCACGGACGATCTCAACGGTTATCAGCAGGAAGGTTTTGGTCCGATGGATCGCACCGTCACGCCGCAGGGCCGTCGCGCCAGCACCGCGCGTGGCTATCTCGATCAGGCCAAATCGCGTCCTAACCTGACCATTCGTACTCACGCTATGACCGATCACATCATTTTTGACGGCAAACGCGCGGTGGGCGTCGAATGGCTGGAAGGCGACAGCACCATCCCAACCCGCGCAACGGCCAACAAAGAAGTGCTGTTATGTGCAGGCGCGATTGCCTCACCGCAGATCCTGCAACGCTCCGGCGTCGGCAACGCTGAACTGCTGGCGGAGTTTGATATTCCGCTGGTGCATGAATTACCCGGCGTCGGCGAAAATCTTCAGGATCATCTGGAGATGTATCTGCAATATGAGTGCAAAGAACCGGTTTCCCTCTACCCTGCCCTGCAGTGGTGGAACCAGCCGAAAATCGGTGCGGAGTGGCTGTTTGGCGGCACTGGCGTTGGTGCCAGCAACCACTTTGAAGCAGGTGGATTTATTCGCAGCCGTGAGGAATTTGCGTGGCCGAATATTCAGTACCATTTCCTGCCAGTAGCGATTAACTATAACGGCTCGAATGCAGTGAAAGAGCACGGTTTCCAGTGCCACGTCGGCTCAATGCGCTCGCCAAGCCGTGGGCATGTGCGGATTAAATCCCGCGACCCGCACCAGCATCCGGCGATTCTGTTTAACTACATGTCGCACGAGCAGGACTGGCAGGAGTTCCGCGACGCAATTCGCATCACCCGCGAGATCATGCATCAACCCGCGCTGGATCAGTATCGTGGCCGCGAAATCAGCCCCGGTGTCGAATGCCAGACGGATGAACAGCTCGATGAGTTCGTGCGTAACCACGCCGAAACCGCCTTCCATCCGTGCGGTACCTGCAAAATGGGTTACGACGAGATGTCCGTGGTTGACGGCGAAGGCCGCGTACACGGGTTAGAAGGCCTGCGTGTGGTGGATGCGTCGATTATGCCGCAGATTATCACCGGGAATTTGAACGCCACGACAATTATGATTGGCGAGAAAATAGCGGATATGATTCGTGGACAGGAAGCGCTGCCGAGGAGCACGGCGGGATATTTTGTGGCAAATGGGATGCCGGTGAGAGCGAAAAAATGAGTCGTGATGTGAACTAACGCAGGAACCGATCAGATTGAGAGTTACCGTTCCAGAGAGGGGGACCGAATCCTTATATAAACACTGAGGTAACTCTCATGCTTCATATCCAGTATTCATGATGCGGGCTTTTTGCTGATATTTAACCCGAACATTCCTGATACAGACTATTAATACAACCTTATCTGCGACAGATTTTATTCTCTGGATATATTATGCGTGAACAAATCAAACAGGATATCGATCTGATTGAGATTTTATTTTATCTGAAGAAAAAGATTCGTGTTATCCTTTTTATTATGGCTATATGTATGGCTATGGTGCTGTTGTTTCTGTATATCAATAAAGACAATATAAAAGTGATTTACAGCCTAAAAATAAACCAGACAACGCCAGGTATACTTGTTAGCTGTGATAGCAATAATAATTTTGCCTGTCAGACTACAATGACTGAAGATGTTATTCAGCGAATTACTACATTTTTTCACACCAGCCCAGATGTCAAGAACAGAGAAATAAGGCTGGAATGGTCAGGAGATAAGAGAGCTTTACCAACTGCTGAAGAGGAAATATCTCGCGTGCAGGCCTCTATTATCAAATGGTATGCGTCAGAATATCATAATGGCAGGCAAGTTCTCGATGAGATACAAACGCCTTCAGCAATTAACAGTGAGCTTTATACAAAAATGATATACCTGACCAGGAACTGGTCATTGTATCCGAACGGTGATGGCTGTGTAACTATAAGCTCACCAGAAATAAAAAATAAATACCCTGCTGCCATTTGCCTGGCTCTGGGATTTTTTCTAAGCATTGTAATTTCTGTAATGTTTTGCCTTGTCAAAAAAATGGTAGATGAATACCAACAAAACTCTGGGCAGTAATAAACAACATTCTGATAGAGAGTGCCTGTATAAAGCTGAAGTGACAATGACCGGGAAGGGAACCCGTTTTCAGGAATGGATGCCTGTCTTTTTCACTGTAAATATCCTGGCATTGGTAATACCAGGATATTTACAGAAGAGCAGCATAACCATGACGGAACGGGGTTAAGTCAGGTTGTCCTAAACGCTATTTTCAACCTCGTATGCCTTCTTCAGGTTTATGTCCAGACTTCATATCTCTCTCAACAATCCTCAATAATCAGATACACCGCTTTCACCGGGCCATGAACTCCGACGACTTTGATAAGCTCAATATCCGCCGTTGAACTGGGGCCGCTAATGATGTTAATGCAGGAAGGCATTCGTTCACCGGCCTGCGCTTTCTGATGCAATTTTTCTGCGAGTTGCGCTACACGCGGCAGGATAGTGCTTTTACGCAGGATAAAAAGAGAATATTCCGGGAGCAGGCTCAATGAACGCCCGCGCTCGGCGGCGGAAAAAAGAACCACGCCTCCCGATTCGGTTAAACCATATTCAGCATACACAACACCCACTTTAGCCTGCTCTGCCTGCGAGATATTCTCGGCACCTTTCGCCGGATCCCAAACAACGGCATTGCATTCCTGCTGCAAACGTTCGCTAATCCCCAATTCCTCCAGCCTCGTGTCACCGCTAATCACGACCGACTGATCTCCCAGCTCTTTACACAGACGTATTGCAGCTTCTGCCGCCTTCGCCTCGCTGGTCAGCTCACAGCGCGTCAACATAACATCGCTGGCAAACTGAATAAACGCGTCACAGCGCTGCTGTTGGTTAAGTTGGGTAAGCCGCTCGTTAGCATAGTTGTTAAGCGGCGCATCTTCTGCTTGCGGTTCAAGTCGCAGCGGGCGACCCAGTGCCTGAGCAACGTTATTCAAAAATTCGCCTCGATTATCCATTCTTTTTCTCCTGCGCCTGATGTTTCTTAAACCAACTACGGAAACTCTCTCCGTCAGCTTCAGGAAGATCGCGTGCTTCCATCCAGTCGCTAATCGCGCCAAATTTGAGTGGTGTTTTGCCGCCATTGATAAACCAGCTTGCCGCATGAGCACCGGCCATCATCCCGACTTTCCACAATCCTGGATGACTATTGGCATAAGCGAACATTTTTATCGCCCGTTGCTCTGCTTTTGCGGTGATCCCTTTTTCAGCCATCACCCGACGATGACGCAAAATCAGTTTTGACAGCGGAATACGCACCGGACACACGTTGTCACAAGCTGTGCATAAAGAGCAGGCGTAGGGTAAATCTTTAAAATCTTTATAGCCGCCAAGTAGCGGAGAAATCACCGCACCAATTGGCCCTGGATAAATAGAGCCATATCCATGACCGCCAATATGGCGATATGCCGGACAAGTATTCATACAAGCCCCGCAGCGAATACAGCGCAGCACATCCCGAAATTCAGAGGCCAGCACCTCAGAACGCCCGTTATCGACAATAACCAGATGAAACTCTTCAGGACCATCAACGTGCCCAGCTTCGCGCGGTCCTGTCAGCCAGGTGTTGTATCCCGTCAAACGTGCACCAACGGCACTGCGCGCCAGCATGGTGATCAATACATCTACCTCGGCAAACGTGGGGGCAATACGCTCCATTCCCATCACTGCAATATGCGTTTTAGGCAGCGTGGTACACATTCGCGCATTACCTTCATTGGTCACCAGGCATACCGAACCGGTCTCTGCCACCGCGAAATTACAGCCGGTAATACCTATTTCAGCACTGAGGAAATCTTCGCGGATTTTTTGCCGGATGAATAAGGTCATCGCTTCAGGCGTTTCCGGCCCCTCATAGCCCAGACGTTCGTGTAGCACTCGACGGATCTGATGGCGATCTTTATGAATTGCCGGGACCACAACATGAGATGGCGGATCTTGATCCAGCTGGAGAATATATTCACCCAGATCGGTTTCAATCACCTGAATGCCAGCATCCTGCAACACATGATTGACACCAATCTCTTCGGTCACCATCGATTTAGATTTCACCACCTTCCGGGCATTTTTGCGTTGGGCAACCTGTAAAATGTAGCGGGTAGCGTCTTCTTTGGTTCTTGCAAAATAGACGTGACCGCCGTTTTGCGTCACTTTTTCTGAGAGCTGGTACAGATAAGCGTCGAGATTACTCAGAACATGATCACGTATCTGGGCGGCCCGATCGCGCCACTCCTCCCAGTGCCCCAATTCATCGACCATTTTTTGCCGATTTGCCCCAATACGCTGCTGCGCGTTTGCCACCGCTTTGCGCATGATCGGATCTTCAATTTGCTGACGGATGCGTGTCTTAAAATCTGTATTACTGGTTTTGATCGACATCTTTATATCCTCAGCGGCTCATCAACACTTCAGCAATATGCATCACTTTGACTTTCTGCCCTTCCCGTTGTAATCGCCCACTGATGTTTAGCAGGCAACTCACGTCAGCACCAATTAAATACTCAGGGCGGACTTCCATCAGGTGCGCAACCTTTTCTTTCACCATCTCGCCGGATATTTCGGCCATTTTGACCGAGAACGTGCCGCCAAATCCGCAGCAGGTATCCTGTTCAGCAAAGGTCAACAGCTCCAGTCCACGCACATTTTTCAGCAGCGTAAGTGGCTCGTCCTTCACTCCCAGCTTACGGGCCAGGCTACAAGATGGGTGATACACCGCTCTCCCTTGCAAACTGGCACCTACATCGACTACCCCTAATTTATTAACAATAAAAGAGGTGAGATCCTGCATACGCGCGGCAACCTTTGCGGCACGTGATGCCCATTCAGGTTCATCCGCCAGATACGTCGGGTAACTTTTTACGGCATAGGTGCAAGAGCCAGCCGGTGAAATAATGGGATCGTCGTTATCCTCCAGTGCGGCGATCAGATTTTTCATCCCTGGAATCGCTTCTTTGATATAACCGCTATTGATCGCAGGCTGACCGCAGCATCCCTGTTTCTCCGGGAAATTTACGCGACAGCCGAGTTTTTCCAGTAGCAGCACGGAGTCTCGTGCCATTCTTGATTTCAGGGCGTCACCAATACAGGTGACAAAGAAATTGACATTCACAACTAATACTCCATTACTTCATGCCCATTTATGCCCGATGTTTCCCCCCCACCGGGGGATCAATCATCAATAAATATGGCGTTCTTTTTTAATTGGCTAGCAACATACCACCCCTCATTTGTATGACAAATGATAATCTTTCATCCAAACGTCAAATGCAATAACTAATTTTATTTCTTTCGGCATCGCTCACATTTTATGGGGAAATCGACGATCATTTTTGGCATAAGAAATCCATTTAAAAATGGCTACATCCCTTATACCTATTCAGAACTACTTATTCAGGGGTTATTGAGATATACACTGATGGTGTACAAAAAAATCACCGACAATAATCACGTATCAAGTAATAGTCGGGATTTTATTTAATTGAAGCAATTTAGTTTGCATTTTTATTTAAAAACTGAGCTAGAGTCCATCAGAAAAAATATATAAAGCCCAAACCACCGTTGGAAATAGAAATAGTTGAAAGGCTCACAACTCCCGGAATGCGGATTATCTTTGCCCTGATTTCTGGCGGTTTTATTCAGGGTGCAAGCTGTCTGACCCTTTCCCGATATTCTCCCGGGGTACAACCAAACTCGCGGACAAACGCCTTGTGAAAAGATGATTCACTGGCATAGCCTACTGACTCAGCGATCACCACAACAGGGAGCGTTTCCCGGGAAAACATCTGGGCCGCTATTTGTAGACGCAACTTTGTTAATACAGCCAGCGGCGTGGTTCCGGAAACATCACGGAAAAGCTGGGCAAAACTTGCCCGGGACATGTGAGCGATGCTGGCCAGCGATTCGACGGTCCAGGCGTGTCCTGGCATTTCCAGCATTTGCTGTATTACCGCACCAAGACGTGGATGCAGAAGCAAACTGAGAATGTTTTTCTCAGTATTAACCTGTGCAATCCACTCACGCACCGCGAGGGTAAAGAATGTAGCGCAGATCTGGTTACACAGTGCATCCACTCCCGGCATTGCCGATCTGGATTCCTGTTGTAAAAACGGGATCGCCTCCCTCAGCCAGTTATATTCCACGCTGTGGTTAACCGGTGCTAAAAACAGCGTTTCCGGCAAAGACGTTAAAAAATAACGCGCCGAATGTTGCAACCGAAGAGTGCCGCAGACAATACAGGTCGATTCATTATCGACATGACTCAGGCGATGAGCTGAATTTTGTGGTAGCAGGACCACATTTCCCGGGCGTAATGTAAAAATCTCCCCCGTCGGCATTTCCAGCTTCGCCGCTCCTTGCGTTAACGCATGCCAACGAATAACCGATAATTCCCCGGCACCATGTGGAAGCTGCCAGTCACTTCCTAACACGCAATTCTTATCGATCGTTCCTTGTGGAGCGTTAAGCATCAACAAACGGCTAAGGGCATCCATATCAGACTCCTGAGTGGTTTTTGATTACAAACACCAACAATCTTAGTAAATAACTAATCTAATACCATCAAATAGTTAATCATGATTTTTGTTTTGTGATTCTGATTAAGAAAAAGAAAATATCAGACGATAAGACAAAATATCAAGCGTTGTGAAGAAATGTTATTTGCTCTTTTGCGTCTATAGTCATGATGTCAAATGAACGCGTTTCGACAGGAAATCATCATGAATAAATATCAGGCAGTGATTATTGGTTTTGGCAAGGCTGGAAAAACATTAGCCGTCACGCTGGCAAAAGCAGGTTGGCGAGTGGCTCTCATCGAACAATCAAATGCAATGTATGGCGGGACCTGTATTAATATCGGCTGCATCCCAACCAAAACATTGGTTCATGACGCACAGCAGCACACAGATTTTGTCCGTGCCATACAGCGTAAAAATGAAGTGGTTAATTTTTTACGTAATAAGAATTTTCATAATCTTGCGGATATGCCCAATATCGACGTGATCGACGGCCAGGCGGAGTTTATCAATAATCATAGCCTGCGTGTTCATCGGCCTGAGGGAAATCTGGAAATTCATGGCGAGAAAATTTTTATTAATACCGGTGCACAAACCGTGGTTCCGCCAATTCCTGGAATTACCACCACGCCAGGAGTATATGACAGCACCGGATTACTTAATCTAAAAGAATTGCCTGGGCATTTAGGTATTTTGGGCGGCGGATATATTGGCGTTGAGTTCGCCTCTATGTTCGCTAATTTTGGCAGCAAGGTAACCATTTTAGAAGCAGCTTCGCTGTTTTTGCCTCGGGAAGATCGGGATATTGCTGATAATATCGCGACGATTTTACGCGATCAGGGCGTCGATATTATCCTCAATGCCCATGCGGAGCGAATCAGTCACCATGAAAATCAAGTGCAAGTGCATAGCGAGCACGCCCAACTGGCGGTGGATGCACTGTTAATAGCTTCCGGTCGTCAACCGGCTACCGCTTCGTTACATCCAGAAAATGCCGGTAGCCAGAGTGAACGGCAGCGATATTGAGCGCTTTTATTACAATGAAGATTTCGTAGAAAAGGATGGCAATGATGTTGTTTGCGAAATTTTTATTCCCGTTCGTCCGGTTTAGTTGGTCACTATCTCTTATTGAGTTTTATCCTTGCCTGATACTATTTAATCAGTATCAGGCAAGGTATTCAGTGAATAATGGCGTTGAATATTTCAACACCATTATTCTTTATTAGATCGTAACTTTCATACTATTCAAATTATGGCATCTCCTCCTCGCCATTTTCAGTCTCTGCAGCAACGGCGTTAATTGTCACCTTCACAGGCGTCATTTCGTACCCGCCATACGTCAGTGCGTTGAATGTGAACGTATAGACACCTGGCTTGCTGGTACTAAATGTACGCGTGATTTTCCCACCTGAGAAATGGTCAGCCTTCGACGGCAGGAATTGATAATCCTTCTCCGTCACTCCTTCCGGAGCCTCAATGTCGACCCACATACTTCCTCCTACGGGATTGACTCCCGCCATCAGGGTAACCGTCATTGTTGCAGTAGTCTTCCCGTCCGCCACCAGAGAATCTACACGTTCTGGAGATGCGGCGAGCACCGCGTTTTTATCATCCGCGACGAATTTAGATTCAGCAGTTTTCGTCGATACCTGACCGTTGGCCTGTTCCACTTTCGCCGTGAGTGTATATGTCGCTGCGATAGTGGTAGAGCCGGTGAAAACAGCCTGTCCTTGCTCATTAGTTTTCGCCGTCCCTTTAGGATCCAGAACTAAATTTTCCGAGCTGGCAGTCAGCGTCACGTCGCTATCCTTCAACAGGTTGTTATTGGCATCAGTCACCGTAACTTTATACGTCTGTTTGGTTTTGCCATCCGCCACTGCACGGTTGCCAATCACCTCAATACTGGAGATGGTCGCCGTAGTCTTATCGGCCACAAACGTTACAGACTGCGCATTCGAAGGCTGGTCATTTCCTGCCGACGCCGTGATCTCATACGTTCCGGCAGTCACGGAGACCACTTTCAGTTCCGCTTTACCCTCCTTGTCGGCGTTCACCATGATATTACCGTCTGCAAGCGGTTTGACGCCCCGAGGCAGATTAAAGACGACCACAGCGCCAGGCAGAAGGTTGCCGTATTGATCCTTAACCGTTGCCGTCAGCGTAAAGGCATCATTGTCGTTTGCCACTTTTGGCGTGCTGCCATCAACCTCCAGGGTCGCCTGACCGGTACTGAAATCCGCCTTGAATTTCACCGTAACCGTCTTCTGAGCATTATTCACTGAGGCCGTGATGCTGTGTTCCCCCGCAACCGTTGACATAAGCTCAATGTCCACTTTCCCTGCCGCATTGGTTGTTACTGTATTCCCCGTCTTGCTGGTCACACCCTGCGGTAAAGTCAGCGTAACTTCTTGCCCCTGCAACGGGTTACCATAGCTGTCCACGACGGTCAGGGTTATCTGGTTAGCAGACTGTCCATTAGCCAGTTGGTTATTAACCTTCACTGTCATATCACGAATCTCAGCCTTAGATGCGTCACCTGCAACGTTCAGCACCAGTGGCTGAGCAACGGCATTTTGGCCGTTCACTCGCGGCATCACAGACAACTGACCCGCGGCAGATCCCAGCGTTAAGGTCGCCACGTAGACCCCATTACCTTTCTCTGTCCAGTTTCCTGCTGAAGGACGCTCACTCCCCGTGCTGGCGGCACCGCTAAACACTGGTGCATCTGGCTTCAGCCCGGTGACCGGGTTCCCGTACGCATCCTTCACGGTGAAGGTGAGTTCCGTCGTCATTTTGACGGTCGGAGCCTTATTGTCCGCAACAAGCGTAGAGTTCGCTGATGACATCTCTCCGGCGATGACCGTCAACTGCGCGGCTTCGGTGGCTGCTGGCTGGCCGTTGAAGAGCGGCATGACACGAAGCTCGCCCGTCTTTCCGCCTGTAGTTAACGTAGCAACATAGGAACCGTCACCTTTTTCGGTCCAACTGGAAACGGTCGCCCCTTCAGAGGCGGTCCCCGTCAAACTTGCCGACAACGAAAGACCACTGATAGTGTTGCCATGTGCATCTTTTGCAATAAGCGTCACGGTTGTGCTTTCGCCGGCTTTTACGTGATCTTCTGCGACAGAGACTTTCGACTGGTTTGAAGATAACGCATCAGCCACCACGGTTACTTTTGCCGCATTTGCTGCCGCATCCTGTCCATTTAGCTTCGGCATAACTTCTAATTCACCCGCCGTAGAGCCGAGAGTAATCTGCGCAGTCCACGTCCCATCACCATTATTTGTCCAGCCAGATGCCGTAGAACCTACAGCAGCGGCACCCGCTAATGACGGCGCTTCCGGCGTGAGGCTGGTCACAGGGTTGTCATAGGCATCTTTTGCCGTCCAGATTGCCGTAACTGTACCGCCAACCACCGGTTTATCAGGATTCAGGGTGATGGACGAATGTGCTGCATCAAGCGGACCGGCAACAAACTTCAGCGTTTGTTGTAATGTGCCCAGCTGATACTGCTCGCTGAAAGCACGCACAACAACGTTTCCGGCACGGGTCGAAGAAACCGTGGCGCTGTAAACGCCTGGTTTTATTTCCGAAATGGCACCAACGGTTACACCATTAGTGTCTTGCGGAACAAATCGCAAGCGGCTGGCTTCTCCCGTCACCGGATTACCCTCGGAGTCCACCGCAGTCAACGTCAACGTATAGGCTTGCTGACCATCAGCAACCACATCACTTGACGGCTCGTTAGCGCTCAGGGTGGAGTTTGCCACATCCATCATCGTGGCCCGCAGTTCTGCAGTGACGGTTTTGCTCATGCCATCAACGCTAACAGTAATCGTTGCCTCACCTGACTGCGTTCCGGTAGTAAAGACAGACTGATACACCCCTGCTTCAGTTTCGGTGAACTCACCCAGTGTTGGCTTTGCCTGTGATTTAGTGGCCTTCAGGGAACGAGTCACAATATTTCCAGCCGGTTTGAAGGCTAGTTCAGTCTTGATCTGATCTTTCATGCCCGTGACTGGCTGCCCCTCGGCGTCGCGCAGAGACAGCACCAGCGGTCTTTGCTCATTACCGTTAGCAAGCATTTGAATACGGCTCTGACCGTCAAGCGTTAACGCCGTGCGATCGGCGCTCATACCTGCTCCGGTAATGACCACCTCTGTCTGCACGCGTTTTGAGGCATTGCCTTTGTTATCGTAGGCAACCGCAGAAATCGCATAATAATTGTCTTTGCCTGGACGATAAGCCGGGAGCGTTACTTGCCACTGACTACCCTGACCGGTAATTTTGCCACCCTCAGCCAGTAATGACGGCGCTTCCCACTGCACATTTTTCAGTCCGTGAGTTGCTTTGCTGACCACAAGCCCCAGGGAAAGTGTCTGACCACCCTTACCTTCAATACGTTCAGGCAGAGCAATACGGATCACTTCAGATTTGCGGTACTCAAGAACGATGTTGTTATTACGCTCAACCAGGTCATAGCGGCTGCCTGCCAGTACCCGACGCTCGCGAATGCTGTCTGTATCGAGTTGTTTCGCCAGAGGTTCGCCAATCCGATAATTAACTTCCAGGCCAAAGCGAGTGTCATTCTCACCACTCTTGCCCTGCTTATTCCCGGCGCTCAGTGTCAGAAGAGGCACTGGCGTATAGGTCACCTCGGCAGAAATAGCATGCGGGTCTTTCTGGCGCTTATCTTTACCAAACAGCCCGACTTCATCGCCATAATACTGTTCATACATCAGGCTTGCGCCAAGCTGCGGCCAGGCGGGTAAATAGCCCTCAGCACGAATATCCCAGCCATTCGCCGGGCGTTCCTGATAATCCTCAACATCCGGCGATTTTTTCCAGCCAGAAGCCCGGATATAACCATTGGCGCTCAGTTTCAGATAATCGCGCCAGTATTCCGCACCAACACCAATGCGGGTATGACTACGGGATAAATCATGGTCGATAAAGGTGTTCACCCCCGCCATCCAGTCATTTCCTGAAAAATGACGCCAGCCAAAACCAATATTTGACTGAGTACGATCGTCGGTACGATGTATTGCTCCCTGAGTGAACAACATATTTGTTGGCGTATCATAAATCGGATAAAGCATTTCCAGCGAAGAATCCTTCAGCGAGAAATCTTTATCGACATTCAGTTTGACGCGCGCAGTACCATATTTCCCGAGCCACTCCTGTATTTCCTGGTTAGCTTTAGCTGTGGCCATTCCGGTAATAAAGTTACGTGTCGCATCGCTATCTGGCTGACTGCTTAAAAATGTCCCGGCATTTGCGGCAAACGACGCGACATTTTTCTCCACGTTATTATCAGCAGTTACCGTAGTATTTCCCATGCTCAACCGTGGCTGAACCGCATGCTGCGCACGTGCCGCCATTACTGGGGTAAAGGTGACAGCGAGTGGAAAAAGAACCTGAACAGAGATATTTGCCCACGCCACGCAGCGGGCCAGAACTGAATAACGAAATCGTGGTTGTTTATGACCTGTTTTATAATGTGACATTGAGATAATTTCCTGATGAACGAATTAACGAACATAGGCAGACACAAATAATGGCGTCTGCTTGTCAGAAAAACCGGGGATTTCCCGATTTCCTTTTCCGCAGAAAAGGAAATACCTTTATGTAAGAAAGTGCACCGCCACCTAATATATCCAGTGCCTGTAGCCACTCATCAGGTGGTTGGGCGCGGGATTATATTTTTATTTATGGGGGAAAATTTAGCTTTTTGTGCAAGTCATTAAATAGATACCTAAGTTATATTTCTTACTCTGCGGACAGTGAATAATTCACTATTCAGAGTGAATAACAATGACCTGCCTTTAATTAAAACTATTGGAAATACGTCGAAATAGGTATATATGCCAGGATAAACCAATATATTTTTTATGGATATTCATTTTCCTTCATCGGACTGTAAATTGCGGAGATATCGAACTTGCACTACCCATCGCAACACTCAAACAGATTTATGAATTTCGTTCATAACCCCTGACAAATTCTGCCGTCTAATCGAGCTTTTCCCTTTACGTTATGCTTCTCATGAACGATAACACAACTTGTTCATGAATTAACCATTCCGGATAAACTATGGGATCAAATTCAGGCATCGAAAGGAACTGGCTGGTTTCCGTTAATGGATTAAATATCTATTATTCTCCCGAGAGTAAAACTATCAAATCAATGAGTAACCGATACAGCCTCACAAATTCTTTCAGATAATTAACCCGTCACTGCGGCACGTTCTCTCATAAGGCGTGCCTGCAGTGTAATCCAGTATGTATCCGGCATAGTTGACGGTTTAATAGAACTCAATTCCTCTCCCAGGTCACCAACAACGATATCTTGTATAACACCCCAGGAGATACGACATTATGATGAGATGCGATATGCTCCTCAGCACCAATCAACGCCCGGACTGGGCCAGTCTTGAGATCAGACTCATTCCCGGAACTGACTTCAGGCGACATATATCAATGACGTTGGTGCAATAAAAGATAGTTGATGTAATACATCTATTCAAATTTGTGATACATGTCAAAAAATTGGTTGACCAAACTCGTTATTTATATAAGGGCACTTACGAAGTGCACTCTTTTTTAAAGCGAGGAAGTACCAATGAAAGAGAATAAAGTACAGCAAATCAGTCATAAACTGATTAATATCGTTGTTTTTGTCGCAATTATAGAATACGCCTATTTATTTCTCCATTTCTATTAATAACGGAAATAAACTGTTCACTTCAGTGATATTTAAAATATGCATCCTCTCCCTTTTTTGTAAGTAATTATTATATCCGTGGGAGAGGAATACACGCTGTCAGGTAATCAATCATACTGCGATAAATCATCGGCCAGTAAAGTGGAGATAACCTCCATTCTCGAAAAATCCATACTCTCAGCAAAACCATCATCAATCACTCATCCAGGCGTTTATGGGAGCGTCACCAATGGCTGCTAACAATGCCAGAGTTCCCCGTTGCGAAAATTCCACATCCACAAAGAGTCACAGGTTTGAGTGTTGAAATGATCCGGATGAGCATGTATCTTTATGGTTATGTTATAACATAACAGGTAAAAATGATGAAGCCCAATATCCATCCTGAGTATCGTACTGTGGTGTTCCACGACACCAGTGTTGATGAGTACTTTAAAATCGGCTCGACTATCAAAACAGACCGTGAGATTGAGCTGGATGGCGTAACGTATCCATACGTGACCATTGATGTCTCTTCTAAATCGCACCCGTTCTATACAGGGAAGCTGAGAACAGTGGCATCAGAAGGAAATGTTGCACGATTCACCCAACGTTTTGGTCGTTTTGTTAGCACGAAAAAGGGGGCGTGATGAAAGTTCTTAACTCTCTGCGTACCGCAAAAGAACGCCATCCAGACTGTCAGATTGTGAAGCGAAAAGGACGGCTATATGTGATTTGTAAATCTAATCCACGTTTTAAGGCCGTTCAGGGTCGTAAGAAAAAACGTTGATTCAAAATTCGACGGATTAACGATATTTGTCTGATTAATAATCAGATCGGATTAATGTTGGTGTGTTTATAACACCAACATTAATTTTCCTGGGGATATATTCTTCCTGTTCATTTGAGGCCAACTGCCTGACGTTTCTCTCCGAATATTCCATTATCTTAATGTTGACTTGTTGACCAGCTTCGCCCCTGTATGCTGGCATCAACCCTCTTTTAGACTGAACACGCCACTCAGTCTCCTCCCTTTGCGGCGCAGCCTGCATTTTCACTCAAACTGTTAAGATGATAAATGTGGTAAATCTGTTGGTACTAACATAAAAACGTTTACGCCACAGGAACAGTCTGATCCACCGGTAACCCCGTCGCCGACGTTCGAGTGCCAGTTAGAGTAACGCGCACAGATAACTGAATGCAGTGCCCTGACAAAAAGGCCATCGTTCCTGTGACAGCTGGCAGCCTTCGTTTAACTTCACTTAATCTGGCTCTTGGGGGCTTACCGAACAGATGACGTACATACGCCCGTTCAATTTTCCATTACTTATTGGAATGAACACCTGTAACCATTTTGTGCGGCATGTTAATCCATTAAAATATCTTACTGATTGGCAAATCATCTTCAATGACAGCTCATCATAGTTTTATATTCTATCCCTTACCCTTAAAACTTGTTTTTTTACTAGTCCATCACACAGCGCATTAAGGCTATTCCTAACACTTCAGGGCAAAGTTCCTGACCAATATAAAATGCAAGTAAGAATTGAACGTTATATTGCCAATAACCTTATGAAACCAAATGTCTTTTTCTTCTTATCAAAAAAGCAATATTTTCAGTTTTTCTAAATATTGACTTAACCATTGAATTCCTTTTCCGTTCACATATTGACACTCATCGGGAAAAAAAACATAAATTTAAGCCCAATCGAAAATAATTAAACTTAATCTCGTTTAACCTTTATTGATATGTACTACGTATCTTATTTACTTCCGGTTTACTAAGGAAACTGAATGCACCTGTAAAAATTACAGGTTTGGAAAGTAGTGACATGGCAAAGTGATTACAGTAGGGACTATGAGGTTAAAAACCATATGGAATGTCAAAACCGTTCTGATAAATACATCTGGTCTCCCCATGACGCCTACTTCTATAAAGGACTATCTGAACTGATTGTGGATATCGACAGATTAATTTATCTATCGTTGGAGAAAATTAGAAAAGATTTCGTGTTTATCAATCTCAGTACGGATTCTTTATCTGAATTTATAAACCGTGATAATGAATGGTTATCCGCGGTAAAGGGGAAACAGGTCGTATTGATTGCGGCCAGAAAGTCAGAGGCCTTAGCAAATTATTGGTATTACAATAGCAATATTAGGGGCGTGGTATACGCTGGACTGAGTCGTGATATTAGAAAAGAACTGGTCTATGTGATTAATGGCAGGTTCCTGAGAAAAGATATTAAGAAAGATAAAATCACGGACCGGGAAATGGAAATTATCCGCATGACGGCCCAGGGAATGCAACCTAAATCGATTGCCAGAATTGAAAATTGTAGTGTGAAGACAGTGTATACCCATCGGCGTAATGCTGAGGCCAAGCTGTACTCAAAAATATATAAGTTGGTTCAGTAAACTCCAGGCAAGTTAGTTTTAAAAAATGACTCACTGGGACATCACGTCCTCAATTCAACTCGGGAAGAAATGCAATGAAAAAAAAGGTTCTGGCAATAGCTCTGGTAACGGTGTTTACCGGCATGGGTGTGGCGCAGGCTGCTGACGTAACAGCTCAGGCTGTAGCGACCTGGTCGGCAACAGCCAAAAAAGACACCACCAGTAAGCTGGTTGTGACGCCACTCGGTAGCCTGGCGTTCCAGTATGCCGAAGGCATTAAAGGTTTTAACTCACAGAAAGGTCTATTTGACGTGGCTATCGAGGGTGACTCAACGGCTACCGCCTTTAAACTGACCTCACGTCTTATCACCAACACATTAACCCAGTTGGATACCTCAGGTTCCACACTGAATGTGGGCGTGGATTATAACGGCGCGGCAGTCGAAAAAACTGGCGATACCGTGATGATCGATACCGCCAACGGCGTACTGGGCGGCAACCTTAGCCCGCTGGCTAACGGTTACAATGCCAGCAATCGTACCACCGCACAGGATGGTTTCACCTTCTCCATCATCAGCGGTACCACCAATGGTACCACCGCAGTAACAGATTACAGCACTCTACCGGAAGGCATCTGGAGCGGCGACGTTAGCGTACAGTTCGACGCGACCTGGACCAGTTAATCTCTCTGATGTACCAGCAGGGGTAGCCCCCCTGCTTTATTCCTGGACGGAATTGTTATGAAAAAGCACCTTCTGCCTCTCGCTCTGCTGTTTTCCGGAATATCTCCGGCCCAGGCGCTGGATGTCGGCGATATATCATCGTTTATGAACAGTGACAGCAGCACGCTGAGCAAAACGATCAAAAACAGTACCGACAGTGGTCGCCTTATCAATATCCGTCTCGAACGGCTCTCTTCACCGCTTGACGACGGGCAGGTTATCTCAATGGACAAGCCGGATGAGTTGCTACTCACTCCCGCCAGCTTGCTGCTACCCGCCCAAGCCAGCGAAGTGATCCGCTTCTTCTATAAGGGACCCGCAGATGAAAAAGAGCGCTACTACCGCATTGTCTGGTTTGATCAGGCCCTCAGTGATGCGCAGCGCGATAATGCCAACCGCAGCGCTGTGGCCACTGCTTCCGCCCGCATCGGCACCATTCTGGTCGTCGCCCCTCGTCAGGCGAACTACCACTTTCAGTACGCCAACGGCTCCCTGACAAATACAGGAAATGCGACGCTGCGGATCCTCGCCTACGGACCTTGCCTGAAAGCCGCCAACGGTAAGGAGTGTAAAGAGAATTACTACCTGATGCCGGGCAAGTCGCGTCGTTTTACCCGCGTGGACACTGCGGATAACAAAGGACGGGTTGCACTTTGGCAGGGTGATAAGTTCATTCCCGTGAAATAGATAGCTGTGCAGATGGATAACGACAATGCCTTTACGACGGTTCTCCCCAGGACTGAAAGCCCAGTTTGCCTTCGGCATGGTCTTTTTGTTCGTTCAGCCCGATGCCAGCGCTGCTGACATAAGTGCGCAGCAAATAGGTGGGGTGATTATTCCGCAGGCCTTCAGTCAGGCGCTTCAGGACGGCATGAGCGTCCCGCTCTATATTCATCTCGCCGGTAGCCAGGGTCGCCAGGACGATCAGCGAATCGGCAGCGCTTTTATCTGGCTGGACGATGGACAGCTACGCATCCGGAAAATACAGCTGGAAGAGAGTGAAGATAACGCCAGTGTCAGCGAACAAACTCGACAGCAGCTGATGGCTCTGGCCAACGCCCCGTTCAATGAGGCCCTTACCATCCCCCTGACTGACAACGCGCAGCTGGATCTCAGCTTGCGCCAACTGCTGCTGCAGCTAGTGGTCAAGCGCGAAGCGCTGGGCACCGTACTACGCTCACGTAGCGAAGACATCGGGCAGTCCAGTGTTAACACCCTCAGCAGTAATCTGAGCTATAACTTGGGCGTCTATAACAACCAGTTGCGTAACGGCGGGAGCAACACATCCAGCTATCTGTCGCTGAATAACGTTACTGCACTGCGCGAACATCATGTGGTGCTCGACGGCTCGCTGTACGGGATCGGTAGCGGTCAACAGGACAGTGAATTATATAAAGCGATGTATGAACGCGATTTTGCCGGTCACCGATTTGCCGGTGGAATGCTCGACACCTGGAACTTGCAGTCCTTAGGGCCGATGACCGCCATTTCAGCAGGGAAGATTTACGGCCTTTCCTGGGGAAACCAGGCCAGCTCCACCATCTTCGACAGCAGCCAGTCAGCCACGCCAGTGATCGCCTTTTTACCGGCGGCGGGCGAAGTACATCTCACCCGTGATGGGCGGCTACTAAGCGTTCAGAACTTCACTATGGGCAATCATGAAGTGGATACCCGGGGTCTACCGTACGGGATTTACGATGTGGAAGTTGAGGTGATCGTTAACGGTCGCGTGATCAGCAAACGCACCCAGCGGGTCAATAAGCTGTTTAGCCGGGGGCGCGGCGTCGGTGCACCACTGGCGTGGCAGGTATGGGGCGGTAGCTTTCATATGGATCGCTGGTCGGAAAACGGGAAAAAGACGCGACCAGCTAAAGAGAGTTGGCTAGCAGGTGCCTCGACCTCCGGCTCATTGAGTACGCTTAGCTGGGCGGCAACGGGATATGGATACGATAATCAGGCGGTGGGTGAAACCCGTCTGACGCTGCCGCTTGGGGGGGCGATCAACGTTAACCTGCAAAATATGCTGGCCAGTGACAGCTCATGGAGCAGCATCGGCAGCATCAGCGCCACTCTACCGGGAGGCTTTAGTTCGCTGTGGGTTAATCAGGAAAAAACCCGCATTGGCAATCAATTGCGACGTAGCGATGCCGACAACCGTGCAATCGGCGGCACACTCAACCTGAACTCACTGTGGTCGAAGCTGGGCACATTCAGCATCAGCTACAATGATGACCGCCGTTACAACAGCCATTATTACACGGCAGATTACTATCAAAATGTCTACAGCGGTACCTTTGGTTCGCTTGGCCTGCGGGCCGGTATTCAGCGCTATAACAACGGCGACAGCAACGCCAATACAGGAAAATATATCGCTCTCGATCTCTCGCTACCACTGGGCAACTGGTTTAGCGCAGGGATGACTCATCAAAACGGCTACACCATGGCAAACCTGTCAGCACGCAAACAGTTTGATGAAGGAACCATTCGCACTGTTGGTGCCAATCTGTCACGTGCCATCTCCGGCGATACCGGTGATGACAAAACCCTCAGCGGCGGGGCGTATGCACAATTCGACGCTCGTTACGCCAGCGGAACGCTGAACGTCAATAGCGCGGCGGACGGCTACGTCAATACCAACTTGACCGCCAATGGCAGCGTCGGCTGGCAGGGTAAAAACATTGCTGCCAGCGGGCGGACTGATGGCAACGCTGGGGTGATATTCAACACCGGGCTGGAGGACGACGGTCAGATCAGCGCCAAAATCAACGGGCGGATTTTCCCGCTTAACGGCAAGCGTAACTATCTCCCGCTCTCTCCCTATGGAAGATATGAGGTGGAGTTACAGAACAGCAAAAACTCACTCGACAGTTACGATATCGTCAGCGGCCGCAAAAGTCGTCTGACTCTCTATCCAGGCAATGTCGCTGTCATTGAGCCAGAGGTGAAGCAGATGGTTACCGTCTCCGGTCGTATCCGTGCGGAAGACGGCACACTGCTGGCTAACGCACGGATTAACAACCATATCGGCCGAACCCGAACCGATGAAAACGGCGAGTTTGTCATGGACGTGGATAAGAAATACCCCACTATCGATTTTCGCTACAGTGGCAATAAAACCTGCGAAGTGGCTCTGGAACTCAACCAGGCGCGCGGTGCCGTCTGGGTCGGTGATGTGGTCTGCAGCGGCCTCTCATCGTGGGCGGCGGTGACGCAGACAGGAGAAGAGAATGAGAGTTAACCTACTAATAACGATGATAATTTTCGCGCTAATCTGGCCAGTAACTGCGCTCAGAGCGGCAGTGAGCAAAACAACCTGGGCGGATGCACCGGCACGCGAGTTTGTGTTTGTCGAAAACAACTCAGACGACAACTTTTTCGTCACTCCTGGCGGGGCGCTGGATCCGCGCCTGACCGGTGCCAACCGCTGGACCGGTTTAAAATACACTGGTTCAGGAACCATCTATCAGCAAAGCCTCGGCTACATTGATAACGGTTACAACACCGGCCTTTATACCAACTGGAAGTTTGATATGTGGCTGGAAAATTCACCAGTTTCATCTCCTTTAACTGGCTTGCGCTGCATCAACTGGTACGCTGGGTGTAATATGACCACCAGTCTTATCCTGCCGCAAACCACCGACGCCAGTGGATTTTATGGCGCGACGGTGACCAGCGGCGGCGCGAAGTGGATGCACGGCATGTTGTCAGACGCGTTTTACCAGTATATGCAACAAATGCCCGTCGGCAGCAGCTTTACAATGACCATCAATGCCTGCCAGACCTCTGTGAACTATGACGCCAGCAGCGGCGCACGCTGTAAGGATCAGGCCTCCGGCAACTGGTATGTTCGCAACGTCACCCATACGAAAGCAGCAAATCTACGGTTGATAAATACCCACTCGCTGGCGGAAGTATTTATCAACAGCGACGGAGTACCGACTCTGGGCGAAGGGAACGCCGACTGCCGGACGCAAACCATCGGCAGCCGTTCAGGATTAAGTTGTAAGATGGTTAACTATACCCTGCAAACAAACGGACTCAGCAACACCTCAATCCATATATTCCCGGCGATCGCCAACTCGTCGTTAGCCTCGGCCGTCGGGGCGTACGATATGCAGTTCAGTCTGAATGGCAGTTCATGGAAACCGGTGAGCAATACCGCCTATTACTACACCTTCAACGAGATGAAGAGCGCAGACTCGATCTATGTTTTCTTCTCGAGCAACTTCTTTAAGCAGATGGTGAACCTCGGGATCAGCGATATCAACACCAAAGATCTATTCAACTTTCGCTTTCAGAACACCACATCACCGGAGTCTGGCTGGTATGAATTTTCTACCTCCAACACGCTGATTATCAAACCCCGTGATTTCAGCATCAGTATTATCTCCGATGAATATACTCAGACACCGTCGCGGGAGGGATATGTTGGCAGCGGCGAGTCGGCACTCGATTTCGGCTATATCGTAACCACCAGCGGTAAAACAGCTACCGACGAAGTGCTGATCAAGGTGACCGGACCCGCGCAGGTGATTGGCGGGCGCTCCTATTGTGTCTTCAGCTCCGATAACGGTAAGGCGAAAGTACCGTTCCCGGCGACACTTTCCTTTATTACCCGCAACGGAGCTACAAAAACCTACGATGCCGGGTGCGATGATAGCTGGCGGGATATGACCGATGCGCTGTGGTTGACCACACCGTGGACTGATATCTCTGGCGAAGTGGGGCAGATGGATAAGACCACAGTCAAATTTTCGATTCCAATGGATAACGCCATTTCGCTGCGTACGGTAGATGATAACGGCTGGTTTGGCGAAGTCAGCGCTTCAGGAGAGATTCATGTTCAGGCGACGTGGCGTAACATTAACTAAGGCCCTGCTGACAGCGGTCTGTATGCTGGCGGCACCTTTGACACAGGCGATTTCGGTCGGCAATCTGACATTTTCGCTGCCGTCCGAGACTGACTTTGTCAGCAAACGTGTAGTGAATAACAACAAAAGCGCACGGATATACCGTATTGCCATCAGTGCTATTGATAGCCCGGGCAGCAGTGAATTGCGCACCCGACCGGTGGATGGTGAACTGCTTTTCGCCCCCCGCCAGCTGGCGTTGCAGGCTGGTGAGAGCGAGTATTTTAAATTTTACTATCATGGTCCACGGGATAACCGCGAGCGCTACTACCGGGTCTCATTTCGCGAGGTCCCCACTCGTAACCAGACAAGACGCAGCCCAACCGGCGGCGTGGTCAGCACGGAGCCGGTGGTGGTGATGGATACCATTCTGGTAGTACGACCACGTCAGGTTCAGTTTAAATGGTCCTTCGACAAGGTGACAGGAACGGTAAGTAACACTGGCAACACATGGTTTAAGCTACTGATTAAGCCAGGATGTGATTCGACCGAAGAGGAAGGCGATGCCTGGTATCTACGTCCGGGAGACGTGGTTCATCAGCCTGAGTTACGTCAGCCGGGGAATCACTATCTGGTCTATAACGACAAATTCATTAAGATTAGCGATTCCTGTCCGGCTAAGCCCCCTTCGGCGGACTAAGACTTATCCATCGGTCGAGGGAAGAATTCCACCTCAGAGCCCCAAAAATCGTTTAAATGATGTGGAAGCGATCGTCAATATCACCTGTAACGATGGGCTTTCTCATATGCACACCATAGTGTTCAGGAGACACGGAAAGGTATCAGGCAGCCTGCTAACGAGTGGTTTAATCACGAATTAGTACGTAAAATCGGTAACGGCTGGAAATCATTCAATACTCACACTATCGAAAGTTCCCCAGCCAACCGCGGTACGTTCTTACATACGATGTACCGCTGTTCTCTTTACGATTTTTAGCTGTACTGGTGAATTATGAGCAATCTGAATCCATGCATGACGTGTGGTGCCTGTTGTGCATTTTTCCGCGTCTCTTTTTACTGGGCCGAAGCCGACGATGCTGGCGGTACTATTCCCGCCAGGCTCACTGAACAAATATCCCCTTTTCACCGATGCATGAGCGGTACCAATCAGAAAAACCCCCGATGTATTGCCCTTGCAGGAACCCCGGGCAAAAATGCCTGCTGCACGATATATAAAAATCGATCGTCCACATGCAGAGAATTCGCCATGTCTGGTGAGAACGGAGTCGTCAATGAGGCTTGCAATCGTGCAAGGGCTAAATACGGGCTGACACCGTTATAAACATACAATAATTAATTGCACTGCCCCGCCAGCGATAATAGCGGGGCTTCGTTTTTCAGGGGTAACAAAACCCGATACTTCTTCTATTTGCCAGCAACAATGCCTCTCTTCTGTAGCGTTCTTCGGATCTACATCATCCTGAAGTAGCGCGATATACTCACTGACTATCTGCATCAGAATATAAAAAGCAATGTTTTTAACCTATAAAAATGGCGCTGTATTTGCGCCATTTTTATCATTCAATGCATTATCTGTTTGAGCCTAAAGGGATCTCAGGGTCTGGCTCATGAGTAATTCTGTTTCGTAAATCTCTGCGAATAATTTCAATAGACCAGAACCAGACTAAATGTCCAAAAATTTCAGAAACATTCTCATACCACGGGAGATCAAACAGAGGTGGCGTCAGTCCCATGAGAGGGAATGAAATCATATGAACAAAAAGTTGGGCTAAAGCACCTGCCAGTAAGCCCTGCCAGAGTTTAATTTTTGGAAATACTTCAGCGACCACACAATAACCGACAGCAAACACTATCGAAAAGATAATGTGCGTAACACCAACCCAGTTAAAGACATGCCCGGCAAAGGTATAAACAGCCGCATTGGGATCTGTCAGCCCCAACCAGTCTCGAAGAAAAATATACGGTGGATTGAGAAAATTACGCGAGCAATCAATTTGGCCTGCAGCCCTGATTAATGATTCCGGGCCACACGCTGCATTAAACATATCCACCGGGCTACGTGGCGGCAATGGAACTTCAGCCCCCCACTTCACGAATGCGGAAACAACGCCAGCAATCAGCCCAATGAATGCAGCAAGACCATAACGTCTGCGGTTCGGTGGAGTTTGTTCAAATATATTCATATCTACCCTGCTTGTACCATTATGTTATACACCTCTTCAGGAGTATTCATAAAACAAGGCAAATGTAAAGAACTGTATTGTTTTGTATAACAAGATAGTTTCCTAATCGCCAATGAATATAAGCTCCATCATTTCTCCCTATTTTTATATTAGAAGTGACAGAGATTTGCAGGGTGATGTAGAGCTGAAAATCACAGGTTTCCTTATTGGTTTTTGCATCGTACAACTAAAGCAATAAACCAGCTCCCATCATCATCAACATCCCGGCGAACATGAATTTATTAGCCGGGCTCATAGCTGCATTCGCGTTTTAAGAATAATCCTCCTGCTGTCGCCGACTATGCTTAACGTTTAAAAAAGCATCAGCACTCTCGCAACGCACTCTTATTTTCCCCTTTAGAATACCGGAGGCCTGGTATGAGCAACCAAGGCGAATACCCCGAAGATAATCGGGTTGGGAAGCACGAGCCGCACGATTTAAGTTTGACCCGTCGCGATCTGATTAAAGTGAGCGCCGCAACAGCGGCGACCGCCGTGGTTTATCCTCATTCTACGCTGGCGGCAAGCGTTCCGGCAGCTACACCCGCGCCAGAGATAATGCCCCTGACACTGAAGGTGAACGGCAAAACCGAGCAGCTTGAGGTGGATACCCGAACCACGCTACTGGACACTTTGCGTGAAAATCTGCATTTGATCGGTACCAAGAAAGGTTGCGATCACGGACAGTGCGGAGCCTGTACCGTGCTGGTCAATGGTCGCAGGCTTAATGCCTGCCTGACGCTTGCAGTCATGCATCAGGGGGCCGAGATCACCACCATTGAAGGCCTGGGTTCGCCAGATAATCTTCACCCCATGCAGGCGGCCTTTATCAAGCATGATGGCTTCCAGTGCGGCTACTGCACCTCCGGGCAAATTTGCTCATCAGTAGCGGTGCTAAAAGAGATTCAGGACGGCATTCCCAGTCACGTCACGGTCGATTTGGTTTCCGCTCCAGAAACAACTGCCGATGAGATCCGTGAACGTATGAGCGGCAACATCTGTCGCTGTGGTGCATACGCTAACATCCTTGCCGCCATTGAAGATGCTGCGGGGGAGATAAAATCATGAAGGCGTTTACCTATGAACGAGTGAATACCCCAGCCGAGGCGGCACTTAGCGCTCAGCGCGTACCCGGCGCAAAATTTATCGCGGGCGGGACCAATCTGCTGGACCTGATGAAGCTGGAAATTGAAACGCCCACCCACCTTATCGATGTGAACGGCCTCGGGCTCGATAAGATTGAAGTGACCGACGCGGGTGGGCTGCGCATCGGCGCACTGGTACGGAACACCGACCTGGCGGCTCACGAGCGCGTGCGTCGTGATTACGCGGTACTCTCCCGCGCCCTGCTCGCTGGCGCGTCTGGTCAGTTACGTAATCAGGCAACCACCGCAGGTAATCTGCTCCAGCGCACGCGCTGCCCCTATTTTTACGACACCAATCAGCCCTGCAATAAGCGCCTGCCCGGGAGCGGCTGCGCGGCGCTTGAAGGCTTTAGCCGTCAGCACGCGGTGGTAGGCGTAAGCGAAGCCTGCATTGCCACCCATCCGAGCGATATGGCGGTCGCAATGCGGTTGCTGGATGCGGTGGTGGAAACCATCACGCCGGAGGGAAAGACTCGCAGTATCACACTGGCTGATTTTTATCACCCTCCGGGAAAAACGCCGCACATTGAAACCGCCCTGCTTCCCGGTGAGCTTATCGTTGCGGTGACGTTACCTCCACCGCTCGGCGGAAAACATATCTACCGTAAGGTGCGCGATCGCGCCTCCTACGCCTTTGCCCTGGTATCGGTCGCGGCGATTATTCAGCCTGACGGCAGCGGGCGCGTCGCGCTGGGCGGAGTAGCACATAAGCCCTGGCGCATTGAGGCTGCGGATGCTCAGCTATCCCAGGGGGCGCAGGCCGTATATGACACGCTGTTCGCCAGCGCCCATCCCACCGCTGAAAACACCTTTAAACTCCTGTTGGCGAAGCGAACGCTTGCCTCCGTACTGGCTGAAGCGAGGGCACAGGCATGAAATTTGATAAACCCGCAGGGGAAAACCCGATCGATCAGCTGAAGGTTGTCGGTCGTCCCCATGACCGCATCGACGGACCGCTGAAAACTACCGGCACGGCACGCTACGCCTACGAATGGCATGAAGAAGCCCCCAACGCCGCCTATGGCTATATCGTCGGTTCCGCCATTGCCAAAGGACGCCTCACCGCCCTTGATACGGACGCCGCGCAAAAAGCGCCGGGCGTACTGGCTGTCATTACCGCCAGTAACGCCGGGGCACTCGGCAAAGGCGACAAAAACACCGCCAGGCTGTTAGGCGGCCCCACTATTGAGCACTATCATCAGGCCATTGCGCTGGTAGTGGCCGAGACCTTCGAACAGGCGCGAGCGGCGGCCTCGCTGGTGCAGGCACACTATCGCCGTAATAAAGGAGCTTACTCCCTGGCGGACGAAAAACAGGCCGTCAATCAGCCGCCGGAAGACACGCCCGACAAAAACGTCGGTGACTTTGACGGGGCTTTCACCTCCGCTGCGGTGAAGATTGATGCTACCTACACGACCCCGGACCAGAGCCATATGGCGATGGAGCCGCATGCCTCGATGGCCGTCTGGGATGGAAATAAGCTTACCCTCTGGACCTCAAATCAGATGATTGACTGGTGCCGCACCGATCTGGCAAAAACGCTGAAAGTTCCCGTGGAGAATGTGCGTATTATCTCCCCGTATATCGGCGGAGGGTTTGGCGGCAAGCTGTTCCTGAGAAGCGATGCGCTGCTGGCGGCCCTCGCCGCCCGAGCGGTGAAACGTCCGGTTAAAGTGATGCTCCCCCGCCCCTCTATTCCCAATAACACCACGCACCGCCCCGCCACCCTTCAGCACTTGCGTATCGGTGCCGACCAGAGCGGGAAAATCACCGCTATCTCACATGAAAGCTGGTCTGGAAACCTGCCCGGCGGCACGCCGGAAACGGCGGTACAGCAAAGCGAATTACTCTACGCCGGGGCGAATCGTCATACCGGCCTGCGGCTCGCCACGCTTGATTTGCCGGAAGGGAACGCCATGCGTGCGCCCGGCGAAGCCCCCGGTCTGATGGCGCTCGAAATCGCGATCGACGAACTGGCGGAAAAAGCGGGCATCGATCCCGTCGAGTTTCGCATCCTGAATGACACTCAGGTTGACCCCGCCGACCCGACGCGCTGCTTCTCTCGCCGTCAGCTTATCGAGTGCTTGCGCACCGGAGCGGATAAATTTGGCTGGAAGCAGCGCAACGCCACACCCGGACAGGTGCGCGACGGGGAGTGGCTAGTCGGCCACGGTGTTGCGGCGGGCTTTCGCAATAATCTGCTGGAAAAATCGGGGGCTCGGGTTCACCTCGAACCAAACGGCACCGTTACCGTGGAAACGGACATGACCGACATTGGCACCGGCAGCTACACCATTCTGGCCCAGACGGCAGCGGAAATGCTTGGCGTACCGCTGGAGCAGGTTGCGGTTCACCTCGGCGATTCCAGTTTCCCGGTTTCTGCGGGTTCTGGTGGACAATGGGGCGCGAATACCTCCACCTCCGGCGTTTACGCCGCCTGTGTGAAGCTTCGCGAAATGATTGCCTCGGCAGTCGGGTTTGATCCTGAGCAGTCGCAGTTTGCCGACGGCAAGATTACCAACGGTACCCGAAGCGCCATGCTACATGAGGCCACCGCAGGCGGCAGACTGATAGCGGAAGAGAGCATTGAATTCGGAACACTGAGCAAGGAGTACCAGCAGTCGACCTTTGCCGGGCATTTTGTGGAGGTCGGCGTGCATAGCGCGACGGGAGAAGTTCGGGTCCGGCGTATGCTCGCTGTGTGTGCTGCAGGACGCATCCTGAATCCGAAAACTGCACGCAGCCAGGTCATTGGCGCAATGACTATGGGCATGGGCGCGGCACTGATGGAGGAGCTGGCGGTGGATGACCGTTTGGGCTACTTCGTTAATCACGATATGGCGGGGTATGAGGTGCCGGTTCATGCGGATATCCCAAAACAGGAGGTGATTTTCCTGGATGATACCGACCCCATCTCCTCCCCGATGAAGGCCAAAGGTGTCGGTGAGCTGGGCCTGTGCGGCGTGAGCGCGGCTATCGCCAACGCGGTGTATAACGCCACCGGTATTCGGGTACGGGATTATCCCATCACTCTGGATAAGCTGCTCGATAAGCTGCCGGATGTGGTTTAAGGAGGAACAATGTCATACCCGCTTTTTGACAAAGACGAACACTGGCATAAGCCAGAGCAGGCGTTTCTCACCGATGACCACCGGACCATTCTGCGCTTCGCCGTAGAGGCGCTAATGTCCGGTAAAGGAGCGGTGCTGGTGACGCTGGTGGAGATACGCGGCGGCGCGGCGCGCCCGCTCGGGGCGCAGATGGTGGTGCGCGAAGATGGTCGTTACTGCGGTTTTGTCTCTGGCGGCTGCGTGGAGGCCGCTGCCGCTTTTGAAGCGCTGGAGATGATGGGCTCAGGCTGCGATCGCGAAATTCGCTATGGCGAAGGTTCGCCGTGGTTTGACATCGTTCTGCCCTGCGGCGGTGGGATCACGCTGACGCTCCATAAACTACGCTCGGCACAGCCTCTGCTCGCCGTGCTGAACCGCCTGGAACAGAGAAAACCGGCGGGGCTGCGCTACGATCCGCAAGCACAATCGTTGGTGTGCCTGCCCACGCAAACCCGAACGGGCTGGAATCTCAATGGCTTTGAGGTGGGGTTCAGGCCATGCGTCAGGCTGATGATTTACGGACGTTCTCTTGAGGCGCAGGCAACCGCGAGTCTTGCAGCAGCCACAGGCTATGACAGCCATATCTTCGATCTTTTTCCGGCCTCAGCCAGCGCTCAGATCGATACCGATACGGCGGTCATTTTGCTGTGCCATGATCTCAACCGGGAGCTGCCAGTGTTGCAGGCCGCGCGAGAAGCAAAACCCTTTTATCTCGGCGCATTGGGCAGCTATCGAACCCACACGTTACGTCTGCAAAAGCTCCACGAGCTGGGATGGTCCAGGGAGGAAACAACGCAAATCCGGGCACCCGTCGGGATATTCCCCAAAGCCCGGGATGCGCATACTCTGGCACTCTCCGTGCTGGCAGAAGTCGCCTCTGTACGTCTCCATCAGGAGGAGGATTCATGCCTGCCCCCGTCGTCCTGATCCTTGCGGCCGGGCGTGGAGAGCGCTTTCTCGCCTCCGGGGGAAATACCCATAAGTGTATCGGCTGGCGTCAGTCCCCGGAGGTTGCGCCTTATCGCTGGCCATTTGAAGAAAACGGGAGAACTTTCGACCTTGCGATTGAACCGCAGATTACGACTAATGATCTGCGTCTGATGTTGAGGCTGGCTCTTGCCGGCGGAGGAATAACAATTGCCACTCAGGAAACTTTCAGGCCATATATTGAAAGCGGTAAGCTTGTATCGCTGCTTGATGACTTTCTTCCACAATTTCCGGGCTTCTATCTGTATTTCCCACAGCGTCGCAATATTGCACCAAAGCTCCGCGCCCTGATTGACTACGTCAAAGAATGGCGGCAGCAATTGGCTTAAATGTCTGCACCTGCACTGCCTGATGTCAGAACAGTATTTTGATGAATTGCCAAGGTTACAATGGCACAAATACGGCACAGGAGGAAACGTGGTGTATTTAAATATGGGGTAACTCTTTGATTTTAATGGTGATAATAGGAGTAAAACACTCGATTAATCTCGTGTTAATGCCATCACCTACGACCATTACTAATTGATTGAATCTTATAGAAAAATCATCATTTTCTATGCGTCACAATCAATTTTCACATTACAAACGCTCCGACACTTTAGCCGGAGATTTTATGAGATACAAGCCTAACCAATACTTAATCTGTGATTCTTACGGTAACTACTATTTAAGGATCACGCTGCCTGTGTATATGCAGCCCTTTTTTGAAGGAAAAAGGACGTTTGTCAGAAGTCTACACACAAGTAATCTTCGTGTTGCACGTAGAAAGCGTGATCAGATTGCAGATGAATACCATTGCTTACGGGAGAGTGTTGCCCCTGTAAACAGCACAATAGAAAACACGCTGGAACTGTTACGCAGTAAGGCTAAATACGCCAAAACAGCTACCAGAGTGCAAGATACAGCGTCTTCGTGTCCGTCATTGCTTAAAATTCTTGAAATCTACCTGACAATTAACAGCACGAAGAAGAAGCCAGCCACTTTAGCTAAGGCAAGAAAAGCGGTAGAGATGTTTCTCTCCTACCGTAAAAAGCCTGATATTGCATTGCAAGATGTAAGCCGCACCACTGTTACAGGCTGGATTGAACACATGCAAAAAACTCTTTCACAACAATCAATTGCAAATTATATCAGTCCAATGGCCCAGCTATGGGAATTAGCTTCATCACGTTACCACGATGCGCCAGAAAGGGCGCTCTCCCCCTGGCGAGGGCATAGGCTTGATGTGGCACAAAGTAGAGAGAGCTACGAGGCATTTTCTAACAAAGAGCTATTGCAGGTGTTGCAAGTATTTTCCGGTAATTCAGCAGAAAACAAAGAAATGACGGCTTTGTGTCTTATCGGTTTATATACAGGTATGCGGATCAATGAGATAGCAAGTCTCACAATAGACGATGTGAAAGAGATCGAAGGTGTGCTGTGTTTTGAAATCACACAGGGAAAGACGAAAGCTGCGGCACGTGTTGTGCCTGTGCATAACCTTATCACTCCGTTGGTGTTGTCGCTGCGTGAAAAGCCTCACAATGGCTTTTTGTTCTATCACGCCAGCATTACAGAACGTGCTGACGGTAAACGCTCTACGTGGCATACACAACGATTTACAAGAGCTAAACGAAAGGCTTTAGGGGAAAAGGGAACAGAAAGGAAAGTGTTTCATTCTCTGAGACACGGAGTAGCACAGCTTCTTGATCGAAATCAAATTCCAGAAGACAGGATCGCCCTTCTCCTGGGCCATACACGCGGCAATACAGAAACATTCCGCACATATAGCAAAAATGCAGCTTCTCCAATAGAGCTTAAAAAATATATTGAGCTTTTACGCTACCCTGAAATAGAGAAAGGCTTATCAATCAATAAAAAATCAAATTTAAGGCGTAAAACAACGCTATAGACGTAATAAAGAGGCTTCAATATAGACTGATACCTCTTTTATGATTATCTCGTTACAGAGCGTTTCATAGGCGTTTAAGGCTATTGTTTAAATACTGGCGTTACAACGTCTTGCCCTGGGCTTTTTTGATTTTTCTGTTCTGTTGTATTTACCTGCATTTTAACCTGGCCTCCTACAGATTTATTTGGTGCTGTTTTTACCGCAATTGCGCTTGTAGTTGCTTTAGAGACAAGACGGATTTGCTCAAAATCAAGAGTAAACAATAGGCTTTCGCTTGCTTCTTCTTCGTAAGACATGCCAACTAACACAACGTTGTCATAATTTTTTAACTCAGTGACAAGTAGGAAAGGTTGGCGACTGTCCATCAACTGATTTAGGTATTCAAGCATAAGCATACGTCGATTGCCGTTAATTCCAGCATTCTTAATCATATCAGGATTGAGCTTCAATACGGTTTCAGAGATACGCCCTTGTAATGTGAACTTGTTATTCCGTATTTGAACATGATCACTAACTTCTGATCCTGATTCGACGGCATAGCTTGTAACGTCCGCATTTCTGCTAACTTTCGTCGATTCCACGCTATCAAATGATAATGCCTGGTAGTCATTGTAAGCAGCATTTGCACCACTGCCGAGATTAGAGGTAATGATCGCAAAGCCGTTACCCCCTTTGGTTGTTCTACCGTTGCTATCGTTGCTTGTGCTGTTGATTTTCGCCTCAGTCGGGCGACCAATGGTTAACGGACCCATTGCCATAATTTGTAATCCTTATTTAAGGGGGCTAAACAGCCCCACAGTGATGATTAATAGGTTGACCCGCCTGACATAACACCCAGCGTTAATAGCTTGCTAAACTCAGCGGAGGATGCCTTTGATTTGAAGTCGATAAATTCGCTCAATCGTCCGGTGTCTGATTCGATAGTTAGCGGCACTTCTGCATTTACTTGTAATTCTGGATTGAAGTTAATAACAGGTGCAAAGGTGTAAGAAGGAGCCTTGAAAGCTTGTTGTGCTGCACTCTGTTTCAGATTTGCAATGTTTTGTCCTTCGAGACTGTATTGATTTACAGCCTGCGCCCCACCTACCGTTTCTTCTGGCATAAACCAGCTTTTAATAGTGTTAACCAGGGAATTGCTGTTATCTGGCTTAGTTGTTCCGGTGCCAGCGCCTTTATATTGATCAGGAGTGAGATTAGAAAGATTCTGCTTCATTCCTTCGTTAGATAGTGGCGGTGCATCCCCTAAATTCTTCTGAATAGCTTCCGTCTTCTCGTCGTTTTTCATCAGCCAGTTGATTGTTTTCATTACGGCGTTAACCAATCCGCCGATAGCCTCGCCTAATTTGGTAAACATTGGCAGCATTGCAACCATGCTCTTTTTAAACTCTTCAATCACTTTCGGATCAAGAGATTTCATAAAGCCATCAACAAAGGCGATCCCTTGTGAGTCAGAAAGCCCACTAAGTGCATTATTCAGTTCACGGAATTTAATAACGCTTTCCTGTTGTGCCTGTGTTACCCAGCGCCCTGATTCTCGTTGTTCTCGTGCTGATTGTTCCACTTCTTTAGCGGAGCGTGTCCAGTATTTAGAGGTGAGCATCAAATCATCAGCCAGATCTTCCAGACGACTACCGATTTGTGCATCTGAATAGCCTTTCTTCACCATTCCCTGAACTGCTTTACTAACCAGACCAGCCGGATTATCAGCAAAGTCTTTTAGATCCTTTTTAGTTAAGAATCCTTCATTCATTAAAGTATTGATGCCGCTATCGCCGCCCTTCCATTCACCTTTGCCTGTTTTTTTATCGACTACATATTCAGCCTCATCATAGCTTTTGGTTGCACGCTCACGCACATCTTTCATCTGATCGAGATACTTACGTTTACCTTGATCCCCCATCATTGAATCAACGCCGTTTTTGTAGGCCCATTGCTCAATATTGTTCATCTGGTTAACGTCTACACCGCCCAGCTTCGCACGGCTATACAATTCACCCAGCGTTTCAGCATTCGCAAAGCTGTTAGTAACAAATTCAGAGGCTTTGCTCATAGCCATATACGTAGCGCCAGCGCCTAAGCCACCCAGCATAACAGCCGCAGCACCGCCGCCAATACTCCCGCTACCCTTAACAGGTGCATAGGCTTTAGCGTGAGCGTTACGATTGCCATTAATCTTACGTTGTTGCTGTTGTAGGCGTTTCATTTGGCTATTCATACGTGCCAGACTAATAGCTCCTCTTTCATATTGGAGGGCAATTTCTCTAGCCTGTGCAATAGCTTTATATTGTTCCGCTACAGAAAGGCGGTGCAATGCACTAATGCTTGATCCAACGTCTAACAGTTTTAAGTCTGCCTTCTCTTTGCGTGCTGCCAGGGCTTTTTGTTCTCTTGCAACTACACGTTGAGCGGCTAATTGTGCTTTAGCATTGGCTTTATCTGCCTGTGCTTGCTTTTTAGCAATATCGTCTACGTCTTTTTTTGCTTTAGAAGTTGATTGTTTATGTGTCTTAACACGCAATTCTATATCTTTCACCGCCGCCATTTGTTTACGAAGTTTTTCTACTTCTGCTTTTGCTTTCTCTAATGATGGTCGATCAACCTGGAAGGTGACAACGTTTGATAAGCGGCTGACGTTAAGTTCTAACATGCTAATTGTTTCCCTGTATTATGATTGTTGTTTATTATTGTTTTTTAGAGCAATAGTATTGAATTGCTTCGAAAGTGCTGCACCCAGTCTGAAAGACACGCTGGCGCACATTATTTGCATCAATTTCTAAAAGGCGGCAAAGCGCCGATGTGTTTATAACTGATTCCTCGCTAATAGCTGCCAGTTCTTTTACAGCCTTAAGAATAAAGGATTGTGGGTTTTCTGTATTCATTGGTTTTCTCTCACATATATATTTTTATTTGGGTTTGTAGACAGTAGAAAAACAAAAAGGGCAAAGAGATTCGTTACTGTATTTGCGCCTACAGGTTAGTTAATCCCTTTACCCTTATTGCCCCGATGGGGAATCGTCTATTAACGCTTTATTACGCAGCAGATCCGAAGATGATAGCTTGCGGAATGTTGTTTACTGGCAGATAAGATGTCTCAGTAACCACAGATGGGAATTGGAATTCATCCTTGATTAGATATTGGTGATGCAACACGGCATCTTGACCTAACTCAGCATGACGCACACCAACGCCGCTATGAAGCTGGTAACACTGTGCCGCTTTATCCATTACCGGAACAATTGCGAAACCGTTCTCTCCGATGTGAGCAACAATCTCAGGAAACATTGACACATCAATAACAGTGATCCCACCAATCTGGAAAGAGTCATAGGCTGGGTTAGAATCAACCATACGGGTAAACAGGGCCGTAGCACTCGCATCGCCTGCATATTTCACCATGTCACTGATCAGCGGGTTAGATGACAAACCATCAGCAGCAGTGCCAGCAGCAAAGATAATTACACCAGTTCGCTTTGCAGCAAGACCAGACCCCAGCTTTTCACTCTGTAAGCGCACCGCTTTACGAATAGCAAGGAACGGGTTAACAGTAGTCGATGCAAAGTCGATAGCGGGTACCGTGGTTTTAGCCTGACCGTCGAGGAAGTCGAGATCACCTTGTCCGGCATATTCAGATTCAACTTTCAGGCCCAGCAGCGCGGTAATCAGATCCACTTCAACACGGTTTGCGTGTGAACGGTAATGAGCCTCAGAGAAATCATTAACCGCTACCAGCATAGCATCAGAACGGTTTGGATATTGGCGGCTGTATTGTTCCAGGTCACGAGAAGTAACAGCGTTAATACTGCCGACGTGTTTCATCTGGAAAAGTTTGTTTGACCATTCCTGACGTTTAGAGGCGTTCCAGTCGCTTTGAGCGTAAGGCGAGGTTTCCCCAGCTACCTGCACAAACTGATCAATCAGGTCGGTAAGAAGAATGCTGTTTTCTGTATGATATTGCACATCGAACAGATCGAGATTAGTAATCAGGGTATTAAGTGCATTCTCATAAGCAAATGGAGTTACTACCGCAGTATTAACGCCAAAATATGTTGATAAATCATTCATTATTATTTTCCTTGTTAAGTCGTAGGGATCGCAAGTTCTTCATAACCAGCAATTACAAAGCCGAGAGATTGCAGTTTTGCAATAACACTTGCCTTTTCCATGCTGTTAAATTCAATCCCATCTTCAGCCAGAATAACGAAAGTAGGATGTGCAACCACTACGCTTTCCTGTCCTTCATAAGCCGGTTCAACTACTACGTGAGCAATATCAGATGCGGTTGTTGCTTTGGTGCCATCGGCTTTCAGCAAAGCCCCGACAATAAGATCGTCAGTGAGAGGTGAAGCCAGTTTGACGAGGCGATCTTGCAGCACTGGATCAGCAGCGTAAGCTACTACCTTACAGCGTGAACGGGAGTTATCCGCATTCACTGCTTTTAATTTTCCATATGGGTTAGCCATAAGATTATTTTCCTTTCAGTTGTTTAATTTTAGATTTAAGGGCATCAGCAAGACTAACCGCATCAGCCGATTTAAATAATTGAGCAGTGGTAGAACGAAGACTTTCGGGAGTAACTCCCAACAGTGCGGCAACCTTAATGAGGTTTTCATCACTAACAATCATCGTTTCCCCGTCTTTGCTGATAATCATTTCTTGTTTCATAAATAATGTTCCTGTTAGTGCCAGACAAATAAAAAGCCCCAATGCCGTAAGAGGTTAATTCTGACCAGCAAAGGGGCTTTAACGTGCGGGCAATTACATAATTGATAAGTTAAACTATAAGAGGATTAAACATATCAGCAAATACACTTTTTAAATATACTTGATGATATGCTTAAAGGGTGAATAGATACTCCTGAAAACATGCTCTTAGGAAAACATGCGGAATCAATCAGGAATATCTATTCGGGGCGCGGTGGCCAACCGCTATCTTTCATGGTGTGGATGCACCAGTCAGATTTTAAGGAATCACTATTCCAATCTACTCACAGATTAAATTTTTAATAATGATTAACTACACCAACAGTAATCTACCGTTTCAGAAAATCGTTTTTACAACCAAAGCTTATAGATCCGCATTCTATAAAACCCGTTTTGCTATCAATATTTCCAAAGTTTATTGCACCATTCTTAGCTAAACTCTCTCTGCTTGCGGCTAACGCTATGCAGATGATTGTTTTTGACAACAACTTAATAGATTATTCTGTTACTAACTTCTGTCATTAAATAATAGTTTAATGATGTTAGTAAATAGTTATAAAATATAACTATCAGTGTAAGGCTCTTTAATGTTTTCTGACAAAATAAGGAGCTTTAGGATAAGCATAGATGAAAAATAAGAGCGGGAAGGGCAAGGAGATAACACCTACCCGCTTTTATCAAAATTAAGCACAATGCCTAACAACATTCATCAACACAACGTAGAAACAATCAACAATCAAAGAGGGAGTTATGATTATTCTAAAACTTCTTGAGAGATGGAAGGTAATATTTGTTAGAGGTTAATGCCACTCAACCTTTGAGGCTATCACCTTCCATATGCAGGGATTTATGACAGTAGAAGGATTAACACCAACTAAAATCTTTTTATCTACCCCTAAAATTATTATATAACAAAATCATTATAAATGCAAATAATTTTCATTATCATTTAGAGAAAATAGCACTTTTTGCTAAATCATCTACTAATTGCTGAATCTCTTCACTTGCAACCTTTAACGTGGTGGCGATGTCTGTGATGATTTGATTACACTGTTTTGCATCGTCCTCTGATACGCTCACCAGAGAGATAAAATCGTCAAGGCTTACATTCACCTTCATTAAGCTAATAACGCATTGAGAGAGCGTGTAATCGCATAAATCTGAATAGGCTTGATTTATTCTTGTTTGTAGTGAGATAGTCAGATCTAAAAGTTGTTCCATTGCATTGCTAATATCTTCTTCCATTATGCGTATTCTCCTTGTAATGCATCATTAATCATATTCAATACGATGTTAAAAGGTGTCTTGAGCGTCAGCACTTCATCACGGTAACGCTCTAATGCTTCGTAGTCTTCTGTTTCTTTTGCCAGCCGAATTAACTCTGCATAGTTTTTTGCATCAGACAGGATCATCTGAAATAATTGTGTTTCTTGAATATAGCCAATCATTATTTTTCCTTTTTTGAATATTTTCATTGGGCGCTTATACATACACCCATCATTTTATTAGTTAGAACGTTTGTTAGAAGCTAATGTATCTTCTAAATGAGCCATCAGATCGACTTCCGATGCACCACCTACACAATTATTGAAAGCGTTAAATCCCAAAAAATGATGATAGGAGCTAAACCCTAAAAGCTGCCAACGTTTCAGAGTGCCATCAGAAATGATAGTTTGTTTTCTTGTTCTTGGGCGAAAGTAAACGCCTGGCATTGATTGGATTATTTCTAATTCTTCATCACTTAATTCAGGGGATTCTGTTTCAAGAATAAAGATTATCTCTTCCCCTGGAATTTCGTTATTGGTGTGTGTCGGTGGACGTTGTCTTTTTGAATTGAAATTACTGTTTTTTTCAATACGTTTTAAGTTGTTCTTTTTCTTTCTTCCCATTTTTCCCTCTTTTTATGTGGATTATAAAAACTGGACGCCATTGTTACGATGAATATCGCCATAAATGCATTTGCCATATGTATTGCCCGATCTGTTGTTATTGATTGTTTGTGAGAAACAATTCAAAATCTTTGTTTAATTTCAAAAGACGAAATGTAGTGCTGTTAATCCCTTCATAATCCAGCACACCGAACGATGTAAAATGATTTAACCAATGATTTACGTGTTGTGCGCTGTAGCCGCCTAAACTACAAAAGCTAACCACTGTCGGTGGTGAAAACTCTATGTCCAAAATAGCTTTTAAAATGTTGTATCCGCTTTCAGTTATTTCAATAGTTTTGTTTCCTATAGTGATGTTATAAGTCATTTATTCTCCTTAGAAGGGTAGTGAATCATATATTGTGCTCTCACTTTTGAGATCAATTATCAAAGAGTCAAAATCATTTTCACAAAGATAGATATTCTTTGAATCTAATGCTCGTTTTACAAAATCTTCTGTTTCTTCGTGCGGTGGTTTCTTCTTATCAAGGGAAAGAAGCCAAGTAAAAATTTCGGGCCGCTCAGGGAACTCTGGCTCTTGTGTTTCTTCTTCAACGATGATTTCGGAAACATTCAATATTTCATTAGATTCGTCTTCTTTCTCAGAAGGATCAGGTAGTGATGACTCTCCAGGGGGAGTAATATGTGCATCTGTGAATGGTAATGCTTTATAGAGTGATGTTTGCCCGTCCCGAGCCTCTACAGAAAGAACTCCCATATCAACAAACATATTTATAATATTGCGAACCTGGCGATCACTAACCATTCCAATATTAGATAATGTTTTTTGAGTGGCGTAACATTCTTGCCCTTGTTCATTGAATCCAGCTATATAGCTATAGATTTCAACGGCTGGCAGTGTAGCGGTGTATTCATTACCTGACGGTGAGAACCACTTTTTAAACATCTTCAACCACTGCTCAACGACTACATATTTTTGTTTACCATCTTTCTGATTTAGACATTTGGCTTTCGCTTCGGCAATTGTTTTGATATTTTTGATCATTTAGTTCCTCCTTTGTAAGGACTGTAATTAGTAATTCATTAACAAGTTTTGGAATTGATTTCCCTTCTGCCTTTGCACGATTTAACAACGCGTTATAAGTTGCAGAATCAAAATTAATATTCATTTGGTTTTCTCCTTCTCCTGTTATTATTCTTTCTCTGCTCCTGCCTTACGCAGTTCATCAATAATTTTTAGTGCATCGTCAAAACATTTTTCACGCTCTGGATAACCACAGCGTCGCGCTGTGTTCCTATTCATTCTTACCCTAAAGCGGTTGATCTCACCACGTTTCCAGGCTTCAACTACATCTTGAGAAGTGAAATACTTCACTAATTAACCTCCTATTCTATTTGGTTAGAAGAAAAAGACACCTTGCAAGCCTCTTGGGCTTCAAAGTGCGGTGCATTGGTTTAATTATTTAGAGGATAGGAATGTTTTCCTGTCCCTAATATTACTTTACCATAACTAAAGGCTTTTGTCAACCCCCGCCCATAAAATATTGATCATTTTTCAGTATGTTATGATTTTGCTTAGCAATTCGTGCTCTTCTGTGTGATGCTATTCTTCCTTATTCTCTAAAACGCGTTCTAACGAGGTTTTGATAAAAACAATACATTCCCTTATGTAATGACAGTTTAGCTCGCCAGAGGTTTATTTAAGGGGCTTATTTTGTATTTGTTAGGTATATGAAAAGGAGATGATAGATAAACTCTAATTTCAGACACCTTATAAAATACCTGTAAAGCTCCTCAGAAGCTCTATAATGAGCTAATCTATTACCGCTAAGGTTTCCCTGCCTTATATACGTTTAGCTCGCCTACGGCTTGATTTAAGCGGTAGAAACTTATTTAACCTTCAACTACTAAAACCATTCTTTCTTTTTTGTTTGTTGTTGGTTGTTGTCTGTGTCTATGTGCTAACATCGCTAACGCGTAGCACACAAGGTTATTGCACTCGTCAGAGTATTGCACAATAGATTTTCTCTTAAATAGATTGATGATCGTTAGATTGGCGTAAGCCTCATCAATGGAACTATTGAAGCGCACAGCGCAAGACTATTTAGCCTTACGCAAGCCGTAGGCTATTTGCACATAGTAGATTACATATTCGTTGTGAGCGGCATTAGCGAACATAGATCTACTAACTAACATCAACAAACAAAAACTATGTGTTATGACAAGCAGTCTAACGACTAACACTCTAACTTGTGCAAGGTTCTGGCGAATGCCAATAGATTAAGGGATAGTCGTTAGACTCCCTAACGGGTATCCCTATAATTATTCTTATAAAGATAAAAAAGAATTATATTATATAGTTTAATTGTAGTTTAATTATAGTATTGTCGGAAATCATTTCCTAGGTGATAGGAACTCATTTCCTAGGTAGGTAGGAAACCACTTCCACGGTTATTTCCTAAATAGATCGGAACTCATTTCCCAGGTGTTATTTATACTTATCGGGTATCAGACTTGATAGGGGTAGCTCACAGTGACCTACCGTTACATCCAATCATCACATAGCATCTGTGCAATGATCTTCTAAAAGTGTTTCTTGCTACCAAAATTAAACATCTAAAACAGGCTTAAATTCAATGTAATTGATGATTAATCCCTGTGTAATTCCTACGTAAAAATCCAATGAAAAGTAGCTTAAAAAGTGCAATGTTAGCTTTCTTCACTTTTACATCACTTTCGCAAAGCCTTGTGTAATACGGCTTACAGAGCACTATCAGAAATTGTTGATTAAAAATCAATCTATTATTTGTCGAACAAGTTTCCTTTAATGCAACAAAAAATTATTTTTTCAAAATAAACACACTATTTAATAGCTTGCTAATTTTACCAAAATGTAACTACATGATTCTCATGCAAGACGTGTAGTGATAAAGCAGGCTAAATCACCACACTAAAAACCTTCGAATTTCGTAGTGAAAAAAGTCCTTTACACACCTAATCAACACGATCAATAATCACTACACACAAATCAACACAGAAGGAAAATGAAAATGGCTAATATTGGATACATTAGGGTATCGACTGTGCAACAAAACACAGACCGTCAATTAGCTGGAGTAACTCTTGATAAAGTCTTTGAAGATAAAGCGTCAGGCAAGAACACTCAGCGCCCACAGTTTGAGGCAATGATGAACTATGTGCGGGAGGGTGACGTGTTACACGTCCATAGTATTGATCGCCTTTGTCGTAATACAGCCGACCTTCTGGCAACGGTTGAGCAATTAACAGAGCGCGGCGTGTCTGTGCATTTCCATAAAGAAGACTTTAAGACAGGGAAGAACTCTCCCGCAGGGAATATGATGCTCACAGTGCTTGCAGCAGTGGCACAAATGGAACGTGAAATGATGCTTGAGCGGCAGCGTGAGGGGATCGCCGCAGCTAAGGCCGCTGGACGTATAGCAAAACGTGGTAATGGAAAAGCAATTGATCGAGCGGGAATTGTTGCCGCTCTCGCGAATGGTGGATCAATTCGGAGCGTAGCAAAAGATTTCAGTGTCAGCACACAGACGGTGCAACGTATCAAGAAAGAGCAGGAAGCGTAATGCCTCCTGATATTTGAGAATTGTCGCTGCGTGGACCTGACGCCGCTGATCTTCGCGTTAAACATTGATCACGTCTGCGCCGATTTCAGAGAAAAAGACAGTAACTGAACTCACTATGAAGGCTAAACGTATCTTTACACTTGATGAAAACGTTCAAAAAACAACCTAACCCCAAAATCCAACAAATTGCAACACATTGTTTTTAAAAGAAAATTAAATCTACATCAAATATTGGTTGACGTAGATTGAGGTGAATAGTAGACTATTAGGGTAAATTACCACCCTTGTAACATCATTTAATGCATGTTCTAATCTTCCTATCGTAAAACCGGAGGAAGTTATGCATTTACTTTCAAAACATCTTCACACTATTCACTTTCTCGTTATTGATGTATTCGTTGTGGCTATTAGTTACCGCATTTGCATCGCTTCCAGTGAAGAGATGGACGCTGTTGCAATTATTGCTCAAGCAATGGCGATGTTAACTAAACGACTTTAATAATTTCACTATCAGGTGCATAAACACATCTTTGATCGCTGGATGTGTTATGCGCCTACTGGTGGTTCAATCCTTAAGCCATTTCAACTCACTAAGGAGTTTTCTTTCTTCGTTCTCTCGCTGTTTACGCTCTAGCCAGGCTTTTCCTTCTGGCGTAGACAGGAACTTACGAGCGTGAATCTTGCGGTTATTACGTTTGATAGCTGCAATGTTTTTCATCGTGTTGCCTCTGTATTCATATGAAAATGAACAAGTTACATACTACACAGGAAGGCTACGCATAAAACACAATACAAGTAAAGATACATTTTCAAGACAATAGGAGCCATAAAGCGCCTTTGATGGTTATACCAAAAAATAAGCGCCGTAGGCGTATCCACTAAAAAGGGCTTTTTCACAAAAGCTATGAAGTCTTAGCAGTTCTTCTCTTATCAGGCACCCGTTGTACTCCGGTGGACGAAACCGTGCTAGAGCTTGATTCTTTCCCGATCAAGTTAGGTTTTGAAGAGGTGGGCTTTAATCCACTATTGCACTTAAAACTCTTCCCATCATTTAGCCTGTTTATCCTCTGCAACGTCTCACGACGTGTAGCATCATTGGACACCGCGCCAGGTGTGGAACATCTTGCTAAGAGTTTTGGTAGAAGGTTTAGAGACGGTGGCACGTCTTCCAGCTTCAAAGGAACTTGTTACGAGGTTGAGCCTGGGAACTACTCGCCCATACGTGTTACACTACCAAAGCCCATAACAACGTATAGGCGTTTGTAAGTGATAACAGAAGATACAATTTCTTAGAGAAGTTAAGCTAAGTTATTGATTTTCTTGATGGTGCCGATAATAGGAACAAAACAAACAATAAAAATACATTGATATATAAAGACATTTCCCCATTACATCTTTGGAGATACCCCCAAAAGTACCCCCAAACAATTTTCTCTCACCACCATTTGCACATAAAGCAGCCATGTACAACTGGTAGTTGAACAGGCGGGTAGACCGTTCGTTCAGTAAATACCTGATATTTCCGCCAACGAGAAATTGCGTTGGCTGGCAGAGTGCAAATTTGCACGATGACCTAACCCATTGATTATTTCGCCCCCCCCCATTGGGGGATGTCGGGAAAGTAAGCCTAAACCATGAGTAGACCTACGAAATTTTCGTAACCCCTTACGAAATTTTCGCAGTTTAATTACTCGCCAGATTAATCGCTAACCCGCTGATATTTTCGGAAACCTCAATTTGAGGAATGTACCTAAAACCATTTTTATAGCTCCGATCCCTTCAAAGTGAAGGGTAATTTGCCAAAACAGAGAGAGCATTACTGTCTCTGGCAATCTTTATCGCGATAACGCCTGAAGTACCCTCTCGCTTCCTCATCCATACCAAGAGCCGAATGAGTCCGCTTAACTGCCTGTCTTAAATCTCCGAATCTGTCTGTAGTTGCTGGTGGGCGTGCCGCCTTACGGATACATTCAGAGCGTCTGTTTGCTGCATGTTCACGTTCTTTATCGCCATCTGCCAGCATCATGACTTCTGCCCATCGTGCGGCAGCTCTCCGGTATAGCCCTTTTGACTCCAGTTCTTCAGCTTTCCTGTCCCTTATCATTTCTGCCTCTCAGATTATATAGATAAGCAAAAAGGTGTTGGTTCAGTTGGTTCAGTTGGTTCAATTTGTAAAGATCGTTGTTTTTATTGTATTTTTTCTGAAATATTGAACCAACATCAACTCATTTTGAACCAACACAGCCCAGCTCTGAACCAACAACACAGCGATAGCTTTGTGATTGGTCCGTTATTTTCTGGCTGATATTTGAGCGTATAACAGTGTTATACAGTGGTATACTGTATGGATATTACTCACTGATATGGTCTTTGCAATGAGCAAATCTAATCTGGTCGCGTTCCGCATCCCATCTGAATTGCAGGATGAGTTTAATCGGTCTGTTCTCGCTTCTGGAGGGGATAAAACCTCCTGGCTTGTTGATGCGATTCGCATGAAGCTGGGACAGCCGGAAAAGTCTATTGATTCACGAATGCTTGGGCTGGTGGAGCGCATGGAAAAAGCCGCTGCGTCGCTTATTGCCGGAAAGCCGAACATCCCACCAAAGCCATATAACGAAACGGCAGTTATAAAGATCATTGCCGATACCATCCGACAGGGATTTGATAATGGGCGCGTGATAGCTGAACGGATCAATGAAGCAGGCTATCAAACAAAAGCTGGTAAGGCATGGGATAAAGATATTTACAGCGCGTGGAAGCGTCAGGGAAGCAATGCTGAAAAGTTATCAGTGGCGCTACATTCAGCGCCATCGCTATAATTTATTCAATATCAAATAAATGCCTTGGGAAACCGTTATTATCAGGTAATCCCATGGCTGTCAGGTTACATCCTGGTAAGTTAGGCTTGTTATCTACAAGGTTGGCAACTTTTTTTATCCAGTCAGAGCCCGGTCCAATTTTTTTCACTAAAAACCATAACACAGCGATCATTCCGTACATTCTTTCGTACGCATCATCATTCATATTTAATTGTTCAAAGTACGGCTCATTTGGCAAAGGCATTAATCTTGGTTCGTTGACCTTGTTCCAGATGCGTGAATGGTGAGCGCACCGATTCCTTAGCACATTCATTGCGCTAAGCCAGTTTTGGAAGATAGCTCCATTGCCTGCCGCTATCCCTAGCCTAGATAGTATCCTGTTGCGATAGCTGTCTTTTAGCATCGCATAATACTTTGACATTAAGCCGAAGTCCCACACTTCAATAACCACCCAGAAAGGAAGACCTTCGTACTTGTTTTCATGCCATTTGATAAAGTCTTCGCGACTTTTAGCAATCTCGGCATTATGTTTATTTATCCATTCTTCTCTGGCGCTTGGGCGACCATGGGAACGTGGTCTAAAGTGTTTTGGATTTATTAGCGAGTCATCAAGATATGCTAAAGGAGATATCTTACCAAGCTCATGAGCAATAACTGACCGAACATAAACCTCAATGCGTTCTAACGCATTCATCATCTGCAAACGCAGATTTTTATCGAATAAATAGAGGTCATATACTGCGCGAAAATTAGTACCTGGACGAACCTGATCGAGTCTGGTTCTAATATTGTCTGTTGTTATATGGGGGATTCGGCAGGGATACCAAAAGCCTGATAATCGGTAGTAGCCTACTTGTGAGATTTTCTTGATAGCATGTTCGCGATCTGGCACATCCATACCCCGAGACAGCAATAAATCGACAAGTTCATCATATTCTTTATGAACCTTAACCGGAACAGCCATACAAAAGGTTTCCTACCTCCAGATACAAGAAGGCCCGGCCATAACAATTTCTCATCTAAGACAAGATAAAGCCAGGGGGCCGGGCTCAGTTGAGTATAACTCTATCCGAAGTTATCCACATGTCAATGCACAGTTACTTAGGAAACTAACATAGGTACTATCATCACTCACGAAAAACCACTATATGTGGTTTTTATTCATATCGTTATCCACTACAGGCTGTGTCAATAACTTTTACCTATTAATTGGGTAATTTCTACATTTTCCTATGCTGGCTAGTTTCTCTACTGAAAAGTTGGCACTCCTTAATCGCTTTTCGGTTAATACTATCGGTCTTCATATTGCCAGCAGCATACGCCATCCGATAATTTCGATGCTACGCGCGCGTACTTGTCGCAAAATATCAGGCAAAGGCCAGATTCAGAAAGTCGTGATAACCATCAGCACAACATGAGATGTCATGTAACGCGATTTATCACGCCAGATACATGTGATTGGTGTACCCGCACAAAACATCGTCATAGCGCGTCCTGTGCGCATATACGCCGATAATCAACACATCACCACCACTCTGACTTATGTAGAGAACAGTTTTATGGTACTCCCCTCCATCGTGCGCGTACTGGTCGGACGTAGTTGCAAAATTTTTTGCAACTGATACCCCTCGCGCGCGTACTGGTCACGAAATTGGTGTTTTGCTGTGGCAGTGATATCAGAAAAATCTTCCTGTTTCACATAAAGCGGATATGCGCGTACTGTAACGACCCCATCAACGGGGATCGGATTTGAAATCCCGACCCAAGCTATGTACCAAATGCCATGTCTTGGATATATGATGATTGCCATTCTAAACAACGCTAAAGGGGGTTGGTGTGAGCAGAAAAGATACTAAAGAATTGCTAACTATCTGCATGGTGTACTTTTCAATTTATTTTTGTGCATACATGATAGTCCCAGACGAGTTTGAACATGGCAGTATTATTTATTCCATAACATTCTATTTTTTAGAGCTAACACCAATTTTGGCTATCCTTTTGGCAATACATATTTATTTTTCCTTAAAAAAAGAATCGACTAATTGGGAGAAGGTATGGAGAGACAGAGGATTTCTAACATCACCTAAAGATGATGCATATGAGAGTGATTTTTCTGACTTTATAACAAACTACTACTCCAGCGAACAATTCAAAAATAGACTGTCTGATGTTTGGGAAACAGCAATGTATTCCATAGGGATTACATTATTGATACTTACTGGTATTGCTCAATATGTTTTTAACATTGACTTATCATTAAATCCTGAAAATTTAATATCGCCATTGATTTTTGGTGAGATATTGATCTTCTCATTCGGAATTTTCTTGAGTGTTGTTCTCTGCTCATTATGCAAACTACTGACTAACAGGTATCCAGGTGAAGCAAGGAGAGCAAGAAAGGCAAATCCATATTATCTTTTATTTCCTAATGGAGACAGCAGAGATATCTAAGCCATCCATGGCTAACCAGTTATTGAGCTTCTTTTTGTGATGCCTGTGCGACTCTGGTGAGCGATTGTGTGACCGTACTGATCGCTCTGTCATATGCTGTGCTACCTTTTGGCGTATTTGCCAGACGTAACAAGGCATTTCGTATAACAGGGCTTTCGTATGCCTTCGCTGCTCCGCCTACGGCACCAGCAGCAGGAACAACAAACGCAGCCGTTTTTAGCATCCCCGCTAATACTGCTGCGTTTATGATGCCACCACCAACTAACAATCCATAAAGCTGCTGACCATTTAAGTTTTGAACGTTCGCTTTTGCCGCGTGTCTTGTATCGTTGAGGTATTTAATAACGCCGTCCAGTTCCTTTCCATGTACGCCTTTAAAGAAAGTTGCTGATTGCTTCCTGTTCCGGTGTAACGCATTAATAAACTTCTCAACACTGATATTTCCAGACGGATCAGTCGCCTTATCTACAGCATTCTGAACTATGGCTGCTCGTGCGTTTTGCCTACCATTGTCATCCAGAAGCCTGTAAAGCTGAGAACGTTCTGATGGGCTTTGGCTAAAAACGAGTTTTGTTACATCCTCAGGCGTGGCCTTGCCGCTGGCTATTGCCTTTTGAACGCGCGTTCTTCCCATCATGTCATTGAATTTAGACCATGAGCGATCAACCCTTGCCATATTAATGGCTTCGTCTGCTCCAAGATTTTTGGCTACGGCTTTTTTCATATCCGCCGTATATGCCTTATAGATAATATCGCTGGCTTTCTGGAGCGTATCTTTATCAACAGTGTCAGATGACGCCATAAATCGCTTTCGAAGATCGGTTCTGTTTTCCCTCGCCAGACGCAGGTCATTTGGTCCGCTGGTGATATCGTCTTTAAATTGCTGCAAGACTTTTACCGCGGCTCTATCCTGAGATTTACCCGGGCGGCTTAACACGGCAATCTGATTGTCGATAGCTTTTACCGTGTTTGAGAGATCGACAGGGGTATCCCCCATAGCGTCAATTATGCGGTTATATCGCTTTCCTGCTGCCTCAATGAATTTTTGTTGCCCTTTAGTCGCAGATTCATAAAGCTGTTTATCAGAAATGCCACCCAGACCATCGCTAAATGTTCTGACTAAATTTTCTCGTGCTTGTTGTTGATTCAGCCGATTCTTACCGGTTCCAAAAAAAGGAACTCTTTCGCCTAATGTCTGAGCCTGACTCTGCATAAAGGTTTTATCTTTCAGCATGTCACTGGTCATTAACGGCAGATTTCTTTCCGATGCAAAGTCGACAGCAGCCTTTGCTTCAGGCGACATATCACCACGAACAGCCCTCGAAACCGCACTCGCTGTATTTTCCAGCCCCTTACCAATACCACCAATGCCAGCAGAAATTACCGTTTGTAACGGATCAATATCTTCTCCACCAGCGAGGCTGGTGGCTCCCTGTAGTGCTAAATCTGTAGCTGCTGATTTCCCTATGGCCCCCAGCACCGTTCCGGCCCTGCCCGCTGGTGTAAACGCCAGCGCATTAGCCAAAAACGATGCCACGTCTTGCGGCGATAAACCCGGCTTGTTCAGAGCATAATCACCGGATGGCAGGGAAACGATAGTGTTACCCTTCTCATCCTGCCTTAATTTCGCTCCCATGCTCTGAAGAATCTTTTCCTGAGATGCGTCAGAGCCGAAAAGTTGAGACCATCGAGCTTTTAGAGCATCCATGCTGAGTGAGGTTAACTCTGGGGCAAGGTCGACATTTTGCAGTCTCTCCATCTCTGGAGTCATTCGGCTTTCGCCTGTTATAGCATCGCGCATCGCAGCCCCAAGACTGGCTCCCTGTACTGCTGAACGCTCAAGCCCCTCTCTTTGCTGAGTAGCTAACTTTGCATACCCTGACGCAAGAGAATTATCAGATGATGTATGTTGAATATTTTGAGTTGCTGATTGGGATCGGTCTATTTCATTCGTTGATGGTAGTGGATAGGCAGCATAAAAAGCCTGCTTAGCCTGCTCTACACTTTCTCCGGCTTGCGGGGCCACGACTTCATTGAAGTATTGCTCTTGAGCCTGCGCTTTTTGTTCTGGTGCTAACGCCTGATACTGTGGAGAAGCGATAACATCTTTCCATGCTTTAGCCATTAATCACCCCATAGTGAAGAAAAATTACTGCTGGCTGCTGGCTGTGATACCTGCTCAGATTGCGGCAATGTCTGCGACGAAGAAGAAGTTCCTCTGTCAACTGCTGAAATAACCCGCAAAGCATCATAAGCTCGACCAGAAGCAGCTTTCAGCGAATTGAACTGGTTTTCCATCTTCCGGCGCTTGGTATCAATGGTTTTTGTGGAATCACCAGGCTGAGGGAAATACATTTGATAATATTTGGACATTTCAGCTGGTAGGATAGATGCCCCTGTTTCCTGACGGAGTATTGCCATTATTGCGTCATTAGCATTAACAACGTATTGCTGCTCTGTTGGGCTGAGCGTTAAGTTAGCCAGCGTCCCATTACCCAAAGCATTATTAATGATCGCCACTCGCTGTGGGCTAAGCTGGTCTTTCAGTGTATCTATTGAATCAAGAGCATCCCTAACCCTGTATGCAAATCCAGCAGCTTTTTTAGCCCCTTCTGGCGACTTTTCCATGATCTTTTGGGCTGTTGGCAAAGCTATTGGACGAAACCCATCTCCAGATATTGGCTGGTTTAGTTTTCCCTGCTCTTCACTTCCGTCTGTGTAGTATTTTGTGACAGTGCCATCATCGTTTTCTCTAACACTCATTAATTTTTTGGCGTTTGTATTAATTCCAGCCGCTGCCGCAAATGCCGCCGCCCCCTCTGGATCCGCCTTTAACATTTGAGCGTACTGATTGTAATTCTGCATTGCTGCTGTTGGTGCATATGCTGACGTTAACGCATTTGCTCGGCTAATATCCTGCCCTCTCGCCTGAAGTGCTTCGCCAGCCTGATTGCTGCGGATTGTTTCTGCCAACTTGCCACGCTCAATATCCCGACCTTCCATTTGATCTTTGATATCGAAATACTTCTCATGACCGAGAGAAAACAGTGCCATACTACCAGCAAGCCGCTGGAATCCCTGTGGATCATTAACATGCATTTCGGCAACAGACTCAGGAGAAATTCCCAAGCGACGCATTTCATCTTCGTTATCTGCTATGAATTTTCCAAATGCCCCAGTTCCGAGCGAAGATGCGATTTGAGCACTAGTCGCAAGATGACCAATAGAATTTCTCTGGTCGTCATCAATAAAGCCCATCCCTTTCTGAACGCTTTCAAATTCTTCTGGATACTCAGAAATAAGACTGCGCATTTTGTTTCTGTCTCCAGACTCAAAAGCCCCGGCATATGCTTTCTGAAACTCTGCTTTACGCTGTTGTTGACGTGCCTGCTGATTAATCTCAGCAACGCCTCTTAGCCCCTGTAGCGCCATTAAACCTACGTTTGGCTGCTGCTGATACTGCACAGGCTGAGGAACGGAAGAACGAGGAGCATTATCATTTTGCGGTGCCATGCTAGGCAGCCCGCCAAGTTGCCATGTCGCCATTAGAATCCAAGCCCCCCAACAAGACCAATAAGCCCACCACCAATAGCCCCGGCGACATTACCTATACCCGGAACAACGGAACCAAGTTGCGCACCCGCTAAAGCGCCTGATGCCGCCCCACCAATACCACGCGCAAGACTGGATGGCTGCTGCGCCTGACCCGCACGAATAGCGCCAAGCCCCTGCAAGAGTTGCCCGGTATTATTGGCGTAGTTTTGCCCTGCTGTTGCCTGCCCTGATGCCGCATTCATCCCGACATTTAGCAGGTTTCCATAATTTTGCATTTGCCCACTAAGCCAATTGTTATAAAGCATGGGCGCAATGGAAGATAACTGGTTACTGGTAGCTGTTGAGCCAAGCCCCCCGGTAGCTTCTGCTGAGACAAGGTTCTGATAACGGGCCTGATCTGCCTGTGTTTTATATAAACCAGAACCAAAGAAATCATTCGCGGCTTTATTCTGCCCTTCCAGAGTCATCAGTCCTTGTAGTTGTTGTAAAGCAGGCAATCCGACTTCTGCATACGGCTTGAGATTATTCATCACCGTATTCCACTGCTCGCGCTGCAAATCAATTGCCTGCTGCTGGGCCTTCGCCTGAGCTTTAGAGGCACCACCATCACCGCCTTTTTCGTATACGGCACGATTGAGATGTTTATGAGCTATGTGGGTAATTAACATTCGCTGAATTCCTTATATTGTTGCCGAGTTAACTGATAAAGCGTTACGCCGACGGGTTTACCACATCTGATATAAGCATCATCAAGGTGACCAACACGGGTAGCGCCAAGCAAACGGATAATTGCCCGTCCGTATTTGGTGGTGTCAGGAACCATGGTGATGCTGTTAAGGAATGGTGAGTTTTCGAGAAGCCATTTGCAGAATAATCGATGCCCTTGCAGTGCATATTCACCACGGAATCCGGAGTCGTACACCGCATGGCATTCAACAATGCTATGCCAGAAGTTACGCACTTCATGAACGCCAGCCAGCACCAATCCTTCGTAGATGCCGAGATATACCGCATCAGGCTTGATGTAGTACGTGTGCCCCGGCTCAACAATATTTTCGGTATTGCCAGGATCGTTAAGAAAGGCCTGTAATCGCACAGGGTTATCAATAAATTTTAGTTCCATGCGATGCCATCCATTTTCACATACAGCCTGCCAGCGCCTTATCTATTAACCCTCGTGCAATTTCATGCAGAGTTGGCGCTACTCCAATTCCTGATTTTTTACGCTGCTCTTCCTGAATTTTCTTTATCGCTTCCATTTGCTTCTCACTTATCAATACCGGCTTTACTGAAATAGCCATAACGCCCCCTTAGAACTGTATAAAACAACAGTTATTATAGTTTCACAAATCGCAATATTCATCATCGTAATTGCAAAATATGAAACAAATAGCACAAAAAAATGCCACCGCTCAGTAGCTGGTGGCATCGTTCTGTGTGTCAGGTTTTGACAGGTTTTTTATGGACTCTAAAAACTATATTTATGGTGTCGCATTACTCTTCACGGCAGGCGCTTTTCAGTTCTGCCCTTGCTTCTGGCTCCATTGGTAATTTGATTCGCGATCAGCTATGCGGATGGTTTGCTGAACAGGCATAACAACTTCTCAGAGGCTGTTTTTTGAACTACGAAAATTTCGTAGTGCTCACTTTCAAAAACGTCACGCCCTTGTACACAGGATTTTACGAAAGTCTCGTAAAACACTCTCTGATGCCAGCCAGGTGTTGTGCGCATCAATTCAGTCACATTGTGTTGGTTCAAAATACCGTGTTGTTGGTTCAGTGTTGGTTCAATAAAAAGAATAAAATCCTTATAAAACAATACTCTTTACAAATTGAACCAACTGAACCAACTGAACCAACACCTTTTCTACGCACATGAAGAAGCTCATTCTTCAGATGAGTTATAATCTCCTGGCTGGTAATTGAGTACATAAACGTTTATTTGTCGTCCCTGAATACGTGGTGATTTTCTTTGGTATCCACGACCGCTGTTTGGTGGGGTTAGCATCCCGGCTTTTTTCAACACTTCAGCAAACTGTTTTGCGTTGAAACCACATGCGATCTCCTTTTCAAATGTGGCCGGGAATGTGTAGAAAATCATTGGGCTTTCGTCATGTTCTCCACGCTGACGGTATCCGGCTAAATCTTTGATGGGCAAATCTGCCGGGCTGTATGGAAATGGTGCAAAACGGCTAAGCCCATAGGCATTAAGAAATGCCTCCGTTTGTTCAATAATCTGCTGATGTTCTTTGTTACCTGTGCCGAACTCGCGCAACCATGCGTTATAGCTGTGCTGTATCGCATCACGGCATGTCTGAGCATCCCAGCCTGTTACAACCTCGCCTAACAGCAATGCGGCCTCCAGAATGGCAAATCGCGCGGCTACACGGTGAACCTGCTCACCATAATCGGATGGGATCAGGCTTCTCCATCTACTTTCGCAATCACGAACGGTTTTAATAGCCTGTTGCTGGTGGTCTGCCAGCCATTTAATCCACTCACGCCCGGACGCGCCGTGGTGATGCTGGTAAGCGTCTTTCAGTGCGTCTGCGTGCTGTTTTCCGTTCTGGTAATCGTGAAAGCGTACTGCTTTACTCAACGGAATATTCAGCAGTCGCACCAGTTGCCCGGCTTTGGTTTTTCGCCCGGAAGTAGCGATAAATGTTTCTAAATCCATTTCTCCGGTGCTGATTGCCACTGTACGCCAGCGTTTTAGATCCCGGTTTCCACCATCTTTAGCGCCTTGCAGTTTCCCTACACCGTTAAATAACGCATAGGCAGACTGTGAAACGCTGACAGGATCAGCGCCCTGACCAACTTCATCAAGCGGCATTAGTCCGTCATTGTGGGCGGCGGCCTCATTTGCCAGCCCCAGCGCGGTTCCGTACCACGTCAGCCGCAGTAAATCAGGGTTGCCGTATAAGCTGCTCGCCACGTTTGCCGTGGTGGTCTTACCTGCGCTCGACTGCTCATAGAAATGAATGCCGAACCCGTCAGCGCCCACCAGCCCAATCAATGGCGCTGCCAGTGCTGCGCCGATCCCGGTCATCATTGAATAGTTACCAAAGGCCAGACGCGCCACGTTATCACGCCAGCTTTTCGCGCTCCCTGAGACGGTATATCCGGCTGCGGCTGAGCTTCTCCCGCTGAACAGCACAGGATTTTCAGGTGTTCCGATGATTTCCCCATCAGGCATGATGTACGCTCCGCATTGCCAGCCAGTGGCATGAGCAACACGCCACAATTCACGAGAGCCACTGCGTTGTAGCCAGTCTGCCAGTATTGCTCTGAGGCTGCTTTTGGTCGTGACATTTACCCCACCAGCTTTAAGTGTGCGCCATCCTTCACGTTCACCAATATCAGCCAGTGGAATGGCAGCGGTTGTCGGCGTTTCAGAACCAAACGACAGCCAGCGAAGAATGAGATACTGGTCTTTATCGTCTCTGCCAGTACCGATAACGCTTAACGGAGAACATAACCAGCTTTCGTTATTGATGATTTCTCCACTCTGGCTGTCAGCTCTCGGAGATACCCAATAAATACCATCCTCGCGGCTTTCTATTCTTGGTTTCAGTGGGTCGGTATCCATAACCTTAAAATCGCTTCCCTCAATGGTCTGTGGCTCCTGTTTCACGCCATTACCCTGTGGTTGGTACATTGACTTATTGAACGCTTCTGTGGCGCATTTAATGCCGTGTTTTTGGTGGTAATCATTCCAGTCTGCTTTGTGATCTGTCGGGGGTAATGCCACCCATCCAGAAACAGATAAAGCTGCTTTTTCTGCTGCTATTCTCCCCGTGTTTTGTCTTCCTTCGCTGTGGTCGTTATCCGCAGCAATGATGATTTGTGCTGAAGGAAATTTATCCCGCAGTACCTGGGCGACATATAACAGGTTCCCGGCATCAATCGCCGCCACTGTCAGCGCCTCTGGACGAATTAAATGGGCAGATAATGCCGTTGCCAGCCCTTCTGCGATTAAGATGCTCTGTGTTGTTTCTGGTGCGTTTATGGCGTGATATGCCCCTCGCTTTGCTGAACCTGTCAGGAGTCTTTTTTCACCATGTGAGGTAATAGTCTGTGCTGCTGTTACTGCGCCGGATTTATCCACCAGCGCCAGCAACAGAGATCCATCGGGCAACACGGGGAATGTAAAATCACCTACCCCTTTCGCAACCAGATAATCAGATTTGCCGTTTACAGCCTTTCTGCGCATGTCATCAAACTGACGGGAAAACGTATCCCGTCTTTGTTGTTCGTCCTTCTCTGCCCTTTTCAGGCGCTCCTGTTCGCGTCGCTGGCGCTCGGTTTCCAGTTGTTCCCGTTTCTGGCTGGTGGCTTCTGGTGTTTCCGTTGTCCGGTAATCAATACCCAGAACATCAGCGGCAAGAAGCGCCGCCTCTGTTGTGTCGCAGTTATTTACGCGTTTAATTAAATCCAGCCCATCACCAGCGCCGCACTGATTACAGATGAAGCTACCGCGCCCGTTGTCATCGAACCGGAATCGATCTTTGCCCCCACATGCAGGGCAGGGAGCATGACGGCGCGGAGAGTCAGGGACATTTATGTTCAGGCAGCCCAGCACATGAGGCCAGTTGTTTTCAGACGCACTGATAACCTGACGGATAAGATCAATGTTTCGCATCACCGTACCCCACGTGGTCTATAGCGTTTGCGATATGGCTAACCAGCATCTGCCACTTGGTTATTCCGTAATCAGTCAGCATGCCATCATTGTTTAGCCACATATCAAATTCAGCGGTTGTCGCAAGTTTCCACTTATCGCCGTGGACAGTCCTCATTGCTGGGTACATGAATGCGCAAATCAGATCACAAACATCTGACGGCTTCAGAGATGTAGTAATGGTGCGTCCCTCTGGCGTCTGAATTGCCATTTTCTCTTCACCAGTAGAATGAAGGTTATGAATCCACACAGCACCAGCAATCTTTGCCACCTGCTCTCCGATTGCGGAGCTAAGCGCCATTTCTGCATTTTCACGCATGAGAACCTCCCGCTACAGTTGCGCCCATGTCATTAACCATGCTTTGCCATATCTCACGCCCGACGTCAGTCAATCCGTCCTTAGTGACGCAACGCTCAATAAGCTCGATCCCCACGGTTTCCCACTGCGGGTAGAACACTTTCATGGCTGCCAGTGTGTAGCTATCGATCAGGCTGCGAACGCCTTTTACTCCATTGACGATTTCCACACGTACGGCCTCGCCGTCCGCATCAACCATGAAATAGTCCCCTCCGCTGGTGGAGGTAATGTGGTTATACAGTGCCGACGCATACTTATTTGCCAGCGCATTCAGTCGGAAATTTTTAGTAATCATGGTTCCATCCTCAGTGCGTCACTGGTTCCGATGGCATGCCGTTTTCATTCAGTTCAGCTATAAAGCTGTTGTGAAGTTCAGCAAGCGTTTCACGACCAAATGGAGTCAGTGCTCCTTGTTCCACATCCATCATGGCTCTGTAGAAAATGATGGAGCGTTCTGTGCCAGACTCGATGCCAAAACGTTCTATCATCGCGCCCTCAATGTTGTTTGCCATAGCGAGGCGCTCTGCTACTGGATACAGCGGCATGGCAACGATGCCGTTGGAATAAACAGCCACTTCGGAAGGATTGCCAGTATCATCAATGATGCTGACAGTGCCGTTTTCCTCTCTCATTTCCAGCATGAATACTGTTGCGATCAGCCATCTCCACATAATGACGTTATGCTGTGATGTGTAATCGAAATATCCCTGGTTGCCGCCATCGGCTATAGCGAGATGTATTGACATACCTTCATCTGGTTTATCGTCATAATCCCCGGCATCCAGACGATTTACGGCATCAATATATGAGACGGCCTCAACGCGTTCTGTCATGCCATCGTTGCTGCGGCACATGATGTTTACGCCGTCAGGCGTTGCTTCTGCATGGAAAGTTAAGAAATTATTCATGTTTCGCCTCGCCTGAATGATTCTGTAACTCATATTTGCCCAACAATTCGTCCGCTTCCTGAATAGCTTCTGGTACGCCATTGAGCAGTGACATAACCGCGCCAATCATTAACTTGTCTCTGTTGCTTGGGCTGGCCCCTTCAAGCCAGAACCCTAAAACAGTCTGAACCTGTTCGATGCGACATTGCGCTTCAATGAGCTGGATGTTGGTCATTTCGCACTCTCCACATCGATTAAACTGATATCTATCAGGGAGGTAACTTTTTGTAGCCAGCTATTGATTACTGTCGCCTGTTCCCCTCCCACCGAGGGAATAATCTCATTCATCACATGAACCAGACCTGTGCGCGCTCTGGTAAGCCGTTCAGTCGCGCAATCTGCGGGAGTGAATGTGTCTGGATATGGCTCTTCGCGCCCCAGCAATGATTCAATTTCCAGCTCACACGGATGATGATAAATTAAGTTGATATTCATTTTTCACCACCAAGAATTACCAGCTCTGCACGGGCATCGTTAACCAAAGATGAGCACGCTTTAATCGCATCCACGACATCAGCAGCGTCCATTTCTTCAGCCGAAAGACTGACAGCAACCAGGACAGCCGCTGCTTGCTCGATTAATTGAAGTGCGGACGTAAGGCGAGGGGTATTAATTGAGTTATTCATTGGTTGCCCCCGTTTTGCATGGCATTTGTCCACCTTCCAGCAGGAAATGAACGTCACGAACGGCGAGATCCAATATCGCGAGTAACGCCTTCAGTTTTTCGTCTCGTGAGGGAGAGTTGCTCACCAGAATGTCATTAATCACTTCTGTCAGTGTGATGATCTGGCTTGTGCGTTCGAGGGGATCCATATGCACATCGTAGGTTTTAATCATGTGCCACCTCCATGCGGATACGACCAGCAAAAAAGCAGACGTGATCGCGCACCAGAGAACGGCGAGCATCGCGTTCAGACTCGGCAGCAATATGATGAATTTTGGCGGTAATTGTCGGGCAATCGCGGCGAACTGCGGCGATAATCCAGATAAATTGCGGTTTTTGGGTAGGGGTAGTAGCCAGCATGTGGCATCCTCCGATAACGTTGGCTTGTTATAACCACCGCAGAAGAGACCAATCTTGCTGGCGGTGGACTGTACGGAGTTGGCCTTACTGGCGTTATCGGAAACCAGCCTACCCGAAGGTAGCCCCATACAGCCCACCATTGATAAGGTGTGCGTGTGCGCCGATACAAAAAAAGACGCTGGCGCGTCATGTATCGCCGATAACTCCAGCAGGAGGCCAATCCCGGCACCCGTTTTATGAGGTGCCTTATAACCATAAACCGTGTTGCCGCATAACGGCAAGCTCTTTTTTATGGACTCCGAAAACTCACTATTGGAAGAACCAGAAGCACAGTACATCGCGCTCATTTCGTTAACGTCACGCGCATGGACGAAGGTTTTTGTGGAGTCACTACGCGAGAAGAGAAAGCCATCTACGACCAGAAATTCTCTGGCGCAGCCGCTGACCTTCTCAACGCTAACACCATCGACCGTAATTTCTGACATGGTTAAGGCATCCGCTCCTACCACCAGCAAATGACAAACTTTGCTTGTATCTGCTGTATTAATGCCTGACTTTGCTGTCATATTGCTGGATTTTGGCGACATACCAGCCAGTGAAAATATCTTCTTCTGGACGGTTAGCATTTGTTAACCTCCGCGAACTCCTTCATGAAACGTGCCAGCGGTTGTACGCATGGCGATTGATACCCGTCGCGATAAAACGTCACTCGGTTGTGAGACACGCTTTCGACAGTAACGAGTGCTCCGTGGGCATCTTTGTAGCGTTTTTGAGGTTGTGGTGTTCCTGTCGGCTTAAACATGGACCGCCTCCAGACGCTTAGCGAGCCAGCGTTGCGACAGGCGGGTGAGTTCTCCTTTGCGCTGCTCATATTCCATGCCCATATCAATTAACGTGATATTGGTGCTTTCGAGATATGAGAGGTGCTCAAGCTGTTCTGCGTTCATATGGTCGCGAGGTTCGCCAGAATAGCCATTTATCCGCGCCCACTGCTTAGCAGTTAGCCCACCAAGAACGATACGAGAAATCATATTGCTCTCGTTTGTGTAGTGGTGTTGCTGCGTCATTTTCCCCATCTCGGCACGGGCCATATTCAGCGCATCGCACATTGGCTTAAAGTTGTTTGCGGCACTGATACGGGCTTTTAGCTGGCGACGATAGCGGGCGGCGATTTCAGGCACGCTACGCTGTAATTCTTCCTCGCACTGGATGAAATAACGGCGGATAGCGCGACCCTGATCATTGCGTTCGATCATTGCCAGTTCTTTCGCCATTCCGACACTTAACAGATAGTCTTTGCCGGGTCTGCCAGACCGCTTAATCTTGCTGTAAGCCGCGCCATTCGGGCTTTTCCCCAAATTTGGGGAAATTGTTTTATGGACTGAGTAATCGTGCCCAATGGTGAAGTCATATTCAGAGATGCGATCAGTGATCCATGTAGAGAAGTCTTTTCCCACGCCCAACGCTTTGTGTAACGCTTTTGCGCTAACAATATTGGTTTCACGCCCACCGATATGACCAGGAATAACCGGGACAATTGCGGCAAATTCATTACCGTTAATTGTGCCCAGAGAGGCGTTCAGATGAGGGGCGGCCTCAGAAATTAATCTGCTTTTTTCGATGTTCATTTTCAGTCTCCGTTAGGCGGCGTTAAACGCGTCCGGGTAGAGTTTCAGAATGTCGGCAATTTCCTGCTGAGAAAGTCCGTTGTGATCATTTATGCTCGCAAGATGGTTAACATGAGTGATCACTTTCAGAACATCACCACGGCAGGAGAAACGGTAGCGAAGGTGTGTTCCGATACCATCAGGATTCTTTTCGTCGATACGCTCCAGAGTGATTCCAAGCTGGCGTTCTAACTCTGTTGCATAGTTACGACCAGAAGACAGACGGCAGTAGCGAAGAATGTCATTTTCTGTCCATCCCTCTATACCAGTACGCAGCATATAGACTCTGGCACGATGCTTTTTCGGTGTGCGCTTTGGTGCTTGAAGGGATTTTGTCAGGGGCGTAACATCAGATACGCGAATATCTGAATTAGCCGCCTGTAATGGGCGGTTTTTCTTTTCCATCAGGCCACCTCGTCTCTAGATTCTAATATACACTTCTCAATCCATTCATCTATTTCAGACTCAACAAAAGCAATTGCCCGACTTCCAATTTTTACCTGTTTAGGGAACCTCCCCTGACTAATAAGACGATAAATCCATGCTTTGCTATAACCAGTTCGCCTTTGAACTTCAGAGAGACGAATTAATGAATTGTAATTAGCCATTTATTAATATCCTGTACTAATGACGCAATAACTCCCTCCTGCAACGAATGGCGAGAGTTTTATTTGCATCAAATGTCGAATACGCCAAAGACCACAATATGAAAAACATATTGCGGTCTTTTATAAAAGATAGTCAGATTGTTTTGGTTTGTTTGCTCCACAAGGGTAGAGCTACCCTGCATTTCGGCAGGATCACGCTATTAGGCGTGACATCCAGTAGTTTTAAAGAACGCCCTTTTTCAGGGCATGGTGGGCAGGCAAGAGAGCAATTGCGCTTTGTCAGCGCCGTAGATTCATATTTGAATCATTGTATGTTTCCCGATAGAAATCTATCGGTCACTGCGGGACGAACCATCCCGCCCACATCAATGTTAAAGAGCAATTGCGCTTTGTCAGCGATCCGCAGCCTCATGGATGAATCATTACATGCATTGTAAAGGTGCATGTATCCCTATTCTTTCCTGCATCAGGAAAGCACCAAAGGCTGTTAAAGAGCATCCAGCTTTTCAGCTGCGTAGAAGATTCCATCTTCGTTGTTAAAAGAGCGATTGCCCTTCTCCAGGGCTAACTGTTAAATAGTAATCCTCTGTGAGTTTTTATCAATCTACTCCCCTATACTTTAGTAAACCTCTGTATACTTGTCCAGTTGTTTCATGCGTGTTTTTCAAACACCATATGCACCACATTTCCGCCATGCTCGAGAGAATCCATATAGTCGGCATACCATTGAAGCATCTCCCGCCTTCCATCCAGATATTGCGCATGGTTGTATGTGCCACGAATTGAGTTCTTATCAACGTGAGCGAGCTGCGTTTCTATCCACGCGGTGTTATAGCCCTGCTCATGCAAAATCGTACTCATAGTGTGCCGGAACCCATGACCAGTTACACGTCCAGCGTAGCCAATGCGCTTAAACACTTGGTTTATGCTGGCCTCACTCATTGTTTTCCTTGGATCATTGCGCCCGGGAAACATAAGAGGGTAATTGCCTGTTATTTCTCTAATCTTCCCAATAAGCGAAAGAGCCTGCTCAGACAATGGCACAATATGAGGCCGCCGCATTTTCATACGTGAAGCGGGTATCTCCCAGAGAGCCTTGTTGAAATCAATTTCATCCCATAATGCGCCACGTAGTTCGCCAGTCCGCAAGCCTGTGATAATCAGTAGACGAGCCGCCATAACAACCAATGCGCTTCCTGAGTAACTGGACAATGCCTTGAAAAAATCAGGTAATTCTTTGGCTGTAAGGAAAGGGTAATGATTAGATTCATGGCCTTGCATCGCGCTAGTAAGGTCTGGTGCAGGGTTATACTCTGCGCGACCAGTGACTATTGCATAGCGGAAAACTTCCCCGCACCGCTGCCTCACTTTTTTGGCTTTTTCTGTAGCACCGCGCCCCTCGATGCGCCGCAGCACATTCAGAAGTTCAAGTGGTTTGATTTCGGCGATTGGTTTTTTGCCAATGTAAGGGAACACATCTTTGTTGAAGGCTTCGAGGATGTCTGAAGCATAACCAGCAGACCATTTTTTTAATTTGCTGCTGTGCCACTCAAGGGCAATATCTTTGAAGGTGTTGTTTAACTGCGTTTCCCGGGCAATCTTTTCCTCTCGTTTCGCTTCCATCGGATCGATACCACCAGCGATACCTCTTTTCGCATCTTCACGTTTTGCCCGAGCATCGGCTAGAGTAACCTCAGGATACACACCTAGTGCCAATAGCTTCTCTTTACCAGCTACACGATATTTAAGTCGCCAGTATTTACCTCCATTAGGTTTTACCAAGAGATACAAACCGCCACCATCGGCCAGCTTGTAAGCCTTCTCTTTTGGCTTGGCTGTGTCTATTTGACGGGCATTGAGTTTCACTTGGGGGTACCTCCACTAAACCGAACAGCAAATACCCCCATAAGTACCCCCATCTGACCGTAGATTTTGAGGGACTTTAGTAGACGTCAAAAGACGAACGGGGCTTTAATACGCGGATTATAAGGGGTTTTGAAAGACTTTAGTAGACTTGGGGAGATGTTTGAATGGTGCCGATAATAGGAGTCGAACCTACGACCTTCGCATTACGAATGCGCTGCTCTACCAACTGAGCTATATCGGCCCTGAAAGGACATGTTCACGAACGTGAATCACGGTGGACAAGGTTAAAACTAACCGGGCGATGCGTCAATGGCCTTGTGAATCAAATGGCTACTTTTGCATCACCCGGTTTTATTTACGCACGAATGGTGTAATCACCAATGCCGATCCACTTGTAAGTGGTCAGTGCTTCCAGCCCCATTGGGCCACGTGCGTGCAGTTTTTGTGTGCTTACCGCCACTTCCGCACCCAGTCCAAACTGGCCGCCGTCGGTAAAACGCGTAGAGGCGTTAACGTAAACAGCGGACGAATCCACTTCGTTAACAAAACGCTGGGCGTTGCGCATATCGCGGGTCAGGATCGCATCGGAGTGTTGCGTGCCGTGTTCACGAATATGGGCGATGGCATCGTCAAGATCGCTGACGATTTTGACGTTCAAATCTAATGACAGAAACTCATCGTCATACTCTTCGGCTTTAACCGCCACCACCTTCGCGGGGCCTGCCTGCAACTGTGTCAGCGCAGCTGCATCTGCGTGTAATGTCACGCCGCTTTCCGCCATTTGTTTGCTTAATACGGGCAGGAAGCTATCGGCGATGTTTTTATTCACCAGCAACGTTTCTACCGTATTACATGTGCTCGGACGCTGAGTTTTGGCGTTGACGATCACTTTTAATGCTTCAGCGATCTCTGCACTTTCATCAACGTAAATATGGCATACGCCTATACCACCTGTGATCACCGGGATCGTCGACTGTTCGCGGCACAGTTTATGCAAACCAGCCCCGCCGCGCGGGATCAGCATGTCGATGTATTTATCCATACGCAGCATTTCACTGACCAGCGCACGGTCAGGATTATCAATCGCCTGCACGGCACCCGCCGGTAAGCCACAGGATTTCAGGGCGTCCTGAATCACCGCCACCGTTGCCGCGTTAGTGCGACAGGTTTCTTTGCCACCACGCAGGATCACCGCATTACCGGTTTTCAGGCACAGCGAAGCGACATCAACCGTCACGTTCGGGCGCGCTTCATAAATCACGCCAATAACCCCCAGCGGTACGCGACGACGCTCAAGACGCAGGCCGCTGTCCAGTACGCCGCCATCGATTACCTGCCCCACTGGATCGGCGAGGTTGCACACCTGACGTACATCGTCGGCAATGCCTTTCAGCCGTGCGGGCGTCAGTGCCAGACGGTCAAGCATCGCTTCGCCAAGGCCATTGGCACGCGCGTCAGCAACATCCTGGGCGTTAGCGTTGAGGATGATTTCGCTTTGTGCTTCCAGTTCATCGGCGATTTTTTCCAGCACGCGATTTTTTTCGCGGCTGGAGAGTTGCGCTAATTTATACGAGGCTTGCTTCGCGGCAATGCCCATTTGTTCCAGCATCAGCCTGCTCCTTAACGGGTAATCATGTCATCACGGTGAACGGCAACCGGGCCGTATTCATATCCCAGTATTGCATCAATTTCTTGCGAGTGGTGCCCGGCAATACGGCGTAATGCATCGCTGTTGTAACGACTGACGCCGTGGGCGATATCGCGACCTTCGAGGTTGCAAATGCGGATGACTTCACCACGCGAGAAATTGCCAGTCACGCTTTTAATGCCTTTCGGCAACAGGGAGCTGCCGCGTTCAAGAATGGCGGCAGTTGCCCCTTCATCTACCGTGATTTCACCCGCCGGCGGCGCACCGAAAATCCAGCGTTTACGGTTTTCAAGCGGAGTCGCCTGGGCATGGAACAGCGTACCGACGGAAATGCCTTCCATCACATCACCAATAACGCCCGGCTTGCTGCCCGCGGCAATAATGGTGTCGATACCCGCACGGCAAGCCACGTCAGCGGCCTGCAATTTGGTACTCATGCCGCCAGTTCCGAGGCCTGAAACGCTGTCACCGGCAATCGCGCGCAGTGCGTCATCAATGCCGTAAACATCTTTAATCAGTTCTGCCTGCGGATTGCTGCGCGGGTCAGCGGTATACAAACCTTTTTGATCGGTCAGCAGCAACAGTTTATCGGCACCCGCAAGAATCGCCGCCAGCGCAGAAAGGTTATCGTTATCGCCGACCTTAATCTCTGCCGTAGCGACAGCATCGTTCTCATTGATTACCGGAACGATATTGTTATCGAGCAACGCTCGCAGGGTGTCGCGGGCGTTCAGGAAGCGTTCACGGTCTTCCATATCAGCACGGGTCAGCAGCATTTGCCCGACGTGAATGCCATAAATCGAAAACAGCTGTTCCCACAGTTGAATCAGTCGACTCTGCCCTACCGCCGCCAGCAGTTGTTTCGAGGCGATGGTCGCTGGCAGTTCCGGGTAACCCAGGTGCTCACGTCCGGCGGCGATCGCGCCCGACGTCACAATAACAATCCGATGCCCGGCGGCATGTAACTGCGCGCACTGGCGAACAAGTTCAACGATATGGGCACGGTTCAGACGGCGCGATCCGCCTGTTAGCACACTGGTGCCGAGTTTTACCACCAGCGTCTGGCTGTCACTCATGATTCTCTGCCATTCAATTTTAGGAAAAATGATATCAAACGAACGTTTTAGCAGGACTGTCGTCGGTTGCCAACCATCTGCGAGCAAAGCATGGCGTTTTGTTGCGCGGGATCAGCAAGCCTAGCGGCAGTTGTTTACGCTTTTATTACAGATTTAATAAATTACCACATTTTAAGAATATTATTAATCTGTAATATATCTTTAACAATCTCAGGTTAAAAACTTTCCTGTTTTCAACGGGACTCTCCCGCTGAATATTCGCGCGTTAATTAAAATCAGGAATGAAAATGAAAAAGAGCACTCTGGCATTAATGGTGATGGGCATTGTGGCATCTGCATCTGTACAGGCTGCAGAAATATATAATAAAGACGGTAATAAACTGGATGTCTATGGCAAAGTTAAAGCCATGCATTATATGAGTGATAACGCCAGTAAAGATGGCGACCAGAGTTATATCCGTTTTGGTTTTAAAGGCGAAACACAAATTAACGATCAACTGACTGGTTATGGTCGTTGGGAAGCAGAGTTTGCCGGTAATAAAGCAGAGAGTGATACTGCACAGCAAAAAACGCGTCTCGCTTTTGCCGGGTTGAAATATAAAGATTTGGGTTCTTTCGATTATGGTCGTAACCTGGGCGCGTTGTATGACGTGGAAGCCTGGACCGATATGTTCCCGGAATTTGGTGGCGATTCCTCGGCGCAGACCGACAACTTTATGACCAAACGCGCCAGCGGTCTGGCGACGTATCGGAACACCGACTTCTTCGGCGTTATCGATGGCCTGAACTTAACCCTGCAATATCAAGGGAAAAACGAAAACCGCGACGTTAAAAAGCAAAACGGCGATGGCTTCGGCACGTCATTGACATATGACTTTGGCGGCAGCGATTTCGCCATTAGTGGGGCCTATACCAACTCAGATCGCACCAACGAGCAGAACCTGCAAAGCCGTGGCACAGGCAAGCGTGCAGAAGCATGGGCAACAGGTCTGAAATACGATGCCAATAATATTTATCTGGCAACTTTCTATTCTGAAACACGCAAAATGACGCCAATAACTGGCGGCTTTGCCAATAAGACACAGAACTTTGAAGCGGTCGCTCAATACCAGTTTGACTTTGGTCTGCGTCCATCGCTGGGTTATGTCTTATCGAAAGGGAAAGATATTGAAGGTATCGGTGATGAAGATCTGGTCAATTATATCGACGTCGGTGCTACGTATTATTTCAACAAAAATATGTCAGCCTTTGTTGATTATAAAATCAACCAACTGGATAGCGATAACAAATTGAATATTAATAATGATGATATTGTCGCGGTTGGCATGACCTATCAGTTTTAATGGATATTGCCGGATATGATACATCCGGCACATTTCACTCACGCCGTTAACTTCACCGGTTCATCACGAAAATCATCCGCCGGTTCCAGCTTCAGATTCAGCGTCGTCAGCAGTTCACGCAGCTTCTCGTGAAACTCACGTAGGGTGTGCTCCAGTCGTTCAACCACTTCAGTGTCTTTTACCGGAACACTCTTCCAGTCGCCTGCTTTATCGAACAGACCAAACTGGTAACTGTAGGTAAAACGGGATTCCTGCGCTTCAAGCTCCATCCACCAGCCCCAGAACTCACGCACTTCCGGTGCCGGTTTCACGTTGACGCATACAGCCAGACAATCAAAAAAGAATCGATTATCTTCGCACTTACCTTCACGAATATACGGGCCTAGTGCGGTAAATTTTTTGATCAATCTGCTCTTCGGGTGTCCACTCGGTAACGTCATTGCAATCTCCTGTTGTGATGCAACTGTTTTACCAAATTGGCAAATTTTAGCAAATTTTTAACACAAACGTTTTTCGATCCAGTCTGTGATTTCCTGAAGACCTTTGTCAAAATTCCGATACACCGGGTTAAATGGGATCTCTAATAATTTACCGTCAGCAGATGATGAGGTGATTAAGCGTGAGTCCTCTTCCGGGCTGAACGGATCGTTCTTCCAGTAGCCCGATAACATTGGCGTTGGGCAGCGACGTCCCAGCAATCCTTGCACTTTTAATGAATAGCGATTCAGCTCCACGCGCAACGCTTCGTCGGAAGCATCATGCATCCCCAAACGACTCGCCAGAACGTCAAGATACATTTCCGGCACCTGTTGCTGGCACTTAAAATCACTCAACAGGGTATGAACTACCGGACCAAGACAGGCAACCGCTTTCAGACGCGGCGATTCAAGGTATGCCAGACGCACGGCAACGTTAGCGCCGAAACGGAAACCAAAGGCCGCGACGCGAGTGTGATCCACCCACGGTACGTTAGGCAGCGCCTTTAAGACGTGCTGATGCAACAGGCTGGAGTCCTGGGTCAGCTTCCATTTTGAAGAAAAGCCCACCGACGGCATATCAATAGTCAGCATCGCAATGCCGCGCGGCGCAAAATAACGTTCGTACAGGCTGTAATAGTCCGTCTGCATCGCATCCAGACCACCACACATTAATACTGTCGGGAACGGGCCATCGCCTTTCGGCATATGCAAAAAGCCGGTGATGGGCGCACCGCCGGGTACGGTAAACTCCATCTGCCGCATCGTGCCCGGCAGACGCTGAGCGGCCTCTTCATAGGCGCGGTTTGACAAAGCCTGCGCTTGCTCGGCCAGGTCATCTCCTTTCAGATGAGGATAGGCAGCAATGTTATACAACGTAGCCGCATGCAGCCAGTGACGACCACTGAGTTGCGGATCTTCTTCCGCACAGGCTTTTTGTTGCCACACCATCGCCTGGGTGGCCCACTCATAAATCCAGTTGCCACCACGGTAGCCAATCACAGTATCGTATAAATCATCGTCGGTACGTTCAGCATCGCTCATCACAATACGTGCCTGGACGTCGAGGATTTCACGTGGGTCAATACCGCGCCAGATCCACATCAGACGGTTAATCATGCGATACCAGTGAGGGATGGTTTTACCATCAAGAGCCGACTGCACAGGCGGTTGTGCGCCGTGATTAAAGCGGCGGACTAGCGTCGAGGTTTCAGGATGTTTAAAGCGGGGTTTGAACAGGGTTTCGCTCAGGTTTGCCTGTGTCATGGATGCAGCCTCCAGAATACTTACTGGAAACTATTGTAACCCGCCTGAAGTTAAAAAGAACAACGCCCGGCAGTGCCAGGCGTTGAAAAGATTAGCGACCGGAGATTGGCGGGACGAATACGACGCCCATATCCCACGGCTGTTCAATCCAGGTATCTTGCGGGATATCAACAACATAGTCATCAACCAGCGGACGACCAGCCGGTTTTGCGAAGATGGTGACAAAGTGCGCTTTTGGATACATTTCACGAATCGCAACCGCAGTACCACCGGTATCCACCAGGTCATCAATAACGATGAAGCCTTCGCCATCGCCTTCTGCGCGTTTCAGCACTTTAAGCTCGCGCTGGTTGTCGTGATCGTAGCTGGAAATACAAACGGTATCGACATGACGAATACCCAGTTCACGCGCCAGTAACGCACCCGGTACCAGACCGCCACGGCTTACGGCAATAATGCCTTTCCATTGTTCAGAAGGCATCAGTCGGCTTGCGAGTTTACGTGCATGGATCTGCAACATGTCCCAGGTGACGATGTATTTTTCGCTCATGTGAAGTGTCCCAGCCTGTTTATCTACGGCTTAAAAAGTGTTCGAGGGGAAAATAGGTTGCGCGAGATTATAGAGATCTGGCGCACTAAAAACCAGTATTTCACATGAGTCCGCGTCTTTTTACGCACTGCCTCTCCCTGACGCGGGATAAAGTGGTATTCTCAAACATATCTCGCAAGCCTGTCTTGTGTTGACAACATTTTCTGCTAACCCTGTGACCTGCAATACTGTTTTGCGGGTGATCGACAAGGAGACTTAACGTGTCTGAACTGTCTCAATTATCTCCACAGCCGCTGTGGGATATTTTTGCCAAAATCTGTTCTATTCCTCACCCGTCCTATCATGAAGAGCAACTCGCTGAATACATTGTTGGTTGGGCAAAAGAGAAAGGTTTCCATGTCGAACGCGATCAGGTAGGTAATATCCTGATTCGTAAACCTGCCACCGCAGGTATGGAAAATCGTAAACCGGTCGTCTTGCAGGCCCACCTCGATATGGTGCCGCAGAAAAATAACGACACCGTGCATGACTTCACGAAAGATCCTATCCAGCCTTATATTGATGGCGAATGGGTTAAAGCGCGCGGCACCACGCTGGGTGCAGATAACGGCATTGGTATGGCGTCTGCGCTGGCGGTTCTGGCTGACGAAAACGTGGTTCACGGCCCGCTGGAAGTGCTGCTGACCATGACCGAAGAAGCCGGTATGGACGGTGCGTTCGGCTTACAGAGCAACTGGTTGCAGGCTGATATTCTGATTAACACCGACTCCGAAGAAGAAGGTGAAATCTACATGGGTTGCGCGGGGGGTATCGACTTCACCTCCAACCTGCATTTGGATCGTGAAGCGGTTCCAGCTGGCTTTGAAACCTTCAAGTTAACCTTAAAAGGTCTAAAAGGCGGTCACTCCGGCGGTGAAATCCACGTTGGCCTGGGTAATGCCAACAAACTGCTGGTGCGCTTCCTGGCGGGTCATGCGGAAGAGCTGGACCTGCGCCTTATCGATTTCAACGGTGGCACACTGCGTAACGCCATCCCGCGTGAAGCCTTTGCGACCATTGCTGTCGCAGCTGATAAAGTCGACGCCCTGAAATCTCTGGTGAATACCTATCAGGACATCCTGAAAAACGAGCTGGCAGAGAAAGAGAAGAATCTGGCCTTGTTGCTGGACTCTGTAGCGAACGATAAAGCTGCTCTGATTGCGAAATCTCGCGATACCTTTATTCGTCTGCTGAACGCCACCCCGAACGGTGTGATCCGCAATTCCGACGTGGCAAAAGGTGTGGTCGAAACCTCCCTGAACGTCGGTGTGGTGACCATGACTGACAATAACGTAGAAATTCACTGCCTGATCCGTTCACTGATCGACAGCGGTAAAGACTACGTGGTGAGCATGCTGGATTCGCTGGGTAAACTGGCTGGCGCGAAAACCGAAGCGAAAGGCGCATATCCTGGCTGGCAGCCGGACGCTAATTCTCCGGTGATGCATCTGGTACGTGAAACCTATCAGCGCCTGTTCAACAAGACGCCGAACATCCAGATTATCCACGCGGGCCTGGAATGTGGTCTGTTCAAAAAACCGTATCCGGAAATGGACATGGTTTCTATCGGGCCAACAATCACCGGTCCACACTCTCCGGATGAGCAAGTTCACATCGAAAGCGTAGGTCATTACTGGACACTGCTGACTGAACTGCTGAAAGAAATTCCGGCGAAGTAATTATTTGATTTGCTGCCGGATGGCGTTTAATCGCCTTCCGGCAGTTTCATCCTTCATTATCCTTCGATAAAAGCCATCCCTGTAAATGTCCGTCGCGGGTTGCCACGTTCAATCTGGTGATGGAACATTCGCCGCTGCGATTTCAGCGCCGCGCTATTTTCCTGTTGCTGCTGCTCCAGCTTCCAGGCAATCAGCAATCGCGCCAGCCGTTTGTTAGCATGCTGGCTGCGCTCTGACTGAACCTTCACGCTAATACCGGATGCCAGATGCGTGGCGCGTACCGCCGAGTCGGTTTTATTGACATGTTGACCGCCCGGCCCCGACGAACGCAGCGTCTCATAACGGATTGCATCCGATTGTTCCTTCTCATCAGCGGTAAAACGCCCAATGCCCAGAAACCAGTTTTTGCGCCCATGATGAGGCCGATACGGACTCGGACAAATCCACTGAATAGTGCCACACCAGCTTTCGCTTAATGCCCATGCGTTATCGCCATCCAGAGAAACCAGCGCCGAACGCAGCGTGTCAGAGTAGCGGCCCGTTTCTGTTTCCAGCACCGTTACAGCGACGTCTTGTCGGGTAAAAACGACCAACAGAGAAGAACGCTGCGCCAATCGGGTAGCCGCGTCCGGGGTGTAAATCTGGCATCCCCACTACGCGCTGCATGTTGGGTAAATTTGCCGTGGTGTGTAATTGTTGGATCGCTAAACTCTCGCTCCACAGGTCATCAGATGCGATGGTAAATACCGCATCGGATAAGGGACGAATATATTTGCCCATGTACCATTCCATTTATACTCGTCATACTTCAAGTTGCATGTACTGCGACTCGAATTATTTAGAGTATATAAATATAAAAATCAGGAAATGGCAGACGAATCCAGGGCAAGAAATAAAGAATTAATCCTGGAAAGGTCTGCAAAGAGTCATTGATAAAGGATTTGTCATGATTTACCTCCTTGCAGTTTGTGGAATAAGAAAACGCGCACATACCAGGCGGGCGTTATTTTCATTGCAAGCTGGATTTAATATTGCGGTTTATATCGCATATAAAAATTAGTAAACCACGTTCCCCGGCATTCAACGCGCTGCTGCTTAACTGTCTGAAAACCATAACGTTCAAAAAAGGGTTTTGCGGTTATGCTGGCGTCCACCGTAAGTTCGGATTCAGACTTAATCAAAGGTTTTAACAAAGCGCAGGCAACCCCGCGGCGGGTGTATTCAGGGTCAACAAATAACATATCGATATAACGTTCAACGCAGGTAATAAAACCAACCGGTTGTGCATTAATGACGGCAACCCGCACTTGTGATTTCGCGAGTTTCTCCTTCCAGCGAGATTCGTCAATCTGCGCCCAGGCGGCAATTTGTTGTGGTGAATAATGCTGACTGGAGATCATCGTAACCGCTCTAATGAAAATAGCGCATAGTTGCTGAAAATCGCCAGGCTGATAGTCTCTTATTTGTATGTTATTCATAATATAAATTCAAAAACGCATGCGAAACGCTTCTGCCATTTTCCCAATTTTATGCATTTGGTTGTTATCTCGAGCCTGTTTATGAGGTTCAGGTTTCAGAATGGCAATGAGCAACCATGCTTGCTCATCAAACGCACCCTGACAATATACCAAATGCGCTTCGTCATTCGTTCTGCTGAATTGGCGCAACTGTGGCGGAAATGGATTATTCACATTTGCCAGATGAATATGAGCAACTCGCTCAAATTTGATTAATGGCCAGGTAAACGAGTCGTCGTAGAGTGCATCGCGACCAAATATATCTGGCAAAACACCGTCACGCTTATAGGAAATAAAATCCGCCGTTAACGCATCAAGTTCCTCTGCTGTAAGTTGCAGGCGAATAAGTTTTGTTTTGAATACCCGCATCCTTATTCCTTAAAGTCATTGAAATCATCATCCGTCATATCATTAAGATATTTTTCAGCTCGGCGTGTAATTTCCTCTAATCTTGCAGCACTTGGACGGAAGCGCGCCTTTATGGGCTTTTTCTCCTCTTGTTCAGCAAGCATGTCCATTAACGCTTCGAATGCGCTGGCACTTAAGAGATATCCTGCGGGGCGATTATTAGAAAGAACCGCAACCGGTTGATCAATAAAGTATTTAGCTGGGTTTTTACGTAACTCAGTAATATTGACCGATTTTTCAGCGAGAATTCGATGCATGCAGTGATCCCCTCATAATAATGCACACCAGAATAGACATAATAGTATACATCATAATCCCAGCACCAGTTGTCTTTCCATTTGCGGATCAAGCAACGTCACATGCAGCCCCACCAGTCGCACACCGCGCCCGCCGCGGCGTTCATCCCAGGTTTTACGCGCGGTGGCGATTAAGTCAGCTTTATTCAGCCGCGGCCAGACGTGCTCCTGAGTGGTTTGCTGAAAATCGTCGAACTTTAATTTCACCCCCTGGCGGGCAATCAGTAAATCAGGTTTTACCTTTGCCAGACGGCGTTCAAGTTCCGGATACAGCCGCTCGATAATCGCTTCACATTCAGACCAGTGGTGGATATCTTCCGCCATCGTGCGTTCCACGCCGACGGATTTTCGCAACCGTTCGCTGTTAACGTCGCGCTCGTCAATCCCCTGACTACGCTCCCACAAAATGCGGCCAAATTTGCCAAAGCGTTTAAGCAGCATCACCAGATCACACTTTTGTACATCACCGCAGGTTCGTAGCCCCATCGCTTCCAGTTTTGCCGCCGAGACTTTGCCGACGCCGGGGATTTTTGCCAGTGGTAAGGTTTGTAAAAATGCCGGAACTTCTGCCGGCGTAATCACAAACTGGCCGTTGGGTTTATTCATGTCGGAGGCGATTTTGGCGAGAAACTTTACGGGTGCCACGCCCGCAGACGCCGTCAGTTGCAGCTCGTTGAAAATCGTCTGGCGGATTTCCTGGGCGATGAGGGTCGCAGAACCGTGGCAATGGACGCTATCGGTGACGTCGAGATAAGCCTCATCCAGTGACAACGGTTCAATACGCGAGGTGTAGCGCGAGAAGATTTCGCGGATATGATTTGAGGCTTCTTTGTAGGCGTCAAAGCGCCCCGGAAGCAAGGTGAGATGCGGGCATAATTTGAGCGCCATCCCTGTCGGCATAGCGCTACGTACGCCAAATTTACGCGCGGGATAATTGGCGGTGCTGATCACCCCCCGACGTTCGCGGCTGCCGCCAATAGCAATAGGGATATCGCGCAGGGCGGGATTGTCGCGCATCTCCACTGCGGCGAAAAAGCAGTCCATATCCACATGAATGATTTTACGCATTACTCACCTCTCAACACTGGTAAAGTATACAGTGATTTCAGGGTTTGAGAAATGCGTAAAGATTCAGCATTTAGCGCGTTCGCTGCGAAAGCACCTGCTGCTTATCCAGCTTTTGCACCAGCGGCTGCACCACTTTATCCCCATGCTGACCAAAGTATTGATACAGCGTATCGGACGCACTTTTGGTCAGCACCATAATCTCGATGCGCCGATTACCCGCACTTTGCGGATTCTTCGCGTCCAGCAGCATCTGGTCCGCCATTGCGCTTACCTGCATCACTTTATCTTCCGGCATTCCGGCCTCTTCCAGCACCCGACGAGCCGAAAGCGCGCGGTCACCCGAAAGGTTCCAGTTGTTGTAGATATTGTTTTTGTAGTCCATCGCATCGGTATGCCCGGTAATAATAATTTTATTATCGAGCGAGTCGAACACTGGCGCGAGCTCCACCAGCAGCGTTTTAAAGAACGGCATAATCTTCGCGCTGCCGCGTTCAAACATATTGCGGTTCTGGTCATCTTTAATCAGCACGCGCAATCCCTGGGGAACAATCTCCATCTCCAGATTCGCTTCCATATGCGCATCACGGGCAATGGTGTTGATACTGGTTGCCAGCTCGCCAAGCTCGGTGGCGGATTTCTTCTTCAGCAGCGCTGTTTTCTCGTTGACGTCTCGCGCTTTTTTCTCCGTCTCTTCCGGCACCGCCACGGTGGCAGGTTTTGGCGGATGAGACGGGCTGATTTTATTTAACGGCGACAATCCGCCGCCACTGAAAATCGACTGCCCGTGCAGCGCGGCGATAATGCTTTCACGCTCGGATTTACTGACGCTGTTGACAATCAACTTTATCGTCGTCACCAAAGGGGCCGAGCGTATTTCCGAGGTTTCTGCCCGCTTTACCCTGGACGCGATGCCCGGCAAACAGATGGCGATTGACGCCGATCTTAACGCCGGGTTGATCAACCAGGCGCAGGCGCAAACCCGGCGTAAAGATGTTGCCAGCGAGGCCGATTTCTACGGCGCGATGGACGGGGCATCGAAGTTTGTGCGCGGGGACGCCATCGCCGGGATGATGATTCTGGCGATCAACCTGATCGGCGGCGTCTGTATCGGGATCTTCAAATACAACCTGAGCGCCGATGCCGCCTTCCAGCAATATGTGCTGATGACCATCGGCGACGGCCTGGTGGCGCAGATCCCTTCCCTGCTGCTCTCCACCGCGGCGGCGATTATCGTCACCCGCGTCAGCGACAACGGCGATATCGCCCATGACGTGCGCCACCAGTTGCTGGCAAGCCCGACGGTACTCTACACCGCCACCGGGATCATGTTCGTGCTGGCGGTGGTGCCGGGAATGCCGCATCTGCCATTTTTGCTGTTCAGCGCCCTGCTTGGCTTTACCGGCTGGCGGATGAGCAAACGCCCGCAGGCGGCGGAGGCGGAGGAGAAAAGCCTCGAAACGCTGACCCGCACCATCACCGAAACCAGTGAGCAACAGGTCAGTTGGGAAACCATTCCGCTTATCGAGCCTATCAGCTTAAGCCTCGGCTACAAGCTGGTGGCGCTGGTGGACAAAGCACAGGGTAACCCGCTCACCCAGCGGATTCGCGGCGTGCGGCAGGTGATTTCTGACGGCAACGGCGTGCTGCTGCCGGAGATCCGCATTCGGGAAAACTTCCGCCTCAAGCCTAGCCAGTACGCCATTTTCATCAACGGTATTAAGGCTGATGAAGCGGATATTCCGGCGGATAAACTGATGGCCCTGCCCTCCAGCGAAACCTACGGCGAGATTGACGGCGTGCTGGGGAACGACCCGGCGTACGGGATGCCGGTCACCTGGATCCAGCCCGCGCAGAAAGCGAAGGCGCTGAATATGGGGTATCAGGTGATCGACAGCGCCAGCGTGATTGCCACCCATGTGAACAAGATTGTCCGCAGCTATATTCCTGATTTGTTTAACTATGATGACATCACGCAGTTGCATAACCGTTTGTCGTCGATGGCACCGCGCCTGGCGGAGGATTTAAGCGCGGCGCTCAATTACAGCCAATTGCTGAAAGTGTACCGGGCGCTGCTGACCGAAGGCGTTTCCCTGCGCGATATCGTCACCATCGCCACCGTGCTGGTCGCCAGTAGCGCGGTGACCAAAGATCATATTCTGCTGGCAGCCGATGTGCGCCTGGCACTGCGGCGCAGCATTACCCATCCGTTCGTTCGCAAGCAGGAGCTGGCGGTATATACACTGAATAATGAGCTGGAAAATCTGCTGACCAACGTGGTGAATCAGGCGCAACAGGCCGGCAAAGTGATGCTCGACAGCGTACCGGTCGACCCGAATATGCTCAACCAGTTCCAGAACACGATGCCGCAGGTGAAGGAGCAGATGAAAGCAGCGGGGAAAGATCCGGTGCTGCTGGTGCCGCCGCAGTTGCGCCCTTTGTTGGCGCGCTACGCGAGGTTGTTTGCGCCGGGGCTGCATGTGCTGTCGTATAACGAAGTGCCGGATGAGCTGGAGTTGAAGATAATGGGGGCGTTGATGTAAGAATCCGGCATCGGTGCACAATTGCCGGATGCGGCGTAAACGCCTTATCCGGCCTACCGTTCAGGCACAAGTTTGTAGGCATGATAAGACGCGCCAGCGTCGCATCAGGCATCTGCGCATAACTGCCGGATGCGGCATAAACGCCTTATCCGGCCTACCGATCCGGCACAAGTTTGTAGGCATGATAAGACGCGCTAGCGTCGCATCAGGCATCTGCGCACAATTATGAAATGATACGCTCCCCGGCACTAAAATCCGTTACGTCCCCCGCCCAATCGATGGGATATAACCCTCGCGCGACATCGCGATGGAACGTTGAGAATGGCCAATCACTCACTTGCTTTACCCAACCATGCTTTACTGGATTTATATAAATATAATCAACATGATGCCTATAATCTTTGGTATTGCGGATGGCGTGCTCCCAAAAACGTGGTTGCCAGATATTTTTCAATCCACAAGCATGGGTAAATTGCTTTTTAATTTCCCGCCAGCGCGAGGAAAAATCATCATCGCCTTCAGGTAATGTCCAGATACAGTGCATATGCTCTGGCAAAACGACCCAGGCGTTGATTTCAAAAGGCCTGTCTCGCTTAACTTTAATAATGGCGTGACGGAGCATCTGGTACTGGGTGGTCAAGAGTTGGCTTCGACGATTGCGTAAATTCACCGTGAAAAACCAGGTTCCCCCCTTGATGTAATAACGACGATATTCAGACATGGCGACTCCTTTTTCTCAACGGTAAGAAGAAAAGGAAAGGTTGGCAATGAGGTGATGGAATAACAGGAAAGCGGCTCGCAAAAACGCACAGATTTGTAGGCATGATAAGACGCGTCAGCGTCGCATCAGGCATCTGCGCACAACCGCCGGATGCGGCGTAAACGCCTTATCCGGCCTACAAAATCGTCTCTTCCGTCAAAATCCTGCGCGCGCCCAAAAAATGGTCCTGCCAGAAAGGTTCGGCTAATCGGCTTATCCGAATGGTTTCGCCGGTACGTGGCGACTCGATAAATTGCCCATCGCCCAAATACACGCCCATATGGTCGGCAATCTCGCGGCTGTGGATATGGAAAAACAGCAAATCTCCCCGGCGCAGGTCGTTGTTCGCCACAATCGTTGCCCGGCGATAGTGATACATCTCATTGGCCGTACGTGGGAGCTTCGCCTCGAGGATCTTGTTGTAGGCATAAAAAACTAACCCGCTACAGTCGAAGCCTTGATCGGGCCGCGTGCCGCCCCAGACGTAAGGCTTGCCAAGCTGCTGCTCCAGGCGGTGAATCGCCACTTCGGTGATGTTATGCAGATGGTCACTGCTTAGAAAGTGGTTGTTTTCCGCCAGCGCCTGCCAGCGTCTGTCACTCGCCTTGAGCGGCGCAGGAAACCATTCTGGATGCTGTTTTATCTGCTCCCGGTTGTGCTGGCGTAGCGCCCTTCTGCTTTCGGCATTGCCTTCCACAATATAGCTGGCCTGCTTTTTCAGATGAGTTTGGTACTGTTTTAATAAACGCGCACGGTTTTGCATCCGCTGGCGGGCGGCGTAGCTGAAAGAGATATGTGATGTGGTGGCGCTGGCAAATGAAGAAAACGGCAAGCAAAGCAACAGTAATCCCGACAACACAAAAGAGGGAATCGACGGCAAAGACATTCTCAATAATGGCTGGTCATGCATTGATGTTGCAGTGTATCCTGGCCCGTACCTGAACAAACTTAATAAACCATTATTATAAAATTAATAAATATATTTCAGTTTATTATGTAAAAACATCCGTTTCTTAAATTACTCATGGATTGTCGCTGTTGCTCATTTGAGCTACAATTCAAGCTGTATAAATATACAGCACAGGAGATACCCCAATGGCTGCTAACGCGTTTGTTCGCGCCCGAATCGATGAAGATCTGAAGAATCAGGCGGCGGACGTACTGGCCGGGATGGGGCTGACCATCTCTGACCTGGTTCGCATAACCCTCACAAAGGTCGCGCGTGAAAAGGCATTGCCGTTCGATTTACGCGAGCCTAATCAATTAACCATTCAATCAATTAAAAACAGCGAAGCTGGCGTTGATGTTCATAAGGCCAAAGACGCCGATGATTTATTTGATAAATTAGGAATTTAAATATGATTCAAAGGGATATTGAATACTCGGGACAATTTTCAAAGGATGTAAAACTTGCACAAAAGCGTCATAATGATATGAATAAATTGAAATATCTTATGACGCTTCTTACTTTACCGCTTCCAGCTGTTTATTAAGACCACCCGCTGCAAGGTTCATGGAAAGGTTATCGCGATGCTCATGTCGAACCGGACTGGCTCCTGATTTACAAACTTACCGATAAACTTTTACGATTTGAGAGAACTGGAACTCACGCGGCGCTCTTTGGGTAAAGCCCGCTTCCGATGAAATTTGTAAACCCTGCGCCGACAGGCTTGCGTAAAACTCTTTTGGTGATAATGTGAGCCTTCCAAATCCAAACTATTCCGATTTGGGATTCATTTTGCCGTCCTGGCGTGTGTAACCGTTTTATCAAGGAATAAGCAGTATGCGTAAAATCGCATTAATTCTTGCGATGTTGTTGATCCCGTGCGTTTCGTTTGCCGGTTTGCTGGGCAGCAGTAGCTCGACCACGCCAGTGAGCAAAGAGTATAAGCAGCAGTTGATGGGATCCCCTGTCTACATCCAGATCTTCAAGGAAGAACGTACGCTCGATCTCTACGTCAAAATGGGCGAGCAATATCAACTGCTCGACAGCTATAAAATCTGTAAATATTCCGGCGGCTTAGGGCCAAAACAGCGTCAGGGCGATTTCAAAAGCCCGGAAGGGTTTTATAGCGTCCAGCGTAATCAGTTAAAACCAGACAGCCGTTACTACAAAGCGATTAATATTGGTTTCCCCAATGCCTATGACCGTGCGCATGGTTATGAAGGGAAATACCTGATGATCCACGGCGATTGTGTTTCCATCGGCTGCTACGCAATGACCAATCAGGGTATTGATGAGATATTCCAGTTCGTTACTGGTGCGCTGGTGTTTGGTCAGCCGAGTGTGCAAGTGAGTATTTACCCGTTCCGCATGACCGACGCCAATATGAAGCGCCATAAATATTCCAACTTTAAGGACTTCTGGGAGCAACTGAAGCCGGGTTACGACTACTTTGAGCAAACCCGTAAGCCACCAACCGTTTCTGTGGTCAATGGTCGTTACGTGGTCAGCAAGCCGTTAAGCCACGAAGTTGTGCAGCCACAACTGGCATCAAACTACACGCTCCCCGAGGCAAAATAAGCGCCATTCGCCTGGCATAATCTTTTGCCAGGTTTCATTGCCCGTCAGCGGCTGTGTTGCAATCACCGTGACCACATCATTCGGTGTGGTCTGCGAGCTGAAGTCGATTTCCACATCCTGATCCAGCAACGTTGCCACGCCAAACGGCGCGCGGCGGGTGATCCAGTGTAAATTAGTCGAGCAATACGCCATTACATAGCGCCCGTCCGAAAGCAGCATGTTGAAAACGCCCTTCTGCCGCAGTTCATCCGCCAGTGAGGCGATATATTTAAATACCGCCGCCATGTTGCCCGGTGTGCGCGGGTAACGCTGCGTTAATTTATGCAGGAGCCAGCAGAAGGCTTTTTCGCTGTCGGTTTCGCCTACCGGGCGGAAGTTGCCGGTTTCCAGTGATTTGTAGCCCGTCAGTTGTCCGTTATGGGCATAAGTCCAGTTACGCCCCCATAACTCGCGGGTAAATGGGTGAGTATTTTCCAGCGCCACCTCGCCCCGATTAGCCTGGCGAATATGAGCCACCACCGAACAGGATTTTATCGGGTAGTCCTGGACAAGTTTGGCGATGGGGGAATTAAAGCTGGGTTGTGGATCTTTAAATGTGCGACAGCCTTTACCTTCGTAAAAGGTAATGCCCCAGCCATCTTTATGTGGCCCGGTTCCACCACCACGCTGTACAAGCCCGGTGAAACTAAAGCAGATATCGGTAGGGACGTTGGCGCTCATCCCGAGCAATTCGCACATGGGTAACCTCCACAACAGCGGGAGCGCATGGCCCCCGGCGAAGATTGATTTAAGAATTTTCAGGTCGGATGCGGCGTGAACGCATTATTCGGCCTACGGTTCGCGTACAGATTTGTAGGCATGATAAGACGCGTCAGCGTCGCATCAGGCATCAGCGCACAAATGCCGGATGCGGCGTAAACGTCTTATCCGGCCTACGCCAGACTTACTTAACCATCTCTTTTTCAATCAACTGGATCAGGATATGGATCACTTTAATGTGAATCTCCTGAATGCGGTCGGCATAACCAAAGTGCGGTACGCGAATTTCGATATCCGCCGTGCCAGCCATTTTGCCGCCGTCTTTACCGGTCAGGGTGATCACTTTCATTCCCTTCTCACGCGCCGCTGCGATCGCTTTGATCACGTTTGCAGAGTTACCGGAGGTGGAGATCCCCAGCAGTACATCGCCTTCGCGACCTACCGCTTCAACGTAGCGGGAGAAAATATCATTGAAACCGAAATCATTACCGACGCAGGAAATATGACTAACGTCAGAAATAGCAATCGCCGGGTAGCCCGGACGGTTTTCACGGTAGCGACCGGTCAACTCTTCGGCAAAGTGCATAGCGTCGCAATGGGAACCGCCGTTGCCGCAGGAAAGCACTTTGCCACCGGCTTTAAAGCTGTCTGCTAACAGGACCGCCGCGCGCTGAATGGCGTGAATATTGGCGTCATCTTTTAAAAAGTTAGCCAGCGTTTCCGCCGCTTCGTTCAGTTCGTTACGAATAAGATCCTGG
>OIXV01000035.1_pt1 | contig 118769 bp, 105 predicted proteins | sample 1587771 | NCBI WGS metagenome assembly OIXV01 (sample SAMEA3888893, study PRJEB22519) | human gut metagenome | biome: human gut; feature: human-associated habitat; material: faeces | place: Denmark | collected 2010
CCTACTGGAGATTCCCGTACCTGTTTGTATGGGATAATTCTGGGGAGAGTTTAGGTGGCATATCTGGACGATGTGTGTGGCCCCGCCTGAGGCGGTGGCAGGAGTGGAAATTCAGGAGACCGCTTTGCGCGGCACGGGATATGCCTACTTCTATGAGATGGGCCCTGGGACAGGGACCGATGCTTCAATCCGGGATTTCCACGAAGAGGCCGCCTGTCTGGTGACTCTCTTTCCATTGTGCTTCTTTTCTGCTGGAAAGTCCCCTGCAGGGGTTGCCTCAGGGGCTGTTCCAGACGGTGGAGCTGTGGATTCCAAACGCAAAAGCCGGTCCTGCTCCAAATGATCTTTGGGACAGGACCGGCTGTATTTGGCTTTACTCTTGTAATTCCGCTTGCAGCTTTGGAGCCAGGGCCTCCAGCAGGGGCAGGGCCTGGGACTGGGTCCAGGTCCAGGAGCGGAGCAGCGGCTCCTCCCAGGGCTCCAGGGCGATGGCTCCGTTCTCCCAGTCTACCCGGTAGTGCTCCCGTAGCATGTCTGCCAGGGCAGCCCGGGCTTCCGCTTGAACTTGGGGATCTGGGGCCTCCAAAAGACGGGCAAGCTGTGGGACTGCTCCCTCAGACAGGCCGCCCAGGTGGTCCACATCCACGGTGGTGAGCTGGCCGGATAGGTAAGCGTCCACATTGTACCGGGCGACCTGGGTGTCCACGTCCATCCAACCGGTGAAGCAACCCACTGCCAGCACGGCCAGCACGACAATTTGCATGTAGGGGAACCGGGGCGCCAGAATCCAGATGGCCACGCACACAAGGGCGACGGCAACGCAGACCATGAACACAGAGGTGAGGACCCGGAGCCGTGTCAGTCCGTAGGCGCCAATGTACATGCCCATTTTGGAGGCGGAGCAGACGGCCAGCACCAGGGAAAAGACCAAAATGAACAGGCAAAGGGCTTTGGTTAACCAGGGCGTTTTCGGCTCCCGGCGCACTTGACCGATGGCGATGATCACCATGAGCAGGTTGATGCTGCACAGCGCGCACATCTCGAAAAATCCCCGCCGGGCGTATTCCGCCTGGGTGTATCCTTCCGGGAGAATGCCCCGAAAGGCGCTGAAGAAGTAGGCCAGCTGGGAGAACAGATACAGCAGGTAAACGAAGGACACGGCGCCCAGGAAGGTGTGGAGGGTGACCGGCGGGAACCGGCCCGGTTTGGCGGGGCTGGGCTCCGGATCATCATGAATCAGGGCCACAGGCCGGGCATAGGCCGGCAGGAATAGCATGAGGCCAAAGAGAACGGTGGGGATGAGTTCTGCGGCATTGGCCAGAACAGAACGCCCGATGAGCCCTTCAAACGCGGCATCTGACCGGACGAGCAAGGGGAGGATGATGGCCAGGGCCGGAATGGCCAGAAGCAGGCCCAGCAATACGCCGCCCACCCGCCGCCGCTGGGTTCCTTCCGGGGTCTGCTTTACAAAGAGACCGCGCACAGCGGGGGAGATCTGTGGATAAGGGGCAAGGAACAGGGCCCGTCCCGCCCCATTCAGAGAACGCAGACGGCCGGCGGGATAGAGGGGAGCCCAGACGATTTGACTGAGGCCCAGAAAATAGGCGGTGAGAGCCAGAAGCAGCAGGCAGAATTTTACAAAGCCGTCGCTGCTGCGGGCAAAGGAGGCCACCAGGATCAGGCTGAAGGCCAGGCAGGACAGGGGATACCACCCGAAATGCTTGGATTTGATCAGAAGATACAGGGCTGTGACGGTGAAAATTCCGAAGATTCCCAGAGCGCTGCCCAAGGCCAGGCCACCGTACAGGAGGCTGTTGGCTGTGAAGGCGGCCAGCAGCGCCAGGAGTAGGGCCAGGACGGCCTCCCCGCGGCCTGCAGGCAGGGAAGGAGCCGGGGGGAGCGGCTGGGTGGGAGCTTCTGAGGACGAGGTGTAGGGGTTGTTCTCATAGGGGCTGGATTTCATTGGGATTCCTCCTCGCGGTATTCCAGAATGTCGCCGGGCTGACAGTCCAGAGCTTTACAAATGGCGTCCAGGGTGCTGAAGCGAATGGCCTTGGCTTTCCCGGTTTTCAAAATGGAAAGGTTGGCCTGGGTGATACCCACCTGGGCCGCCAGCTCCTGGGAGCTGATGCGCCGCTGGGCCATCACCACGTTTAAGTTTACATAAATTGCCATATGATGCTCCTAAATGGTGAGGTCATTTTCTTCCCGCAGCCGGGTGGCAGCGTCCATGATGCTTGCCACCACAGCGATTACCAGGCAGAGGAAAGCCATGATTATGGTGACAAACAACAGGGGCGGATACAGCCGGGCGCAGGCCAGACAGATGAGACTCACGGCTGCGCAGTTCCAGATGAGCCGCCGAATGCGCCGGACGTTGTCCTGCAGGAAGACCTCCCCCTGACGGATGCGCCGCATCAGCCGGTCCAGCTCCAGCAGGGCCAGGCCGGTGGGGATGAGGCAGAGGTAGTAGCCGGCCAGAATGACGCGTTGCCCGGCGGAGGAGAGCAGACGGAGCTGCCCGTACCAGCGGACGGCCCTGGGCATTAGGACGGCCAGTACGCCCAGAAGTCCTGCAACGGCTCTGCTGGCCCAGAGGCAGGCGGTGGCGGATCGATATGTTTGCTGCATTCAGAAACCTCCCAGTGGATTGCCTGGCAACCCGGTTTGCACCCATCATATACCGCGGGTTATCGTTTGTCAATAAAAAATTTCCAAAATTCAATAAGCGAGGGGCTGCGTACTCCTGCATGCATCCCAGCTCAAAAACGAAAAAACTCCTTCTGAACGAATTCAGAAGGAGATATTTTCAGGAGAATCAGGCCAGCTTGTTGAGCTTCAGGGTCATGCTGCTCTTTTTCCGGGCAGCGTTGTTCTTGTGAAGAATTCCTTTCTTCACGCCCTGGTCAACGGACTTGACGGCGGCCTTGTAGGCGCTGTCGGCCTGCTCGCGGTTGCCGGAGGCCACAGCGGCTTCGAACTTCTTGACAGCGGTCTTCAGGGCGGACTTGTCGGCCTTGTTCTTCTCATAAGCGGCTTTGGACAACGCGACTCTCTTCTTTGCGGACTTAATGTTGGGCATGGGTTACACCTCCTCCAACGTGTTAGTGTCGAACCGGCCCGGGGCCAGTCTCATGCAGAAATACATTATAGCGGGTTTGGAGACTAAAATCAATAGGATTTTTCAAAAAATTTCCCCCTTTTGGTTAGAATCGGAGGAGACCGGCCAAACTAGAAAAAACAGGAGGTGCAGAAGATGCAGGTGCGGACAGACTTGGCCGAAGAGGCTCAGGCCCTGTGGCGGCAGTCAGCGGGGAAGACCACCCAATTGGAGGGGGTCAAGGCCCGGTCCTGGGAGGAGCATGGCGTTGGGCGCCATCAGGTTCAGATTTTGAATGAGCAGGGAGAGAAGGCCCTGGGCAAGCCCAGGGGGACCTATGAGACCCTGTGGGTGCCGGGAGACGGGCGGCCTACGCCTGAGGCGGCAGAGGCCCTGGGAGAGGCTGTGAGGGACCTTCTGGACCTGCGGGGCGGGGAAAGCGTTCTGGTGGTGGGCTTGGGAAACCGGGCTATGACTCCGGACGCGGTGGGGCCCCTCAGCGCTGGCGGCATCCTGGTGACCCGGCACCTGCGGCAGCAGCTGCCCCAGATTTTTGCGGGAGTACGCCCGGTGAGCGCCCTGGTGCCAGGCGTTTTGGGGACTACCGGCGTGGAGAGCGCGGAAATTGTCCAAAGTGTGGTGGAAGCTACGCGGCCGGACCGGGTCGTGGTGGTGGACGCCCTGGCGGCTGGCAGCGCGGACCGGCTTTGCCGGGTGATTCAGGTGACAGACGCAGGCATTGTCCCCGGCTCCGGCGTGGGCAACAGCCGGGCTGCCTTTTCTGCCGAAACCCTTGGCGTGCCGGTGGTGGCCGTCGGTGCGCCCACGGTGATGGATGCCCGGCAGCCGGGGGAGCAGGAGCCCCTCATGGTGACGCCTCGGGATGTGGATGCCCGGGTGCGCCGTTTGTCAAGCCTAATTTCTGCAGGAATCAACGCCGCCCTCTTTCCGGACTGGAGCTATGACGAAATTGCACAATTTGTCGATTTATGAGGGCTGGGGTTATGTCAAGCAATTTTGCATGTCCAGAGGATGTGCACAGGGCTGTGGAACTGTGGAAAAACCTGTGGAGATTGTGCAAAACTTCATGTTATCCACAGGACAGCGGCGTTCGCCTGATTTTTTTCGGGGAAATTGGGTGCATAAGATTTTGAATATCCACAGCCTGGAGCGAGTATTTCCCAAATTACGTCGCCTCCTGTGGAAAAATCTGCATGGTGAAACTCCTCGGAAAAATTGGAATTTTTCCCTTTTGTGGCTGTCGAAGCCGGTCATTTCCCGGTCCGGATTTATGGAGACAGGCGGATTTTTGTAGGATATAACAAAAATGAAAAAGCCTCTTGACAAAGGTGGGGCTGTGGAAGAGGGGCGTTTCTGCCCCATGTTCGCCGCGGATGCGCTGCCCTGTGTTGCATGCTCCGGGATGTTTACAAAAAATCCTTGGGAAGTTTATATCTTGTTTCCCGTCTGGTCATACTTTTTTCACAAATCGGCCGTATGATGATGACATCAAAAAACCGGCGGGAAAAACCCGGTAAGGAGATGTAACAACATGGAGCAATACGAAAACAACAGTTTGAATAACTGCACCGATAACAACGAATTTCATTCTCAGCAACCTGCAGATGCAGATTTCAAGACTCCCCGGGAGGAGCAGCCTGCTGGCGGGGCGGAAGCCACCTTCTCCCAGAGCCAGCCAGAGGAGTCCGACGTCCGGGCCGAAGAGATAGCCTCCCAGGATGCGGCCCAGCAGTCTGAGACGGGGAACGAGCCCACCGGCGCCTATCACAACGCCGGAGCGGGGCGGAAGGAATCCCCCTTTGCCGACTCCCCCTATGTGATGGGGGAGCAGCCCCGGCAGGAATCCAGACCCACCGGAGATTGGGAGACGGCGTATCACCATGTTAAGACGCCGAAACAGCCGAAGGCCAGGAAGCCCAGGGAGAAGAAATCCCGGAGCGCCGGCCGGATGGTGGCGGCTGCCCTGGCCTGTGCGGTGATCGGCGGCGTGGGAGGCGGCGCTCTCACGGCCCACTTGGTGGACGACCGCTGGGAGAAGACCACGGCGGAGCTGCAATCCAGCTTCCAGAGCCAGCTGGAGGCGCTGGGAAGCGCTAAGACGGGAAACACCGGCAGCAACAATGTGGCGGTCAATCCGGTCTCCAATTCCGGCGCTCTGACCCCTGCTCAGGTGTATGCTCAGAACGTCAACTCTGTAGTTGCCATCACCAACAAGGGCGTCACCACGGGCATGTTTGGTCAGGAGTCCTTCACCGGCACCGGCTCCGGCTTCATCCTGACAGCCGACGGCTATGTGCTTACCAACCACCACGTGATTGACGGGGCCCAGTCCATCACAGTCACCCTGTCCGATGGAACGGAATATACCGCCCAGCTGGTGGGCTCCGACTCTGTGAGCGATGTGGCCCTCCTGAAAATTGACGGCCAGGACCTGCCGGCTGTGAGCATTGGCAATTCCGACGATTTGGAGGTTGGCGACCAGGTGGCGGCCATTGGCAACCCCTTGGGTGAGCTCACTTCCACCCAGACCGTGGGCTATGTCAGCGCCAAGGACCGCTCGGTCAATACCGACGGGACCATCATCAATATGCTCCAGACCGATGCAGCCATCAATTCCGGCAACTCCGGTGGCCCGCTTTTCAATATGAACGGCGAGGTTGTGGGCATTACCACGGCAAAGTACTCCGGCTCCACCTCCTCCGGCGCGTCCATTGAGGGCATTGGCTTTGCCATTCCCATCAACGATGTGATGAAGCTGGTGGACGACCTGATGGAGTATGGATATATCACCGGTCAGGCCTATTTGGGTGTGACCATCAACAGCAAGGATCTGGACGCCTCCACGGCTGCGGCCTATGGCTTGCCAGTGGGCGCCAGAGTGGAAAGCGTGACGGAAGGCTCCTGCGCTCAGAAAGCCGGGCTGCAGGCGGGAGATATCATTACTGCGCTGGGCGACCAGAAGGTTTCCGGCTATTCTGACCTGGTATATGCTCTGCGGAACTTCAGCGCTGGGGACGCCACCACGGTTTCGGTCTACCGCGCCGGCCAGGAGCTGACGCTCCAGATCACCTTTGACGAGAAGACCGCCGATACGGTCACAGGCCCCGTGGTGACGACTGAGCCTACGGAGGCCACCGGCGACGGGGAGCAGCCGTCCCAAGATGAGATTCCGGAATCCGGCTCATATGAGGACTGGTACGATTACTTCTACCGCTTCTTTGGTGGAAACGGCAACTGATCTGTTCCTATCCAACTCAGCCGTTTGACGGCTTTTTGATAGATCGCATACTCTTCTCCTTTCATATTTCTTCCTTTTCGTTTTGTGCCGGGGAGTCCCCAGGGGCTTGACGCTGGGGACTCCGCCAAAGGGCCTACTGCAAAAGCAAATTTCTGCGGTAGGCCCTTTTCATGATGCCTTCGGGCTTGATAGGGAAAAGGGCGCATAAAAATAGGAAAATTGTTCTCTATGGTGCGCCGTGATATGGGGCAGCGGGTGTTGACAAGGAATGCGGCTCTATACTATAATACAATAAATAACAAAAAGGAGAGACGTGGTTGTGAGAGTGTTTCGGGAGCCGTGTTATTTTGCTGAGGCGGTATATCTACTGTATTACTTTGTCAATGAAGTTTCCTACGAGGAGGAGTTTGCCCGGATTTGTAAGTGCTATTGTCGGAAAGCTGACGAGGAGGAGGAGGGAATGATGCGGCGCATCCAGGAGCTGACACGGGTCTCGCGAGTGGTAACGGCTGACCTGGACCGGGAGTCTCCCAAGCTGCGTCATTACTTTGAGAAGCTGCCGGGGCTGGAGAAAAGGCCTGACTGTTGCCTGGCCCAGGTGATGCTGGTGAGCATTCCCCTGGACTGCAGCGACGTGGATGCATTTGCAGCCCAGCTTTTGGAGGCGTACACTTGCATGTTCCAGGAGGGCATCAAAATCAATGACCTGAACGGCATGGGCCTGGTGGTGGAGCGGCAGGATGCTCAGGAGGAGACAGAGTCCCTCATGGTACAGCTGGAGCGTCTGCCATGCAGCATCGAGGGAAGATGGACCATTCTCCGGGCTCTAACGGAGTTTGAAACCCACTTGAAGGAGCTGACAGAGCTGATCCGCCCTGTGGCTGCCCAGTTGCAGACAGAAATGGCGACTCTGTGCGCGATGAATGCAGAGCCTCTGGCCCAGTGGGAGGCCTACTTCCGGGACCACACGGTGGACGACTTTCAAAATGAGATGTTCAACACCACCTTCCTCTTTACAGAGACCAATGTGCCGCATGAGATCTGGCTGGGGGTCTGGAGCTTCAATCCCTTTGGCACTTGGTCTGAGTGGCTGACCCACCAGGGGCAGATGGTCCGCCTGGCCTATTTGGGCGCCAACATCAGCTTCCGCTTTGCCACAAACCGGAAGGTCCATCCCGATGCCGAGGCCATGAGCGGGATGCTCCGGGCCTTAGGAGGCAAGGATAAGCTGGAGATCCTCCGGCGTTGCGCGGAGCAGCCCTGCTCTGCGGCGAAGCTGGCAGCGGAGATGAACGTCAATTCCGGCACTGTCTCCAGGAATCTCTATGGGCTGTTTAAGATGGGCTATCTGGAGACGAGAGGAGACGGAGAGCGGGTGAATTATATCACCCGTTTGGACAACTTGGAGCAGGTGTTTCATTGGGTGGCCGAGTACATCGGAGGGATCGGGTGAGTTGGCTTGGAAATTCCTGCCATTGTCATCCCAATGCTGTAGAACTGCTGCCCTGAAAAATCAGGCCAATCACTTGACAAATGAAAAACGTGTAGTATAATAGAAAATAGAAAGGGCACTACCGGTAGACGGTTTGTCCCCCAAGTTGCTTAAGAAGTAACCGCGAGCTTGGAGGCGTGGCGGTTACTTCTTCTTTTGATTGGCCTGTAAGACCAGGCTAACCACGCCAATGATGACCAAACAAAGCTGAAACACTTCGGATGTACTCATGAGGCAGCCCCCCTTTCTTACGCGGGGGGACAGAGAAGCTCCCCCGGGGATGTGGGGGACAAACCGCCTACCGTTACAGGTAGCGCCCGGTTCCAAATGGAACCTTCATGATTGTACCATGCTTTGCATAGTTTGTCAAATGAAAGCATAATCAAAGCGGGCAGCCATACGCCGGGAAACAGGAACCCTCCTGCTTCCCGGCGTATGGCTGCCAAGTTGGGTTACGCTTCCCGCACCCGCGTGCCGGTTTCTCCGGCGATGCCGGCCCGGGCTTTTTGCAGCTCGGTGATGAGGGCGGTCCGGCCCGGGGCGGAGCGGGCGAAGCGGACGGCGGCCTCCACCTTGGGCAGCATGGAGCCTGGTGCGAATTCTCCGGCTGCTATGTACGCTTCCGCTTCCTCCGGGGTCAGCTCCGACAGCCAGGCTTCGTCCGGCTGACGGAAGTGGATGGCCACCTGCTCCACGGCGGTGAGGATGATGAGCAGGTCTGCGTCCAGGGACTCAGCCAGAAGCTCGGCGGCAAAATCCTTGTCAATGACGGCTTCTGCCCCATGGAGGCTGCCGTCCTCTGCACGGGATACGGGGATGCCGCCGCCGCCACAGGCCACCACCACCTGCCCGGCCTCCATGAGGGCGCGGATGGTCTCCAGCTCCACGATGGCCTTGGGCCGGGGGGAGGCCACCACCCGGCGATAGCCCCGCCCTGCGTCTTCCATCACGGCGAAGCCCTGGGCGGCCAGAGCTTCGGCCTCTTCCCGGGTCATAAAGGAGCCGATGGGCTTGGTGGGATGCTGAAAGGCCGGGTCTGCCGGGTCCACCTCCACCTGCGTGAGGACTGTAGAGACAGGCTTTGTCAGCTCCCGGGCTTGCAGGGCTTCTCCCAGGGCCCGCTGCAGGTCATAGCCAATGTAGCCCTGGCTCATGGCCACACATACGGGCAGGGGACATAGGGGGTATTTCACCGGGTCCATTTTGGTGAGCTCCGTCATGGCCGATTGAATCATCCCCACCTGGGGGCCGTTGCCGTGGGCGATGACGACCTGGTTCCCGTCAGCGATCAGGTCCACAATGACCTTCGCCGTCTCCCGGACCGCATGATATTGCTCTGTCAGATTCTTGCCCAGGGCGTTGCCACCCAAGGCCACTACAATGCGTTGGGACATGGTAATGCCTGCCTTTCTCAAATGAAAATACCCGGCTAGCCGGGAAACAAAACTCCCCGGACATGGAACACGCTCTATGCCCGGGGGGTTATCCTTACAAGGCCATTGTATCAGGAATATTCAAAAATGCAAGAAAAATTTTCATTCCAAATGTCCATACAGAGCGGACACGGCGAGAAAACAGAAGTACGCACCTGGGATGGGGTCCTATGTAGGGTGCGGCCTCCTGGACGCGCCAGCAGAAGGGGCGCTCCCCCGCCGGCGCGTCTTAGGGCAGCAGCCTTAAGCTGACGGCATTGTCCCATTCCCCCCGGAGCCGCCAAGGAAACAAACCTGACGGAGCCATCCGGCCCACAGGGAAAAACCGACACATGGTTGCTCTGCGAAGTCTTGTGGAGGACCTTGTATTTTTTGGTGGGAGGGGCTATACTGTTTGAAAAACAGCAGGAGGACAAAACAGTGACAAAGCAGGAATTTGAGGCCCTGGTGGCCCGGGGGCCGGTGCTTTTGGATGGGGCCATGGGGTCCAATTTGCTGGAGCGGGGGATGCCCAAGGGCGCCCTGTCGGAGCTGTGGGCGGACCGGCACCCGGAGACGGTGCTGGAGCTGCAGGCGGCCTATGCCGCCGCCGGGAGCCGGATTTTATATGCGCCCACCTTTCAGGCCCAACCGGAGGCCCTGGCCCAGGCCGGGTGGACTGGAGACGTGGGGGCCCTCAACGCCCGGCTGGTGGCTCTGACCCGCCGGGCTGCCGGGGCGGATACCCTGGTGGCGGGGGATCTGGCCACCATGGCCGGATGCCTGGAGTCCTGGAACCCGGAGAATTTCCACCGGATGACAGACCGATACCGGCGACAGATTGGGGGGCTTCTGGAGGGAGGCGCGGACCTTCTGGTGGCGGAGACCCTTCTGTACCCCCAGGAGGCGGAGGCGGTGCTCCTGGCGGCGGAGCTGGAGGGGGGAGACCTCCCTGTCCTCTATAGCTTCACCATGCAGCCAGACGGCGCCCTTTTTTCCGGCCAGGAGGCGGGCCCGGTGCTCCGGGAGCTGGAGGAGGCAGGCGCTGCAGCCGTGGGCTTCAACTGCGTGGCGGCGGGCCCCGCCCTGCCGGCTCTGGTGTCCAAGCTCCGCCGGTATGTCCGGGGCCCTCTGGTGTCCAAGCCCAATGCGGGCAACCCCACCGTCTCCCCGGAGGGCCGGGTGGTGTATCCCATGGGACCGGAGGAGTTTGCCCGGCTCCAGGCGGAGGCCTGCCGCATGGGCGCGGGCCTTCTGGGAGGCTGCTGCGGCACCACCCCCGCCTACCTGTCCGCCCTCCGGGACCGCCTGGCGGCGGAGGGCCTCGCGCCGGCCCACCGGACGTAAGGTTCCCCGTTTGACGTCAATTGGGCGCCGTGGCAATCTTAAGATTCTCTGCTTTTTGTTGAATTCCCACAGGGGAATTGGTATAATGGCCCCATGGACAAACGAATCAGATTCTACGTCAGCCGGAAAAACCCGCTGACCTGGCTGATGGCGCTGTGCATGGTCGCTTCTGCGGTGGTCCGAATTGTGCTGGCCTGTGTGAGAGGAACGGGCAGCAACGGATATGTCTGGGGCCAGGTGGCCCTCCCTGCGGCGGCATGCCTGCTCTTTGCGCTGATCTGCCTCCTGAACGGCCAGGAGCGCTATTTTAAAACGGCCATTCCCGTGTACATGATGGCGCTGTACCTCTGCTTTTACACCCGGATGGCCATGCCGTATCTTGGCAGCTGGTACTTTTTCCTGTACTGCTTTATGTTTTTCACCCTGGCCACGGTGTACGCCCTGGCGGTGGACGGCAGGATTCGCCATTTTTGGGTGTTGCTGCTGATCTATTTGGTCCCCCTGGCCTTCCGGACGGCCAACAACTGGGGGGAGCTGGCCCCTGCTTTTGTGCTGGACTGGGTGCTGTATCTGGCGCCGGACAGCCTGTTCCTGCTGGGCCTCATTCTGGGTGTTTTTGCCACCTGGATTCAGAGCGACGGCAAATACCACGCCACCTGGGGCGACCGCCCCGATGGCCGCCGTCTGCGGACCCTGTACCCCATGGCCCAGATATCTCCGTACATTATGGTGACCCGGAACTCCTCCACCAACTTCTTCTACGACGCCCTGGAGATCTCTGCGGCGGAGCGGTACATCCGCCAGAAGCGGCGGGAGGGGATGACCAACTTTGGCCTCACCCATGTGCTGCTGGCGGCCTACGTCCGCACGGTGGCCAAGTATCCCGGCCTGAACCGGTTTTTGGCAGGTCAGAAGGTGTACTCCCGGGGGGAGGACATCCAGTTCTGCATGACCGCCAAGAAGGAGATGAGCTCCGACGCCCCGGACTCCATCTTCAAGCTCCACCTGTCCCCCAGGGACACGGCCCAGGACGTGTACCGGAAGTTCAACGCCGCCGTGGAGGAGATCAAGGACTCCCCCCTGGACAGTGACTTTGACAACACCGCCCGGGCCCTCACCCTGATTCCCGGGGTGCTCCTGAAGTTCACGGTGTGGCTCCTGCGGACCATGGACTACTTTGGCCTGCTGCCAGGGTTCCTCCTGGAGGTCAGCCCCTTCCATGGCTCCGTGTTTTTCACCTCCATGGGCTCTTTGGGCATCCCTGCCATTTACCACCACCTGTATGATTTCGGCAACCTGCCGGTTTTTGGAGCCTTTGGCTGCAAGCGCCGGACCAATGAGGTCCTGGCCGACGGGACCGTGGTCCAGCGGAAGTACGTGGACCTGAAGTTCTGCCTGGACGAGCGGATTGTGGACGGGTTCTATTATGCCACCGTCTTCAAGTATATGAAGCGCCTGATGCAGCATCCAGACCTCCTGGACCAGCCGCCGGAGGAGGTTGTGCAGGATATCGACTGAATGTTCCGGCGCCCCGCCTACCCCCCGGGGAAGCCAGGGAGCTGCCGCTCCGGCCCGCAGCTTTCGGCTCTCTTGGCCCGAGGGGTACGCCCATGCCCCGAGGGATGGCAATTTCCGGGTAAAATGGATTTTTTACCTGTAAAAATGTTGCATTTCCTCAGGCTTCATGGTATACTAAAGGTCTCAATTGTGCAAATGCACTTCGCAAAGGTGGCTGTGACCGCCTGAAAAACGAAAGGGGAAAATAGAATGTCTCATAAGTATGTCTACCTGTTCACCGAGGGCAACGGCTCCATGCGGGAGTTGCTTGGCGGCAAGGGCGCGAACCTGGCGGAAATGACCAGCCTGGGTATGCCGGTGCCCCAGGGCTTCACCATCTCCACCGAAGCCTGCACCAAATACTATGAGGATGGCCGTTCCATTAACGACGAAATTATGGGCCAGGTTTACGAGGCCCTGGCAAAGATTGAAGCCATCAACGACAAGAAATTTGGCGACCCCCAGAAGCCCCTGCTGGTCTCCGTCCGCTCCGGCGCCCGGGCCTCCATGCCCGGCATGATGGACACCATTTTGAACCTGGGCATGAACGACGAGGTGGCCGCCGGCCTCATCGCAGGCAACCCCACCGACAAGTTCGAGCGCTTTGTCTACGACTCCTACCGCCGGTTCATTCAGATGTTCTCCGACGTGGTGATGGAGCTGTCCAAGAAGCGCTTTGAGGTCATCATCGACGAGGTGAAGGCCGCCAAGGGCGTGAAGGACGACATTGACCTGGACAAGGACGACATGAAGGAGCTGGTGGCCCGCTTCAAGGAATTCTATAAGCAGGAGAAGGGGGAGGAGTTCCCCACCGATCCCAAGGTCCAGATGGTGGAGGCCATCAAGGCCGTCTTCCGCTCCTGGGACAATCCCCGCGCCAACTACTACCGCCGCATGAACGACATCCCCTATTCCTGGGGCACTGCTGTCAACGTCATGCCCATGGTCTTCGGCAACCTGAACGAGAATTCCGGCACCGGCGTGGCCTTCACCCGGAACCCCGCCACCGGTGAGAAGAAGCTCTTCGGCGAGTACCTCATCAACGCCCAGGGCGAGGACGTGGTGGCCGGCATCCGCACCCCCTCCAAGATCGAAAAGCTCCAGGAGGACATGCCCCAGGTGTACGAGCAGTTTGCCGCCATTGCCAACAAGCTGGAAAATCACTACAGGGACATGCAGGACATGGAGTTCACCATTGAAAATGGCAAGCTCTATATGCTTCAGACCCGCAACGGCAAGCGCACCGCCGCCGCCGCCCTGCAGGTGGCCGTGGACCTGGTGGACGAGGGCATGATCACCGAGGAGGAGGCCGTCATGCGGGTGGAGCCCAAGCAGCTGGACGCCCTGCTCCATCCCCAGTTTGACGCCGCCGCCCTGAAGGCCGCCAACGTGGTGGGCAAGGGTCTGGCCGCCTCTCCCGGCGCCGCCTGCGGCCGCGTGGTTTTCTCTGCGGATGACGCCAAGGCCTGGGCCGCCCGGGGCGAGAAGGTCATCCTGGTCCGCCTGGAGACCAGCCCTGAGGACATCGAGGGCATGGCCGCCTCCCAGGGCATCCTCACCGTGCGGGGCGGTATGACCAGCCACGCCGCTGTGGTGGCCCGTGGCATGGGCACCTGCTGCGTCTCCGGCTGCGGCGAAATCGCCGTCCATGAGGAGAACAAGACCTTTACTCTGGCCGGCCGCACCTATCACGAGGGCGACTGGATCTCCATCGACGGCTCCACCGGCAACATCTACGGCGAAGCCGTGGCCACTGTGGAAGCCACCATTTCCGGCAACTTCGGCCGGTTTATGACCTGGGCCGACGCCGCCCGCCAGCTGAAGGTCCGCACCAACGCCGATACCCCCCGGGATACCGCCCAGGCTGTGAAGTTCGGCGCAGAGGGCATCGGCCTGTGCCGGACCGAGCACATGTTCTTCGAGGCCACCCGGATCAAGGCCATGCGGGAAATGATCGTGGCCAAGACCGTGGAGGCCCGGAAGGCCGCCCTGGCTAAGATCCTGCCCTATCAGCAGGGGGACTTTGAGGCCATGTACAAGGAGCTGGAGGGCCGTCCCATGACCGTCCGCTTCCTGGATCCCCCCCTCCACGAGTTCCTGCCCACGAAGGAGGAGGACATCGTGGAAATCGCCAAGGAGCTGGACATCTCCGTGGAGGAGCTGAAGGACGTCATCGCCTCCCTCCATGAGTTCAACCCCATGATGGGCCACCGTGGCTGCCGCCTGGCCGTGACCTATCCCGAGATTGCGGAAATGCAGACCACCGCCGTCATCACTGCCGCCCTCAATGTGATGAAGGAGCATCCCGAGTACCACATCGTCCCCGAGATCATGATTCCCCTGGTGGGCGAGGTCAAGGAACTGAAGTACGTGAAGGACGTGGTGGTGCAGACTGCCGACAAGCTCATCGCCGAGGCCGGCTCCGACATGCACTACAAGGTAGGCACCATGATTGAGATCCCCCGGGCTGCCCTCACCGCTGATGAGATCGCCCAGGAGGCCGAGTTCTTCTCCTTCGGCACCAACGACCTGACCCAGATGACCTTCGGCTTCAGCCGGGACGATGCCGGCAAGTTCCTGGATGCCTACTACGACAAGAAGATCTACGAGTTTGATCCCTTTGCCCATCTGGACCAGCACGGCGTGGGCCGCCTGGTGGAGATGGCTGTGAAGCTGGGCCGCGAGACCCGCCCGGACATCAAGCTGGGCATCTGCGGCGAGCATGGCGGCGACCCCGCCTCTGTGGAGTTCTGCCACAAGGTGGGCCTGGAGTATGTCTCCTGCAGCCCCTTCCGCGTTCCCATTGCCCGCCTGGCCGCCGCCCAGGCCGCCATCAAGAATCCCCGCAAGTAACTCTTCCGCCCCTCCATGGCCTCCATGGAGGGGCGCCTGCGTCCTCCCCGGCAAATCTCCCGCATCCCCGTGAAAAACCTGACATTCCCCTCAGGAGGCCCCCATGTGGACTGTTTACATCCTCCAGTGCCGGGACGGCACCCTCTACACCGGCATCACCGATAACCTCCCCCGCCGCCTGGCCGCCCACAACGCAGGCCGGGGGGCCAAGTATACCCGGGGCCGCACCCCGGTGGTCCCGGTGTACCAGGAGCTCTGCCCCGACCGCTCCGCCGCTCTCCGCCGGGAGCGGGCCATCAAATCCCTCTCCCGCCCCCAAAAGCTGGCCCTCTGCCGCCGCAACCAGCCGCCCCCCCGACCATCCCCCGAGGCATAGGCGTATGCTCCAGGCTCATGGTGCAAATTTTTCCGAGTCGTGCAAAGCCGCTGCAGAGGCGCACAGTGTGCGCCCGCCAGGAAAAGCCCCCGAATCCCCCCAATTTCCCGGCGGTTCCCCTTCCCTTGGGGGTACAAAACCGCCGTACAGGATGTTTTGCTTCCCATACGGCGGTATCTGATGATTTGCCAAACAAATCGCTGTGTGTCCCGGTGCGGGCCAAGGTCAGCACCAGCACATCCTCCTCCATGCGGTAGGCCAAAAGCCAATCCGGCTGAATATGACATTCTCTGTGCCCCACCCAATCGCCGGTGAGGCTATGGTCTTTGTTTCTTTCCGGCAAGGTTTCGCCCCTGGACAGCGCCCGGATGATGTGGTCCAGCAGGTCCATATCCATGTGGCGCTTCATGGCCAGCTTATCGTCTTTTTTAAATTGTGCCGTCCAGACGATTTCCCGGTTCATCGCTTCAGCTCCCGCAAGGCTTCCTCCACATCGGAATAGCGCTTCACGCTGGGATCTCGTGAGATGCGTTCTGCCTCCAGCAGGGCGGCGATGGTTTCCTTATTGGGTTGTTCCAGCTTGACCTCGAAGGGAAAACCGCCGGCGCGAAGTGACTGGCGGAGGAAAACGTGGATCGCAGTGGTCAGATTCATACCCAATTCGCCGTACCGTGCTTCACATTGTTTTTTGATGTCGCTGTCCATGGGGACGCTGAAATTTGTTGTGGTTGCCATTGGCTTCACTCCCTTTGCATGTTGCTGCACTTATAGTTAGTATATATGGTTTGCAACGCAAGATCAACCAAATGGCCGCAAAATTCACAAATTGGGGGAGGCCAAGCTTCCCGTGATGCCCACCCTTCCCCGGAACATGGCCTCCACGTCCCAGCCTGCGGCTGCCCCCTAGGATTCCTGCTGGGCCGCATAATGGGCCTCCAGCCGCCGGATCTGCTCCGGGGTGAGGCCGTACAGGGCCCCGTAGAGGCTGAAATCTCCCGCCTGGGCCAGGAGGGCGGCCATGGCCTTCTGGTTTTGCGCCGCCTGGCTGTCCTGGTCCTTGCGGAGCTGGTAGCGCTCCATGATCTGCTCATAGTCGCTCTCCAGCTGGGCCTGCTCCAGCTGCTGGGCCAGGTCCCGGGCCAGAGCCTGACGCTTCCGGGCCAGCTCCGCCGTGGCGGAATCCCGGGTATTGGCAATGGCGGTCAGGTCCCCCCGGAGCTGGTTGTCCATGGCCAGCAGCGCCTGGCTCTGGGCGCCGGAGGTGAGCCCCTGGGCGGTCTGAATCTCGTTCCAGGCTGCCCGGTCCTGCTTGGCCTCCACTGTGCGCCGGGTGGCTGCCTCCCGGGCCTGCTGTGCCGCTCCCTGCTCCAGCTCCGCCAAATCCGCCAAGCTCTGGTCGTAGGACGACTGGAGCTGCTTTTTCTTTCCCGCCAGCTTTTTTCCAGCGGCTTCCTCTAAAAGCTTCTCAAAATCCATATCATGTTCCCTCCTTCTTAAAATGCGCCATATGGCATGGAAATGGCCTCCCACCGTCCCGGCGTCTGGGCCTGCAGCTCCGCCAGATGCAGGGCGTACTGGCGCTGGAACCAAAGGCTCAGGTCCGAATCCTCCCCGGCCAGGAGATGGGCCGCCAGGGCGTAGGGCAGCACCCCCCGGGCCAGGGCATCGTCCACCGGGACCGCCTGAGAGAAGGCTGTGAGGGGCGGACAGGGAGGCCGCCCCGGCCCCTCCGGCCCCGTGTCCGAGAAGGGCCGCAGGGCCGGCAGTATCCCGTTCAACACCGAAAGCGCCCGGGTCCGGTACACCGCCACCTCCCGTCCCGCCGCCGCCCCGGTGGCGTCATTCTGCTGATCCATCAGGTGGATTGCCATGGTAAAGATTTCCTCTGCTGTCGTCATAAAAAACACTCCTTTTTCAGTTCCCCTTTCATCCGGGAAACCGCATTGAAAACCGCCCGCTCCTGTGATAAAATAACCCTCAAGTTCGCGACATTGACCCATGTGTCCGCCTGCCGGCAGGCAGTGGGAATTTGCCAAAAATGTACATCCAACATCCCACCCACGCAGGGGCCGATGCCCCCATTGGCCCCCGATTTTTCGTTCCTCCGCAGGGAGCGCGTGGATTGCAATCCATGGAAAGGACATACCCCATGACAGACCTCCTTCTGGTAGAAGACGACCCCGCCATTGTCACCGCCCTGTCTGATTTTTTGAAGCGGGAGGGCTTCGCCGTCACCGCCGCCTCCGGCCAGACGGAGGCCCTCCGGCTTCTGGAGGGCCGCCGGTTCCACCTGGCCCTGCTGGATGTGACGTTGCCCGATGGCAGCGGCTTTGCCCTCTGCGCCGCCATTAAGGCCCAATATCACATGCCCGTGATGTTCCTCACCGCCCTGGCCGATGAAAGCAGCACCGTAGCCGGCCTGGAGCTGGGGGGCGACGACTACATCGCCAAGCCCTTCCGCCCCCGGGAGCTGGTGAGCCGGATTCGGAACGTGCTCCGCCGGTACGGCGGCGGGACCGGCCCCTTGCGCCTGGGTCCCATTCGGGTGGATGCCGCCCGGGGTGTGGTCACCAAGGATGGCCGGGAGCTGCCGCTGTCCCCCCTGGAGTACCGGCTGCTCCTCCTGTTTTGCAGCAATCCCGGGGTGGTCCTCAGCCGCAGCCGGATTTTAGACGAGATCTGGGACCTGGCGGGGGACTTTGTCACGGACAACACCCTCACGGTCTACATGAAGCGCCTCCGGGACAAGATTGAGCCGGACCCCCAGAACCCCACCCTCATCCGCACCATCCGGGGCCAGGGCTACAAGGCGGAGGACTGCCTATGAAATTTCTCCGGGACCGGGAGCTCCACGTCCAGCTCCTTCTGCTCCTGCCCCTGACCATGGCCGCTGCCGGTGTGGGCTTTTCCCGGTCCCACCAGGCCGGGCGCCTGGCCCTGGGGCTTTGCGCCCTGTTTGCCCTGGTGCTTCTGGGCAGCGCCTGGAGGCGCTACCGGACCATGGAGGCCTTGTGCCAGGACCTGGACCGGATTCTCCACGGGGAGTCCGGCGTGGACCTGGACGCCTATGACGAGGGGGCCTGGTCCATTCTCCACAGCCAGCTCACCAAGCTTCTGACCCGCCTTCGGGAGCAGGCGGACCGGCTGCAGGGGGACAAGGATCAAATGGCCGCGTTTTTGGCCGACGTCTCCCACCAGATCCGGACGCCCCTCACGGCCCTGAACCTTCTGGGCAGCCAGCTGGCGGACCCGTCTCTTTCTCCGGACAAGCGCCGGACTACCAGCCGGGAGCTCCGGCAGCAGCTGGACCGGCTGGACTGGCTGGTGAACGCCCTGCTGCGCATGTCCCGCCTGGATGCCGGCACCGTGGAGCTTTGCCGGGAGAAGCTCAGCCTGAAGGACCTTACGTACCGGGCGGCGTCCCCCCTGGCCATTCCCATGGAGCTTCAGGGCCAGACCTTCCAGGTTGTAGGGGAGGCCCAGGCCGTCTGTGACCCCGCCTGGACGGCGGAGGCCCTGGGCAATGTCCTCAAAAACTGTATGGAACACACCCCCGCCTCCGGCTCCATCACCGTCACCCTGTGGGAGAACCCCATTTACAGTCAAATTCTGGTGGAGGACACCGGCCCCGGCATCCGCCAGGAGGACCTGCTCCACCTGTTCGAGCGGTTCTACCGGGGCCAAAATGCCGCCCCCCAAAGCGCCGGCATCGGCCTGGCCCTGGCCCGGATGATCATCACCGCCCAAAACGGCACCATCCAGGCCGCCAACCGCCGCGAAGGCGGCGCCCGCTTCACCATCCGCTTTTACAGGCAAAGCGCACCCCCCGCCCCATAACCCCCTCCGCCCGCCGGAGACACCGAGAACCATGCCCCGGCGCGGCAGCGAAGGATCCGCCCACCCGGTGAGATTCCACCGGCTCCCTCTTTCATCCCCAACCGGCAGCGCAAGCCTTGCCTGGGGCTCTGCATGAGGCGGGTGGAATGTATCCAATGGAAGGAGTATTCTATGTTTCGTATTCTCCTGGTCGAAGACGACCCCGAAATCTCCGGCGTCCTGGAGCGCCAGCTCACTGCCTGGAACTATCAGGTGGGCCTGATCCGGGATTTCCGGGATGTTTTGGGAGATTTCCGCACCTTTCAACCCCATTTGGTTCTGCTGGATATCGGCCTTCCTTACCGCAACGGCTACCACTGGTGCGAGGAAATCCGGAAAATCTCCAAGGTTCCCATTCTCTTCCTCTCCTCCGCCTCAGACAATCTCAACATCATCATGGCCGTGAACCTGGGAGGCGACGACTTCCTGGCCAAGCCCTTCGACCTGAATGTGCTCCTGGCCAAGGTTCAGGCTCTGCTGCGCCGGGCCTACGACTTCGGCGCGCCGGAGCCTGCCCTGGAGTACCGGGGAGCCATTCTGGATCCGGCGGCAGCCGCCCTTCTGTACGGGGGCCGGCGGCTGTCCCTGACCAAAAATGAATGCCGCATTCTCCAGACCCTTCTGGAGCAAAAGGGGAAAATCGTGAGCCGGGAAACCCTCATGCAGCGTCTGTGGGAGACCGACTCCTACGTGGATGAGAACGCCCTCACCGTCAACGTGGCCCGGCTCCGCCGGAAGCTGGAGGGGGCGGGCCTGGAGGATTTCATCACCACCAAGAAGGGCATGGGCTACCGGATCGGGGAGTAGGAGGCGCATATGGGATTTCGAACCTATCTCTGGGACCGGCGGCGGAGCTGGCTGCTGGCCCTGGGACTTCTGGCGGTGCTTCTCGTGGTGCTGCTGCTGTTCCGCCTGCCCGTTCTGGCGGTGGGCTATGGGGCGCTTTTGTGCGGCGTCATCTATCTGGGGGCGGGCATTTGGGACTTTGTCCAGTGGAGCCGCCGCCACCACCGGCTGCAAAACCTGGAGCAGGAGGTGCTGAGCACCCTGGACAACCTGCCCCCGCCTGGGTCCAGCCTGGAGGAGGACTACCAGCGCCTCCTGGTCAGCCTCTTCCGGGCCAAGGCCGCCCAGGAGGCGGAGTCCTCCAGCCGGTTTCAGAACATGACCGACTATTACACCCTCTGGGCCCACCAGATCAAGACCCCCATCGCCGCCATGGACCTGATCCTCCAGACCCAGGAGCTCCCGGAAAGCGGCAGCCTGAAGCAGAGCCTCTTCCAGATCCAGCAGTATGTGGAGATGGTCCTGTGCTACCTGCGCCTGGACAGCGAGACCACAGACTTCGTCATCCGCGCCTGCCCCCTGGACCCCATCATCCGCACCGCCCTGCGGGAGTTTGCCCCCTCCTTCATCCACAAGGGCCTGCAGCTGCACTACACGCCTGTGTCCTGCTCCGTCCTCACCGATGAGAAGTGGCTCCTCTTTGTTCTGGAGCAGCTCCTGTCCAACGCCGTGAAGTACACCCCCCATGGCAGCGTCACCGTCTGCCTGCGAGAGCCCCAGACCCTGGTCATCCAGGACACCGGCCTGGGCATCGCTCCGGAGGACCTGCCCCGGGTGTTTGAGCGGGGCTACACCGGCAAGCTGGGCCGGGTGGACCAACGCTCCACCGGCATCGGCCTGTATCTCTGCCGCCGCACCCTCAGCCAGCTGGGCCACACCATCTCCATCCAGTCCACCCCCGGCAAAGGCACCGCCGTCTCCATCCACCTCCAGCGCCGGGATCTCCCCCTGGAGTAGCCAGGGAAAATGCGCGCCGGATTTCACCCAGCTTTTCCCTTCTGTCCCATTGCATTTTCTCTCCAAAGGGGATACAATACCGGTATATCATGCGGGACAGCCCGCCGGAATGGGAAAGGGGTTTTTATATGGCAAAGAAACGGGAGAAATTCGGCTGGGAGGCCGCTCTGCGGGAGTTCCGCTGGAGCTTTGTGGTGGCCGCCCTGGCCTTTGTGGCGTTGGGGCTGGTGCTCATCCTTTGGCCTGACGCCAGTATGCATGTGCTGTGCTACCTGGTGGGCGGGGCCCTCACCCTCTACGGGGGCTTTAACGTCCTCAGCTTTGTCTTCAGCCAGGAGCGGGCCTTTACCTTTGAGCTGGTCATTGGCGTTCTCACCGCCGCCATCGGCATTTTCGCCCTCCTCTCCCCGGATTCCATCCGGGATATCCTCTCGGTAGTTCTGGGCCTGGTGGTGATCATCGATAGCCTCATCGGCATCAAGCGGGCCTTCACCCTGCGGGAGCTGGAGCTGAGCGGCTGGTGGGTCCGGCTGACCCTCTCGGTGGCGGCGGCCATTTTGGGGGTCCTGTTCATGCTCCAGAAGGAGCTGTTCGGCCGGGCTCTGCTCATAGTGGTGGGCTGCGTGCTCCTGTATCAGGGGCTGTCGGACCTGTTCACCGTCGTCCAGATCAGCGTCCTGGGCAAACGCCTCAAAAAGCGCCTGGACGATATGGTTCAGGACAACATCATAGACGCCGATTAACCCCCCGGACCGCCTCCCCAGGCGGTCCTTTTTTTCTGCCCGTCTGCCCCGGGGCGGCAGGGTGCGTCCAGGAGGCCGCCCTCTGCGGCGCTCCCACGGCATACCCTTGTAGGGGCGCACACTGCGCGCCCGGCAGTGCAATGTTCCGGTTTCTCCAGATTTCCGGCGAATTCGTCTTGGCCTGCCTTACAACAATGTAAGGAATCCCCCTAAAATGTAATCCAAAGCGATGGAAACCCCAGGCCATTCCGGCTAAAATATTCCCAGAACAACCAAGGAGGTCCCAAGCATATGGCACGATTGGAAGTACACAATTTGAAGAAAATTTACACCACCCGCTTCGGCGGCAATCAGGTGCAGGCCCTCTCCGACGTCTCCTTTGACCTGGAATCCGGGGAGTTTGTGGCCGTTATGGGGGAATCCGGCTCCGGAAAGACGACGCTTCTCAACATTCTGGCGGCCCTGGACCGGCCCACCTCCGGCCAGGTCCTTCTGAACGGCCAGGATCTCACCGCCATCCCCGAGGGCCGTCTGGCCGCCTTCCGGCGGGAGAATCTGGGCTTTGTATTCCAGGATTTCAACCTGCTGGATACCTTTTCCCTCCAGGATAACATCCTCCTGCCCCTGGTCCTGGCCGGGGTGCCCTATGGGCAGATGCAAAAGCGCCTCCAGCCCCTGGCGGCCCAGCTGGGCCTGACGGAGCTTCTGAAGAAGTTCCCCTACGAGGTCTCCGGCGGCCAGAAGCAGCGGGCCGCTGCGGCCCGGGCCCTCATCACCCATCCCCAGCTGATCCTGGCCGACGAGCCCACCGGCGCCCTGGATTCCCGCTCCTCTGACGAGCTGCTGAAGCTCTTCACCCGAATCAACGAGGGGGGCCAGACCATCATCATGGTGACCCATTCCGTCCGGGCCGCCAGCCGGGCCGGCCGGGTCCTCTTCATCCGGGACGGGCGGATCTTCCACCAGCTCTACCGTGGGGCCTGCTCCGACGAGCAGCAGTTCCAGCGGATTTCCGACACCCTGACCATGCTCCAGACAGGTGGTGAGCGCCATGCATAAGGGCTTCTATTACAAGCTGGCGTTTACCAACCTGGGGAAGAACCGGAAGTTTTACCTGCCCTACATGCTCTCCTGCATCCTCATGGTCATGCTCCATTTCATCCTCTGCAGCCTCTCCTATACAGATACCTGGCAGACCATTCCCGAGAGCGCCATTGTCTACACCATTTTGAACCTGGGCTGCTACGTGGTGGAGATTTTCGCCCTCATCCTCCTGTTTTACACCAACGGCTTTCTGATGAAGCGGCGGAAGCGGGAGTTTGGCCTGTACAACGTTCTGGGCATGGAGAAGCGGCACATTGGCCGGGTCCTGTTCTGGGAGACCTTTTTTGCCTTCAGCGCCAGCATCCTGGTGGGCCTTGGCCTGGGCATTCTCCTGAGCAAGCTGGCGGAGCTGCTGCTGTGCAACATGCTCCAGTTTGAGATCCGCTATGCATGGGAATTCATCCCCCGGGCCTTCCTGCGCACCGGCAGCATCTTTCTGCTCTATGCCGCCCTCATGCTGCTCCACAGTCTGTGGCAGCTGCGGAAGGCCAAGCCTGTGGAGCTGCTGCACAGTGTGAGCGCCGGGGAGCGGGAGCCCCGGGCCAATTGGCTCCTGGCTCTGGTGGGCCTTGTGCTCCTGGGCGCAGGCTACTGGCTGGCCATCACCATCCAGAACCCGGTGGACGCCCTGGTCTGGTTCTTTGTGGCTGTGATTCTGGTGATTTTGGGCACCTACGCCTGCTTCATCGCCGGGAGCGTGGTGGTTCTGAAGCTGCTGCGTCGGATGAAGGGCTATTACTACAAAACCAATCACTTCATCTCCGTGGGCGGTATGCTCCACCGGATGAAGCAGAACGGCGCTGGCCTGGCCACCATTTGCATCCTGTCCACCATGGTTCTGGTCATGGTCTCCGGCACCGCCAGCCTGTATGTGGGCAACAGCGACATTCTTCATAACCGCTACCCCCGGGAGTTCAACTTCACCTGCCGGGGAGACGTGGAGGCCAGCATGGCCGCCGCCGAGCAGGCCAGCCAGGAGGCCTTGACCGCCCGGGGTCTGGCCGCCCAGAATCTCCTGCGCTACCGCTACGCCGCCTTCACCGCCCTTCAGGAGGAGGATGCCTTCCTGCTGGACATTGCCGGCCAGCTCCAGAGCCCCACGGGAATCGATGGCCGGATCATGGAGCTGTACCTGATCCCCCTGGAGGATTACAACCGTTCCACCGGTCAAACCCTCGCCCTGGGGCCGGATCAAATCCTGGTGCACCAAAACCGGCGCCAATACGGCCGGGATACCCTGACCCTGGCCGGCCGCACCTTCCAGGTGGCCGGGGAGCTGCCGGAATTTCTGGACAATGGATTCTCCACCGCAGACATCGTCACCAGCCTCTTCATCGTAACCCCGGATTATGACACCCTGGAGGCCCTCCGGGCGTCGGTCAACGCCAGCTACGGCGACGGAGGCAGCATCGCGGTCCAGGGCTACTACTGCTTCGACACCGGCGCGGAGAAAGCCATGCAGATCGAGCTGTACAGCGCCATCCGGGAGTCGGTCCGTTCCCGGGGCCAGGAGGACATGACCCTGGAGTCCCGGGCCAATGAGGAGTGGGGTTTCTTCTCCCTCTTTGGCGGTCTCTTCTTCCTGGGCATTTTCCTGGGCTTCCTGTTCCTCCTGGCCACGGTCCTTATCATCTACTACAAGCAGATCACCGAGGGCTACGAGGACCAGACCCGGTTCCGCACGTTGCAGCAGGTGGGCATGTCCAAGGCGGAGGTCCGCAGGACCATCCACTCCCAGATCCTCACCGTCTTCTTCCTGCCCCTTTTGGGGGCCGGGCTCCACACGGTCTTCGCCTTCCCCATGATCTCCAAAATGCTTCTCCTCTTCAGCCTCACCGACCAGACCCTGCAAATCCTCACCACCGCCGTCACCTTCCTCCTCTTCGGCGTCATCTACACCGCCGTCTACCTCCTCACCTCCCGCTTCTACTACCGCATCGTCACCCCCGCCCGCTCTTAGGGCCCTGCCCCTCTCCCCATGTCACGCGGTGGGAACGCATGGGAAGGGAACCAAGCCTTACGTCATCTCCATCCAAATTTCTTCCACACTTCCCCGGCACCCCGGCCCCCTGGGGCGGAGGGTGAGGCGGCAGGCGGTGCATTTCCGGGCCCGAAGCCGGAGGAAGCGCCGCTGGGGCAGGGGAGAGGGGTTGTAGGACCACCGCCCGTAATCCACCTGGCTGTACCGGAGCCGTCCCGCCCCCGCTGGACACGCCCCCCAGGCCCCCCGCCGGTCTGTGGCCAGGGAGAGGACCAGGCCGGAGCCGCTCTCAGGCCGGAGGAGCAGCCCCGCCCGGGTTACGGTCCGCACCCGGTCCAGCTCCACAGGTCCCGACTGCCAGACCCCCTCAATGGGGGTCTTTTCCGGCAGGTAATCCCAGGCCGCCGCCCCATCCAGGGTATACACCCCTTCCTCCCCGGCGAACACCGGCTCCCCGCCGCACATCACCCCGAACCTCCTGAAAGGCCGCTCCCCGGTACCGGCACCACACCCCCAGCCGGTACCGGTGGACCAGGGCCTCTCCATCGTGGAAGAGATAGTAGTCCCCCCGTCCACTGTCATCCAGGGCCACCGCCTGCCTGGGGTCCATCCCCCGGAGGAAGGAGGCCACCGGCTCCGAGGCGAGACGCGCCTGCCGCTCATCCCGGTGATACCCCTCCGGCAGCTGCCAGTCGTACAGGGCGCCTGGGGTCACGGTCCGGGGGCAGTTCTCCACCAGGGCCACCTGACCCAGGGCGTAGTTCCCCAGGCTTTTGTGGAGCGGCCGCAGGTAAAACCCGGCGGTGACGGTTCCGTCCGGCAGGGTGAGGGGGCTGTAGGCAATGGACCAGGTCCCGTCCGGCTTGAAGGCCAGGAGGCTTCCCCCGTGGCGCAGAAGCCCGGTGATGGGGGCGTCGGCTCCGTCCACCCGGATCTCGTTCATGGCGGGGAAGTAGGCCGCCGAGGGGGCTCCCCCCTGGGTCACCCCGGAGTAAATGCAGGTGTTGCTGCCGTCGCCGTAGAGGAAGAGCCGGGTGTCCGTGTCTCCGTTGTAGGTCTCGGAACACCGCATCCCCAGGACCCTGGCCCGGTCGGAGGAGGCGGCCAGGTAGGTGATCTCCACGTTGTCCGTCCCCGCCGCCGGGGGAGTCCGGAAGGTATAGACCCGGCTCTCGGCGTCGAAGCTGCCGGGGGAGTCCAGGCTCTCCCCGCTCACCTGGACGGCGGCCACCCCCACCGCCTCCTCCGGCAGCCGGTAAGCGGCGGAGCCGTCGGCGCTGTAGGAGATCCGCCGCCGGTTCGTCAGCCGGTTCACCTGCTCCAGGGCCGTGCCGCCTCCTGCGGGGCTGGCCCCCGTCACCACCAGGGGGACATAGGCCTCCACCGCCTGAGCCCGGAAGCCGGGGGTGTCCACGGTGGAAATGCCCCCGTCAGAAATCCGCAGATACCCCTGGTCCGACAGGGCGTAGAGCTCTCCGCAGAAGGTGAAAAACTGGACCCAGGCGGTTTTGGCCCCAAAGGGCCGGGGCAGCAGGGCCGCCGCAGCGAATCCCTCTTCCTTCCGGCGAAAAACCTGAATGTAATCTCCGTTTGCTCCGTATTCCCCGGCAGGGGAGGTGGCCACCGCCAGGAATTCCCCCCGCCCCAAAAAGCCGGCCCAAAGCCCCCGGATCACTTGGCCCCGGGTGTCGAAGCCAAAGGGAAGCTCCAGGGCCCGCACCCCGGGCCGCAGGGTGAGGAGTCCCTGGCCGGTTACGGTGAAGTTCACCATGTCCGCCGCCTCCCCCCGCTCCCCCCGGGCCCCCTCCCGCAGCCCTCCCAGGGGCCGGATTTTCAACCGTTCTCTGGACATATCCATCCTCCTTTCTCAGTCAAGGGCGGCTCTGCCACGCAGCGAAGCATCCCCGGGGGAAGCCACAGGAGCTGCCGCTGCCTCTGCCAGCATCCGTGCAATGCTCTCCCGCTCCAGTGTGCCCAAATGGGCGGCGCCTGGGATCCGGGGGACCGGAACGGCAGGGGAGTCGTCGTAGGCTCCCTCCAGGAGCCGGGTGAGGGTTTGCTCCTCCAGAAACCAGTCAAAGTTCACCCGCTGCCGCTTTTTCTCCCGGAGGAAGACGCTCTCCTGGGCCTTCCGGAAGGCCTCCCGGAACACCTGGGGGGTATAGCCCCGGGCTGCCAGCTCCCGGAGCTTCCGCCTGCGCTCCCGGGTGAGGTTGCGGCAGGGAAGGGAGCTGACACAGATCCGGCCATAGTCAGAAAAAATCTCCTTCGCCGCCGCCTCCGCCGCTTCCTGCCCCGCCGGGCCTTTGGATTCGGATTCGGCTTCGGATTGAGATTCGATTTCGGATTCGGATTGGATTGGATTTGGGGCGGACTTGGCTTCAGGTGCCGTTTCGATACTAGCTTGCTTTGCTTCGTGAAACTGAGGGGTAAAAATTTTTGGCTCCTGTACAGGAACCTCGGTAGGCGGAGGGGGAAATTTCTCCCGCCGGGTGCGGCAGACCTGGTATTTGCTCCACTGGGGCAGGGCGCAATAGGTTTCTTCCTCCACCTGGTAGGTGACGATGAGCCCCTCCTCTTCCAGCTTCCCCAGACCCTCAGCCACCAGCTCCTGGGTGACCCCGGAGCTGGTGCTAAACAGGTGGCCGCAGATGATGTCTGGGGCCCCGTAATACCTCCCGTAGTCGTCACAGCCCAGAATCAGCCGGACAAACAGCGCCTGCTGAAACCAGTCCAGCCGCGCCACCTGGCGGCTGGTCAAAATAGAATCCCGAATTACTCGATTGGGCATATGGTTTGCCTCCTCTCCGGAGCCGTGGCCGGCTCCACGCAGTCCCACCAGGGACATGTTCCCCACCCGTACCGCTCCCGGCCACACCGGGGGCAAACCCCCACCACCGGGTCCCGCTGCCGGTCCCGTGGAACCAGAACCGGGGGTCCTTTCTTTTTTTGCTGCTGGATGATCATATGAGTCATCTCCAAAGGAATTAAACGTTTGTTCGTATATACTATATCCCAAATCTGTCATTTCGGCAATCCCTATCCTGAAATATTTTTTTCACCTTGTCATTCTGAACCAGAGAATTTGTGCTGGAGGGTGGCGGCGCGAGGGGGCTTGGGCGGGCATTCTCCTTCACGGGACCTTAATTCTCGCTTAATTTCCCCGTCCTTCTCTTGCTTTTTTCGCCTGGATGGAGTATAAAGAGCCATGCGGCTCCGGCCGCAGGAAGGAGTGTATTATGACCGAAAAACCTGATACCACAAAGCCGTTTTTACTCCGGCGGGAGAACCGTTACCTCTGGTTCGCCCTGATTTTGCCGGCCTACCTTCTGGTCTTCGCCTGGGTGGAGGCTGTGATTCCCGTGGAGGCGTGCCGCCCCACCTACATCCCTCTGGACGACCGGATTCCCTTTTTGGAGGGGTTCATCGTCCCCTACATGCTGTGGTTCCCCATGCTGCTGGCCCTGGGGCTGTACCTGGCGCGGTATGACCACGAGGGCTTCAAGCGGTACATGACCTACGTGGGCGTGGCCTTTTTCACGGTCATTGCCCTGTATCTGCTGTTTCCCAACCGGCAGGACCTGCGGGTGACCCAATTTCCCCGGGACAATCTGTTCACCCGGCTGGTGGCCCTGGTGTACAGCCAGGATACCAATACCAACGTCTGCCCCAGCCTCCATGTGGTGGGCTCCATGGCGGTGTGCTTTGCCGCCTGGAACTGCCGCCGCCTGCGTAAGCCCTGGATGCAGGGAGCCATCTGGGCCTTCGCCTTCCTGGTGGCGGTGTCCACGGTGTTTGTGAAGCAGCACTCCGCCCTGGACCTCATCCTGGCCGTCCCCTTCAGCCTGGTGGTCTACCCCGTGGTCTACCGGTTGATTTTCCGCCGGTCCGGCGTGGAATCCCCTGTGAGACGTTCTGCCAGCGAGCCTGCGACTTGACAGCTGGCAGCTTGTGGGCGCGGTAGCATGTTCCGCATCCCGTCACGTTTCGGCAAAGCCGGACCAATTTTTAGGCGGTACGAATTCGCCTGGGCAGTTCGCAACCGGCCAGCCTCTTCTGCCGGTGCGCCCGGAAGGCCGCACCCTACGGCGCCTCTGAGGAGCGCCGGGAAATTTCTGTTTACATTCTGGGGCTCCGGTGCTACAATATCCCCAATGCTGGGAAAGGAGCTCCGTTTATGCAGAGGATTGTCCGCATTTTGAGGAATTTCGGGAAAAAGGGAGATTTGCTGCTGCTGTTCCTGTGCCTTCTGGCCACAGGGTTCGGCTGTGTGGTGATCTCCAGCGCCACCCATTATCTGGGCAGCAGCCGGTTCCTCACGGTGCAGCTGGCGGCTACGGCTCTGGGTGTCCTGTTCTATGTCCTGCTGACCTCCATGGACTTGGAGGGGCTGGCGGAGCACCGGGAGCTGCTGTTTCTCTTCAACGCCCTGCTCCTGCTGCTGCTGATCCCCTTTGGCACCGACGGCGGCACCGGCAACCGGAGCTGGCTGGACATCCCCGGCTTCCCCGTCAACATCCAACCGGCGGAGATTTGCAAGATTACCTTCACCATTCTCCTGGCCAAGGTGATGCAGGTCCATCAGAGCCGGATTTCCTCCTTCCGCTCGGTGCTGGCCATGGCCTTTCAGCTGGTGTTTCTGGTGGGGCTGAACATGGTGTTATCCCGGGACGCCGGTGTGTCCCTGATTTTTGTGTTTATTTTCCTGGTGATGGCCTTTGTAGGCGGGGTGAAGCTGTGGTGGTTTTTGGGTGGAATCGGCGCTTTGTGCCTGGCCGCCCCCTACGCCTGGACCCATCTTCTCCAGGACTACCAGAAGAATCGGATTCTGGTGATTTTTGACCCCACCATCGACCCCCAGGGTCTGGATGAGCGGTGGCACTTTGCCCAGAGCCTCCGGTCCCTCACCGGCGGCGGCCTGTCCGGCCAGGGGCTGTTCCAGGGCAGCCGTACCCAGGTGGGGGCCTTGAATGCCCAGCATACGGACTTCATTTTCTCTGCCATTGGGGAGGAGCTGGGTCTGCTGGGCTGCGCCTTCACCCTGCTCCTGCTGGGGGCGGTGGTGTTCCGGGTGATTTACGTGGGGCTGAAGACCCCGGATTACCTGAGCCGCCTGGTGTGTCTTGGCACCGGGGCGGCCCTCATCTTCCAGGTGTGCGTCAACGTGGGTATGTGCCTGGGAGTCGCGCCGGTCATTGGCCTGACCCTCCCCTTCATCAGCTACGGCGGCAGCTCCATCGTCTCCATGTATTTGGCCATGGGTGTGGTCTCCAGCGTCCACGCCCACCCCAGGCCGGAAGCCAGAAGCCGCTACGTCCAGCCTCCCTTACCGTCAGATGTTTGAGTTCAAGGCGTGGGAAAGCAGTCTTGACAGATCAGGTTGGAACATATATAATAAAGGTGAAAAGTTTCATTTCTAAAATGAGGTGAGACCCATGGAGACGCAAATGGCAGGGAGCATCTCCCGGCTGGACGGGAATATGAGTCAGGATGCGGTCTTTAAGGATATTCTGGCCTACAAAGAGGTTTTGGCGCATATCATGAAAACCTGTGTGGTGGAGTATCGGGATTGCACCATCCCGGAGATCATGAGCTATATTGAAAATGAGCCGGAGGTGGGCCAGTCCGGGGTCCATCCGGACGAGACAAATCCGCCAAGGATCCACGGGCTGGCCACGGAAAGCAGCAGCACAACAGAAGCTCGGGTGGTCTACGATGTGCGATTTTCCGCCGTTGCCCCAGGTGAGGATGGGAAAATCGGCTTAATCATCAACATCGAAGCCCAAGGCAAGTACCATCCCGGATACCCGCTGGTAAAACGGGCGCTCTATTACTGTGGACGGATGCTGTCTGCCCAGTATGGATCCGTATTTACCCAGTCCCATTATGAGGCCCTTCGGAAGGTATACTCCATCTGGATTTGTTCCCATCCACCACTGGAGCGGGAAAACACCATTACCAGCTACGCCGTGGAAGAGCGGCCGCTGGTGGGCAATGTGACCGAACCGGTGCGGCACTATGACCTGCTGAATGTCACCATGATCTGCTTGGGCAGTCCAGAGGGAGCGCGATACGGAGGCCTGCTGCGGATGCTGGAAGTGCTGTTCAAAGGGCGGTGCACGCCGGGTCAGGTCATTCAAATATTGGAAGAAGAATATGATTTCTCAAGCGCGCGCAACATGGAAGGGACGGTGACAGCTGTGTGTAACCTGAGCCAAGGTTTTATCGAAGAGGGCCGCGAGAGGGGCATGAAAGAGGGCCGCGAGAGAGGCATGAGAGAGGGCCGCGCGCAAGGCGCGGATCAGGAGCGGCTGCGGAGCATTCGCAGTCTTATGGAAACCACTGGCTGGCCGGTGGACCAAGTCATGGCCGCCATGAAAATCCCGGTGGAGGAGTATGCCAAGTACCGCAAGCTCCTGCTTATGCCACAGTAAGCATCCTACCGGCAAATTTCATAAAATGGGTCTGTTGCAAAATGCGTTTTTGCAACAGACCTCTTTCTAAAAGTGGAAGATAGGGGGAGAAAACACGGAAATTCGTGTCTTCTCCCCCTAAAATATGAGGAACAATTTTATAAAAAGCGCGTTTGCAACAGGCCCCATTTGTTGGGTGCTGCACCATCTGATTTGGCGCCCATTGCCCCTACGGCGTCAGCTGCCCGGCCAGGCTGGGGTCCGGGGTGACGTAGACGGTGCGATATTGGGTGTAGACCACCATGCCCGGCTTGGCGCCGCCTGGCTTTTTGACGAAGCGCACGGGGGTCACGTCCACGGCCACGTTTTGGCCCTGGCGGCCCTGGGAGAACCAGGCGGCCAGCTGGGCGGCCTGGGTGATGGTGTCGTCAGGGGGCTGGACGCCCGTCCAGGGGATGATTACGTGGCTGCCGTGGAGCTTCTGCACGTGGAGCCACAGGTCGTTTTTCTGGGCCAGCTTTCCGGTGAGCTCATCGTTTTGCCGGTTATTCCGGCCCACATAAATGGGGTAGCCGTCTGTGGAGACGAAGCGCATGGGCTTGGAGGCGGCCTGCTTCATCTTCCGCCGGCCTCCCTCCAGCCGGAGGTAACCGCCGGAGGCCAGCTCCTGCCGGATTTCCTCCAGCTCGCCCTCCGTCTCCGCCCGGTCCAGCTCCTCCAGGACGCTGAGGAGGTACTCCAGCTCCTGGCCCCCCAGCTCCAGCTGGCGGGTCAACTCCTTCTCCCCGTTCTTGGCCTTGGCGTAGTCCTTGTAGTACTTGGCTGCGTTCTGCTGAGGGGACAGGAGGGGGGACAGGGGGATTTGGATGGGCTTCATCTCAGGGTCGTAGAAGTTTTCCGCCGTGAGGGTGGTCTGGCCCTTGCGGATGGCGTGGAGGTTGGCGGTGACCAGGTCGCCCATCTGGCGCAGGTGCTCCCGGTCCCGGGCCGTGGCCAGCTCCTTTTCCTGGATGGCCATTTTCCGGGCGGTCCGGTCCCGGAGGTTCTGCACCGTCCGGCGCACCGACTGGGCCTTTTGACGCATGGCGTCCCGCCGGTCCCGCAGGGTGTAGAACCGGTCCAGAAGGGAAGCGAAGGAGGGGAGCTCCTCCCAGGCGTAGTCCGGCCCGTATTGGAATATGGGTACAAAGGCGTAGGCCTTGGGGCCGCCGGGCCCGGTCAGGAGGTAGGGCCGCCCCAGGGGCAGATGCTTTCCGAAGTAAGTTGCCAGAGCCTGGGCGGCGGCGGCCCGGTCCGCCCCCTCCAGCCGCCCGTCGGGGTCCCCCAGGCAGGCCAGGGCCGCCTCCCGGCACACCAGGGGGGACAGGCCGCCAAAGGTGTCCAGGAGCCGGTCGGCCAACCGGTCGGCCCCGGGGGCCTCCAAAAGGGCCAGGGCCTCGGCCTGGGTGAGGCCCTGGGGGCAGCGCTTTTCCACTGGCTCCGGGTCCTGATAGTACAGCCCCGGCAGGGCCTGGCGCTTGGCGGAGTCGTCCAGCCCCACCCGGCGCAGGCAGTCCAGAATCCGCCCGGCCTCATCCAGGAGGTAGATGTTGGTGGTCCGGCCCATGAGCTCGGCCACCAGGACCCGCTCCACCTGGTCCCCCAACTCGCCGGTGCACTGGAAGGTGAGGCGGACCAGCCGCTCCATGGGGGGCTGCTGGATGCTCACCAGGCGGCCGCCGGACAGGTGCTTGCGCAGGAGCATACAAAACATCGGGGGCTGGTCGGGATTTTCGGGATTGGCCCCGGTGAGGTGGAGCCGGGGGGCGGTGGGATTGGCGGCAATGAGCAGCCGCTGCCGCCCGGCGGAGCACCGCAGCAGGAGGATGATGGTGTCCCGGGTGGGCTGGTGAATCTTCTCCACCCTGGCCCCCAGGGCCTGGGTCCGAAGCTCCTCCAGAACTCCGGACAGGAAGTATGCGTCAAATGCCATATAGCTCCTCCATGACTGTGACAAACAGCCAGTTGATTCGTTCCGTCTTCCCCTCCAGGAACAGGTGCCCGAAGAGGCACTCCAGGCCGGTGGCCCGGGCGTATTCCTTGGCGGTGGCGTGCTTGGGAATGGCGTGGAGATGGGCGTTCCGCCCCCGGCGGTATACGTCGTGCTCCTCGGGGCTGAGGAGGGGCTCCAGACGCTCCACAAACCGGGCCTGAGCCGGGGCGGACACATAGGACACCGTCTCCCGGTGAAGGTTTTGCACCTTGGTCCTGCCGTGACCGCAAAGCCAGCTCCGGACCAGCAGCTCGAAAACGCCGTCGCCCATATGGGCCAGCCCCAGGGCCGAAATCCCATCCACCTGCCCCTTGTCCATGGTCATGGCAAAATAATTCTCCACAATCCGTCGCCTCCCTGGGAAGTTTCCCCCACATTGTACACCAGCCGGTGAAAAATTGCAATCCTTGGGGAAGCTCCCCCAGGCCCCACTCTGCGGCGCACCCCACAGCATGTCCATAGGATCTTTGCCGCTGGAAGGTGGCAAACGTCGCAAGGGACCGCTGCAGCTTGGCTTGCAGCGGCCCCTTGCTCTGACAGAAAGGAGGGGAACAGGTTAGAACTTAGTATCAAGAATTGTGAGGAATTTAGCCATTTGCGCCCGGGTGACCGGGTTCTTGGGGCCGATGGCGCCGTCGCCGTAGCCCTCCAGGAGGCCGGTGGCGGTGGCCCAGGACATGGCTTCCCTGGCGTAGAGGGAGATGCTGGCCGCATCGGTGAAGCCGGTCAGGTCTCCGTCACCGGCGGGGGCTTGCTTCAGGTACTCGGTGACATACCGGTACAGGAAGGTGACGGCCTGCTCCCGGGTGATGGCATAGTCCGGGGCAAAGAGCTTTTCCGTGATGCCCTTGGCGATGCCCGCGTCCTCGGCCCAGGCGATGGCGTCGCTGAAGTAGCGGCCTTCGCTCACGTCCTGGAAGGTGGTAGGCTCTGTGACCTCCGGCTCGCCTGCCAGGCGGTACAGGGTGGTGACCAGCATGCCCCGGGTGAGCTTCCCGTCGGGGGCGAACTTGCCGTCGCCCATGCCTTCCATGAGACCGTGACGGATGACGTAATCCGTGTATTCGTGGTACCACTGGTCAGTGTTCAGGTCCGAGTAGGCTTCGCTGGGACAGGGGTAGGCGGCGATGGCTTCCGTCTCCACCTCACCGCACCGGCTGCAGGTCCGGGTCTGCTCGCCGGGCTCTGTGCAGGTGGGCTCTTTGGTGACGGTCCAGTCGCTCCAGAGGTGGCCAAAGTCCAGGGTGAGGGTGGCCGTCTGGTCCACAGTCTGGTCGTTCCGCTCCAGCTCCCCCAGGGTCACCTCTGCCGTGCAGAGGTCCTTGCCCCGGAAGGTGAGGGTGGCATAGGCCGCGCCTTCGGCAGCGCCTGCCGCCCAGGCGTAGCCCAGCTTCAGGCTGCCGTCATGGTGCTGATAGCTGACCACCTCTGCCTGGCCCTGGATGCGTTCCAGGGTCAGAAGGGCCGGGTCATAGGTCAGCTCGATGACGCCATTGGTCTGGCCGGGGGCTGCGGTGAGGGGCAGGGTCACCAGATCAGAGGGCTCCTGCTCCTCCGCTGCCACAGAGATGGCACTCTGGAGGGCGCCGTCTGCCGGGGTGGGTTCGGGCTCCGTGGTCAGGGCTTCCATCGGGGCGAAGGTCTGGGTCTCGGTGGAGAACTCCGGCTGGGGCAGGGCGGCAGGCTCTGCGCCGAAGACCTGGCCGTCATAGAGGGCAACGGGGCCAACGCCTTCGCCCATGTCACCCAGGAGGGTGCTCTCATAGCTTTCTGTGAAGGCATTGTAAGTCAGCCGCCAAATTTGGGTGGTGTCGCCGGTGTAGTAGGAGAGGAAGAGAGTCCCGGTCTCCTGGTCGGCCCATAGGGAGCAGTTCATCTGCTCGTCCCGGATGCGGAAGTCCAGGGCGGGGAGATCGGTGCTGACATAAGGAACGGTCTCGTATAAAACACCAAGCGACATCCAATCTTGGGCAATATAGGCTTTCCAAATGTTGCCAAGGTCATCTAGCAGATACATCAACTGTGCCTCGGTAAAGACACTGCCTTGATACATACTGGTACCGCCAGCCGCCATTGCAACTAAGGTACTGGCTCCGCTTTTGTATACTTCGGGTGTGACCATCAGGAAGGTGGGATTCAGGGGATCCATGGGAGCAGACAAGTATCCGTCATACAACCAAACCATTTGGGGATTTTCCGCAGTACTATGGAGGTCACTGAAGGCCATAGACCACATGGGATAGGAGACGCCACAATTGGCAGTTGCCAGGACCTTCCCTGTGACGGGGTCAACTTGATGCGTGAGGAATTCGTTGTGTTCGTTTCGTTTAGCGTCAACGGCGTACATGTTTTTGCTGTTGGGCTCCATGGCTGCGTCAGACACGGCCATGTCCAAGGCGCCTCCGGCAGTCCAGCTGTCGCCATTTCTCATGTCCCAGGTGAACAGACGGCTTTCTCCGGAGGGAGTCTGCACCACGCCTTGGAGCAGTACCTGGGGGTTCTCTACTGTCACAGTGCAGGAGGTGGCCTTGGACGGGTCAGCAACTGCTGTGGCGGTAATGCTCGCTTCTCCGTTGCGGTGGGCCGTGATGTTGCCGTCCGCGTCCACAGAAGCCACTGCCGGGTTGGAGCTGGTCCAGGTGAGGCTGCGGTCCGTGACGCTCCAGGGCTGCACCGCTGCCCGCAGGAGCCTCTCCTCTCCCGGAATCAGGGTCAGCCCAGTCTCTTCCAGCTGTACCCCCGCAATCTCTTCTGCAGGAGCGGGCCACTGGACAGCAGCTCCTTTTTCGGGCAGAGTCAGACAAGACAGATGCCGGTACTCAGTAGATGTCAATGTCATTTGCGAAATGGAATAGCTGCTCATCAGCTGGTTTTCAACGTCATACGAATAGATGTCATTATACAGATGCTCAAACTGTCCGCCGTGGGTGTAGAACCGGTAGTACGAGGCCCAATAAATCCGGCCATCATTGGGGTTCCACTCCAGAGACTGCACCTCTGTATTCGTCTGCCATTGGCGGGTGAGAATTTCCGGGCTGGACAGGGTCTCCAGGGTAAACCGGCAGAGGTTGCCCGATTCATATCCGTCAGACCACTTGGTGCCGTAAACGATGCTATAGAAGTTCCCTTGGCCGTCACAGGCCAGGGTGTTGGTCTCCACGCCAATCTGGCCAATGTACTGTACGTTGGCAGTCATCCGGTCCACGGCATAGAGCTCGCTTTCCTTGGTCACGCCGTACAGGGTATCGTCTGCCCGGCTGAAGGCCAGGTCGGTCAGCTGGAGGCCCATAGCGCCCACATAGATCATGTCGGCAGGATGCTCGGTGTCGATGACATACAGGTGACCTGCATTGGTAGCGGCATACATGAGGCCGTAGACGTCCGAGGCCGCATAAAAGGTTTCTTCCGAAGCCAGGATGCCCAACATGGTCTCCTCAGGCGTGGGGTTGTACACATGTCCCAGGTCTTCTCCAAAGTCAAAACTGACCAGCTGGTTGCTGAAGAGCTCAAAGGCAAACGCCTCGGGTGGCTCGGGCTGCGTTCCCAGGGGAAGCTCTACCTGATAGGTGGATGTGTTGCCCGCATAGTCACTCACTTCCAGCCAGAAATGCTTGCCGTTGACCTCGGACAGGTCCAGCTGGAAGGAGGCGGTCTCCCCAGCCGTCTCCTGGTTGGAGCCAGTGATGGCCAGGGTGTTGAAGCCGCCGGAGGTACACAGCGCCACACCGGCGATGTACTGGTTGTCCTGTGCCGTGACAGTCATGGTGTTGCTGACCAGGTTGTAGGAGATTTCCAAAATTTCCGGCGCGGTGTTATCAATGGTCAGAGGAACCGTTCGGATCGCGCCCTTGCCCAGGGCGTCCCAGTCTGTGGCGCCGTCTTCGTGGACATACAGCTCCGGGGCCAGCTCCAGGGTGAACTCCAGATGCGTCCCCTCAGGGAGGCCTTCGCCCTTGTATTTCACCGGGAGCTGCACGGAGGTATTGCCCCACATCCCTACAGAGGGCACATAGAAGGCAGCCAGGACCGCGCCCAGCTCCTCCTGCTGGAGGACCTCCTGGGTGTCGGTGTTGCGGATGGTAATTCTGGCATTGCCCACATTGCGGATGAGCGTCAAGGCCCAGGTGTCCAGCAGGTCGCCCCGCAGGTTGTTCATGGCGTTCCGCTCCGGCATGTAAACGGGATCGGGAACCATGCTGTTGCCACCCACGTAATACTGCGTACCGGCATTTCCCTTGGGCCGCTTCAGCAGGGAGTTTCCAAAGGCAGCTACATAAAATTGTTTTACATCCTCTCCGGTTTCAAAGGTTTGGTGAGAACCCACATCCAGCATGGAGGGGTCGGACCAGTTGCCGTAGAAGCCCAGAAGGGGGATGGAGTGGGTGGGCAGAATCAGCCCTTCGGCAGTGGGGGCGGGGGTGGCATAGACGAAGCCCTCTACATAAGCGCCGTTGGCGAAGTTCCGGTCCAGCTTTGCCTTCTGGCTGTCGGTGAGACGCATCTCCACAGTGACAGTCACGCTGCCGGAGGCAGGCACGGTGACCACGCCGGAATTCAGCATCTGCAGAAGCGCATGTACATCATAAGAGGTGACTGCGCCGTCTTCATTCAGGTCGGCGGAAGCTTGATTTGCGGTGAGCTCCGTCCCCAGGATCACATGGTCCATGAGGAGCTGGGCGTCTGCGTGATCGGCCACGCCGTCGCCGTTGAAATCATAGTGGGACAGGTCCCGGACCGGGGTAACTGCCTTCCCGTCTACCAGGAAGGTGATCTGAGCGTCCATGGCCTCGGTGAGGGTGTCCATATAGAGCCCCAGCTCCGTCTGGTCTTTGTCAATGTAATCTTCAAATACCCCTTGGGTGAAGAGATCAGCGGAGAGGGTATAGGGGGTGTCCTGGCCCCGCAGATCGTGGAGGGTGAAGGAGAAGGCGTAGACGCCGGTCCGGTCCGGATCGTCCTTCAGCTCTGCCTTCACCTTGCCGTCAGGCTGGCCATCTACCAGGATGTAGGAGGCAGCGCCGATCGCCTGGTCCACCGCGGCCAGACCTGCGCCCTGGCGGAGGATGGAGTAATAGTAGCCGGAGGCCTCCTCGAGCATGGGCTCCGCAGTGGACATGAGGAGGCTCTGGGTCAAGGCCCGGTTGGTGAGGCCCGGCTGGCTCAGCTTCTGCTCCTCCAGGTACTGCTTTACGAGGGCGGTCAGACCCGCCACCTGGGGAGACGCCATGGAGGTACCGGACATGTAGGTATAAGCATCGGGCTCAAACATGGTCCCCTCCAGGGAATAGATGCTGCCGCCAGGGGCCGTGATTTCCGGCTTCATGCTCAGGTTGCCGGGGACGCCCCAGGAGCTGAAGGAGCTCATGGTGAGATACTGGGAGTCTTTATAATTTGCAACAATTTCGCCATGTACTGTAATGGTACCCGTATAGTAGGTTAGACCGTCTTCTGTCTGCATGGCGGTTCCGGCGGCCTTGACCGCTGCGCCTTCCTCCTGGGTGATCGAAACGCACGGCTGGCTGCGATAGTAGTTAGTCAGGTCCATACGGATGGCGCCGGGCTCGTTGTTGTAAATCACCACTGCTTTTGCCTTCAGGCGGGTGGCTGCGTTTGCCTTATCCACAAAGGAAGTTTCCCCCCGGGAGCAGAAGACGATTTTATCGGTCAAGTCCATACCGGCATAGTCCTCTTTCAGCCCGACCCCATCAATTAGCAGATATTCATACTCCGTACCGGTTCCGGATGTATCTAACGTTCTCATGGAGTCCTGGGAGAACAGCTGCTCGTTATAGAATATCCGTGTTTCCCCAAGCCGGAAGTAGCCGCCAATGGAGCCGTCATTGTCCACAGAGGCAACTGCCAGCGTATTGGTGTAGGTACCGGGAGAACCGGCGGTACTCAGGTTCACATCCTCTGCGTAGAGATTCTTCGGGCGGCTGCCCTCGGCCCAATGGCCGTTGTTACCAGCGGCAACCACCATCACGGTGTCGGTCTTTTCCAGATCGTCCAGGAGCTTCTGGTACACTTCGCTCCGTGCCAGGCCTGCGTAGCTGGAGCCCAGGGACAGGTTCACGCTGTCACAGCCCAGGACAATGGCGTCTTCCAGGGCGGCAAAGTAGTCAGACTCATAAGCGCCGCCGGCGATGCCGAAGACCTTCATCACCAGGATCTGAGAATCCGGGGCGTTGCCCACCACGCCAGTGGCAGTGGCCGCTTCCCGGTAGCCGCCCTCGCCGTCGGGGATGTACCGGTTGGCGTTGGCGATGCCTGCCACGTGGGAGCCGTGGCCGCCCTGCATATCCTCGTCATGGGTCAGGTAGAGGCTGTTGTCAATGTAGTTATATCCAAAGGGCACCTTGGTGCTGGCGTAGAACTCCTCGGCGGTGATGGTGGGCTGCCGCCGGTGGGCGTTCAGCTGGGGCAGAACCTGAGCAATCTCAGCAGCGTCCAGCAGGTCCTTCTCCCGGATGAAGTCCTCCACAGACATGCCGGCCTTCTGGGCGTCTTCCGCAATGGCGTAGTCGAAGGCGCCGGGGTCAAAGGTCTCATGGTCCAGCATCAGGCCGGTGTCGATGACGGCAATCCGGGTGCCTGCGCCGGTGTAGCCCAGCTGCCAGACCTGATTGGCCCCGTTCATCTGGGAGGAGACGGCCATGCTGGGGGAGGCGTCCGCCCCCTCCTGGGTGACAGGGGCGGAATACTGGGTCTCCAGCACCACGTCCTGGACGCCAGGAATTTTGGCAATCTCCTCCACCTTCCCATAGGGAACATTGGCGGAGATGATGTTGGCCGCCAGGGTCAGGTTCCAGACCACGTCCAGGGTCTCGCCGTCCAGGGCCTGCTCCTCAATGGCTGCGGTTACGGCTGCCTGGCGGGTCTCCAGGCGGCCCCGATAGGTGGCAGCTGCCGTGTTGCTGCCAATGGCCTGGGTGGAGAAGCCGGCCGCTACCGTGGACTTCTCCTCCAAAACAATGGATACGCGGACGGAATCCGTGTCGCTGTAAGCAGATGGCTCCAGCTCAGTGGCTTCCATACCAGGTAAGCTGGCGCTGACTTCGCTGCTGTCCACCTGGGTGAAGGCGGGATGCACCACGTCAGCTGCCGCCGCTGCCCCGGTGGGGAGGGCCAGGCTCAGAAGCAGCGCCAGGGTCAACACAGCCGCCAAAAGCCGGTTGGCAGTTCCAGTTTTTCTCATGATCGTACCTCCTGTTGTTTGGTGTGATGCGGAAGGGAGCCGGGGGCGCCGGTCAGCATCCATTCGTTGACTACTGCTGGAAAATTTGCAAGATGACGCTGGGAATATATCCAGTATAATAGCGTTAGCGTAAAAAATCAAGTGGTTTTTCGAAACGAGTCGAAAAAAATAAGCCCCCGCCGGAGCCAAAGGAGTGGCAGCAGCCGGGGGAGCGGGGGTTTCGGGAGAGGAAAACGCCGGAAAGCAGGGAAAATCCCCACCTTCCGGCTGAAATCCCGGGGATCCGGTTCAGAGTATATCCTGCGCTGGGCGTGGGGTGGTTCCTGCCTGCCTCCCCAGGCGTAGGGTGCGGCCTACTGGACCCACCGGCGGGTCAGGCACATGGCCCCGGGGGAGGGCATCGCTCACCGCTCCTGGCGGCGGGCCAGGAGGTCGTGAAATTCCTGCAGAAACCGGGAGATGGCTGGCAGGTCGGCGGCGTAGTAGGTGCGGGACTGTTCCTGCTCCTGCTTCAGCAGACCGCACTTGGACAGGGCGGTGAGGCTGCGGGACATGTCGCCGGTGTTGCACTGGGCCTCCACCGCCAGCTGCTGACAGTAGCCCCGGTCCTGGGCCAGGCGCAGAAGAAGCTCCAGCCGGCTTTTGTTGCCCAGGGTGCGGAAGGTTGCGGCGATGTGCTCTGTGTCATCGCCAAACATCTGCTGGGAGCAGACGGCTGCGATGGAGCAGCCGAAGACATAGAGGCTGCGGCCCGGGTGCAGAACAGAGTTCTGGGTTTCGAACTGGAGCTCCGTGCAGGCCATGAGAGAAAAGCAGACCCTGCGGTGAGGGTTGACCGGGGGAGACCGGTAGCCCATTTTGGAACCGGCGCAAAAGGACTCCGGGGAGATGGTTTGAAATTGCTCCGCCCAATAGGCCCCCAGGCTCTCCATCAGCCAGGGGCGCTCCGCCAGCTGCTCCTCCAGACGCCGGGCGTAGGGGGTGATGAGCCCCACCAGCCGGTCCAGATTGCCCGTATAATCCTCATAGAGGTTTAAAACCTCCATGGAAAGGTCCCCGGGCAGATGCAGACGGTACAGCTGGCGAAAGAAGCTCTCCTGGGCTTCTCCGGCGGGCAGGGGAATGAAGGAAATCCCGCATGTATCGGGGGCCAGCCGGAAGCCGCGCGCTTGGAGACACCGCCAGTCCTCTTTCAGGGCCTCGGCCTCCTCCTCCAGCTTAGGCGACCGCCACTCGATGAAGGGGTGGGTCAGCACCCGGGCCAGGTTGGTGAGGTCGCTGGGGCCGCTGAGCTCCCGCTTGGAGAAGAAGTACTGCATGTCCGGATCCTCCCGGTCCACGTCCGCGCAGACTTGCTCCAGGATCTCCTGCAGGCACTCCAGCCGCCTGCGCCAGGTCTCGTCCAGGCCGCTGCGGTAGAGCCGCAGCAGGGTGTCCCGGATGTCCAGCATGGAAATGCGGTTGACATATTTTGTCAGCATGGCAATGGTTTCATAGAGCATGTATGGTTGGGTGTCCAAAATGAGTTCCATGGTTACCTCCCGGCGGGTCAGCCTCAGGCGTGATACAAATTGTGTCACAGATTGCATTTCCTGCATTATAAGCCTCAAATACCGCCCATGTCAAGTGGTGTTGCGGAAGGGCAAGAGCCGGCAGGGCCGGAGAAAACCGGTGGGGGCCTCTGGAATTTGTTCACAATTTCTTCTGTCTTTTTCCCGTGCCCTATGGTATAATACAATTTGAATTTTGAATTGGCATCTTAGCCCAGGGGGCGGAGATGGGAGAAAAGACATTCATGGGCCGGAAGGCGGCATGTGGAAATTTGTTTTCGTAGGAAAGGGCAAAACGACCATGGGAATCATGAGTAAAATTTTTGGAACCCGCTCTCAGCGGGAGGTGAAGCGGCTGCAGCCGCTGGTTGGGCAGATTGAGGCGCTGGGGCCTGCCTGCCAAAAGCTGTCCGATGGGGACCTGGCGGCGAAAACCAAGGAGTTCCAGCAGCGGTATCAGAACGGAGAGACCTTGGATGCCCTCCTGCCGGAGGCCTTTGCAGTCTGCCGGGAGGCGGCGGACCGGGTTTTGGGCATGCGACCCTACCCGGTGCAGCTGATCGGCGGCATCGTGCTCCATCAGGGCCGGATTGCAGAAATGAAAACCGGCGAGGGCAAGACCCTGGTGGCCATTCTGCCCGCTTACCTGAACGCCCTGGCGGGGAAGGGCGTCCACATCGTCACCGTGAACGAATACCTGGCCAAGCGCGACTCGGAGTGGATGGGCAAGGTCTACCGGTTCCTGGGCCTCACCGTGGGCCTGGTCATCCCCGGTATGACCTCCCCGGAGCGGAAGAAGGCCTACGCCGCTGACATCACCTACTGCACCAACAATGAGCTGGGCTTTGACTACCTCCGGGACAATATGGCCATTTACAAAGAGGAGCTGGTCCAGCGCGGCCACAGCTTTGCCATTGTGGACGAGGTGGACTCCATCCTCATCGATGAGGCCCGGACCCCCCTCATCATTTCCGGCAAGGGGGAGGCCTCTACCAAGCTCTATGAAATGGCGGATTTCTTCGTCTCCGGCCTGCGGAAGCTGGTCTTTGCCAAGACCGACGAGAAGGAGGCCCAGGACGATTACGACTGCGATTACATCGTGGACGAGAAGAACCGCTCCGTGTCCCTCACCGCCTCTGGCATTGCCAAGGCGGAGCAGTTCTTCGGCGTGGAAAATCTGGCGGACCCGGACAACACCACCCTGAACCACCACATCAACCAGGCCATGAAGGCTCGGGGCCTCATGAAGAAGGACATTGACTATGTGGTGAAGGATGGCCAGATCATCATTGTGGATGAATTCACCGGCCGCCTGATGTATGGCCGCCGGTACAACGAGGGCCTGCATCAGGCCATTGAGGCCAAGGAAGGGGTCACCGTTGCCAACGAGTCCAAGACCCTGGCCACCATCACCTTCCAGAATTTCTTCCGCCTGTATGACAAGCTCTCCGGCATGACCGGCACGGCCCTCACCGAGGAGGAGGAATTCTCCGCCATTTACAAGCTGGACGTGGTGGAAATCCCCACCAACCGCCCGGTGATTCGGGTGGACCACTCCGATGTGGTGTACAAAAACGAGGCGGGGAAGCTCCGGGCCATTGTCCGTCAGGTCCAGGAGTGCCACGCCAAGGGGCAGCCGGTGCTGGTGGGTACCATTTCCATTGAGAAAAGCGAACTGGTTTCCCGGATGCTGAAGCGGGAAAACGTGCCCCACACGGTGCTGAACGCCAAGTACCATGAGAAGGAGGCCCAGATTGTGGCCCAGGCCGGTAAGCTGGGGGCCGTGACCATCGCCACCAACATGGCCGGACGTGGTACGGACATTATGCTGGGCGGCAACGCGGAATACCTGGCCCTCCATGATTTGCGGAAGCAGGATGTGCCGGAGGAGCTGCTGGCCGAGGCCAATTCCTACGCCGAGACGGACAATCCCGAGATTCTGGACGTCCGCCGCCGGTATGAGGAGCTGCTGGCCAGCTATAAGAAGGAAATTTCCGTGGAGGCGGACCAGGTCCGGGCAGCCGGGGGCCTGTTCATCATCGGCACCGAGCGCCACGAGTCCCGGCGAATTGACAACCAGCTCCGCGGCCGTTCCGGACGGCAGGGAGACCCTGGCGAGAGCCGGTTCTACCTGAGCCTGGAGGACGATGTGATGCGTCTGTTCGGCTCCGAGCGAATCATGGGCATGATGGAGACTCTGGGCATCGATGAGGACACCCCCATTGACCAGAAGATCCTCTCCAACGCCGTGGAGTCTGCCCAGCGGAACGTAGAGGGCCGGAACTTCCGGGCCAGAAAGAACGTTCTGGAATATGACGACGTGATGAACACCCAGCGTGAGGTGATCTATGCCCAGCGGCGGAAGGTGCTGGACGGGGAGAACCTGCGGGACAATGTGCTGTCCATGCTCCGCCAGGTGGTGGAGGGCCAGGTGACCACGGAAATGGCCGAAACCGGGGGCCTCCATACCCCAGAGCAGATGACGGCCCTGCTGACCCACTTCGAAAACATCTATTTCCCCAAGGGCGCCTGCCAGGGTGAGGACTGGACCAAGCTGTCCCGGGAGGACCTGACCGACCGGCTGTACCAGCTGGCCCTGGACACCTACACCAAGAAGGAGCAATTCTACGGCGAGCCCATGATGCGGGAGCTGGAGCGGGTGGTGATGCTCCGGGTGGTGGATGAGTACTGGATGGACCAGATTGACGCCATGGACGACCTGAAGCAGGGCATTACCCTCCGGGCCTATGCCCAGGAGGACCCGGTGGTGGCCTATAAGCGGGAAGGCTATGAGATGTTTGAGGCCATGATCCAGGCCATTCGGGAGGAGACGGTGCGCCGGATTTTCCTGGCCCGGATTCAGACCAACGAGGAGCTGAAGCGGGAGAAGGTGGCCAAGGAGGCCGCTGCAGTCAGCGCCAGCGACAAGACCGTGAAGCAGCAGCCGGTGCGTAAGGCCAAAAAGGTAGGCCCCAACGACCCCTGCCCCTGCGGCAGTGGCAAAAAGTACAAAAAATGCTGCCGGGACAAGGACATTGCTGAGGGACGGGCATAACCGCCCCTCCTCTGGCGCCCCTGGGTCCGGGAGGCTGCACCCTACCCGGGCTCCGTGTAATCAGAACCTGGAAGGCCGGACGCCATGCGCCTATGCCCTCCGGGGAAAGACACGGCGCTTCAGCGGGTGACCTTGCCCTTTTTGGAAAGGAGTCGCTTTGGAATTTGAAATTGTAACACGGGGCGCTCTGGAGTATGTCCGGAGCCGGCTTCTCCAGGATGCGCCTCATTGCTTCTCCACCCGGTTGGGGGGCGTGAGCGCCGGGAGCTTGGCCAGCTTGAATCTGGGCATTCACCGGGGCGACCAGCCGGAGCGGGTGCTGAGAAACTACGAGATCCTGGGGCAGGCCGTGGGCTTTGCCCCCGAGCAGACGGTGTTTACCCGGCAGACCCATACGGATATTGTGGCCCGGGTGGGCCGGGAAAACCGGGGGGAGGGTCTGTTCCGCCCGGTGGAGCCGGAACGGGACGGCCTTGTGACGGATGAGCCGGGGGTGACCCTGACGATTTTTACCGCCGATTGCACCCCCATTTTGTTTTATGACCCGGTCCGCCAGGCGGTGGGAGCGGCTCACGCCGGGTGGCGGGGGACGGCGGCCGGGATTGCCGCCCGGACGGTGGAGGCCATGACCCGGGAGTTCGGCAGCGACCCGGCGGATATCCGGGCGGCCATTGGCCCCTGCATCAGCCGGTGCTGCTTTGAGACGGAGGCCGATGTGCCCACCGCCATGAAGGAGGCTCTGGGAGCCGAGGCAGAGACGGCCATTTCCGGCAGCGGCCCCAAATACCATGTGGACCTGAAGGCCCTGAACCGGATTTGGCTCCGGCGTGCGGGAGTCCGGCAGATTGCCATATGCCCGGACTGCACCGCTTGCCTGCCCCACCGGTACTGGTCCCACCGGGTGACCCGGGGGGATCGGGGCTCTATGGCCAGCTTCATTCAACTGCCGCAGGAGGGATTGTGATGCCAAGGTCCATTCGATTCCTCGCCATTGCCCTGTGCCTGTGCCTCCTGGCGGGCTGCACCCCAGGGCCGGAGACGCCGGAGACGGCTCCCACCGGGCAGGGGGAGACGGCCACGGAGCCCCCCGGGGAGGACCGGGCCAAGAGCTTCGGCCTGACCTATCAGCCGGAGGCCGGCTGCAACCCCTACACCTGCACCCGGCTGGCCAACCGGCCTCTCATCTCCTTGATGTACCAGGGCCTGTTTTCTGTGACCTCCCAGTACCGGGCGGAGCCGGTGCTGTGCGAGCGCTACAGCTGCACCTCCGACCGAAAGACCTACCGCTTCCAGCTGGCGGAGGCCACCTTTTCCGACGGCTCGCCTCTGACGGCCCAGGATGTGGCGGCCAGTCTGGAGGCGGCAAAGGGCAGCCCGGTGTACGGCGACCGCCTGCGCCATGTGACGAAAATCACCCCGGAGGGGGACCAGGTGACCCTGACTCTGGATACGCCCTATGACAATTTGCCCGTCCTTCTGGACATTCCCATTGTGCGGTCCGGCGATGTGGAGGCGAAGGAACCCCTGGGCACCGGCCCCTACGCCATGGACGCCGGGGGAACGGCCCTGAACCGCCGCCGGGACTGGTGGAGCGAGTATCCCCCGGCGGTGGAGTTTGACACCATCGCCCTGTCCCAGACCTCCACGCCCTCGGAGATTCGGGACCAATTTGAATTTGGCCAGACGGACCTGGTTTGCGGGGACCCGGGCTCTGCCGCCTACGTGGAGTACCGCTGCGACTATGAGCTGTGGGACTGCGCCACGGGGATTCTCCTGTACCTGGGCTGCAACCGGGGCGGCAGCAGCCCCTTTGCCAACGGGACGGTGCGGGCGGCCCTCACCCACGGGGTGGACCGGGCAGCCCTGATGGAGGTGTACCGGGGCTTTGCACAGGAGGCCTATCTTCCGGCCTCTCCAGAGGCGGACTGCTATGACAGCGCCTTGGCGGCCTCCTATGGCTATGATCCCGCCGCCTTTTCCGGCGCCCTGGGAGAGGCGGGGCTGCAGAACACCAGGGCCACCCTCCTGGTGTGCAGCGATCAGCCTGTGCGGGTGACGGCTGCCCAGACTGTGGCGGACGGTCTCACCGCCTGCGGCCTGGAGGTGACGGTGAACGCCCTGGAGGGAGAGAAATATCAGGAGGCGCTCCAGGCTGGAAATTTCGATTTTTATTTGGGAGAGGTGCGCCTGTCTCCCAATTTCGACCTCTCGCCCTTCTTCCAGGAGAATGGAACCCTGCCCTATGGCGGGATGAGTGACCCGGAGCTTTACGCCCTGTGCCTGAAGGCCTTGGAAAGCAGCGGCAACTATCCCGCGCTCCATGAGGCGGTGATGGAAAGTGGGCAGCTGTGCCCCCTCCTCTTCCGGACCTATGCGGTTTTTGCCACCAGAGGGACGGTTTCGGGGCTGCTGCCGGGATTGGACAGCGTCTTCCACACCTCCAACAGCCGCCAGCTGGCCGATGCCCGCTCCGAATGGGAGGGACCGGACCTGACTACGCCCCCGGAGGAGACGGAAGCGCCAACGGAAGAAGGCCAGCCGGAGGAACGGGAAACGCCAACGGAGGAAGAATGGCCGGAGGAACCACCTGAGGAAACGCCGACGGAGGAAGAGCTGCCGGAGGAACCACCCGGGGAAACGCCGGCGGAGGAAGATTTGCCGGAAGAGCCAACGGAGGAAGACACACCGGAAGAGTAGGGCCATCCCTTTGTATGGGCGCCATCCGGCGCAATGGACAAAAGATGGGGATGTCATTTTGGCAACAGCCCCCTTCAAAAGTGAAAGACAGCGGGAGAAGACACGGAAATTTGTGTCTTCTCCCGCTCACATATGAGGGAAGCTATTTTGCAACAGACCAAAAGGAGATGGACAGCCTACAGAAGGAAATAGCCAATGAGGCCGATGACCAGGAGCTGGATGGGGTAGGCGGCGTAATAGATCCACTTGGGGAACATGCTGGGTCCCGGGCGGTGGAAGTGGATCAGCAGGACGCTGAGGGAGGCGGGGATGGTGGCAAGGCCCAGGACGGCCACCAGAATGTCCCGCCACAGGGGGCGCTCCCGAAGGAAGTACATGGCGGTCATAGCCAGTACCACCAGGATGCCCAGCTGGGTCTGGAACAGGAAGGTCCAAAGCACCGCCCCCACGGGGAACAGCACCTGGAGGGCCCGGCCGTTTTCCCGGGCTTCGGCCACCTCCTGGACCATGTACAGGGCCACCAGGCCGATGAGCAGGGAGAACAGAAAGTTCTGACTGGACCAGTCCACCCACTTGCCGGACATGGCCAGGTCATAGGGGACCTCGCTGACCAGGGCTGTGATGAGGAGCCTCAGGGCGTACCGGGGGAAGCTGGAGGTGTTTTGCAGCCCCTCCACTGCCAGGTAGGCAAAAATGGGCCAGGCCAGGGAGACCATGCCCTTGCTGAGCACGGACCAGGCCAGCACCTGGGCGGCGTTCTGATCCGTCTGGATCAGGTCCCACAGCTCCAGCCGGGTCTGGCCTCCCATGTTCAGCAGGCCATTTTGCAGCAGCGCAACGCCCACGGTGCCCTGCACCGTGAGCAAAAGGCCGATGATTTTCAGCATATCGGTGCCGATATACCGCCTGGGTTCCCGGCGGCGAAGCCGGGGTGCGTTTCCTTGTGCCATAAGGCGCCTCCTTTGTGGATGTTTAGATTTCGGTGAAAAGCCGTAGGGTGCGGCGGCAGATACGGATCGGGCAGGCGTGCACGTCCCTTCAGCGGGTGTGTCCAGAAGGCTGCGCCCACCGTGGGCCCTGGGGAACCAACCTGTATGGGCCGGAAGGGTGCACCTACCCCCGGGGATTTTTACACCGGGGTTACCGCTGCCCTGCCGGCTGCTTCTGCCGGGTGACGGCAGGGAAGTGGCCCCGGAGGGCCCGGGTGACCTGGCGCAGCAGGGGGTACCACCCCCGGGCGCTATTTCCCAGGGGGAAGTCCGTCACCAGCCAGGGGCAGGCGGGCAGGCGCATCCGGTCAAACCGGCGGGCAAACTGCCGGTCTATCCCCAGGGCCAGGGCATAGGGGGCCATGTCATAGTAGTATCCCGGGTTTTGCCGGAGAATCCGGTGGAGCTGCTTCCGGTCCACGGTGCACAGGTACCGCCGCAGGCCCAGGAGAGCCGCGAGGGTTTGCCGCCCCTCCTCACTGCGCCGCCCGCCAAAGAGGACCAGAAGGCCCAAAAGGCACTGGACGAGGCAGCACACCAGGGCAAGCCCCAGGCACCCGGCCAGGAGTCCCGTGGCCAGGAGGAAGACGCAGGAGGCCAGGGCCAGAAGCCCCGGCCGCCGCTCCCAGGACAGGAAGCTGCGGAAGCCGTCTTGGAGGAGCCAGGCCGCTGCGGCCCAGCTCAGGCCCCACAGGATCACCAGGGCAATCCGCCAGGACGCCCCCGGCGCCCCCAGGTCGCCCGCTGCCACACCGGCCCACAGGCCCATGAGGCCTCCCAGGAGCCGGACCCAAAGGGGACTGCCGCCCGGCTGGAACTGGCCCTGGACCCGGGGGGAGGCGGCAGCGGTCCGCTTTTGCAGGGCCTGGAACCGCTCTCCGCCTCCGTCGGCCAGCAGCTCCCGGCCAAAGAGGGCCTGGAACAGGCCCCGCTCGTAGGCACTGCGCTCATTGCCCATGTCCATTCGCTTGTGAAGGGTCACCGCCCAGTCCTGGCCCACGTGGATGATGAGGTACCCCAGCTGAGCCCAGGACACCACCATGAGGGGCAGGTCCGGGCTCCGGGCCAGGAGGCGGCAGCCCACCTCCCCGGGGCCCACCCCCACCGGGGCCTGGGCCTGAACCGCCCCCCGCACCGGCCGCCACCGCAGCCGAAGCAGCCAGTACAGCAGGGCCAGGAGGCCAAAGCCCAGGGCGGCCAGGCGGGCTATGGCGTAGAGCTTGCCCACCTGGTAGCTCCGGGGGAAGAGGTCCGGGGAGGCCTCCATGGTGAGGGTCAGGCTGTCCTGATCCCGCAGGACGGTGTTCACTGAGCCTGCAATCTCTGGGCCGGAGATGGAGACGGTCATGTAATTGTCCACGTCTTCCCCATAGTAGCCGCTGGTGAAGGACGGCGTCTCCGAGAAAGCGCCAGGGAGGGTCACCCGGAAGGTCAGCCGGTCTACGGGGCAGGCCAGGCCCTCCGGGGCCAGGGGCAGGCGGAGGATTCGCGATTCCCCCTCCTGGATGCAGGAGGGGAGGGTGTAGGTGAGGGTGAAGGTCTGAACGCCCCGGAATCCGGCGGGGCTTTCCAGCACCAAGGCCTGGATGTTGTCCAGCCTCTGGACCTTGGCTGCCGCGCCATTCACTGTGGCGTCCTGTGCTCCGGAACCCACGGGGAGCACCAGGCGCTCCGGGCCGTCCAAATCCAGGACGAGCTTCACTGCCATCCGGCAGGAGCCGTCCCCATTCACCACGGCGGTCACCTCCATGGTGTTCTCCGCCTCTGCGCCCCATACCGGCAGCGTGAAAAGCAGCAGACACAGAACCGCCAATAATAACCGTCTCACACGGACACCTCCTTTTTTGCAGTATTGTACCATGACAGGGGAGAAATTGCAATCATCTTGCCATGTTTTGGCCACTGCTGGCCCATTCAGGGGTCGCCAGATTTGCGCCCCTGCCTCCTCCGGGGCAGACGGGAGCCACGGTCCGCCCCCTGCGGGAGGCCGCGGCCTACCGCCTTGGAGGGGGGCGGGATTGGAAGGACCTTTTGGATTTTGTGCAGAAGGCCGGAATTGGAATGTATATTTTGGTTGCATTTTTGCAACTTGGCGAAATTATGCTTGCAATTCTGTAAATGATGGTGTAAGATATAGGCAGCATACCGCAGAGTCCAGGGAAGCAGCTTGAACAGTAACGAGATGCAGTGGCAGCTGGTTTCGGGAAGGGGAGAGGCGGAACCTGTGGCTTTGGGGTGCAGAACAATTTAGGCCCCCGGCGGATTTTCCAGCCGGGCCCACGGAAAGGATGAGACATCATGAGAAAATTGCTATCCGGACTTCTCGTTCTGGTCATGCTGGTGGCTCTGCTGCCGGTGACCGCCCTTGCGGCACAGGAAGCCGGACCGGTGGCGGCCAGCGCGGTTCTGGAGAACGGGACCGTGACCCTGACCCTCACTGCAGGGGAGGAGACCACCAGCGGTAGGCTGACGGTCGCCTACGACAAGGAGCTCCTCACCTATGCCGGTCTGGAGACGAAGGGAACCGTCACCAGTGAGGAAGCTGGGGAGGGCGCCGTGACCTTCGGCTACGCCGCCTCCGGCAAAGACGCCCTGGCAGCCGGCAGCGTGGTGGCCACGGTGCGGTTTACCGCCAAGAGCGCTCTGCCTGCCACCCGGCTGACGGTGACGGTGGAGGACTTCAACGCCCGGGAGGGCCTCCATCTGGAGCTGCCCGCTGTGCTTGTGGGCGAGCTGCCCTTTACGGACGTGTCCGAGGGAGACTGGTACTACGATGCGGTGGCCTATGTGTGGCAGGAGGGCCTCTTCCAGGGGATGGATGAGACCACCTTTGCTCCCAACCTGGCCATGACCCGGGCCATGTTCGTCACCGTCCTGGGCCGCATGGCCGGGGTGGAGGAGGACCGGACCGCCACCTCCAAGTTCACCGATGTGAAGGCCGGCAGCTACTACGCCGGGTACGTGGCTTGGGCGGCGGAGCAGGATATCGTCCGTGGCACCTCCGAGACCACCTTCAGCCCCAACGCCAAGGTGACCCGGGAGCAGATGGCCACCATGATGTACCGTTACGCCAAGGCCCAGGGCCTGGACGTGACCGGCGGCAGCGAGGATGTGCTGGACGGCTTCGCCGACAGCGGCCGCATCAACGGCTGGGCCAAGGAGGCCATGATTTGGGCCGTGAGCCAGAAGCTCCTGGAGGGCACCGGCGCAGGCCTGGAGCCCCAGGCCTACGGCACCCGTGCCCAGAGCGCCCAGATCATCCTGAACTTCAGCCTGTATGTGGGCTGAAGGTCTGCCAACACTTAAGAATCAGAAAGGAAGAATGATCATGAAGCATTCCCGTCTGAAGCGCGTGTTGGCTCTGGTTCTGGTTGCCGCCCTGATTTGCGGCATGAACCTGAGCAGCGCCTACGCGGTGGAAGCCGCTTCCACTCCCGTGACCTTCCAGGAGCTGGACCCCAGCCAGGTCTCTGCGGAGCTGGTAAACACCCAGGGCGACACGGTCCAGCTGGACAGCGCCGAGCCCTATGAAGCAACCGAACTGGTCCGGGCTATGATTGTCCTGGAGCAGGACTCCACCCTGACTGTCATGCAGGCCTCCGGCGAGGCCCTCACCAGCCAGGCGGCCGTCCAGTACCGTCAGAAGCTGGACCGGGCCCAGGAGCAGATGGCCAGCCGGATCTCCCGCCAGTGCCTGGCCGGGGAGCCCCTGGACGTGGTCTGGAACCTGACCCTGTCTGCCAACGCCATTTCTGCCAACGTGGCCTATGGCAAGCTGGAGGAAATCCGTCAGGTGCCCGGTGTGAAGGCCGTGTATCTGGAGACCCGGTATGAGCCCATGACCCAGGCCGACACCAGCAATGTGGTGGCCCAGCAGATGACCGGCGCCGCCAGCGTGCAGCAGGACGCCGGCTACACCGGCGCAGGGGCCCGGATTGCCGTGGTGGACACCGGCACGGATACGGACCACCAGTCCTTCTCTAACGCCGCCTGGGAGTATTCCCTGAAGCTCCAGGCAGAGAAGAAGGGGATGAGCCTGGAGGACTACATGGCCTCTCTGGACCTGATGGACGCCGAGGAGATTGCCGGGGTCCTGAGCCAGCTCCATGTGGCCAAGCGGGACGGGAACCTCACTGGAGAGGACCTGTACCTGAACGGCAAGCTGCCCTTTGTCTTCAACTACATCGACGGCGACCTGGATGTGACCCATGACAACGACGAGCAGGGTGAGCACGGCTCTCACGTGGCCGGTATCACCTCCGCCGGTGACTACATCCCCACCAAGGACGCCAGCATCTATGACTTCGACGGCGACGGCGACCTGGATCAGGCCGATGCCCAGGCCCTCATGGACCACGTGGTGAAGGGGTCCGAAATTCACAGCGCCGAGTATGCCGACCTCAGCGGCAACGGCAGCGTGTCCGCCTATGACGTCCACCTGCTCCTGGACCAGCTGGAGGGCTATGAGGAGGACGGTACCCTGTACGTCTCCGCCGCCCAGGCCGTGGGCGTCACCGGCGTGGCTCCCGACGCACAGCTCATCACCATGAAGGTCTTCGGCAAGAAGGGCGGCGCTTACTCCAGCGACTACATGGCTGCTGTGGAGGACGCTGTGGTTCTGGGCTGCGACACGGTGAACCTGTCCCTGGGCGCCCCCTATCCCGGCTTTGTCACCGCCCATGAAGATGCGGAGGAGGGCTCCGCGTTTGTGGACCGGATCATGGAAGAGCTTTCCGAGACCGGCATCATCATGTGCGTGGCCGCCGGTAACGACGGCAACTGGGCCGACCAGGACGAGGCCTTCGGCCTCATGTACACCGATGAGGCCGGTACCCACAGAGTCTCCAGCCCCTCTACTTACGAGAACGCCCTGTCTGTGGCCAGCGTGGACAACGTGGGCTTCGTGTCCGAGTATGAGAGCCTCTTCATCTCCGCCTCCGGCGACGCCTTTGAGCCGGCCGTCGAGAAGACCCCCAACGGCGTGCAGCGGGAGTGGAAGAGCCTGGACGAGGCCGGGGAAGGCACCACCTATGAAGTGGTCTTCCTGGGCGATCCCTCCAACCTCTTTGCAGGCAAGACCCAGACCGACGAGCGGATCTACGCCGCTTCTGCCCAGGACTTTGCAGGCTTCGACTTCACCGGCAAGGTGGTCCTGACAGCCCGGGGAAACCAGGTCCTGTTTGCGGACAAGCATCAGAACGCACAGGCTGCCGGCGCTGCCGCCGCCCTCATTTACAATAATGTCAGCGGCGCGCTCAACGCCTCCATCGAGGGCTCCACCGCCACCATCCCCTGCGGCGGCCTGTCCATGGAAGACGCCCAGGCCATCTTCGCCCTGTGCCAGAAGAACGAGGCCGGCCTCTACACCTGCACCCTCAAGGTGACCAACGGCCTCCACGTGAACAACGGCGAAGACGTGAAGTACCCCACCATGAGCGACTTCTCCTCCTGGGGCACGACCGACGACCTCACCATTAAGCCGGAAATCACCGCCCCCGGCGGCAACATCTACTCGGTCAACGGCCTGTTGAAGGAAACCGACGGCTATGAAGTCATGTCCGGTACCTCCATGGCCACCCCCCATGTGGCGGGCCTGGTGGCTCTGGCGGAGCAGTACGTTCGGGAGGCGGGCCTGCTGAGCAAGGCCCAGGCCGTGACGGGCAACGAGAAGCTGTCCCAGCGGAACCTCATCCAGTCCCTGCTCATGTCCACCGCCATGCCTCTGATCGAAGAGAGCACCGGCCTGGAGTATTCCGTCCGGAATCAGGGCGCAGGCCTGGCCAACGTGCAGAACCTGGTGAAGGCCCAGTCCATGATCCTGGTGGACGGCCAGCCCGACGGCAAGGTGAAGGCGGAGCTGGGCGACGGCGAGACCGGCTGGAGCTTCTCCTTCCGGCTGTACAACCTGAGCGCTGCCGACAGAACCTATACCCTGGATGCCTCCATGCTCACCACGGACACCGTGACAGCGGAAGCCGAGGGCAAGACCTATAACCTCAGCGCCGACCAGATGGCCGCACTGGGTGCAGAGCTCACCTACACAGGCGAGGCTGTGGCCGACGGCCGGGTCACCGTTCCCGCCGGTGGCTCCGCCCAGGTCAAGGTGGAGATTCAGATCCCCGCCAAGGCCGTAGAGCACATGAAGGCCCTGGGCTATGCCAACGGCTTCTATGTGGAGGGCTTTGTCTACGTCCGTCCGGAGGCTGACGCCGAGGGCGCTCTGGATGTGACCCACTCCATCCCGGTCCTGGGCTGGTACGGCAACTGGACCGATCCGTCCATGTTTGACACCGGCTCTTACCTGGAATACGCCTACGGCACCCTCCAGCGGCCCAGCCACATCAACACGAATGTGAAGAACGCCATGACCTGGTGCCCCAAGGGTTACGGCGCGGGCCTGTACTACACCGGCAACATCTACGGCTCCTACAGCGAATCCACCGGTCTGGTGGGCGACCAGCACTACTACCCTGAGCGCAACGCCCTCAGCACCCGGCCGGAGAGCCAGTGGCAATTCTATGCCCTGTTCCCCACCCTGATCCGCAACGCCACCGATGTGGAGGTCCGGATCACCGACGCCGACACCGGCAAGCTCTACTACGTCAACGACTACGAGACCTTTGACGACTATATGATGGCCAGCTTCTACTACACGAATGCCGGCCAGTGGTATGACACCACCAGCGATTACGGCGTGGGCTTCGACTGGGACTATGTGGACCCCGAAACCGGTGAAACCATCCCCGAGGGAACCCGGATCCGCTTCAGCCTCCTGTGCGCCCCGGACTACTACATCAACGACGACGGCTCCGTCCGCTGGGACGATCTGGGTAAGGGCGCCAGCCTCTCCTATGAGTTCACCGTGGACAACACCGCCCCCAAGCTGGTGGGCAGCCAGCCCCTGACCCTCAGCGCCGACGGCAAGACCCTGTACTACACCGCCCAGGACGAGAACTACATCGCCGCCGTGGTGCTGATGAATGGCTCTGCCAGCAAGGCAGTGAGCTACAGCTACCCCGACATGCCCCTGTCTCAGAAGGGCAAAGCGGTTTCCGGCTCCCTGGACCTCGCCAGCTACGCAGAAACCAATGGCAACAAGGCCGTCATTGCCGTGTGTGACTACGCCGGCAACGAGACCTATTATGTCATCAACCTGAACGGCTCCGGCAACAGCTACGGCAGCCTGGTAGCCTTCCAGAACAGCGCCGATGGCGTGGGCGGCGCTTGGACCTCCTTCGGCGAGGGTGTGGCCAAGAACGAGACCTCCCTCTTTGCCAGCGCCCAGAACATGGTCTGCGCCGAGTATGTGAACGGCGTGGTCTTTGCCCAGACGGACAACGGCAACCTCTATGGCATCCCCTACGACGATTTCCTGGCCGAATCCATTGACCTGGAGTCTACCTACATCGCCCACCTGGATTGCGTTTACCAGGATCTGGCCTATAGCTACGGCCAGGGCAAGCTCTTTGGCCTGGCGGCCTACGGCTCCGGCGCGGACAGCGAATTTGTGGTCAATTCCATTAACCTGAAGGGCTCCTACTTTGACGAGGAGCTCTGGGAGCAGGTGGACGCCTACCAGGAAGACTGGGTGGCCGGGCGCAGTGGCGTCTTTGGCCTCACCCTGGCTTGTGACGATGCAGGCTCCCTGTATGTGATGGGCACCAGCGTGGATGAGGAGACCGGCGAGGAATCTACGGCTCAGCTGTGGAAGGCGGCCCTGCAAACCGACTGGAGCGGGACTGTATTTGGACCCTTCCGCATGGTCGGTGAGACGGGCCTCTCGATGAACTATCTCCAGTCCATGACCTGGGATCACAACACCGAGACCCTGTACTGGGCCCAGTTCTATCCCATGGGTATGAGCAACCTGCAGATGACCCTGCAGAAGGTGGACCCTGCCACCGGCGCCTGCACCCAGGTGGGTACGCTCTCCGCCGAGACCTGCGCCATGTTCGCCCCCCTGAGCGAGGAAGCTGCCGCCAAGGAGGCCCATGCCAATGTGCCGGTGATTGACAGAGATGAGGTAGGCGCGCCGGTGCTCCGCGACGACACCGTAGTGATGAGCGTGGGCAGCGCCCGGACCCTCCTGTACGATCTGGACCCCTGGTACACCACCCACAAGGATGTGATTTGGTCCTCCGACAATGAGGAGGTTGCCACGGTGGATCAGAATGGCACCGTGACGGCAGTGGGCGAGGGCAGCTGCACCATCACCGCAGCCGCCAAGGACGACCTCACCAAGGTGGATACCTGCGCCGTGCACGTGTCTGCTCTGGACTTGAGCCTGGAGGGCATCATCTCCGCCCAGTCCGCCGGTATCGGCAGCGTCACCGGCGCGGCAACCTACAAGTATGACATGGTGAAGAGCGAGCCTACCTTTGGCACGGAGAAAAAGATCACCTGGCCGGAGGAGTTCCAGGGCTTTGGCCAGAGTTTGGCCACCTCCACCATGGGCCGCGGCTCCATGTGGGCCTGCGAGTATGATAATACCGGTATGATCTATGAGATCGACCCGGAGACCGGCGTGGTGAAGGATATGCTGGAGCCCATTGACGGCGATATGATGTTCGGCATGACCTACTCCGAGACCACGGATCTTTTCACCAGCATCATGAACTTCTACCTCTATGTGGACCAGCCCTTTACCCACGAGGCTGAGCAGGAAATCATTGACTCCTATGACCAAGAGGAACACATGTTTATGTGGCACCGGCTGGACATGTCCTCTTACCTGAAAGCCTCTGACCAGAACTTCCAGACTGGCGAGACCGGCAACGGCTCCATTGTGGACGTAGTCTTCTGCGGCATCACCACCCTGGAGGGCGAGGGCGAGCAGTACCTCAGCCAGGATTACCTGGGCAAGTACGCTCCGGAAATCAGCTACAAGCCCACCACCACCCTGGTTCTCCTGGACAATGTGGGCCGCCTGTGGTACATCGATGAGATGACAGACATGAAGAAGGTCACCGGCGAGACCGGCAGCACCTACTTTACCGACGCCACCGGCGCCATGATGATTCCCGAGTCCTTCAACGGCGTCCTCTCCCTGGGCTATGACACCGATGGAGATGGCACGGATGACAGCTACTCCGTCTTCGTCATCCGGCAGATTCAGGAGACCCCGCTGCTGGATATGTACCTGGATGGCACCATGCCCCGGATTACCTACCACTTCTCGGACGTTGCCTTTGCCGGGAGGCTGGAGGACGGCACCCCCATGTTTGTGATGTCCCTGTACGACTACTGGAACAATGGTATCACCAATGAGCTGTACCTCTATGTTCCCGGCCATGAGACCGATGAGCTGGACCACGAGACCTGGCAGCCCATCCGGACTCCGGACCGCCTCTTCGACCTGGGCGACACGGGAGAGCACAACATCGTTGCCACCATCCACAAGGCGACGGTCACCGGAGGCGTCAGCGTCCAGACCGAAGCCGATGCCGAAGTCGTCAACACGTTCTGCGGCTTCTATCAAGGCTAATTCCCCTGCAAGCAAGGACCTGCTGCAAAGATGGGCCATTTCGCCCGGACCTGCAGCAGGTCCGTTTTGCGCCCACCGGCGGAAGGGGCCGGCGCTGACCTGCCGCTCTTGCGGGGATGGACGTACAGCTACGGGTTGGGAGGTCCGAAAGCCAGGGAAGCGCCAGTCAATCTGTGGGTATGTTCTGAAGGGAGGGGGCGCAAACTAGGTCAGGAGGGCGGTTTGTGGGGACTTCCAAAAATAGGGGGATTTTGTTCAAAAATTATTTATAATCCGCCCCTTGACAATGGCGGGTTCGGGTTGTATAGTTACCTTAGCACTCGAGAAGATGGAGTGCTAACAGGAGGAGACGTCATGGAACTGACTGAGCGGAAGAAAAAGGTCCTGCAAACGGTGGTGGACCTCTATATTCGCACCGCAGAGCCGGTGGGCTCCAAGGCCATTGCGGCCATGCCCGGCATGAACTACTCCTCCGCCACCATTCGCAATGAGCTGGCGGACCTCACCACCATGGGCCTTCTGGAGCAGCCCCACACCTCCGCCGGGCGGGTTCCCTCCCCGGCAGGATACCGGCTGTATGTGGATGAGCTGATGCAGGGCTACAAGCTCAGCGTGGATGAGACCAAGGACCTGAAAAACGCCATGGAGCTGAAAATGCAGGAGTTTGACAAGGTCCTGGACAAGGTAGCCAGACTGGTCTCCCAGGCCACGGATCTGCCGGCCTACACTGTGGCGGCCCGGCAAGGAGCGGCCACGGTGAAGCGGTTTGAGATTCTCATGGCAGAGGCGGGAAGCTTCATCCTGGTGGTGATGACCAGCGGGGATGTGGTGAAAAACAAGCTGATCAAGCTGCCCCTCCATGTGACGGAGGCGGACCTGAAGCTCCTCAGCGCCCTGCTGAACGCCACCATGACCGGCCTGACTGTGGAGGACTTCACGGCGGAGCTCATGGACCGGGTGACCCAGAACGCCGGGGCCGCCGCCGGGCTGGTGCCGGTGATTTTGGACTTCACCGCCGGGGTTCTCCGGGGTCAGGAGGATCGCTCAGTGGCCCTCCGGGGCCAGGTCCGGCTGCTGCATCAGCCGGAGTACCAGGATGTGGAGAAGGCCCAGGAGGTGCTGAGCACCCTGGATGAGGAGACCATCTCCCAGCTCCCCGCCATGATGGGAGGCGAAAAGACCCAGATTCTGGTGGGGCCGGAGCAGGTGGCCCAGGAATTGAAAGACACTTCGGTCGTCATGACCAAATTCGACATTGGCGAGGGGATGCAGGGGCTCATCGGCGTGGTGGGACCCACCCGCATGGACTACGCCAAGGTCACGGCCCGGCTCAGCTACTTTGCGGAGAATCTGTCCAAAATGTTCTCCCGGCCGGAGCCCAACCGGAAGCAGCTTCCCCAGGGAAGCGCACCGGAGGATGAAACAAAGGAGGCATAGATCGTGGCTGACAAGGAAAACAAAAAGAACAAGAAAAAAGCCCAGGAGCCCCAGGAGGAACCCCAGGAGCAGCCGGAGGCCACGGAGGTCCCGGACCAGTCCGATCCGGTCCAGGAGCTTCAGGAGAAGCTGGATGCCCAGCACGAAGCCCATTTGCGGCTGGCGGCGGAGTATGACAACTTCCGCAAGCGAACCCAGAAGGAAAAGGAGGCCAGCTACGCAAACGGCAAGGCTGACACCGTTGGCAAGCTCCTGCCCATTTATGACAATCTGGAGCGGGCCCTGAACCAGCCCACGGAGGACGCCGCTTACAAAAAGGGCGTGGAAATGACCATGGCGGAGCTGGAGAAGATTTTCCAGGGATTGGGCGTGAGCGCCTACGGCCAGGCGGGAGACGCCTTTGACCCCAACCTGCACAACGCCGTGATGCACACCCAGGACGAGAGCCAGGGGGAAAACGTCATCACCCAGGTGTTCCAGAAGGGCTTCCGCATGGGAGAGCGGGTCATCCGCTTCGCCATGGTTCAGGTTGCAAACTAGCATGCTCTGCCGGGGGCGCCCGGTTTTATATAAATTTGTAAATTCATATACTCTCATGTAAAATAGGAGGAAGCATATTATGGCTAAGATTATCGGTATCGATCTCGGTACAACCAATTCCTGTGTCGCCGTTCTGGAAGGCGGCGAACCTGTTGTCATTGCCAACGCGGAGGGCAACCGCACCACCCCCTCTGTGGTGGCCTTTGCGAAAAACGGCGAGCGGATGGTGGGCCAGGTGGCAAAGCGCCAGGCCGTGACCAACGCCGACCGCACCATCGCCTCCATCAAGCGCCACATGGGCACCAACTACAAGGTGACCGTGGACGGCAAGAGCTATACCCCCCAGGAGATTTCCGCGATGATTCTGCAGAAGCTGAAGGCGGATGCAGAGAGCTATTTGGGCAGCCCCGTGACCGAGGCGGTCATCACCGTGCCGGCCTACTTCTCCGACTCTCAGCGGCAGGCCACCAAGGACGCCGGTAAGATTGCCGGCCTGGAGGTAAAGCGGATCATCAACGAGCCCACGGCTGCCGCCCTGGCCTATGGCCTGGACAAGGAGTCGGAGCAGAAGATCATGGTCTATGACCTGGGCGGCGGCACCTTCGACGTGTCCATCCTGGACATCGGCGACGGCGTCATCGAGGTCCTGGCCACTGCCGGCGACACCCGCCTGGGCGGCGACGACTTTGACCAGCGGATCATGGACTACCTGGTGGCCGAGTTCAAGAAAGCGGAGGGCATCGACCTGTCCAAGGACCGGGTGGCCATGCAGCGGCTGAAGGAGGCCGCCGAGAAGGCCAAGATTGAGCTGTCCGGCGTCACCACCACCAACATCAACCTGCCCTATATCACCGCCGACGCCACCGGCCCCAAGCACCTGGACGTGACCCTCAGCCGGGCCAAGTTCAACGAGCTCACCGCCGACCTGGTGGAGCGGACCATGGGCCCTGTGCGTCAGGCCATGTCCGACGCCAAGCTCTCCGCCTCCGACCTGGGCAAGGTCCTGCTGGTAGGCGGCTCCACCCGGATTCCTGCGGTGCAGGAGGCGGTCAAGAAGCTCACGGGGAAAGAGGGCTTCAAGGGCATCAACCCCGATGAGTGCGTGGCTGTGGGCGCTGCCATCCAGGGCGGCGTGCTGGGCGGCGATGTGAAGGACATCCTGCTGCTGGATGTGACGCCCCTGTCCCTGGGCATTGAGACCATGGGCGGCGTGTTCACCCGCCTCATCGACCGGAACACCACCATCCCCACCAAGAAGAGCCAGATTTTCTCCACGGCTGCCGACGGGCAGACCACGGTGGAGGTCCATGTGCTCCAGGGCGAGCGGGAAATGGCCGCTTACAACAAGACCCTGGGCCGGTTCCAACTCACAGGCATCGCTCCTGCGCCCCGTGGCGTGCCCCAGATTGAGGTGACCTTCGACATCGACGCCAACGGCATCGTGAACGTCTCCGCCAAGGACCTGGGCACCGGCAAGGAGCAGAAGATTTCCATCACCGCTTCCACCAACCTGTCCAAGGAGGACATTGACAAGGCTGTCCGGGAGGCGGAGCAGTACGCCGCCGAGGATAAGGCCCGGAAGGACGAGGTGGACGCCCACAACACTGCCGACCAGGTGATCTATCAGAGCGAAAAAGCGCTGACCGACCTGGGCGACAAGGTGACCGAGTCCGAGAAGGCGCCCATCCAGGCCGCCATTGAAAAGCTGAAGGAGGCCAACAAGGGAAGCGACGTGGAGGCCATCAAGGCCGCTACGGAGGAGGCCCAGAAGGCGTTCTACGCTGTGTCTGAGAAGCTGTACCAGCAGCAGGGCGGCCCCCAGGGCGGCGCAGCCGGCCCCAACCCCGGCGCCTCTGACGACGGCGTGGTGGACGCGGACTACGAGGAAGTGAAGGACTAAGGGCCTTTGCAGCATAAGCCGGAGGGACGCAGGCCGTCCCTCCGCTGTTGCGCTTATCTGGGCCGGTACATCTAAAGTGAGGTGAGAAGCCATGAGCGATGAGAAGAAACGCGATTATTATGAGGTGCTGGGGGTGGAGAAATCCGCCAGCACCGATGACATTAAAAAGGCCTACCGCAAAAAGGCCCTCCAGTACCACCCGGACCGGAACCCCGGGGACAAAGAGGCCGAGGCAAAATTCAAGGAATGCAACGAGGCCTATGAGGTCCTGTCCAACGATGAAAAGCGGAGCCGGTACGACCAATACGGCTTTGCAGGGGTGGACCCCAACTTCAACCCCAACGCCGGGTTTGGCGGAGGCTTCGGAGGCTTTGGAGACGCCTTCTCCGGCTTCGGGGACATCTTCGGAGATCTGTTCGGCGGCGGCAGCCGCCGGAGCCCCAACGGACCCCGGCAGGGGGAGAACGTGGGGGCCCGGCTGGAGCTGACCTTTGAGGAGGCTGCATTCGGTGCGGAGAAGGAGGTTCCGGTGACCCGGATTGAGGCCTGCGCCAAGTGCTCCGGCACCGGCTCTGCCGCCGGAAGTGCACCGGAGACCTGCCCCACCTGCCGGGGCACCGGCTCGGTGCGCACCACCCAGAACTTTATGGGTATGACCATGCAGTCCACCACCGCCTGTCCCAAGTGCGGCGGCACTGGCAAAATCATCAAGGATCCCTGCCCCACTTGCCGGGGCAAGGGAAAGGTTCGCCGGTCCACCAAGATCCGGGTTCAAATCCCCGCCGGTGTAGATGACGGCCAGACCGTCCGGGTCCGGGGGGAGGGCTGCACTGGCTCCAACGGAGGGCCCAGCGGCGACCTGCTGGTGGAGGTTTCCATCCGGAGCCACCCCTTCTTCCAGCGAGACGGGGCAAATGTACTGTGCGAGCTTCCCATTACCTTCACCCAGGCGGCTCTGGGGGCGGAGCTGGAGGTCCCCACCCTGGACGGGAAGGTTCGCTATACCATTCCCGAGGGCACCCAGACCGGCACGGTCTTCCGCCTTCGGGGCAAGGGCATCCCCTTTGTCCACAGCAAGACCCGGGGAGATCAACTGGTCACCGTGGTGGTGGAAACGCCCACGAAGCTGTCCCGGGAGCAGAAGGAGCTTCTCCGCCGCTTTGGCGAGAGCACCAGGGATGCCGGTGTGCAGCCTAAAAATGCCAGGTTCTTCGAAAAGCTGAAGCAGTATTTTGACAAGTGACATGTTTTTTGGCGGAAAGTTCTTTGGGACTTTCCGCCAAAAAAATTGCAGCCCCGCAGGGCGGGGCTACGTACTATGTGGGGAGCTTCAGGCTGAACGCACGACCTTCCAATTTCCCACGGGCGGGGCCCAGCCGTGACGGATGAGGATGGGGGAGATCTAGCTGGTAGCTATGAGGTCATTTCTCAAAGAAGGCCCGGGTTTGGCCGGCATTGCGGCGGATTTCGTCTTGGAGGGCCTCCAGACTGGGGAAACGGCGCTCGCCCCGGAGGAAATGCCACAGCTCCAGGGTGACGGGCTGGCCGTACAGGTCGCCGGTGTAGTCCAGAAGCCAGGGCTCAATGGTGAGGCCATGGCCGTTTACGGTGGGGCGGGTTCCGATGTTGGTGACGGCCAGATACGTTCCCTCCGGAGTGCGTGCCCGGCAGGCATAGACGCCCTTGGGGGGGAGGAGAAGCTCCGGCGGGAGCTCCAAATTGGCGGTGGGAATGCCCCAGGTCCGGCCCAGATGGGCCCCGGATACCACGGTGCCGGTGAACTGGTGGGGATGCCCCAAAAACCGGCGGGCCCGGTCCAGGTCGCCGGCTTCCAGAAGGGAGCGGATGTAGGTGGAGGAGACGGTGATGCCCTCCAGGCGGTACTCCGGAATGACGGCGCAGCCAATCCCCAGCTTGGCGCAGGCCTCCAGCAGCCGGGCGGCGGTGCCTTCCCCCCCTGCGCCGAAGCGAAAATCATGGCCGCAGATGAGGGCGGCTGCATGGTACTCCTCCACCAGAACGGACTGCAGGAAGAACTCCCAGGGCATATCCCGCATATGGCGGTCAAAGTGAATGGGAAGGACCTCCTGGATTCCGTAAAGCTCCTCCATCAGCCGGGCCCGATCCTGGGGCGCACTGAGCAGGGGCACCGCTTTGCCGGAAACCAGGGAATCGGGATGGCTGTCAAAGGTCAGGGCGGCGGCGCGGCAGCCCAGCCGGTCCGCCTCCTGGCGGCACCGGGTCAGGAGCTGGCCATGGCCCAAATGGACGCCGTCAAAGAAGCCCAGAGCAATGACGCGTGGCTGGTTCAAATCAGTTCACCTCGAAAAAGCTTTTGATGGTCTGCATACGGGTTCCGTCGCACCGGCCCAGGGCCAGGAATTCGGAAGCGCCGTAGAGCCGGTAGGTCCCAGGGGCAAGAGCCACAGAGAAGGCGGCGCCGCACCGGCAAGCCCGCTCCTGCCGGGGCGTCAGGCGCACCGGAGGGCTGCTTTCAAACATGGAGTCCACAGGGAGCAGTAGGGAGGAGACGTCCTCCCCGGCCTGGGCCCGGTCCAGCAGGAGCTGGAGGGGGAGGGCCTGGTCCAGGGTGTAAGCCCCTGCCCGGCTTCGCCGCAGGGCCGCCATGCAGCCGCCGCAGCCCAGGGCTTTGCCGATGTCCTCACACAGGGTGCGAATATAAGTACCTTTGGAGCACCGGACCCGGAGGCGGCAGTCGCCATTCCGGAATTCCAGCAGCTCCAGTTCATAAATGGTAATGGGCCGCGGCTGACGCTCCACCGCCTTGCCCTGGCGGGCAAGCTCGTAGAGCTTTTGGCCGTTCACCTTCAGGGCAGAATACATAGGGGGCACCTGCATCTGGGGGCCAAGAAAGCGAGCCAGAACGGCCTCCAGGGCCTCCGGAGAGACGTCGGCAGGCCGGGTCTCCAGGATGCGGCCTGTGACGTCCTGGGTGTCGGTGAGAAGCCCCAGGCGCAAGGTGGCGATGTATTCCTTCTGTGCGCTCTCAAAGAATTCTACGGCCCGGGTGGCTCTGCCTACGAAAATGGGCAGAACGCCGGTGGCCATGGGGTCCAGGGTGCCGCCGTGGCCAATGCGCCGGGTTTGGAAGACCCGGCGCAGCCGGGCCGCCACATCCTGGCTGGTCCAGCCCTGGGGCTTATCGATGGGAATGATTCCAGTGGCCATGGGGCCTCCTTTCCAAACGCGGGTCACACGGCTTGCACCATGCCCAGGCTCCGGAGCACCTCCAGAACCCGGGTCCGGGCCTCGGCCTGGTTGCAGTGCAGGGTGGCTCCGGCTGCGGCGGCGTGGCCGCCGCCCCCCAGGGCGGCGCATACGGCGGCAGCGTCATAGCCGGGGGCGGAGCGGACGGAGAGCTTGGTGTCTCCACACTCCACGGTGCGGAAGGTAACCGCCAGCTGGACGCCCTCCACGTTCCGGGCGAAGTTGGACACATCCTCCAGGTCGTCCTCGGTGACGCCGGTTTCCCGCTCCACCTCTAAGGGGATGAGGCACAGGGCGAGGGTTCCACCCTGGAGAAGCTCCAGGTGCTGGGCCATATAGGCGTTCAGCCGGAGACGGCACAGGCGGGTGGTTTCAAACAGCTGCTTGTTAATGGGGTAGGTCTTCGCCCCGGCCTCCAGACAGGCGGCCGCCACCTGCAGGGTGTGGGCGGTGGTGTTGGAATAGCGGAAGCATCCGGTGTCCGTGGATACGGCCACGTACAGGGCCTCTGCCGTGGGACGGTCCAGACGGAGGCCCATGGCGGTCAAAACCCGGTAGATGATCTCCCCACAGGCGCCGGCCGACGGGTCGATGTGCCCCCGGGCGGCAAAGCCGGGATTGGTGCCATGATGGTCCAGAAGCAGATCCACCGGCAGCGTCTGCGCCCCTTTGCAGAGCATCTCCCTGCCGGCCACGTCCACGCTGACCACCAGCGCCCCGGGGATGGGGGCGGGGCAGGTGAGACCCCGGTGATAGGGGCGGTACCGCTCTGTCAGCTGGGGGTTTTCCAGAATGAATGCCTTTTTTCCCAGGGACCGCAGGCCACGGCACAGGGCGGCGGCTGAGCCGGCTGTGTCTCCGTCGGGGCGGCGGTGGGTCAGAATCAGGACCGAAGATACCTCCCAAAGGGCCTGGGCGATCTCAGGAATGGTCAGAGCTTTCATGTTCATCATCCTTTGCAATGTGCAGCGAGTTGAGCAGATCCAGCATGTGGGCGCCCCGGGTGATGGAGTCGTCCTCCTGCCACTGGAGCTCCGGCGTGTAGCGGAGCTGCAAGGCGGCCCCCAGCTCCCGGCGGAGGTAGCCGCCTGCGGAGCGGAGCCCCTTCAGAGCGTCTCCCCCCTTGCTCTTGTCCAGGAAACTGACGTAAACCTTGGCATAGCGCAGGTCCGGCGTAGTCTCCACCCGGGTGATGGATATCATGGTGGACTGCACCCGGGGGTCCTTCAGGTTGCGAAGCAGGCTTGCCAGCTCCCGCTGGATTTCCTCATTGATGCGGCCGATTCGATTGGATGCCATTGGCACGTCCTCCTCTAGTAAATTCAGGTTCCGAATGGATGGGGCGGAGCCTGGAAAAAGCACCCGCCGCGCCGCGTTTGCGGTGCGGCGGGTGTGGAATCATTGCTTGATTTCCTCCATGGCGAAGCACTCAAATACGTCGCCCTCTTTGATGTCATTGAACCGGTCAATGGACATGCCGCACTCGTAGCCGGCAGTCACTTCCTTCACGGAATCCTTAAACCGCTGCAAGGAGCCCACGGCGCCCTGGTGTAGGACAATGTGGTCCCGCAGGACCCGAACCTGGGCGTCCCGGGTTACCTTGCCGTCTTTGACATAGCAGCCGGCGATGGTGCCGATGGCGGAGACCTTGTAGGTCTGGCGGACCTCGGCGTGACCGATGACGACCTCCTGATACTTGGGCGCCAGCATACCCTTCAGAGCGGCCTCGATTTCGTTGATGGCGTCGTAAATCACCCGGTACATCCGCACATCTACCTTAGCCCGCTGGGCGCTGGCCTGGGCGGCGGCGTCGGGACGGACGTTGAAGCCGATGATAATGGCGTTGGCTGTGGAGGCCAGAAGAATGTCGGATTCGTTCACGGCGCCCACGCCGGTGTGGATCACCTTGACCCGGACCTCGTCGTTGCTCAGCTTCAGGAGGCTGGCCTTCAGAGCTTCGGCAGAGCCCTGGACGTCGGCCTTCACGATGAGGTTCAGGTCCTTCATCTCTCCCTCCTGCATCATGGCGAAGAGGTTGTCCAGAGTGATCTTGGTGTTGAGCTGGGCGGCGGCGTCCTTCTCCGCCTGGCGGCGCTGCTCCACCAGCTCTCTGGCCATGCGCTCGTCGGAGACGGCGTTGAATTCGTCGCCCGGGGCGGGGACATCGGCCAGACCGGTGATTTCCACCGGGACGGAGGGACCGGCGGTCTTTACGGTGCGGCCCTTGTCGTTGGTCATCACCCGAACGCGGCCCACGGCGGTGCCGGCAATGATCACATCGCCCTGGTTCAGGGTGCCGTTCTGGATCAGGAGGGTGGCGATGGGACCCCGGGTCCGGTCCAGACGGGCCTCGATCACGGTGCCCTTAGCGGCGCGGTTGGGGTTGGCCTTCAGCTCCTGCACTTCGGAGGTGAGGATCACCATCTCCAGCAGCTCGTCAATTCCCTGACCGGTCTTGGCGGAAATGGGACAGATCACCGTATCGCCGCCCCACTCTTCGGGAACCAGGTCATATTCTGTGAGCTGCTGCTTGATCCGGTCCGGATTAGCCCCGTGCTTATCCATTTTGTTAATGGCCACGATGATGGGAATTTTCGCGGCCTTGGCATGGTTGATGGCTTCCACCGTCTGGGGCATGATGCCGTCGTCGGCAGCCACCACCAGAATGGCGATGTCTGTGCACATGGCGCCCCGGGCGCGCATGGAGGTGAAGGCCGCATGGCCGGGGGTATCCAGGAAGGTGATGGGATTGCCGTTGATTTGGACGGTGTAAGCACCGATGTGCTGGGTGATGCCGCCGGCCTCGCCAGAGACCACGTTGGTTTTTCGCACGGCGTCCAGCAGGCTGGTTTTGCCGTGGTCTACGTGTCCCATGACCACGACCACAGGGCTCCGGGGCTGAAGCTCCTCAGCGGTATCCACATGGTCGTCAATGATTTTCTCTTCAATGGTGACGGTGACTTCCCGCTCCACCTTGCAGCCCAGCTCTGTGGCCACGAATTCGGCGGTGTCGAAGTCGATGGTTTCGTTGATGGAGGCCATGACGCCGTTTTTCACCAGGGTTTTGATCACCTCGGCGGCGGTCTTCTTCATGCGGCTGGCCAGCTCTGCCACCACAATTTCCTCGGGAATTTTTACGGTGAGAGGCGTCTTTTTAATGACCTCCATGCGCAGGCGGCGCATTTTCTCCTGCTCCTCGGAGCGGGCCTTGCTGCTCTGGAATTTTCCACCCTTTTTGTTGTTTTTGGCCTTGCTGCCGATTTTCTGCTTGCCGCCGGAGATATTTTGGATCCGCTCGGAGACCAGAGTGTCCACCCGGTCGTCAAACCGGTCAGAGTTGACCTGCACGGCGGAGGTATCCACCACACGGCGCTCCCGCTTGCGCTCCGGTTGCACGGGCTTGGGCTCCGGCTTGGCCTCGGGCTTGATTTCAGACTTGGGTGCGGGGGCGGCGGCCTTGACTGCCGGGCTGGATTTCACCGGGGCGGCGGCTTTGGGCGATTCCTTGGCAGGCTTGGGCTCCGGCTTTTTGGCGGCGGCAAAAACCTGCTCCAGAGAGTCGATTTGACGGTTCTGGGTGATATGGTCAAAGATGACGTTCAGCTGCTCGTCGGTGAGTACCTGGCTGTTGCTCTTGGGCTTGTCGAAGTACTTGCCGGCGACTTCTGATACCTCCTTCGGCGTCATGCCGAAATCTGCGGCCACTTCTCGGACTCGATACTTGATAAAACTCATAATTCCGCACCTCCATGTGACTTCTTGCCGTGCTTCCTGACGGCGGACCCGCTTCCGGGAGCTTGCTTTCGGACGGCGGGCTTGGCCTGCCGCTTGGACTGGGCAACGGGAGTGCCCGGCCCGGCTTTATGATGACCAGCCGGCCCTCCCGGCTGACGTCTGCGTTTTCCCCGCTGGAGGTTTTTCTGGTGAGCCTTTTCCTCCAACTGCCGCTGGCGCACCCGTTTGGTCCGGTTGGCCAGATCCTCCAGGGCCCCCTCATACCGCTGGGGGTCCTCCAGAGCCTGCAAAAAGGCCAGGGCCAGGGCAGGGTCGGTGATGGCGGCCAGGGATACTACGCTCTTACCCAGGGCCGCGCCCAGTTCCTCTTTGGAAAAGGGAACCACCGCCAGCTGCTGGCCGGAGCCGGCCACAAAGTTCCGGGCCCGGCGCAGCGCCCCGTCGGGAGCGTCCTTGGCAACGAGCAGGAGCCTGGCATGGCAGGCTCGGGCGGCTGCTCCTGCGGATTCCTCTCCAATTTCAATCCGACCGGCCTTTTTGGCCAGGGACAGGTAATTGATGGCGTTAGGTTTCATGATGCGCCTCCATTTCCCGGGCCAACCGCTCCAGCACCTCAACGGGAATGGCGGCCTCCAGATTTCTCTCCAGGGACTTGGAGCGCACGGCCTTTTTCAGGCAATTGGGGTCCGGGCACAGGTAGGCGCCCCGTCCGGGAGCCTTGCCCTGGAAATCCAGACTGACAGCGCCCTCCGGCGAACGGACGACGCGGATCAACTCCCGCTTTGGCTTGCGTTCCCGGCAGCCCATGCATTGGCGCATGGGAATTTTTCTCTGCATAAAGACTCCCTCCCTCTATTTTTTGGTGAAATTTCCCGGTTTATTCCTCTTCCTCAGTCTGGGGCTCCTGTGCAAGGGGCGCTTCCGGGAGGGGCTCTGGGGTCTTCTCCGGGAATTCTGAGGCTTTGGAGGCGGGCTTGATGTCAATTTTATAGCTGGTGAGCCGGGCGGCCAGGCGGGCGTTTTGACCCTCTTTTCCAATGGCCAGGCTCAGCTGATCGTCGGGTACCACCACCCGGCAGGCCTTCTGACCGGGGATCTGGTCCACGGAAAGCACCTCGGCGGGGCTGAGGGCGGCGGCCACATACTGGCAGGGGTCCTCGGACCAGGTGATGATGTCCATTTTTTCCCCGTGCAGCTCATTGACGATGGCGCCCACACGGCCGCCCCGGGGGCCGACACAAGCGCCCACGGGATCGATGTCCTCCTGGGCGGCCCGGACGGCAATCTTGGTCCGGGAGCCCGGCTCCCGGGCGATGTTCCGAACCTCCACCAGGCCCTCGGCAATTTCCGGGACCTCCAGCTCAAACAAACGGCGGACCAGATTGGGATGGGTCCGGGAGACAAAGACCTGGGGGCCGCGGTTGGAGCGGTGGACGTCCACCACGTAGACCCGGATGAGGTCGCCCTCCTGATAAGCCTCCCCGGGGATCTGTTCCCCGGCGCGGAGAATGGCGTCGGAGCGCTCCGTGCCCGTGCCGATGCGGATATACATATCTCCGGAGGGGTCCATGCGCAGAACCGTGCCGGTGAGAATCTCCTGGGCCTTGGAGGAGTAATTGTCGTAAACGGCGCCCCGTTCGGCCTCCCGGATGCCCTGGATGATGACCTGCTTGGCGGTCTGGGCGGCGATGCGGCCGAAGTTTTCTACCTTCACCGGGATTCGGATCACATCGCCCGGCTGGGCATTGGGGGAGGTGTTCCGGGCGGCGTCCAGGGAGATCTCAGAAGCGGGGTTCTCCACCTCCTCCACAACGGTCCGCTGCTGGACCATGGACATGACAGCTTCTGTGAGCTCCACCTCCACATTTTCCGCAGGGACCTCCCGGTGGTCCTCCCGGTCCTTCCGGTAGGCGTTGATGAGGGCCTGCTTGATTCGATCCACCATATAGTCTACGGGAATGCCCCGCTCTTTTTCCAGCATTTGCAGGGCGGCGAAAATCTCCGCCGGCTGGCAGAGCTGGGGTTCCGGACTTTTCTTCTTTACATTTCTGGCCATGACTGTTTCCTCCTGTCAGAATTCCACCCGGAGCCGCACCTGGGCAATCTCCGATTTTTCAAAGGTAAGGGAGACGGAGCCGGTCGCGATGGTGACGCGGCCGTTGTCGTAGCCCTCCAACGTGCCGGGATACTCCTTCGCCCCGTCTCTGGGGCGGTACAGCTTCACCAGCACAGGGCTGTGGAGAAACTGCTGGAAATCCCCGGGGCGCTTCAGCACCCGCTCCAGACCGGCGGAGCAAACCTCAAAATGATAGCTGTCGGGGATGGGGTCCTTCTCGTCCAGGATGGGGTCCAGGGCCCGGGAGATGGCTTCGCAGTCTGTGATGTCCACGCCGCCGTCTTTGTCAATGTAGATCCGGAGGAACCAATCCGCTCCTTCCCGGACGTATTCCACGTCCCACAGCCGGCAGCCCAGACTTTCCACAACGGGGCGGGCGAAGCCGGTTACCTGCTCTGTGATTTTCATTCTAAACACGCCTTTCTCAGCAAGAAAGAGAGGGGCGCACCCCTCTCTTTCGTAAGTCAACCATGATTACAAACATTATAGCACTCCCAAGCCTGTTTGGCAAGGGGTTTTTCAAGAAATTCCAGAAGGAAATCCGATTTATTTGAACATTGGGGGAACAGCCAGTGGAAATTCAGAGAGCATCGCTGCCGTAGGCCTCCAGAATGGCGCAAATGGCGTCCACATAGTCCTGGCCGTAGCCCTTTTCCTGAAAGTCCTGGGCACTGGAGACGTGGGGAAATTCAAACAGGCAGGCATCATAGCCCAGGGTATAGGCCGCCCAGGCGCTGTAATAACCGTCGGCGCTCCTCAAAGAGGCGTAGCTGTTGCCGGGAAAGTAGTCGCTGAAGGTTTGAAACAGGGTGCCGGACCGGTCACCGGAGGGGATGATCTGCTGATACCAGCCGTGGGTGTCAATCAGAATATTCAGCCCGTCTCCCATGACAGATTGGGTAAACTGGGCCAGGGCCAGGGCCTCCCGGGCGCGCAGAGGCTCGCTGCCGCAGTAATTCCGGGGGCTGTAGTCGCTGCTGAAGCGGTAGGGGAAGCACCGGTTCAAATCCATACCGGACCCCTCTTCGCTGAGGCCGTCTTCATTCAGGGAATGGGTGGTGCACCGCCCCGGACCGTCGCAGGTCCAGCCGTCATAGAGACCGTCGGGGTTGAGGCAGGGCAGCACATACACCGTCCAGTCTCCGGGGACAATCAGCGATGCATATTGGTCCGTCAGGGTTTCTATGAGCAGATTTCCTGTGTCCACCAGTAGCTGCCCGTCCTGTTCAAAATTGTCCTCCCAGCCGTGGATGGCGAAGGTGACAATCAGAACGTTTTCCCCCGTGCCGAACCGGTAGGCCAGGAGCTTCCGACCGGCCCCGCTGCGGCCGTAGCAGATGGTTTCCTGACTGCTGGGCTCTGGCGGGCGGGCAGGGAAGAGCCGGGTGAACCTGGCACGGGCATAGTCGTGACGTACCAGCTGCACTGCGGCCGTTCCCGGGGAAAGGGCGGGAAACGCATTCTCCAGCCATCCTGTGGCCACGGTCAGGGAAGCCTGACCAACCGGGTGCGCCGCCGGCAGAAAGGCATAGGAACTGACCCGCTCCAGGTTGCCGGGGCTGGCCGGTGCAGCGGAGATGCACGGAACGGAATGGGCAGCGCACCAAATGCACAGAAAGCATACGGCCAACCCGCCGGTGATCCGGCAGAGCCGCGTGAGTTTTCTCCGTATTGCCATGAGCTCCCCCCTTTTGAAACCATTATACGTCAAAGTGCGCCTCTTGTCCAGAAGATAGACGCCATGTAAAGCAACATTTACAAATTGGTCTGGGCCACATAGAGACCCTACAGGGGTTGTACCGTAGCTCCTGCCTGCCCCGGAGGCCGCACCCTACGGCGCGCCTTGCAGCTGGTCTCTTGAACGCCGTACAGGGATGCCCGCCGCCCGAAACGGTTTATTTGCGGATGTCCTGTCCGGCAAAATACTTTTTCAAGGGGATGTACAGCACCGCTGCAATGGCCAGAGCCAGCAGCATATTGGGGAGCATATAGCTGCCGTTGTACACCAGAGAGTACAGGTTGGCATTGTCGAAGGTGCCGAAGCCCGGGATATTTTTGGGCTCGTAGATCCGGTAAATGGTGATGCCGCTGATGAAATGGACCAGGAAACGGACTGCGCAGCCTAAAGCGGTGCCCGGGAAGATGCCCCAGGCCTTCCCACGAAACAGACCCGCCAGGCCCAGAGGGGTAAAGGCCACCAGGTAATCCAGCAGCATGGACTGCCAGCCCCAGGCGTAGGCCCCGTCAAAAATCAATTGCAGCAGGCCAAAGGCAAAGCCGGCCAGCAGGCCCTGGCCCAGCCCCCAGCGCAGGGCAAAAAACACAATGGGGAAGATTGCGGGAGTCAGGGAGCCGCCGTTGGGCAGCTGCATGAACTTGAGGTAGCTCAGGGCCTGAGCCAGGGCTACCATGATGGCCCCCTCGCACAGGGTGCGGACGCGGAGATGGGAGCGGTTTGTATTTGCCATGGGAATGGATACCTCCATTGTGGGGAAATCCCCAAAAATAAAATCGCATTGCAAACCCGCCGGCGGTGCGCAATGCGATACGTCCATATCTGCATCTTTCCCTACGACGGCATAACCCGTATCAGGTTTGCGGGTGAGGGCGCGGCTTCGCCCAATCTCAGCCGGAATCGTCCGGCTCCCCGAAGAGTGATTTGTTCTGCGATTCGAGGCAATTATACAAGAACAGGGGGGAAATGTCAATGTGCGGTTGTGCGCTTTTGCGGAATTTGCTATGGGTGGTGGGCTTTCCCTTGAAAAATGCGGGATTCGTGGTATGATGATATGGAATATAGGATCTGGGAGGTTGCCGTATGCGGAAAACGAAAATCATCTGCACCATTGGGCCGGCCTGTGAAAATGAGGAGACCCTGACTGAGATGTGTTTGGCGGGCATGAATGTGGCGCGCCTGAATTTTTCTCATGGCTCTCACGAGGAGCATCAAAAGAAAATCGATTTGATCCGGCAGGTCCGGGAGAAGCTGGAGCTCCCCATTGCCATTATGCTGGACACCAAGGGACCGGAGTACCGGATCAAAACCTTTGCAAATAAGCGGATCACCCTTCACGATGGGGATATGTTTACCTTTACCACCGACGATGTGGTGGGAGATCAGACCCGGGTTTCCGTCACCTATAAGGGCCTCATAGAGGACCTGGAGGTGGGCGACACCATCATGGTCAACAACGGCCTGGTCATTTTCCGGGTGGAGCAGCTGGAGGGCAGCAATGCCCGGTGCCGGGTCTTGGCAGGGGGCGATCTGTCTGACCGGAAGAGTATGAATTTCCCCAACCGGGTGCTGGCTCACGACTTCCTCAGCCAGCAGGATCAGGAAGACCTGCTGTTTGGCATCCGGAATGGAGTGGACTTCGTGGCGGCTTCCTTTGTTTCCAACCGCCGGGATATGGAGGATCTGCGGACGTTCCTGGATGAAAACGGCGGAAGTGACATCGATATCATTGCTAAAATTGAAAATCGCTCTGGCGTGGACCACATTGAGGAGATCTGCCAGGTGGCCGACGGCGTGATGGTGGCCCGGGGGGACCTGGGGGTGGAAATTCCCTTTGTGGAGGTCCCAGCCATTCAGAAGTACCTCATCAACAAGTGCCGCCTCCTGGGCAAGCGGGTCATTACCGCCACGGAGATGCTGGAATCCATGATTCACAATCCGCGCCCCACCCGGGCGGAGATTTCCGATGTGGCCAATGCGGTTTACGACGGCGCCTCCGCCGTAATGCTTTCCGGGGAGACCGCCGCCGGCAAATATCCCGTGGCCGCTGTGAAAAACATGGCTGAAATTGCGGAGTATACGGAGAAGCACATCAGCTACATCCACCGCTTTCACACCACGGAGTTTGAGATTCACAGCAATCTGGACGCAGTGTCCCACGCCACCTGTGCCATGGCCATTGACGTGGGGGCCAAGTGTATTGTGGTCAGCTCCATGAGCGGCCGCACGGCCCGAATGGTCAGCCGGTTCCGCTGCCCGGCGGACATCGTGGGTATGACCACCACGGAGCGGGCCTGGCGAAAGCTGGCTCTGAGCTGGGGCGTTACCCCGGTGCTCAGTGAGGAGTTTAACTCCATGGACGTGATGTTTTATCACGCGCTGCACCAGGCAAAGCGGGTCTGCCACCTGGAAAAGGGGGACAACGTGGTCCTGACCGGCGGGCAGATCAACGGGCATCCGGGCAATACCAACACCATTAAGGTGGAGACGATTAAATAATAGGGTGGTAAGGGCAGGCTTTTGGCGCAGGGATACCGGACTTCCTCTGCCGGTATCCCCGCCCAAAGGGCACATGCAAGGCAGGGACTTTAAAATGTAAAAAAAGCGAAATTTTCCCTTGACATAGCTTGGCCTGCATGGTAAAATTGGAAAGCTGATGGTTCACGCCTTGCGGGTGTAGTTCAATGGCAGAACACCAGCCTTCCAAGCTGGATACGCGGGTTCGATTCCCGTCACCCGCTCCAACATGCGCCAGTAGCTCATCTGGATAGAGCAACTGCCTTCTAAGCAGTAGGTAGGGGGTTCGAGTCCCTCCTGGCGTACCAGGTTCCCGGACCCCTGACCGGTCAGGTTGGAAAAGTAAATATGGTGGATGTGGCCTAGCTGGTTAAGGCGTCAGATTGTGGCTCTGAAGATCGAGGGTTCGAATCCCTTCATCCACCCCATTTTCTTTTTTTACCAGATTCTCCCGTCGGTGTCAACATTGGGATGTCGCCAAGCGGTAAGGCACCAGACTTTGACTCTGGCATTCGTAGGTTCGAGTCCTGCCATCCCAGCCATGACCCGCTAGCTCAGTTGGCAGAGCAATTGCCTTTTAAGCAATGGGTCTGGAGTTCGAATCTCCAGCGGGTCACCATAAAAGCAAAACGGTATAGATGCCACTGGCGAAAAGCCAGTGGCATCAACCGTTTCCGGGCTTTTTTCGCTCGGAAATTCACGAATGATTCCATAGATGCCAACCACTGTTTCCCCCTAACTGGTGGGATTCGAACCCCCTTTTTTCGGCGATTGGCAAATTCGGAACCATGTGGCGCCCTTTTTGAAGCGGTTATTTTCAAAAAGGGCGCTATTTTTCTATCAAAAGAATACACAAAGTTTGAGGCGTCAATTTGTTGGTCACGACGGGCCATCGAATTGGCGCCCTTTTTGTTTTCAGATAAATTCAAAAAGGGCACTGAATGTCAGGAGGTAGTAAATGAACCGAGAACAGTTTTTTCAGGAGCTTCGCACCGCTCTCCACCGTGAGGGATTCACTCCGCAGCCGGAACAGGATGAATTGCTTCCTGTGGAGTGGGATGGTCTCCCCCTTTGCCGGATCACAGCGGACGGAGGCGTTCGCTACTGGCAGGAGGATGTAGCGACACCGGAACGGGAACGAGCCTGTGAGCGAGCCACCGATCTGGCCTGCACCGTGCGGGAGTACATGACGCTGCTGGAACAGGCTCCGCTCCTGCAAGCCCAAAGTCTGACCGGTGACTACCGTCTGCTGGCTGACTTCAACGGAGCCGTGTTGGCTGCCCATCCCACCCGGCTTGGCGTCCAATTCGTCACATGGGACTGGAGCTTTGACCGCACAGGTCTCAACCAGGGCAATTACTTTCAGGAAAACTATGTAGGTGCCAAGCAGGACTTCGCCATCCGCGCCGGCCTCATTTCCAAACAGCAAATCTTCAATCAGGAACAGCTTATCGAAATCTACCGCTGCTGCTCCGACACCTTGGACGCTGGTTTTGACTTGACTGCTGAGCAGGAAAAGTGCATCCGGGGCGTTCAGGAGCAGATTGCCATTGCAGCTCCCGATGCTCTGGATCGCATAAGGGAGCAGGAGCAGCACCCCATGGAACCCTACAACCAGGAACCGATCATGTAATATTCAGGCGCCGGAGTTTTAGAAATAAGACTCCGGCGCTTTTTTGCTTTACTGAAAGGAGCACACCACCAATGACACGCTACTTCATGCGGGATACACCGCTGTGCCAGATGGAACAGCAGATGATGACCCCGCCCTATTTCAAGCCCAGGGGCCATGGCCGATACTATCCCAGTTTCAAATATAGCAGAGATGACATGGAGTGCCCATACTGCATGAACTTCAGACGAAAGCATCCCTGCCCTTTGGAGCAGTGCGTCTGTCTGGATGAACGGATCGTGGCCGGTGCGATTGACCTCAACGAGTTTGTCAGGGATTGCTTCTTCCCTGAAGCGGGAGTGCAGCTTCAGGCCCGCTTAGAGAGGAGTTTCAATGGCTGCTCCATTGGATTTTTCCTGAGCGATAGTCATCGGGAGCGTTGGCAGCACTGGCGTGCGCGTTGCTATCGAATGTCAGACCGTAATCTGGCCGCGCTGTTTCTCCTCACGGCGTATGAGGATATCTGGCGCAGGATGATCTGGAAGTTTGATGCCCGCGGATTTGACTTCCAGTCCGTCCAGCTTTCCGGCATCCAGCCGGAACTGTACAGTGTTTACCAGGCAGCCAAAGCCATCTCCACCGGCAGCCGCAATATCACTCTTGCCGATCTCGCATCCCCCGAATTGGTCACAGATGAGGCGTTCCACCTGATTGTCTGCGCTCTGCTTCTGGCCAAGTACGGAGATGCGATTTTGAATTTTGAAGGAAAGTAAGGTGATGCAATGTGATGATGGAAGCAGTTCTGAGCAACGCCGACCACCCGGAATACGGTGTTGCGACGATCCCTCTTCCCATTCCCAGAAATCAATACGACCACTGCGTTGCGCTGTTGGAGGCACTGGAGATCGGCGATGCCTCTGAAGCCGACTGCCGCTTGGACTCGCTCGATAGTGCTTGGCCCGTGCTGAATCGGCTGGTATGCACCAAAGTCAACCTTGATGAGTTGGACTATCTGGCAAAGCGGCTGGACAGCTTTACTGTGGGCGAGTTTTCGCAATTTCAGGCGATGGCTGAAAAGCTGAATCTCGCCAGCATGAAGGATCTCATCAATCTGACCTTTTGTTGTCAGCAGGCAACGGTGATTACGGACTTCACAAATTTAAAGGAGATTGGCCGTGACCACTACATGAACATCCACGGCGGCTGCGCAAGCATGGAAGAATTGGAGCAGTTGGACGGAGAGGAAACCGCCATTCTGCTGATTGAGGACAATGAGGGAACTGTCACCCGCTATGGGGTGGTCTATGACAACGGTATGCAGCTTTCACAGCTCTATGATGGGAAGCACCTGCCCTGCTATCACTATGAGGCCGATATGACTGCCGTCGGAATATCCCCCCGACAGGAACCGGAGAATAGCAAGAATGTCACCTGGGTCTACCTTCCCGCATCCAAAGGACAAATTGAGCGTGCCATGCAGCGTTCCGGCATTACCGAGCCAAAGGATATGCGTCTCTGGATAGCCGACAGCTCATTTCCGGAGGAAGTGGATGTAGCACTGGATTTCCGGTGCGATAACATCCACGAACTCAATGAGCTGGCGCTGGCTGTGGAGAAGTTTTCGATTCATGACCGCAAGAAGCTGGGGGCAGCAGTAAGCATGGCCAAGCCGGAAAACGCCAGCCAGATCCGCCGTCTGGCGGAAAACATGGATCTGTTTGAATTTGCCCCCGGTGCGCACACCCCCGCAGAGTACGGGAAATACATGATCCAGAAATCCGGCCATTTTGAGTATGACCCCAATCTGGACGAGTTTTATGACTACGAGCGGTATGGCCTGCAGCACATGGACTATCAGTCGGGCGTGTTTACCGACCGCGGCTATATCGCCTATGTCGGCACAGTAGATCTGGAGGAACTGATGGCGGAAGGCCCGGTGGATCAGTGCCAGCGGGAACAGGAGGTTCAGATGGGAGGAATGGCATGATCCAACTCTTTATGAGCCGCAGCGGGAGTTCTGTCATTGTCCCGCTCCGGTTTCCCGCATCTCAGAGCGCCATCACTGAAGCCTCCTGCCAGCTCGATGGGGCCAGCAGAGAAAGAAAAACAAAGATCGTTGAGATGAAAAGTGTGATCGCCAATCTGCCGTCGTACCTCGGCGGGTTTGATCCTGACTCCAGAACGCAGCTTGCACAACTAAATCGGCTCGCAAGCATCATTGCCAAAATGGACTCCCGCGAACGAAATATCTATGCCGGCGCCTTGGATGGCAACAGCATCAATGATCTGAACGATATGATTCGTGTGGCGGAACAGGTGTCGGACTACATCCTCATTCCCAATGTCAATTCAGATGTGACGCTTGGCCGCTATGTCGCTGTTGCCGGTCAGATTCAGGGTGACCCCAGATTCCCCGAAGCAGCCTGTCCCTATCTGGACTTCGCAAAAATCGGCGCAGAATACTATGCCGAGCATGGCGGCGCCTATACCTATGCGGGCTATGTGCTCCGCAAGCAGGATGATGAGCTTGTCAGAGAGAAAAAATCGAAGATCCAGCTTGACCTCTCCTCTTCCCAAGCACAAGTGAGTGTCTGCCTTCCGGCAACGAAGGAAGAATTGGAGCGAGTAAAAAGAACACTGGGAATCGATTGTTTTGCAGAGGCAGCAGTAACCAAGGTGTCGTTTTCCGTTCCCTATATGGACGAGCACATTCCCACTACAGGGGTCTGCGTGGAAGATGCAAACGAATTGGCTTGGGCCATTGAGGGGATGCAGTGTGAAGACGGTGAACTGCTGAAATATCTGTCGGTTCTTTCTGTGGAGCAGCCGGGGACTATGCAGGAGGCTCTCCGCTGTGCCATGAATCTGGATAACTACGAGCGCATCACGGAGGACACTTACGAATACGGGCAAACCGTCCTTCGGCGCATTGGTGCTGATGACGAGCTGATCGATACCATCGATGGGTATATGGATTTTGAGAAGCTGGGTGAGGACACTATGGCGGAGGAAGGAGTCCGGCGAACCGAGTTTGGCCTGATCCGCCGATGCAGCAGCCCCTTCGCTGAGGAAACCCAAGCGATGGAGATGGGAGGCCTTTCCTGATGCCCCGCGAAACCGATCTGCTCCGCGTAAAGCTGGTGGCGCACACCCTCCTCGATGTACAGATCCAGGAAACGGCCCTCTCCCCGGTAATCGTCAGCCACCCCTTCACATCCTCTGGAATTTCCGCACTTCGGAATGAGGATGGGAGCCTATCCATGGTCGACCTGATCAACAATTCGGATGACTGCACAAGGTGGCGCAGAAAGGTTGGCGAGCAGATCGACAGCGCCGAAAATGTCCATCAGATCTTCGTACTGCTCAACCCGCCCTATTATCTGACTTTTATCAAGTTTGCCGCCTCCGCTCTCTCGGAGAAGGATCTGGGGCAGCTCTTATCCACCGCCTGGACCCAGGAGGAATGCCCCAATCAGGACTGCAATGTGAGCAAACGAGAACTGGTGGCCTTGTTCCGATCCGTCTCTCCGGAGTCCCTGATGGATGAGGAGGAGCGTACCGCACACCAGGCGCTGGAGGATACGGTGACGGTCTATCGGGGCGTTACACCCTACAACGCCAAAAATATCAGGGCGCTGTCCTGGACACTGGATCGAAAAACAGCAGACTGGTTCGCCCACCGCTTCGGTGAGGATGGAACGGTGTATGAGGCGCAGATTCGGAAAGAACACATCCTGGCCCTGTTCACCGGCAGGAACGAAAGTGAGGTCATCGTAGACCCGTGGCGCCTGGAACAGATCATGGAGTCACCGGAGCCGGGATTTGATATGCAAATGACCTGAACGACATGATCCGATGATTGGGAGGAATGTAAATGAAGAAGAAAATCATGATCACAGTAGCATCTCTGGCAGCACTGGGAGCTGCTGTCGCCGGCTATCTCCACTTCTCCGGCAGGACGCCTTTTGGTCATAGCTATTTCCGCTGAGCTGTGGTATTGTTCCGCATGAGGAGGTGAAGCAAATGGCCATTTCTTTATCGGAACAGTTGGAGAGTGACATCAAAGAATATCTTCACAAGACTTTTGGGACATATTTCTCCAGCCTTGATGAAAGATTTGCCGCAGATATCAAGGAAAATGTCATCAGCGCATCGGATTTCCATCATGGATATTACAACGATGATGACATCTCCATCGCATTCCAGCGAGTAACTCTGGGTAGGATGGGACATCCTGACTGGCAAATTTACCATCCCTGTACGGATACGGAGGCTAATACCATGAAGCAGAATGTAAAAGTAAATACACCGATTCACATCAGGCCCGCTTCTCCCGAGGAAGCGGGCCTCTTCTATTCGGAACTCGATGAGACCGCCGACGAGAGACTGGGCACGGTCGGCCATGTCCGGATGGACTTTGGATCTTCCGGAAAAGGATTCTACCACACCTGGTGGCCCCACAACGATGACCAGTTCAACACCGAGGAATTCAAGGGTGAGCTTCAGGAAGTCGTGGATATGCTTCGGGCTGATGGGCCGCTCAAGGATCTGGCCTCGATGAGAAGCTACTGCTACCGGAATGGAGGTGAGATCACCGAGGACGGCCGGTGCTATGGCTATGTCGTGGACACCGAGCATTACCGCTACTGCCTCCGCTGCACCCCTTCTCCCGGCGACTATCAGGGCTACCTCTACTGCTACGACCTGCGCCAGCAGCAGATGGCCCGGCAGGCAAAGCCTGTGGGCCGGGTCACCTTCGCCGATGGCAGCCGGATGGACTACACCGACGTGCAGGAATATCTCCGGTGCATCCAGAAGGAACTGCCTCAGCATTCGGTCACGGGCTTCCGCTATGAGACGCTGACGGATGACCCGGTTGTTCGCAAGCAGGTGGACGATATCCTTTTCGACCTGTATGGCGAAGAAAATCCGCAATCCCTGACGGACTATGAAAATAGCTCTGGCCAGGGTATGAAGATGGGAGGAATGTAAATGTCTGTACCCAAAGAATGGTTGAGCTTTCTCCGAGAACAGTTTCCCGCAGGCTCAAGGATCAAGCTCAGAGAGATGAAAGACCCCTATGCCCCGCTGGAGCCGGGCAGTACGGGGACTCTGGACCACATCGACGACGCCGGGCAGTTCCACATGAAGTGGGACAATGGCAGAACCCTGGCGCTGACCATCGGAGAGGACAGCTTCTCTGTCCTGCCGCCCGAGCCCACCACGCTGAAGCTGTATATGCCTCTGACGGCGGACCTCTACACCCGCAACGAGTATGGGGAGATGGAGGATGACAGTACTCTGCTGGACGGAAGGATGCTGCGGTGCTATGAGGGTGAGATCCTCAGAGCTCTGATCAACAACCGGATGCCGGAAGAATCCGAGAGCGGCATCATGCACTGGTATGGCGAGGATGACAGCGTCAACCAGAAGGTCAAATCTGTCGTGTTCACCGTTGAGGATCGGAACGGCCAGCTCTGGGGTGTTGCCGAGTGCCGCGTGGTTGGCACCCTCACCCCGGAGGAACTGATCACCCTGAAAGAGTATATCTCCGGACAGGCGTCGGATGGCTGGGGCGAGGGCTTCGAACAGCGGGAGATCTGCGCCGGCGACGATGAGCTGTATGTCCATCTGTGGAGCGTGGAGGATGATTGGGACATCCAGACCGAGGCAGAACGCTTCGCGCCCAGAGTGGCGGAGGGGCTGCCGGAGATGTGCTTCTCGACTCTCAAGTCCACCGGTGACCTCATCTGTATCCGCCGGGGCGAGTCCGGCTACTACCCCTCCGATTGGGACACCGGCGACAAGGAGCAAAATGTGGAGCTGGCGGATAAGATGAATGAAAAGCTGGGAGTCAACCCCATCCAGCGCCAGGCTATGGAAGTGGGCAGTATGTGTGGCTGGGATGTCCCCGGTGCCGATCCCGCCAAATATGAGGAGGACTACAGGCCCCAAATGGGAGGGATGACCCTTGAATGAAGTGTTCCGTGTGGAGCTGTTCGGCGGAAAAACGGATCGGTGGTGCGATCTGGAGCTTCCGGCTACCTACTATGGCCTTTCGGACGCACTGGACAAGCTCCAAATGACATTGGGCGACAAGCCGAGGTGGGAATTCCTTGAACACCATGGTTTTCAGTTCCTCCATGTCCATCTGACCCATGAATGCGATCTGTATCAGCTCAATGCGCTGGCAACCTGCCTGGGACAGATGAACGGCAGAGAAAGAACGGCCTTCGAAGGGCTGTTCAACATGGAGGTGGCCAAAAAATACGGTCCCATCAGCGTTGCCACCATGATCGACCTGGCCTACAGCGCAGACTGCTGTCATGTGGTCAACGCCACGACGGACGAGCAGCTCGGCAGGTTCTATGCGGAGAACGATTTCATCCCTGCCCTGGAAAAAGTTCCGGATTCCATCTTCGAGTATCTTGACTTTGAGATGCTCGGAAGAAAAGCCAGGTTTGAGGAGGGCGGCGTTTTCGCAAGCGGCGGGTATGTCACGCAGCACACTGAGCTGAAGCAGGTATATGACAGCCTGGCCTTGATTCCCGAAGCGCCGGAATACGGCATCCGCCTGACGGTCGGCAGGTATCCCTTCCACTCCAATGAGCAGCCGGATAACATGATGTGCCTGGATCTGCCAGCCACGCAGGAACGGCTGGATGCCGTGCTGGAGGCTTGCGGAGGCGCCTCCTGGTCGGAAATGGTCTTCCAGGTGGAGGACAGCGCGATGCCTGCGCTTCTGGAAAACACGGACTGCGACGATATCCATGGACTGAACGAGTTGGCCAAATGCTTCAAGGAGCTGAGCACACAAGGAGAACTTTCCAAATTCAAGGCAGTTATCCTTGCGGCGGATTGTCACGATATCGCTGCCGCTGTCCAGATTGCGGAAAATCTGGATGACTACCTGCTCGAGCCTGATCAGCGAAACCCCGAGGAGGTGGCCATAGAGGAGCTTCGCTTCATTGTGGACGAGCATTCCCGGTCCATTCTGCAGAAGCACGTCGTCCTCTACAACTACGGTCAGGATGTCATGGCAGCACACAACGCTCTGCTGACCCCCTACGGGCTGGTTCAGCGCAGAGATGGCGAGCCGATCCGCAATGAAGAAACACAGGCAGAAAATGCCGGAATGGAGATGATGTGATGGCGAGTCGGCAAACCAGGCAACTCCTGGATCTTCTGGACGGTTTTGAAATGACCAAATCCCAACACGACTGGCTGGAACGGCGATTCGAGAACATGACGGTAAAAGAAAGCCTTCTGTTCCGCGGAGCAATGCAGATCGAGCAGCCGAGGATGACCTGCGATGTGATGCTGATTGCAAGTCAATTGGATCACTATGATCTGTTCTATGGGGCCGGGGATGATGTTCAGCTGGGCAAATTCATCATGGAACAGATCCAGCGCCCCTCTGATCAAGCGCGGGAGTTTCTTGACCCGGGGAAAGTGGGTGCGGCTTACCGCCAAAAGGGCGGAAACACTTTCTGCGACGGGCACTTTATCAAGGTCACCTCTTTAATCGATCCGTTTCTGGACAGTGACCCTTCGATGAATCCCGACAAAGGCGATTTTGCGATCCGGGTCAAGCTGGCCAGCCGAACCAACATGGACGGCGTGTGGGTGGGCTTCCCGGACACCGACGAGTACATAGACGCCGCCCATCCGGACGAGCTGCTTCTGGCGCTGGATGAGCTGGAAGCGGAGTCCCTGACCGAGTGCATCGCCATGGAGGTGGACTGTTGTCTGCCCCAACTGGAAGACATCCCCTCCCAGTATGACTCCGCCGCCCAGCTCATCCGCCATGCCATCGACTTTGGTTACATCTGGAGCGAGCAGGGACAAGGAGAACCCAGATGGTTGGATAAATTTATGGCGGTTATGGAGCTGGAGGATTGCCACCGCCTGGATTACGCCCTGGATTTAGCCCAAAATCTCCGCTGCTATCACTTCATGCCCCGTGATATGGATCTTGCCGATTACGGAAAAGAGTTGGCAATGCGGGATGGCATCTATCCCAAAGACGAACTGCTCGCCGCCTGCTTTGACGCTGAAGAATATGCCTGTTATAAAATGAAGCGCATGGGCCTGTCCGCCGCAGAACATGGGTTTGTATCCTGGAATGGCACGGAACTCAACTTTGAGTATAGCCAGCCGGATACCGGTCAGACCATGCAGATGTAGAATATCTTCCCCCGCTGGATGGAGGTGAACAGAGCAGCACAACAAACTTCATAACACCACAGGGGCCGTTACCCGAAAGGGACTGACGGCCCCTGCTTTTTTTGCGCTCTTTCCGGGTAACTGTCCCGGAAAGGAGTCTTCATGACGACGGACAACCCTATCGCCAAGCACCTGAAGGAGTATCACCGCGGAGAGCTGAGAGTCGTCCCCAGCCGTGAGCTGGAGGCCGCTTTTCAGATTCGCGGACCTGACCTTCGCCGCACGATCAACTGCCTGCGCGGGGATGGCATCCCCATTTGCAGCTCTGATTCCGGCTATTATTACGCCGACACCGAGGAGGAACTGCAGAGGACGATCCGGCAGCTCCGAAGCAGGATCAAGAAGATCGCCCATGCCGAGCGCGGCCTCACCAAAGCGTTGGAGCAATTTACCGACAGCGGCCAGATATCCCTCCCCCTGGAGGGAGGTGATACTGCTTGAAAAGCTTCATCCCCTGGGTGGGAGGCAAAAGCAAGCTGCTCTGGCTGATCCATAAGCTGTCCCCCTCGCGCTATTCCCGGTTTATCGATGTGTTCGGCGGCAGCGGGACAGTGACATTGAGCCGCCCGATCCAGCAGGGATGCATGGAGGTTTATAACGATTTCAACGGCGACCTGACCAATCTGTTCTGCTGTGTCAAAAACAGAACCATGGCGCTCCTTCTGGAGCTTGGCTTTCTGCCGCTGAACACCCGTGATGACTTCAATGTGCTGTATAAGTTTTTCTCCCGTGAGGAATTCACCGATGACTATCTGGACGAGGAGATGGAGCTGACCCAGCGGTATCTGGAACCGCCGGATGCCAAAACCATCCGAAGGATGATGCTGGAACGGGCGCCTCGCGGAGATGTGCGGCGAGCCGCCGACTATTTCAAGCTCATCCGGTACAGCTTCAGCGGCGGCGCAAAATCTTTCGCCGGAAAATCCTGCGACATCCGCCGCTTTTTCCATCTGGTCTGGGAGTGCTCCCGCAGGCTGGCTGAGGTGGTCATCGAGAACAAGGACTGCGTCGACCTCATCCGTCAATATGACCGGGAAGACGCATTCTTCTACTGTGACCCGCCTTACTACGATGCGGAGGACTGCTATGCGGTGGGCTTTCCCAAGGAAGGCCACCAGCGCCTCCACGATGCGCTTCTGGAGTGCCAGGGGTATGTGATGGTTTCCTACAACTACTGTCCCTTCATCGTGGATCTGTACAAGGAGTTTTACATCTTCTACACCACACGCCCCAACAGTATGTCCCAGAAGGCCGGAAGTGAATACGAGGAGATCGTCATCACCAACTATGATCCCCGTCTCTATAACTCCGCAAGGCATTGGCAGCTCAGCATTTTCAATCTGTCAGCCGCGGAGGAAGACGACGGGCGCTACACGCTGATCCATGAACCGAAAACAAAATCTGATAAAACGGAGGAATGAAGATGACCTTTATCAAGTACACCAACGACGGCAAGGCTGTCATTCAGCCGGCTGCCCTCACCCTGAGCGGCCTCGAGCGGGAGGAAACGCTGGAGATGCATACCTTGGAAAACGCCATTGTACTGCTCAAGCAGGAGATGGAGCCGGTGGAGAAAGCCGCCGCTATGATGGCGCTGATTCGTCTGGTCAACAGCCTGTGGGCGGATATGATGGCCGGATGGGAGAAGCAGGATGGTGATGCGGACCTGTGCGATGGCTGTTCTGGCTGCGATGAGGATATGCTGCCCATCCCTGCAGAGGCCTTTGCGGATGCCGGCATCCTGCACGACAACCTCCGTGTGGTCAGCGTGGACGGCGCTGTTCTGGTGGTATCCGATGACCGCAAGACCAAGTGGGCGGCCGAGCTGGACAAGAGCCTGGAACAGCTCGGCATCGACAGGGCCGGTTTCGAGAAGCTGGTCAAGGCAGTCATGGAGCTGGATGAGGACGAGGACGATGACTAAGGATCACGCCTACCTCTACCTCAGTTCCATCTCCGAGGCCAAACGGCAAAACGAGGTGGCTCTCTGGCGGGCAAGCCACTTGGAGAACATCGCCTGTAAGCAGGCCATCGAGGAGGCCATCCGCAGGGGTTTTGACGGGATGCACCTGAGTCACGACTGCGCCAGGGGCGTCATCGAGGACTTTGGCTTCAAGCGTGTGGGATGGGTGCTGGCCGCCACCATTCAGCTGAAACCGGAGGATGGGCGCTTCAGCCGCCGGAACAAGGAATGGGCCGCTGCGACCTTTATCCCCCGCAGCGACCGAAACTATGAGTTCATGGTGGAAAGTCACGCCGGTGTTCTGGACATCTTCGTAAATGAGTTTCGCGACGCCCAGGATGCGCTTGGGATGTTTGTGCGCTCCCACTGCGACGATATGACCGGGCAGGAGCTGGAGGGCAAGGTGCTGGTCATGAGTCCATTCACGCTGAAGGAGTCCTATTGGGCGCCGGAGAATCAGCTCTGGCTGGCGACCGGCGGCTTCGGCTGCGCCCCCAACGCCGCGGGCAGAGCGGTATACGCCACCTGCCTCGGTGACGGGGAGCGAACCCGGTGGAACCGGAGCGATTTCATCGGCATTCTCAAGGAAAAACATCTGCCCGACTGGGCAAGAGAAAGCCTGGAACAGATCCGGCGGGAAGATCCTGCCGAATCTGCCGGCATGACAACCCCATCCATGTGAGTGAAAGGAGCTTGATAACCATGGCAGCGACCAAAAAGAAACAGCAGGAAACCACCACGCCCCAGGTGGAGGCGCGGATCGACCGTCTGGTGGACGGAGATTTCAAGACAAAAGCTTTCGCCAGCGCCACCATCGGTGGGGCCTTTGCCGTCCACGGCATCCGGGTCATCGAGTCCGACAAGGGCCGTTTCATCTCCATGCCCCAGGACTCCTACAAGAAAAACGGTGAGACCAAGTACAACGACACCTTCCACGCCATCACCGCCGAAGCCCGGAACGCTCTGGTGGACGCCGTCAACGACGCCTACGAGCAGAAGCTCCAGGAGCAGCAGGAGCAGAAAGGCGACGCTCCCGACCAGGCCATGAGCCAGCAGATGTGAGCTGCTCGCCCTGAAGGGAGGTGATGTGATTTTGGTTCGCTTCACAATAGACAATCGAAACCGTCTGATCTTCTATGGCAACACGGTGGGCTATGTGAAGGATGACGCCGCTGTCGTAGACGAGATGTTCCAGACGGATGAGCTGTCCCGCTACCTGGCCCGGTTGAATCTGACGCCTCAGTGGAAGGAAGGCGTATTTGACCGCCTTGCAGCCGGAGAGGCGCCCGGCGAGGAGCTGGGGCAGCCGCAAAAAGGCTGCCGCATCTGGCAGCTCCGGAAAGGCGTGGATGTCACCATGCGCTTTATCGGATATGAGGATCTGATTCAGCGGTTCGGAGAACCGGACGCAGACAATTATACGCAGGTCTTTGACGGCGATCTGGGTACCAACGATTTGGAGCAGATCTACGCCATCTGCCGGGACAGCCCGCCTCCCGAGTATCAGGGCTACCGGATGGCTCTGTCCGATGTGGTGGAGCTGTACGATGATTCCGGCAGCGAGTTCTTCTACTGCGACCGCGTGGGATTCCGTCCCATCCAGTTCAACCAGCATCAGGAGCAGAACGAATGCCACGAAATGACCATGTAGTCTGGGCGGATATAAACCGCCCGGATTTCCCTTTGCCCAGCCGAGGCCGGGGGCCTCCCCATATGCATCCCATGATCTCTTTCCAGCCAACAAACTACCAAAAATCATTTTTACTTACAGGAGGAATGTACCTTATGAAGAAGCTGTTCAAGAATATCGCCAAGTCCGCCAAGTCCGCCGCCATCAACTGCCAGACCTCCCTCGCCGCCTTCCACCGCCGCGCCGTCTGCGGCAACGCCGGCGAGGGCTATATCGATACCGCCGTCAAAGTGCTGATCGCCGTCGTTCTGGGCGCCCTGGTGCTGGCCGGCCTGTACGCGGTCCTGAATGATACTGTCATGCCTACTGTAACGGAGCGTATTCAGGAGATGTTCGACTACGCCGGCTGATGCACTGGGCGCAGGCGCTGGTCTTCTGCGGCTGCCTGATGGGCGCTTCGATCTATGATGTCCGACACCGCCTGGTGGATGACCGGGTCTGTGTGGCGCTCGTGCTGGCGGGGCTGATCACCATCAGCCCCGCCTCCTTTTTGGGGGCGCTTGCGGGAGGGCTGCCCTTCTATCTGGGGGCGGGCTTCGGGAAAAACGGGGCCGGGGATACGGTGCTTGCGGCGTCAGCGGGGTTTGTGCTGGGCCTTTCCCGCACTCTCGCGGGGCTTACGCTGTTCGCCTTTTGCTACGCCCTGTTTGTGCTGGGAAAAAGTCTTGTTCTGAAGCTCTCCCACCGCCCCACCCGGTTCACCTGCCCACTGGTCCCGTTCATTGCCGCAGGATTCATTCCCGCATATTTCTTATAAGGAGGCTTATATGAAGATTTTCCGTAACCGCACCGTGATCGGTGTGCTGTGTATCCTCCTGGCGCTCGTCATCTGCTTCGGGGTGACGCCCCTGTTCAGCCGCAGCGCCAGCGAGAAGGCTGAGATCGTCCGCGTCACCGCCGACATCAAGGAGGGCGACGAGATCACCGCTGAGATGGTACAGACTGTGGAGGTGGGCGCCTATAACCTGCCGTCCGGCATCATGACAGAAAAAGACGAGGTCGTCGGCAAGTATGCCACCGCCGACCTGAAGGTGGGCGATTACATTCTGGCCAGCAAGCTCTCCAACGAGCCTGCCGCTGAAAATGCCTATCTCTACAATCTGGACGGCACCAAACAGGCCATCTCTGTCACCATCAAGAGCTTTGCCACCGGCCTTTCCGGCAAACTGGAGAGCGGCGATATCGTTTCCGTCCTCGTGGCCGACTATCAGGGCATGGGCGAAACCGTGATCCCGCCCGAGCTGCAGTATGTTGAAGTCATTTCCGTTACCGCTTCCTCCGGCTATGACGCCAACACCGGCGAGGCGGTTGAGGATGAGAAAGAGCTGCCCTCCACCGTCACCCTGCTGGTGACCACCGAGCAGGCCAAGGTGCTGGCGGGGCTGGAGCAGGAAAGCGAGCTGCATCTGGCGCTGGTTTATCGTGGGACCGCCGAGAACGCTTCCGCATTCATCGAGGCGCAGGACGCTCTGATCGAGGAGCTGTACGCCGAGCCGGAAGCCGAGGAGACTGCCGAGACAACTGAGAATACCGAAACCGGGGAAAGCGAGGGTGCCGATTCTGCCGCAGAGAGCGAGGCGGCTGCGGAATGAACTTCATGAAAGGAAGCCTGTTTCACCGCAGCACAGAGCCGGAGGAGGTTGAAATCATCGAAGAATCCGGCGGCGGAGTCCTTGCCGTCTGGGGAAGCCCCGGCTGCGGCAAGACCGTGACCGCGGTGAAGATCGCAAAGCATCTGGCGTCCCAGAAAAAGAATGTGGCGCTGCTGCTCTGCGATATGACCGCCCCCATGATGCCCTGCATCTGCCCGCCCTCTGAGCTGGAGTGCGACAAATCCCTGGGCAGCATCTTCGCCGCCCAGCGAATCTCCGTGAATCTCATCAAGCACAACCTGACCACCCACAAGAAGCTGTCCTACCTGACCATGCTGGGGCTGCGCAAGGGGGAAAACGAGTATACCTACGCAGCCTGCACCAAGCAGCAGGCGGAGGAGCTCATCCGCGGCCTGCGTGAGATCGCCCCCTATGTGGTCATCGACTGCTCCAGCTATATCGCCAATGACATCCTCTCCGCCGTGGCGCTCATGGAGGCCGACAGCGTCCTCCGGCTGGCCAACTGCGATCTGAAGTCCATCGGCTACCTGTCCAGCCAGCTCCCGCTCCTCCGGGAACTGCACTGGGACGAGGACAAGCAGTATAAAGCCGCGTCCAATATCAAGCCTCTGCAGGCTGCCGACCGCATCGGTCAGGTACTTGGGAGCGTTGCCTTCCAACTCCCTCACTCACAGGAACTGGAGGAGCAGTATCTGGAGGGAACGCTCCTGAATGATCTCTCCATGAAAGACAGCAAGGCGTTCCGCCGGGAGATCGAGAAAATCTGCAAGGAGGTGTTCTGATGCTTGGCGACAAGAGAAGCAATTCCATATTTGCCGCGCCCCCGGCCGCCGCCCCGGCGGAGGCCAAGCCGGAGCAGGCCGAGGTGCATGACATCTCCTTCGAGGAAAATACCGGAAGGACTATTTTTGCGGAAACCAAGGTCGCCCCCAAGGCGAGCGATGTCTTCTTCGCTCCCCAGGCCGAGGGGATGCCTTTCGCGGAGGTTCTCACTCAGGTACAGTCCTACCTCTCCGGTACCTATGCCACCCTGATCACAGAGAGCGGCAACGAGGCCAAGGAGCAGATGAAGCGCCGGATCGCCCGCTATTTGCAGGACAATCGCATGGCGGTGGACGGCATGAGCCAGAGCGAGCTGGTGGATGCCCTTTATACGGAGATGGCCGAGTATGGGTTTCTGACCAAGTACATCTTCGCCGACGGCATCGAGGAGATCGATATCAATTCCTGGCGCGACATTGAGATCCAGTATTCCGACGGCCGCACCGTCAAGCTGGAGGAACACTTCGACTCCCCGGACCACGCGGCCAATGTCATCCGCCGTATGCTCCAGAACTCCGGCAAGGTGCTGGACAATGCCAGTCCCATCATCACCTCCCGTCTGGCCAAGAACATCCGTGTTTCGGTCATTAAGACCCCGGTGCTGGACGAGGACGCGGGCGTCGCGGCCTCCATCCGAATCGTCAACCCCAAGAATCTGACCAAGGAGGACTTTGTGGGCAGCGGCACCGCCACGGAGGAAATGCTGGATTTCCTGTCCGCCTGCCTGCGCTACGGCGTCTCTATCTGTGTGGCAGGCGCGACCAGCTCCGGCAAGACCACCGTGGCGGGCTGGCTCCTGTCCACCATCCCTGACCGCAAGCGGATCTTCACCATCGAGGACGGCTCCCGTGAGCTTCAGCTCATCCGGGAGCAGAACGGCAGGGTGGTCAACTCCGTCGTCCACACCCAGACCCGCGACAGCGAGAACGAGCGGCAGCGCATCGACCAGATCGCGCTGCTGGACATCGCCCTTCGTTTCAATCCTGATATCATCGCTGTGGGCGAGATGCGCGGCCCAGAGGCCAATGCCGCCCAGGAGGCCGCCCGCGTGGGCGTGGCCGTTCTCACCACCATCCACTCCAGCTCCAGCGAGGGCACTTATCGCCGCATGGTATCCCTGTGCAAGCGGGCCGTGGATACCCCTGACGATACACTCATGGGCTATGTCACCGAGGCATATCCCATTGTGGTCTACTGCCGCCAGCTGGAGAACAAGGAGCGCCGCATCACCAATATCTCCGAGTGCGAGATCCTACCGGATGGGAGCCGACGGCTTCACAAGCTCTACGAGTACAACATTACCGAAAACCGTCTGGAGGGCGACCGGTTCATCATTGAGGGACACCACCAGAAGTGCGAGGAGATGTCCGAGAGCCTGCAGCGCCGCTTTATCGAGAACGGTATGCCCCGCGGTGAGCTGGAGCAGTTCATCCAGGGAAAGGAGGAAACTGCATGACAATGATCCAACTAATCGCCTGCATCGGCATGATCGCCGGGCTTTTTATGGTGCTGGGGATCTCCCCCACAGAAATGAGCGACAGCATCTTCTCCCGGCTGACTGCCGCCCCCGGCAGCATCCGGGCGGATATCAACGAGACGACCAAGCGAAAAAAGGCTGGCTTCTTCCGCCGGGAGATCACGGAAGCCCAGGCGGTGCTGGCCGCATCCGGGCGTGAGGGGAAGTTTCCCATGGTGTGCATGGCCTCCCTGGTGCTGTTTGCCCTGGGCGCCTGCATCGCCATTCTTGCCGGAAATGCCTTCCTTGTCCCTGTGCTGGCCGTCGGATTTATGCTGGCGCCGTTCTGGTATGTCAAGCTGACAGCCGGCAGTTTCAAAAAGGATGTGGCCGCAGAGCTGGAAACGGCGCTGTCGGTCATCACCACCGCCTACCTGAGAACAGAGAACTTCCAGCAAGCCGTAGAGGAGAACATCCGCTACCTGCACCACCCGGTGCAGGATGTGTTCCAGCGGTTCCTCACCCGCATCAAGCACATTGACCCGGACATGGACGCCGCACTTCATGACCTGAAATATGCCATCGGCAATGAGGTATGGCAGGAGTGGTGCGAAGCGGTGATGGCGTGTCAGACAGACCGCAGCCTGAAAAGCACCCTGACTCCCATCGTCAGCAAGCTGTCGGACATGAGAGTAGTCAACGGAGAGCTGGAAAATCTGGTCTTCGGCCCCCGCAAGGAATTCGTCACCATGGCGATCCTGGTGCTGATCAATATTCCGCTGGTGCGGTTCATCAACACCGATTGGTACCACACCCTGGTAGACACCGTTCCCGGCCAGATGGTCATCGCCGTCTGCATCGCAGCCGTATTCGTGTCCTTTGCCTTCGTGGTGAAGCTGACGCAGCCTATTGAGTATCGGAGGTGAGGAAATGGGCGCACTTTTATTTCTGTTCGGGACCGTTCTGGCCGCCGGACTGTATTTTGTCCTTGCCGACCTGCTGAAAATCCCTCGGCTGGCTACGGAACGCGCGCTCATCTCTGCCGGACGGAGGGAGCGGAGCCTGGTCAAAGCTCTGGAGGCGCTGATCCTCGGCTGGGCGCTGAAGCTGGCGCCGCTGATCCGAATGGACGAATACAAATACCGCCGGCTGGAGAGTAAGCTCACGGCGGCAGGGTTGGATATGACGCCCCAGGTCTACACGGCTTATTCGATCCTGAAGCCCTGCCTCATCCTGCTCGGCATCATCCCGTGCCTGCTGATCCTGCCCATCCTGAGCCCCCTCATCGTGGTGCTGGCCGTTCTGACCTGGTTCAAGGAGAGCCGCCGGGCGGATGAGCTGGTCAAGGCCAGAATGGAGCTGATCGAGGGCGAACTGCCCCGGTTCGTCGCCACCATCCATCAGGAGCTGGCAGCCAGCCGGGATGTCCTGCGGATTCTGGAGAACTACAAAAAACACGCCGGAGCTGACTTCGGTCGGGAGCTGGATGTGCTGACTGCGGACATGCGTTCCTCCTCCTATGAAGCGGCGCTCATCCGCTTTGAGGCCAGAATGGGCTCCGCCATCATTTCGGACATCGTCCGCGGCCTCATCGGCATCCTGCGGGGTGACGACGGGCGAATGTACTTCCAGATGCTGTCCCACGATCTGAAAGCATTGGAACTGCAGCGCCTCAAGGCCAAGGCCGCCAAGATCCCGCCCAAGATCCGGGTGTTCAGCTTCATCATGCTCATGTGCTTCATGATGACCTATATCGTCATCATCGTGTACCAGATCGTCAATTCTCTGGGAAGCCTGTTCTAAAGGAGGTCGCCATGAAAAAAATACTGAAACGGCGCTCCGGCGAAGGCTATATCGATGTATGCGTCCTGGTGGTGTGTGCCATGCTGGTGCTGGCGCTGGTGGTTCGTGTGCTTCCAGTCTACATTACCAAACAGCAGCTGGACACCTATGCGGTGGAGCTGGTGCGCGAGGCGGAAATCGCCGGCCGGGTTGGCACGGAGACCACCCGCCGGGCGGCGGCGCTTACCGACAGCACCGGGCTTGACCCCGACATCCGGTGGTCCACCACCGGACGCATCCAGCTCAATGACGAGGTCACCGTGACCCTGACGCTGGAAACGGATATCGGCCTGTTCGGAGGATTTGGCTCGTTCCCGATCACGCTGACGGCTTCTGCTACAGGCAAGTCGGAGGTGTATTGGAAGTGAGAAAACCGATCTTTCGCCGTCGCTCCGGCGAGGGCACCCCCATGATCCTTGCCATCGTGCTGGTCTTGCTGATGCTCTTCTGCGCCATTGCCGAATTCAGCCGTCTGTGGATCATTGCCCAAGGCGTGAAGGAGGCCGCGCAGCAGGCGGTCATTTCCACCATCAATGACAACTATGACGATGTGTACCACGCCGTCCGCGAGGGATACGCCGCGGGCTGGTATCCGGACGGTACAGGCCGCTGGGATGAGAGCATTGACACCGGCGATGTGTACGGCCAGCTCTCTGAAACGCTCGGATTGGAAAATACAGCGGGCGGGTATCAGAAAATTTCGGACGGCGAAGTGGAATATACCATCTCCGGCCTGTCCGTGGTTCTGGAAAATAACAGCCTCGGCTCCGGTCAGAGTGAGGGCTATACCGCGCTGGTGGAGATCCATCTGGAGGTGCCCGTCCGGTTTCTGGGGAATCATTTGCCCGCCGCCAGCATGACTTTGCACACGGAGGCCAAATATGTGCCTCTCTTCTGATCCATCCGGTCTTTTCAATAGACTTCCACAGAAAATTGTGGTATTGTCCCATTAATAAGAAAAACACTAAGGAGGCATACACCATGACAGACAAGACAAAGAGGATCGTCCTCATCGCCGTCTGCTGCCTGCTCTGCGTTGTGGCAGCCATTGGGATCGCCGTCCGGTTCGGCGGCAATGCCGAGATTTCTTCCGGTGTGGTTTCCGATGACCCCACCCAGAGCGGTGATCCCAATGTGGATATCGACAATAACGGCCAGACTGATCTGGATGTCCAGGTGGAAACGCCGGACGCATCCGAAACTGATCCCGCCCAGGGCGCAGACTCCAGCGGTCTGGAGCAGACCATCCAGGCAGATCCCGTAAAGCCGGAATCCCCCGAAAAACCGGAAGCACCCGCCGGCACCACCACGCTGCCGGATGACCACGACGGAGCGGATGTGCCGGAGGAGGAGCGCAAGACCGAGAATGAAGCGCCGCCCACCTATGAGGAGACTCCCACAGTGGCTCCCACCGAAACGAAGCCTGCTGCGGGAAGCACCAACAGCTCCGGTCAGGTCTATGTACCCGGCTTTGGCTATGTGGAAAATAGCGGTGAGAACACCGGAGTTCAGGACAACAACATGTACGAGAACGGAAATAAGATCGGCGAGATGGGCGGCGGTAATTGACCCCCTCATCCGCAATAACGGCGCAGTCGGAAGTGACTGCGCCGTTTCTATTTGAAAAAATCGGAAAGGAGAGCACCTGTGAAGCGAATCCTTGCTCTTATTCTCTCCGCTGTCCTGATGCTGTCCATCTCTGTACCTGCCTACGCAACCGGAGATGAAAACATCGATGGCGGTGGCGGCAACATGGGCAGCGGAACATCTACAAGCTATTGGAATCCCGGCATGGATGGCGTCCGTGTATCCGTAATCAATGTGGACAGCCACGCCGTAGTGGGCAATGTGATCGATCTGACCAACAAAACACCCGCATCGGGCGTTATTCATTTTGGCAAAGTCAGCAAGCTGTCCTATAACGCCGGACGGAGTCTCTCTCCGGTAGTGGGAAACTATAGCTACATCAATCCCTCGCAAAGCCTGCCCCGCATCATCTCCTCCGGCAGCTATCCGGCCAGCATTGATGCCATCCGCAGCTATTTTACCGATGAACAGGTCATCCGAGCCATCGCAGGATATGTGGGGATGGACTTTGATACGCTGATCTGCGGTGATTATAAAATTGTTATCGAGCCGATTGCGTATCTGGTCTATAACGGTGCCAACTACGCTATGACAGCCACGGAAGCCGCGCTCTACGACCAGGTGGTCAGCGGTGACCTGCGCTATTGGATGGGATCGCTGACCCATCAGAATCTCCCGCTCGCTATCTTTCTGGAGGAAGCTGACCTCGGGTATCCCGCCTGGTCAGGCAGCACTACCAGCAAGGTCAGCAATGAGCAGATCATTTCCTCTCTGGGGATTGGTATCGTCCGCTTCAACGATGAGGTGGAGGAACCGGAGGTGGATGAGTTTGACTACGAATACCGGGTGGACACCGATGTTATCACCTCGGTGGAGGTGTCCGGCGGGCAGTCAGCCCCGGACAACCCGGTCACCGTGCAGTTTGTGATCGAAGGCAGCACCTATACCGTCAGCAATGTCTACTATCCGGGCGGCGACAGCCAGCTGGTCTGGGTGAAGTGGCACACCCCCGATGAACCCTGTGTCTGCACCATTCAGGTCAGGGTGCTGGGCGGAGGCACGGCGCAAAGCACCATCACCGCCAACATCGTGGATCTGGACGGCAACGACCCGCCCAATCCCGTGGCCGATGACCGAAACGACACCTTCACCCTCGCGGATATCCCAGAGAAAGAAGAAGTGTCCTCTGCCTCCTGGGGCATCTGGTCTCCCTGGTGGCAGGAAAATTGGGTGTGGGTTGAAAACTGGGAGAAGTGCTGGCACACGGATCGGTGGACGGACAGCGAGGGCAAATCCCACACGGACCGCTGGTACCACTGGGTGGACAACGGCTGGTGGGAGGATCAGGGCTGGTGGGAGTTTGACTATAACGCCTACACAGCCAGCCTGACGGCAACCATGGTCATCACGCCGGACAGCCTATCACCCACGGCATCTTCCTCTGCGCTCAAGAGCGGATACGGCATCCAGCAGAGCGTTACGGCCAGCGTCAGCACCACGCAGAGTTCTGCCGTGACTGCGGCTCAGAATGCGGTGACCTATTTCCCGGAGTTCAACTACGAGGGCTTTTGGAGGCTCCTGGACCGAAGCATCAGCGGCAAACGCTCCACCTTCACTTTCAAGGACAATCCATACAGCACCTATAATCGTCCGACCCATTTCACGCCGATATGGTATCCCGATGGGAGCTATACGCCGTACACCTGGCTGCTGGACTGCTGGACACCGGCGGGAATGCTGTCGCTAAACCTCACGGACTCCGTCCGGATTTCCGGAGATCTTTGGGAGGACTGGCATATCGCCCCCACAAATTAACAACATACAACGGAGGGAATTTATGCGTAAATTCAACTATAAGCGCCTGATCGTGATGCTGGTTGTGGTCTTGGCAATGACCTGCCTGATGGCGACCACAGCTTTCGCCGCAGGTACCGGGGATGTGGCCGGCGCCGTCGAAAGCACCTGGTCCACTGCATCTACCCAGATCAAGTCGGTGGTCGACAATGTGGTGTTTCCCGCCATCGACCTGATTCTGGCCGTATTCTTCTTCGCCAAGCTGGGCACCGCCTACTTCGAGTACAGAAAATCCGGCCAATTCGAGTGGGCGGCTCCCGCCATCCTGTTTGCCTGCCTCGTGTTTACCCTCACTGCACCCATGTATCTCTGGAGCATTATTGGCATCTAAGGAGGGTATATGAACTTTTTCGAGCAAGAGCTTCACAAGATCGTTGCCCCAAAGTATCCGGACGCCACCTATGTAGGACGAGCCTGCTATGTGCGTCTCGATGAGTTGAATCGGGCAAAGATCCAGTTCGTCACGGGGATCGTCGCAAATCAATACCATGCCCTTCGCGTTTCCATTCTGAATCGGAACGAAGGCCAGGTGGATGTGCTGCTTCTGAATCTTTCCGACATCCTCGGGAAAAAGCAAACCGGCAACCCGAACTTCCGAAATGGGATCAATCCCTACATCTGGGATGACTACGGGAAAGCGGATTGGTATGTCTACCATCCAAACAGCCAGGACTACCAGCAGCTCACGGATGCGGTGTCGGATTATTTGGAGGTGTTTCAGGAGCAAGCCCAAACCGCTGACCCCCAGTGGCAGCAGACCATGTAAAGAACTGACCCAGGGGCCGTACCAGCTGTACGGCCCCTGGCCTTTTATCCCAAGCAGTTGGTGCGGCCTCACACCGAAAAGAGGTGAACGAACCATTGTTTATTTGGGATTTTGTTGCCGACACCATCCTCGGTCAGATCGTGGATTGGATCTACGGTCAGGTCATGGGCTTTCTCGGAAACTTTTTCGCCGAGATGGGCAACATGGGCGTCGAGCTGTTCGAACTGAGCTGGGTGCAGAGCATTGTACTGTTTTTCTCTTATCTGGCCTGGGCGCTCTATGTGACCGGTCTTGTGGTGGCCTGTTTTGAGTGCGGCATCGAGTATTCCTCCGGCAGAGGGAACCTCAAAGAAACTGCTCTGTGTGCCATCAAGGGCTTTATGGCGGTGAGCCTGTTTACGGTTGTGCCGATTCGGCTCTATGAGCTTTCCGTTACATTGCAGGCAAGCCTCACCGCGGGGATCACAGGGTATGGCACCTCCATCGGCGAGGCGGCAACCGAGATTGTGGATTCACTCAGCGGCATTGATTCGCTGACTGGAATGACCACCGGCTCATACTTCGGCTTTGCTTCCATCACCAGCCCAATCATGCTTTTATTCTGCATCATTCTGATGGCCTACGCCGTGATAAAGGTCTTCTTCGCAAACCTAAAGCGCGGCGGCATTCTGCTCATTCAAATTGCAGTGGGCAGTCTCTATATGTTCAGCGTCCCACGCGGTTATACGGATGGTTTCATCCAATGGTGCAAGCAGATCATCGGATTGTGTCTAACCGCCTTCCTGCAATCCACCATTCTCATCGCCGGTCTCATGGTATTCAAGGACCATGCCCTCCTTGGCCTTGGTCTGATGCTGTCCGCCGGCGAGATCCCCCGTATTGCCGGCGCCTTTGGTCTGGATACCACCACAAGAGCCAATATCATGTCTGCAGTCTATACCGCTCAGGCTGCGGTCAATACCACAAGGACCGTTGTTCAGGCGGTAGCCAAATGAAGACGCTGACAATGGGCAGCTTGTTTGACGGGATTGGCGGTTTTCCCCTGGCTGCGGTTCACAACGGCATCGTACCTGTGTGGGCAAGTGAGATCGAAACCTTCCCCATCGAGGTGACGCGGCTTCGATTTCCCGATATGGTTCATGTGGGCGACATTACAAAGCTTGACGGAGCAAAGCTGCCGCCGGTGGATATCATCTGCGGCGGCTCTCCCTGTCAGGATTTGTCCGTGGCCGGAGCGAGAGCCGGAATCTTCGGAGAACGCTCCGGCCTTTTTATGGAACAGGTGCGAATCGTAAAGGAGATGAGAGATGCGGATAGACAACGAGGCCGAGCAGCTCTCGATATACGACCTCGATTTATGGTGTGGGAAAATGTGCCCGGAGCCTTCTCCAGCGGAACACCAAAAGGAGAGGATTTCCGGATCGTCCTCGAGGAGATCGTCCGAATTAAAGTCAGTGGTGTTTCAATCCCTCGACCTGACACCGGGCGCTGGGAACCTGCTGGGCGAATTCTATTGGGAGCTGATTTCTCCCTGGCGTGGAGATGCCTTGACGCTCAATACTGGGGTGTCCCCCAGAGAAGAAAAAGAATCTTCCTTGTCGCAGATTTTGCAGGACGATCCGCCAGACAAATACTATTTGACCAGGAAAGCCTGCCTGGGCATCCTGCGCAGAGCCTTTGAACGCGGGAAAGAGCTGCCCCGAAAGCTCAATCAGGCGCTTGAAATTCAGTCAGGAGTCGCTCCACCAGCCGATACGGTTCACAATCAGCAACCGCCTCACGCCAGCCAGCAGGACGGCTGCATCGAGGGCTTCGATGGCTATAACGGTGATCTGACCGGTGCGGCAGCGGCCACCCTGGGCGTGAACTGCGGGATGTCCACTGGCCGCAACGGCCTTGTCCAGCCGATTGCCTTTGCCGCAAACCAGCGGGATGAGGTCAGAGATCTGCACGATGTGGCCGGAGCGTTGGGCGCCCAGCCGGGAATGAAGCAGCAGACTTTCATCGCGGAGGGTGTCGTGGCCAAAGGCAACGGCGATTGTTTTCTGACGCCGGAACGGCACACATCTCTGAGTGCAGGCGGCGGTCAGGCCGGTCAGGGGTATCCCTGTGTCCTGACTGCTGGCTTCTCTGCCGGGGCAGGAGCCTCTGCCGGAAGCATCGGCTACGGCGAGGAGCTTGCCCCCACCTTGAAAGGCAGCGCCAGCGGAAACTGTATGCCATCCATCTTATGCCTGAACGACCAAGGCGGTAGCGTGATGGAGTGCAGCTTGGACATCACAGGGACGCTTCGAGCTCAGGAACACGGGCATCAGCCACTGGTTTTTGATAACCATGGACAAGATACTCGTTTCTGCGGTCCTGTCAAATCGGCACAGACAGTATCCGCCACATTCGGCATGGGCGGAAATAACCAACCGCTTGTTGTAGATGAAAATTCCAGTTCTGATGACCCTCCACCGATTGCTTTTGAACTCCCTGCTTGGAACAATGCACCACCAGCGCAACAAGGAACTGTATTTTGCATCACCGGCAATGCTATTGACCGGCAGCCTCAAAACGGCGGCAATGGGATCGGATACCAAGCAGACCTCGCCTATACGTTGACTGCCACCGATCACCATGCCGTGTTCAGCAGACAGCGAGTCGACATTTTCAAAGATGGAGAGGTAACAAGCACTCAAAGCGCACGCCAGCACAAGGATGCCACGGATCTGGTGCTGCAGGGTACAGATCAGCCAAGGCTCATCCGCAGGCTGACACCTCTGGAATGTGAAAGGCTCCAAGGTTTTCCGGACGGTTGGACTGACATTCCCAACGCATCGGACTCTTCCCGGTACAAGGCGCTGGGCAACAGCGTGGCCATTCCATGCGTGGACTATGTCCTTTTCGGCATTGCTCTGGTGCTTCTCGCCGGCTGAGCCGGGCTTGTTGCTTATGCTTCGTTTGCAGCTTGCTTCTTCGTTGGGTTCTGTGAATAGCTATTTGCCGCCGGGCGCAGTATGCTTTGCTTACAAAATCAGAGAAAGGAGTAACCCATGGAAGCAAAGAAGAATCTCTGCGGAATGATCCCGGAAGAACTGCACGCCAGAGCTGTGGCAGAAAAGGAACAGCTTGGCCTCAAGACTCTGGGCGAGTATGTGGAGCTGATACTCAAAGAACACTTCGAAGGAGGAGGAATCACTATGGCAGAAACCAAGACTCTCGCATTCAAGATCACCGAGGAGCTGGATCAGCGGCTGAAGGACTTCATTGCCGCAGAAAAAAAGCGCGGCAGAAAAATCACGCAGAAAGAATTCGTCATCGGTCTTATCGAGCAGGCGCTGGCTGAGTACGAGGCGCAGAATCAGCCCGCCGAGATGACCGAAGCATAAATATGCCGCACCGGCCGCTGGGGAGCATATCCCCGGCGGTTTGTTTTTTGGAGGTGAACCACCCTGTATATCTACCCTGACAATCTGACTGCCAAGGCCATGCTGTGGCTTTGGGAACTCAGGGATGTGGGCGTCATTGGCGTAGGGCTTTTGGTCTCTATCCTGGCGCTGACACAGACCGGAATTTTTATTCCGCTGGTGCTGACGGCAGTCTATGCCTTCCTCAGCATCCGTTTTGACGGCACGAGCATTCTGGATTTTATCCGGTATGCAGTGGCCTTCCTGATTACCAAACAGCAATTCTATGAATGGAGAATGTGATATGTTCCACGCCGACACACTCTATGACAACGAGGAAAACTTCGGCCTGCCGGAAATCGAGGAGCGGGATCTGTCCGCCTCCCTGACGCTCCGGTGGAGCCGGAAGCGCAAGCGGTGGGAGTGCCGCAACGCCTTCTTCTGGCAGGATGCCAAGAACAAGTGGAGCTGCCGCAGCCAGGACGGCAGATATTACTATGGCTTCCGCAGCCTGCGGGCCCTGCTGAAAAGCTATGTGGGCGGCCTTCTGTGCGAGAAGTCCCTCTGCTACAGCGCCAAGAACGCCAGGGCAAAATACTGGTTCAGCCAGAACCCCAGACGGGTGACCTGCTGTGTCACCATGCGCTGCACCGGCTTTTTCCCACCTTGCTTTCCTAAAGGAGGAATGAAGCTATGAGCAGAAAGAAAAAAGAGAATGCCGCGCAATCGACCCGGCAGCTCATGGGGATCGACGGCATCAAGGACTATTGCATCGCCACCCGCATGGGCGATCTGGTCTTTTTTATCATCAAGCCCACCAACATCAGCGTCCTGTCCAATTCCAGCATCAGCGCCAGGATCTACGCCCTGCTGAATGTGGTCAAGGGGCAGGCGGAAATTGAGATGCTGGCCCTCAACTCCAAGGAGTCCTTTGAGCAAAACAAAAACTTCTATCAGGAGCGCATGGGCAGCGAGGAACTTCCTGCCATCCGGCGGCTTCTGGAGCAGGACAGCAAGCATTTGGATCGCATCCAGGTGCTGATGGCGTCCAGCCGGGAGTTTTATATCATCATCCGGCTGCGAAGCGAAAAGGAAACGGATGTGTTCCCGTATCTCAGCCGCATTGAGCAGAGCATCAATGACAATGGGTTTACCACCCGCCGCGCCACCGAGCAGGATCTCAAGCGGATGCTGGGCGTTTATTTCGAGCAAAATGTGACCACTGAGAAGTTCGAGGACTACGACGGGGACCGCTGGGTCATCGTGGGCGAGTAAATCAATTCATCATAGGCCGTGGAGGTGTTCCACTCCATGGCCGGGATGCCTCCACGGAGAATAGGAGGCATCCATTTTGGCAAAGAAAGCGAAAAAACCGGTTCCGCAGGGCCGTGAGGAGGCGTCCATCAAATCCTTTTTGGATATGATTGCCCCCTCTGTGGTCAGCTTCATGCCGGATCATTTCATCTGCGGCAACACTTTCCGATGTGTGTGGGCACTCAGGGAATATCCAACCAGCACGGATGAGCAGGCTATTCTCCGCCATCTGGGCGAGAAGGACGGCGTCACCCTGCGGATTTACACCCGGCAGGTCACCCCGGCTGAGGAAAAGCGCATCATTCAAAATGCGGCCAACAAGAACCGCATGAACAGCTCCAACACCAACGACCTGCAACAGACGGTCACCGCCGAGAGCAACCTGCAGGATGTGGCGACCCTGGTGGCCACCATGCACCGCAACCGTGAGCCTCTGCTCCACTGCGCCGTGTACATCGAGCTGACCGCATCCGACTACAACAGCCTCAAGCTGCTCCAGACCGATGTGCTGACGGAGCTGGTGCGGAGCAAGCTGAATGTAGATAAGCTCCTGCTCCGTCAGCAGCAGGGCTTCCGCTGCGTCAATCCCTGCGGCCACAACACATTCGGCATCCAGTTTGAACGAGTGCTGCCCGCCTCCAGCGTGGCGAATCTCTATCCCTTCAACTACTCTGGCAAGCTGGACTCCAAGGGCTTCTACATCGGCAAAGACAAATACGGCAGCAACATTCTGGTGGACTTCGACCAGCGGGACGAGGACAAGACCTCCGCCAACATCCTGATCCTGGGCAACTCCGGCCAGGGCAAGTCCTACCTGATGAAGCTGCTGATCCTGAATCTGCTGGAGTCCGGCAAATCCGTCATCAGCCTGGACGCCGAACATGAACAGCAGGAGATGTGCGAGGCGGTGGGCGGCTGCTTCGCAGACCTGATGGCCGGGCAGTACATCATCAATGTGCTGGAACCCAAGTGCTGGGATGACGGCGGAGACCCCAACGCCACCGACGCGCCGGAGGCCTTTCGCAAAAGCACCCTGCTGGCACAGCACATCTCTTTCCTGAAGGACTTTTTCCGGGCCTACAAGGATTTCAGCGACGCACACATCGACACCATCGAGATCATGCTGTCCAAGCTGTATCACAAGTTCGGCATCACCGAGCGCACCAACTTCAGCCGGATGCGCCCAGAGGACTATCCCATCCTTTCTGACCTCTATGACCTGATTGAGGAGGAGTTCAAGACCTACGACGCCGGTCAGCACCATCTCTACACCCAGAAGCTCCTGCAGGAGGTGCTGCTGGGCCTGCACTCCATGTGTAAGGGCGCCGACGCCCAGTTCTTCAACGGGCATACCAACATCACCTCCAGCCGCTTTTTGGTGTTCGGCGTCAAGGGGATGCTCAGCGCCGCCAAGAATGTCCGCAACGCCATGCTCTTCAATGTGCTGTCCTTCATGTCCGACAAGCTCCTGACCGTGGGCAATACCGTGGCGGCTCTGGACGAGCTGTATATTTGGCTGTCCAACCCCACTGCCATCGAGTACATCCGCAACTGCCTGAAGCGTGTACGAAAGAAAGAATCGGCGATGCTTCTGGCCAGTCAGAATCTGGAGGACTTTGATCAGGAGGGCGTCCGTGAGATGACCAAACCCCTGTTCAGCATCCCGCCTCACCAGTTTCTGTTCAATGCCGGCTCCATCGACAAGCGGTCCTACATGGATATGCTCCAGCTGGAGGAGTCGGAATACAATCTCATCAAGTTCCCCCAGCGCGGTGTCTGCCTGTACAAGTGCGGCAATGAACGATATCTGCTGGAGGTTCACGCTCCGGCCTACAAGGAGAAACTCTTCGGAACGGCAGGTGGTCGCTGATGGCTGTTTCTGCTGCCGCAGTGGCCAAAGCCGCTGCCATGCTGCTTACCAACGAAAAGGCCCGGAAAGGTGTGGGCTGGATTCTGGTGGCAGTCTTTTCACCAGTCATTCTTTTGATTGCCCTGCTCTGCTCCCTTGGCTCAGGCGGGGCAGAGCATAACAACTACTCGGTGGAGGCGTGCTTCTACGGAGCGGAATTCTCCGCAGAAGTCCCGGCGGAGTTTCGATATCACATCGAGGAGATGCGCTCGGCCTTTTCTCTTCTGGATTCGGCGGTGTCCTCTGCCAACGGGCAGATGGACAGCGGCAACAGCCTTGACCCGATCAGAGTCAAGGCTGTTTTTTATGCCCTCTGCTTTGGGGACGACGCCCCGTCCACACGGGCGGCGAACAGCTTCGTGGAGTGCTTCTACACCACCGAAACCCGAACACGAACCGTAGAAGTGACACTGGAGGACGGGACTACAAGTACAGAGGAAGAAGAATACACCGTCGCGATGCCGGTCTCTCTGTCCCAGGCCTACGCCAATCTGGAAGCCCATCTGGGCAGAGAGATCACGGAAGATGACAAGAGCAACATCGATCACATCTATACCATGATAGCCGGTACCGTGGGAGGCGGCAGCTACAGCGGCGAGTATCTCAGAGGGGATGGGAGCAGCATAGAGCTGGACATCTCAGCCTTCACCGATCCAACCACCAAGAACGCCGCAGACCTTGTGACCTACGCCATCCACGCCTGGGAGTCCGGCTGGGGCTATGTCTGGGGAACATACGGCAGTGTCCTCACCGATTCGCTCTTCGCCTATAAGCTGGAGCAGTACCCTGACGGCGTCGGCAGCTATGCGGACTTCATTCGCGCTAACTGGCTGGGCGGCAGAACCACAGACTGCGTGGGCCTGATCAAAGGGTACGGCTGGCTCAATCCCGACACCATGACCATCGAGTATGGGACCAACGGGATGCCGGATCTTGGCGCCAACCAGATGTACTATAACGCCTCGGTGTCCGGAACCATTGACACCATGCCGGATACCCCCGGCCTCGCTGTCTGGCATGACGGCCACATCGGTGTGTACATCGGTGACGGTTATGTGATCGAAGCTATGAATACCAAAAAAGGTGTGGTGAAAACAAAGCTGGAGGGCCGGGGCTGGACCCACTGGCTGCAGATCGAATACATCAACTACGACTGAGAAAGGAAGTGCCAATGAAGCAAGTGAACCTGACCATCACCTTCGATGAGGAGAAGCTCTCTGCGCTCAAACGCTATATGGGCAAGAAGGAGCTTGACCTGGACCGTGAGATGACGGATGCGCTGGTGAAGCTCTATGAAAAATATGTGCCCGCCCCTGTGCGGGAGTATATCGATGAGAGCGATGTAAGCGCCGCTGCTCCGAGCAAGCCCCGGCGCAGCCCGAGAACCGCCGCGCCGAAGCCTGACCAGGAACCGGAGGTGATCCCGTGAACAAAGATGAGATCGCCATGGATTACAAGAAGGAGCTGAAGAAGCGGATCAGCACCGACTATGAGCGCCGGGTCATGCAGTGGATGGCGGCCGATCCCTCTCAGCTGATCGACGCCGCTGAGGAGATCACCGCCGCACGGTTGATCCGTGACAATATCGAGGACGCCATCAATGAGGAGGACGCCAGATTTCTGCTGGGGCTGGACGAGCCGCTGGATGAGCTGGCAGACCGCTGGATTGCGGAGAATGGTCTGGATGCCTCCCATGGTGAGGAGCTGCTCCACTGCGTCTGGACGCTTCGGGAGGATCTGACTGATGACGCAGGCCCACGCACGGTTCGTGATTTCCTGGCCGCCCATGTTGGCGGTGTCTTTTCCCTGATGACCCCGTGTGGCTTTGTGCCCCTGACCGCAGCCCAGGCGGAAGGACTGATGAACGGCCAAAGTACTGCGGCGCATCCCGGCGTGCCCGGCATCACGATGTCGCTCTCTGCCGACGATCTTCTTGGTCAGGCGGTCCACAGCGCCAACTACGCAAACGGCGTGTGGCACCTCCTGACCGAGTACCCTGAGATGAAGCAGTGCGGGCCGGAAATGGGAGGAATGAAATGAGGGGCCGTGAGATCACACTCTGGCTCGATGAGCGATGGTACGACGCGCTGAGTAAACACCTGAAGGGGGAAACACTGGAGGAGCATCTGGAGAATGTCCTTGATGAAATGTGCAACCAGCTTCCTCAGCAGGAATACGAGCGCATCAGCCACGAGCTCTGGGCGGAGCAGCAGGCGGAGGAGGAGGCTCGGGAGGCCGCACGGCGCTTCGCTGTCTTCCATGTCACGGAGAACGGCAGCTCCGATTATATTCTGGCCGAGGAAAATCTTGAGCTGCTCCCGACCGCCCGCCGTCTGCGCAGCTACATCCGCAAGCCGCCCGACGAAGCGCCCCACCGCTTTGTCGAAACGCTGCTGCGCACCCAGCGGATCTCTCAGGAGGAGTTCGACTCCTATGTGTCGGAGCGGCTGGACAACACCGGCCGGGTGGTGGGTGCCTACGACATCGACCTCGACAGCGGAGATATGGAGGCCGTCAACATCATGGATGGCTGGAAGCGGTTCAGAATCCGGGATGTGAGCACCGCCGCCTACTTCGCCATGAAGAAAGGCAACGCTGCGCCGGATGAGAGGTGGCGGATCTTCCTGGACCGTCTGGAGGAGAGAACGCTCAACCAGGAGCCGGAACCGGAATACCTCACCGGCAGTCGGCGGCTCTGCGCCGAGGACATCTCCTTCGCCGAGGACATTATTCAGAACGACAACCTGCTGGAGTTTTACATGGAGGTGTGCTTCGACGCAGATCAGATGTTTGGCACCAATGTCTGTACCACCGAGAATGATGACTGGCTGAACATTTATGCCAACTACGATCTGGAGGCCCGTCGTGTCTGCGACACACTGGAGATGTATCTGCAACGGGGCAACGGCGATGAGGAGGCGTTCAAGTATCGCCTCAGCGCCGAGGAGCAGGCTCTGCTCCTCCCGAAGATGGATGCCTATTGTCAGACCCGCTTGGGTCAGACGCTGGAGGAGTGCTGCGCGGACTATCTGTCGGAGCAGAGCCAGGAGTCCCCAGAGATGCAGATGTGAGCGTTTTTGTTGCCGTTGCCAATTTGCAAGCGTGCTTTTCGTTTGGTATGGTGATAGCTTTTCCAAGGCAGGTGTGACATTGTTGTGTCGAACACCCAAACGCAAAATTTAGTATGGAGGTACGAATATGAAGCACGAACAAGTTGAATTTTTGCAGGACAAATTGGTACAGGAAGCTGCGGCTATGATTGCACTGGCTGGCTCCGAGACCAAGGTGGAGGAGTACGAACAGGCCATCAAGCTGGTCGGGAAAGCTTGGGGCTCGGATCAGTCGGAAGTCGACAAGTGGCTCAACCTGATTCAGCAAGAGCGGACAGCTGCAGCGGCGGCGGCGAACGGTATGCCGGCAAACCACATCATGCCCGAGCGAGATCTGCTTCTGAACTGGACGGGCACCGAGTGCATCGATGTGATGGAAGCCCTCTTCGAAACCGCTGTCCAGCTGAACGAGAAGGATGACCGCTGCACCTTGTTCAACATGGCCATGACCCTGATGGAGTGCCAGAATCTCATGGACTGGGTGGAAAAGACGCCGGATGAGACCGCAGAGCAGCAGATATCGGTTGGCTGAATACCACCGGAAACTGGGCAGTGCCCGGAAGCCGCATCATACGGCTTCCGGGCACCACTCATCTCAGCGCCGTGTTGCCCCCTGTGAGCCGATGTGTGCGGCTTTCAGCGGGTGGCCGACCGTGTACCCCACCCCGGAGAAACAGGCGGGATTTGGGCCGCTTTCCAAGAGGGCGAGAAGCTGACGAAAGCGAAGCAGGAGAAAGAGCCGGGGACAATGCCGCCCCCGGCTCTCCCACTTCTGCCCGCAGTGCGGGCAGTTTCCGGCTTTTCGCAGTGGGGACAATCCGGCGGGTGGAAAGAGCTGTTGGACCCTATGATGCGGAAAAGCTCCGCTGTGGCAAGGGTTCTCAGCGGGGACTTGACGAAAAAAGGAGTGGTTTTACTGAAGTCCGAAAGCAGAAAAACGAAGAAGGGGTTCTGGATCTCTGAGGATCTGGACGAGAAGGTAGACATCTACCTGCGCCTCGACAACTGCGCCAGCCGGAGCGAATTCGTGGAGAATGCGCTCCGGTTTTACATCGGCTATCTGAACACGAAGAACGCCGGCGGCTTCCTGCCCGAAGCACTCTCCGCCATGCTCACCGGCACCCTGGACAATTTTGCCGGACGCATGGGCTCGCTCCTGTTCAAGCAGGGTGTGGATCTCAATGTGCTGGGGCAGATCATCGCCTACGACACCGATATCGACGAAGGCGAGTACCAGCGTCTGCGGGGACGCGCCATCCGGGATATGAAACGCACCAACGGACGCATCTCATTCAAAGATGCGCTGGACTTCCAGAAGTCGGTGTAACCCATGGCGAAGCTCGTACAGAAAAGCGGCTACATCAAATCCGAAAAGGCCGGCGGGTACATGAAGTACATTGCCACCCGCGAAGGGGTGGAGAAGCTGACCGGCAACGATCCCGTCACCAAAGGACAGCGGGAGCTGATCCAAAAGCTCCTGCATGATTTCCCTGATGCCGTGGAGCTGTTCGAGTATGAGGATTACCGCAAGACGCCTACCCTTGGTACCGCATCAGCCTTCATCACCATGGCGCTGGATGCAAACCTCCACGAAATAAATTCTGAGAGCGGATACCTGTCCTACATTGCCACCCGCCCCCGTGTGGAGCGCCGCGGGGCCCACGGCCTGTTCAGCTCCGCTGCCGCGGTAGACCTCGACGCAGCCATGTCCGAGCTGGAAGCCCATGACGGAAATGTGTGGACCATCATCTACTCCCTGCGCCGTGAGGATGCCGCCCGTCTGGGGTACGACAATGCGGACGCATGGCGCGGCCTGCTCATGATGCACGCACAGGATCTGTCCAAGGCCATGAAGATACCGGCTGATCACTTTCGCTGGTATGCGGCCTTCCACAATGAGGGGCATCACCCCCACATCCACATGATGGTCTGGTCAGATGCTCCGAAGGAGGGCTTCCTGACCAGGGAAGGCATTGCGGCCATGCGCTCCAAGCTGACCAACACCATCTTCCGTGATGAGATGCTCCAGATCTACGAGCGGAAGGATGTTGCCTATAAAGAGCTGATCGAAGCGGCGCAGGATACCATGCGGGAGCTGATTCAGAAGATGGAGCATCAGCTCTGCGACAACCCCGTCATCGAGAAGCAGATGCGCCAGCTGGTGCAGGCGCTGGAAACCACCACCGGGAAAAAGCAGTATGGCTATCTGAAGAAACCGCTCAAAGCATTGGTGGATACCATCGTGGACGAGCTGGCCCGGCAGCCGGAAGTGGCGAAATGCTACGAAACCTGGAATCAGATCCGGGATGAGCTGAACGAGTGCTATGGCAGCCGCACACTGCGGGAGCATCTCCCGCTCTCTCAGCAGAAAGAGTTCCGCCGGATCAAAAACGATATCATGCGGGAGGCCGAGAACATCCGCCTCGGCCTCCCGACTTTTGAAGATGAGAAGATGCAAGATGAGCCGGAGCCGGAGGCGGCACATGAGGAGCAGCGATCCAACAGCGTATATGAACAGGCTCGACGCTATCGCGCCGCCAAAACGGTCCTGCAGGATGTCTATGCGCTGGACGAGAAACACGCTGAAGCCGTCCGGGCGCTGAAACAGCTCTGGGCGGAAGGATACACGGTGGCGGCGCATCAGCTGGGAAAGTTCTACCGGGATGACCTCTCCACCATGCGGGATCATGAAAAAGCGGAGCGTTGGTTTCGCTTATCCGCAGAGGCCGGAAATGACTTTTCGGAATACGCGCTCGGGAAGCTCCTGCTCTCTCAAAAGCGCACCGAGGAGGCGGTACGCTGGCTGGACAAGGCCGCCCGGCATGGGAATCCGTTTGCCCAATACCGCCTTGGGAAGCTCTTTCTCACCGGCGAGTTTGTAAAGAAGGATGTGAGAAAAGCTCTGGAGTACCTGACTGCCGCCGCCAGACAAGGAAACCCGTTTGCTCAGTACACACTGGGCAAGCTGTATCTCCTGGGCCGGGATGTGGAACAGGATCGGGAGCAGGCCAGGGATTGGTTCACCCGCTCCGCTGCCCAGGGCAATGCGTATGCTCAATTCTTCCTTGACCGCTTTGACCAGTTCCGAGATCCGTCCGTCATGCTGGCGGCAACCAAGCTGCTCCATCACATGAGCCGGATCTTCCGGGACAATTCCATGCCGCCTCGCAATCCGGCAGGGATTCGCATTGATTCCAAACGGCGCAAGCGGCTGACGGAAAAGCGGATGGCCATGGGCCACAAGGCGGATGATCATGAGGAGCAGGTATCCTATCAGCAGACCATGTAACAGGAGGAGCCTATGTCGACTTACATTCATTTCACGGAAGAACAGAAGCAGCGAGCCGCCTCCGTTGATCTGGAGGAGTTCCTCCGCTGCCGGGGCGAAAAGCTCCTTGCCTCCGGCAGAGAGAAACGGCTGGCCCGTGACCATAGTGTCACCATCCGCGGCAACGAGTGGTACGATCATGCCGAGGAGCGGGGCGGCCACGCCGTCAGCTTCGTGCAGCGGTTTTATCACCTCAGCTATCCGGAGGCGGTGACCATGCTTCTGGGAGGCGAGCTGCGAACGGTTTATCCTTCTGCCGAAGAACGGGTGGAGGAGCCGCCGAAGCCCTTTGTCCTTCCGCCGGCCAATTCCAATATGCGCCGGGTCTATGCCTATCTGGTCAAGCACCGGAATATCGACCGGAGCGTTGTGGCGCACTTTGCCAGAGAGAAGCTGCTGTATGAAGACGCCGATTACCACAATGCGGTTTTCGTGGGTACGGATGAAGACGGCGTCCCCCGCCATGCCCACAAGCGCAGCGCCAACAGCTTCGGCAAAGCCTTCCGGCTCAATGTGGAGGGCTGCGATCCCCGCCACAGCTTCCACCACATCGGCACAGATGGGAGCCTTTATGTGTTCGAAGCTCCCATCGATATGCTCTCCTACATCACGCTCCATCCGGAGAGCTGGCAGAGCCACAGCTATGTGGCCTGCTGCGGTACCTCCATTCAGCCGGTGCTGAAGCTGCTGGAGCGGCAGCCGCAAATCAATACGGTCCTGCTCTGCCTCGACAATGACGAGGCTGGCCATCTGGCCAGCCGGCGCATGAAGGAACAGCTGGCAGAGAGGTACACGGTGGAAAGGCTCATTCCCGCACACAAGGATTGGAATGATGATCTGACCGCTGAGGAACCGTCCTACGCACAAGTCATGCAGTAAATAACAACAACGCACACCACTTCCTGTTCGCCCGAAGTAGGCCGTAACAAGAGTGATGTGCGCATTCAGAAGTATGTAACTGAGCAGGAAGTGGTGTGCCCTGAAAGGGGTTAACCATGCCACACCAAGTCCTGATTTTGTTGGCCGCTGGCGGGCTGATGTTTCTGGTCATCGGCTGTCTGGCCGCCTTGTCCCACTACTACACCCTGAGCGGGATCAAATCCAAAACGGTCGGCGACGGCCAGCACGGCACCGCAAGATGGGCCACAGCCAAAGAGATCCGGCAGACCTATGCCCATGTCCCCTTCGAGGTGAAGAAATGGCGTAGCGGCCAGAACCTGCCCACGGAGCAGGGGCTGGTGCTGGGGTGCAAGGGAAAGAAAGGCGAACTCACCGCCCTCGTGGACAGCGATGACATCCACTGCCTGATGATCGGCGCTTCCGGCATCGGCAAGACCGCCTATTTTCTCTATCCCAATCTGGAGTACGCCTGCGCCAGCGGCATGAGCTGGCTGGCGCTGGACAGCAAGGGCGACCTCGCCCGCAATTACGGCGCCATTGCCAAGAACTGCTATGGGTATCAGAATGTGGCCGTGATCGACCTGCGAAATCCCACCCGCTCAGACGGTAACAATCTGCTGACGCTGGTCAACCGGTATATGGACATTGCCCGGAGTGACCCGAACAATCTTGCAGCCCGGGCCAAGGCCGAGAAATACGCCAAAATCCTGTCCAAGACCATCGTCAATCCGGACGGCGATGACAGCAACCGCGGCCAGAACGCTTTCTTCTACGATGCGGCGGAAGGGCTTCTCACTTCGGTCATCCTGATGCTGGCCGAGTTCCTGCCGCCCGATAAAGACCACCCCCAGGAGCGCCGCCATATCGTCTCCGTGTTCAAGCTGGTGCAGGATCTGCTGGAGCCCAGCCGTGTCAAGGGCAAGAGCCACTTCCAGCTCCTGATGGCAAAACTGCCGCCGGATCACAAGGCGAGGTGGTTTGCCGGTGCCGCCCTCAACAGCGCCGAGCAGGCAATGGCCTCCGTCATGTCCACCGTGCTGTCCCGCTTGAATGCCTTTCTGGACAGCGAGCTGGAGCAGATCCTGTGCTTCGACAGCGCCATTGACGCTGAGAAGTTTGCTTCTGAGAAGTCTGCCATCTTCCTGATCCTGCCGGAAGAAGACACGACCAAGAACTTTATGGCCGGTCTCATGATTCAGAACCTGAGCCGGGAGCTGTTCGCCGTGGCCGATGAGAACGGCGGCAAGCTGAAGAACCGGGTGGTGCTTTTCTGTGATGAATTCGGCACCATGCCTCCGTTTGATATACTGCCTCTTTTCTCAGCTGGACGCTCTCGCCGGTTAACGCTCGTGCCGATCATCCAGTCCTTAGCGCAACTTGAAAAAAACTACGGAAAAGAGGGATGCGAGATCATTCAGGACAACTGCCAGGACACCATCTTTGGCGGCTTCGCCCCCAACAGCCAGACCGCGGAGGTGCTGTCCAAAGCCCTGGGCAGCCGCACCGTCCTCTCCGGCTCGGTGAGCCGGGGCAGGAACGATCCCAGCCAGAGCCTACAGATGATGGAGCGTGCCCTGCTGACGCCCGACGAGCTGAAATCCATTCCCAAGGGCAGCTTCATTGTCATGAAAACTGGCACACATCCCATGCGGACCCGGCTTCAGCTCTTCTTAAACTGGGGCATTACCTTCGGGGAGCCGTATGTCGTGCCGGAGAGAGCCAATCGAGCGGTGGCCTATGCCAACCGGGTGGATCTGGAGCGGAATCTCCCGCAGCTCAGTGAACCGGAGGAGATGGATGAAAGCCGTGGCTATGCGGTATCCAGCCGGGGTGGAATCGCCCATACCCCGGCCCAGGAGAGAGCTGTAAAGCGAGGGAAGCAGATGAAGACATTCGGAGAGGAGGAACGATGAGCTACTTCGGAACAATTTACGCCGACACCGAACTTCCCTCCAGAGCAAAGGCGGTCTATATGTACCTGCGGGACCGCTCGGATGCCGAGGGAAAGTGCTGGCCGGGTATCAAGACCATTGCCTCGGATATGAAGCTGTCCCGCTCTACGGTCAAGCGGGCGCTTCACGATCTGGAGCGGCACGGATATCTGAAAAAGGCTTCCCGCCAAAGAGCAAACGGGAGCAGCACCTCCAATCTTTATACCGTGAAATAAAAGAGCGAGTGGTTTGTACCACAATGCAGTACAAACCACTCGCTGTATCAATAATAATTTCAAAATCTTCCGCCAAGGGGGAATTGCGCCCATTCGCTGGACTCAGGGGCGGTTCATTGTGAACCACCCAGAAGGTCTCACTCTATCAGAGATTTATGACAGAGAAAAGACATCCATATGAAAGAAAATGATGGTAGAATTACGGTTCATCGACATCCAGGCAGTATCCGACTTCCCGCACGGAGCGAATGTAGAACGGGGCATCTGGATTAGCCCGATACAGCTTCTCGCGCAGGTTGCAGATATGAAAACCTATCGTATTGTTTTCGTTTCCTGTAGTGAAATCGCCCCAGACCTGTTCGTAAATCTGTGCGTAGGTCAGCACACGGCCTTTATTGGCGGCCAGCAGCAGGAGAATCCGATATTCTTTTGCGGTAAGCTGAATCTCCTGGCGATCCCGAAACACCTTCCGCCTGCTTGGAAATATCTCAAGACCAGGGAGCGACACCATCGGTTCCTCGTCAATCTCGAATTTTTCTATCTCAGGGTGGTTTTTGAGGATAGACAGAATCTGCTCCAAAACTTCCGTATCTCTTTCGTGCAGCTCCAAAATCATGACTCGTCCGATGATATCACCGCTTTCTCACTCAGTTTACGAGCTGCTTTCAGTCGCTCAAAGGTTTCCTTGCTGATTACATGCTCAATCCGGCAGGCATCCCGCTCGGCAGTTTCTGGGTCTACGCCGGCTTCAATCAGCCGGTCGGTAAAGAAGCGGTGCTTTTCGTAGATTTGCTCGGCCACTTCCAAACCTGCATCGGTCAGGTGAAGGAAATAATCCTCGTCCATCGTGAGAAATCCACCGTCCCGCAGTGTCGCCACTGCATGGCACACGCTGGGCTTCGACACGTCCATGTGTCGGGCCACATCTACGGAGCGCACCATGCCCTTTTCTTTTTGAAGCACCAATACAGCCTCCAGATAGTCCTCGCCCGACGCATGGAGTTTCATAAAAACCTCCCTTCACTACTATGCCAAGCTCCATCCGGCTGCATTTTTTCGGATATTGACAAAATCCTGATAGATACCAGGCTGCTCCAGAAGTTCCTCGTGGATGCCATGCTGTGCGATTTGGCCGTTGTCAATTACCAGGATTTGATCGGCATTCTGGATGGTGTTCAGACGGTGAGCAATTACAAGCAAGGTCTTACCCTTTACCAGTTCCGAAATAGCCTCCTGAATATAGCTTTCATTGTCGGTATCAACACTTGCGGTAGCTTCGTCCAAGATGACGATAGGTGCATCCTTCAAGATACAGCGGGCAATCGAAATACGCTGTTTCTCGCCGCCGGAAAACGTAGCACCGCCTTCTCCAACCACAGTCTGGAACCCGTCCGACAAAGACATAATGAAATCATAGCAGCGAGCTTTCTTCGCAACCTCATAGATTTCTTCCTCCGTAGCATCCGGCTTCCCCATGCTGATGTTGTTATAGATAGTATCCTGAAACAGATACACTCGCTGGAATACCATACTGATCTGATCCATCAGCTCCGACAGAGGTACATTCCGAATATCCACACCTCTAATTGTCACACTGCCGGATTTCACATCCCAAAGTCGAGCCAGTAAGTTTGCGATGGTAGATTTGCCGCCCCCAGAAGGCCCTACCAAAGCCGTCATGGAATTTTTCTTCATGTCAAAGCTAATGTGATGCAGCACTTCTTTATCCTGATAAGCAAAAGCAACATCATGGAACTGGACCTCCGGCTGTCCAGGATGTGCCTGGACCGGAAGATGTTGTTTTCCTGTGTCGGGAAGTTCCGGTTCCTCCAATACAGCCTCAATGCGATCCAGTGCGGCGTTCATCACGGTCAAGCGGGACGCCTCGCCATAGAGCGCCTTGAGCGGCCCGAACAGGTCAAAGACGAACAGAAGGACACCAAATACATAAGCCAGAGAGAGCGCATCGCTCCGCTCCAGAAATACCGCCAAGCCAAAAATCGCAGCAATCCCGATTCCATAAAGGATATTTAGCCCCATGGTCCACGGAGTCATCTTCCGTTCAAAAGCGAGGGAAGTATTCCTGGAACGCTTAAAATTCCCGGTCAGTTCTTCCGACTTCTCACCCAGCAGGTTATAACTCTTAATAACGCCAACACCTTCCACAAAGGACAACACGGCATCAGTCAACCGTTCACTCTGTTCCTGACGGCCCGCTGCTTCCCGAAGGGATACTTTGTTCATTCCTCTGGATACCAGCCATGCCAAAACCGTTACGATGGCAGCAATCAGGCCAAGCTGCCAGTTCAGATAAAACATGAAAGCCAGCAGAACCAGAGAGGACAGCAGATAGCTCATCATGTTGCCCAGCGTACTCATGGCAACTTCCTCAATAAACACCATATCGGTGCTGAGGACTGAACTGATTTTGCCGATGTTACCGGAAGTGAAGTAACCCATGGGCAGTTTACGCAGATGTCCGCCCAGCTCCATGCGCTTCTCGGCAAACATCAGATAGCCCGCGGCACTCTGGAGACTGTCGCTGAGATAGTGGACAATCATCTGCGCCAGCACAGCTGCAACAAGGCCAAGCCCCACATAGAGACAGGTCTGTTCAGTCAGTGTCCCAGCCGCAAATCCGCCCAAAACTACAAAGGCCAGAAAAATTGGCATTTTAGACAGGATGGACTCCAAAAATGCACAGACAAATGCCCCCTGGATTCGTCCCTTATAGTGACCGGAGAGTTTCAAAATTCTTGAAAACAGTGCAAACATTTAGTTTCCCTCCTTTGCAGTATGTACTTTCCATTCGGCGCTATCCTGGGCCGCCTTCCACAGTTTTTGATATTCCGGGCAAGACTGTATCAAGTCCTGATGCTTTCCTGCTGCAACCAGCTTGCCTTGGTCTATGACACAGATCTGATCGGCGTTCATAATAGCGGGCAGCTTATGAGCGATAACCACCAGGGTCTTATCCTTCACCAGTTCCGCAATCGCTGCCTCCATCTTCTCCTCGTTTTCGGGATCAGCGTAGGCGGTGGCCTCGTCGAGCACTACAATGGGGGCGTCTTTCAAAATGGCTCGGGCCAGAGAAATACGCTGACGCTGACCGCCGGATAGCATCTTGCCCGCGTCACCCGCCATGGAATGGATGCCTTGAGGCAATTTCTCCAGAAATTCCATACACTGAGCCTTTCGCGCCGCCTCCAATACTTCTTCATCGGTGGCGTCCAACCGCCCAATGCGGATATTCTCCAGCAAAGAAGTGTTGAACAGGTATTGATCCTGCGCCACATAGGAAATGCGGCTGTTCAGAGCCTCCAAACTCATATCACAAAGTTTCTGCCCGCCAAGGGAGATGCTGCCTTTTTGCGGGTCATAGTAGTGGATCAGAAGTTTTGCCAGAGTGCTCTTGCCCGAGCCGGACTCTCCCACCAGGGCTGTTTTCTGACCAGCCTTGGCCGTAAAACTGATGTCGTGGAGCACTTCTTCCTCCACCACCATTGGCTTTCCGTCCGGGCCGGGTTGTGCCTTGGTGTAACCAAAAGAAACATGGTCATAAACGATGGTATCGTCTTTCCCGTGAAAGCTGTCAGGCGTCTGCTGAAGCTCCGGCGCATCTAAAACCTGCTCCAATGCAGAAATCTTGTAGTTGAGCTGGGGCATGGTGGGCAGGAAGCCCAGGGATTTGA
>OIXV01000036.1_pt1 | contig 117676 bp, 100 predicted proteins | sample 1587771 | NCBI WGS metagenome assembly OIXV01 (sample SAMEA3888893, study PRJEB22519) | human gut metagenome | biome: human gut; feature: human-associated habitat; material: faeces | place: Denmark | collected 2010
ACCAGCCGGTGAAGGTATACCCCTCCCGGGTGGGCACCTTGTCCAGTTGGACCACAGTATTTCTGACGTACCGTTCGTCTTTGTACTGCATGCCCCCGTTGGAGTCATAGGACAGGGTATACCGGGTGGTCACACCGCCCCCCGAAGATTCCTTCACCCAGGTCAGCGCCATGGCACCGATGGAGTAATTTTTCTCACTGGCAAAATCGGCAGGCACGGTAAACTTGATCCCTGCTTTCTCATTCGTGACCTCAACTTTCCGAATGGAAGTCTTTTTAATATTGTCCAGCGCGCCTTCTCCGCTGTCTGCCTGGGTATAGGTGCGGTTCAGGTCGTCGAAACGATAGAGCGCAAATTCCGTGTTCTGGTCGGTTCCCGCAGGATAGGGCAGATAAATGTCATACGCCCCCTGGGCGCAAACCAGCAGGTTGCTGTCGTTGGCGTCAATCAGGTCCAGGTATTTCATGGCGTACTGGCGGTTGGGGTCGGCCTCTACCTTGACATCACTTGTTGTCGCACCCTCCAGTGTGCCCTCCAGACGCTGCTGCAATACTTTCATAAAGGGGTCTTCCGCCGCCGCAGCACTGAGCAATTCGTCGTGGAGCAGACGAATATCCGCGTCTGCGTTCGGTATCTGGCCCGCAAGGTTGTTTACCAGGTAGTTCGTGCTATCCGGAATCACCGCGGTCGCGTCCTTTACCGCGCCGGTCGGCTCGCCGGACTGAATCGCGCTGGCGAACTGATCGATATTCTCAATACCAGCTACGTCGGAAACATTGCGGATGTGCAGCAGACTGTCTTCTGTCTTGATCTTGCAGCCATTGATCGTAATATTGGTAAGCTTAATTCCATCGCTCGGCTCCACTTTGGCAACATAGGTGCCCGGCTTGTGGTCATCTTCCAGCAGGGTGCCATCTTTATCGTAATAGTTGATTACGAACGGATATTGGCCATGGTGCTCAGACTTGTTCCAAACATTGCCATTCACTTTGATCTCTGCATCCTCATCCAAGCCAACAAAGCGCGGATCAGGGAAGCAGTTGGAAGCTGTTGGATCATCGTGGTTGTGCTCGCCGCCCGCGATGTACTTGGTCAGCTCGATTGGCTTGAGGATAAAGGGCTTGGCGGCCAGCTTCCACTGATGCTTGGCCACGAGTAGAGCGGTGCTATCCTCTGCCACAAGCTGAGGGCTGATAGTCGTACCCTGCGGGAAAGCAAAGAATGTACCGCCAACATCGTGGGCAGTCTTGGAATACAGAAATACACGGCCATCACGGATAGGACGATCGTAGCCAGTCGTTTCACCATTTTCATCCGTTTCAAATGTTACGCCATCCGCCGTTGTTACCGTGCCGCCAACAGTAAAATAATTTGCACCGGCAATATACAGCGTGCTGTCTTTCTTCATATCAAACGCGCCGCTGATTTCATTACCAGAACCAGTGAGGTTCAGTTTAGCACCTTCACCCATGTTCACGTTTTCATTCAATACTCTGTCATGCTTATCAAGAAGAGTCTCTTCCGAACTATATTGCTGCAAAGTACTGCCATTTGTAATGTTAACGTGCTGGAAGCCTCTCAACTGTGTGAGCGGAACATTGCCACTGATATGAACCGTTGCATTAGGATGTCGTTGGGCAATACCATAGGAAGTATCGCTGTTATAAATATATTCGGCGTTACTTTCGGTAGAGCCTCCTCCATTAACAAAAATCTCAACCTTGTTAGCGGTACCAGCGCCGTCACCGGTGGCGTGAATATAGTTACACTTGCATTCATTCAGCGTCAGCGTTGCGTTGCCCAGAACCATGTCTCCGCCAGCTTGGTTTTTATTCTGCCCACTGACAAAGATACCGCGATGCATATAGGCTCCGTTTGAATCCGCGCCGATGCTGTTTGTCAGCGTTATATTAACATCGCCGGTGACCAGAGGCAATGCGGCTGTGATACCGCAGCCACCGCCATAGAGATACTGTACCGTAGAATGGTCCACAGTAATCTCAACGTTGCCTTTGACCTGAATGTCTCTGTTGTTCCCTCCCCAGGCAACATATCCGCCGCCAAAAATACGATGGAATTGGCTTTCAAAGCGGCAATTATCAATGTCAATCTTGACTGGCCCCGTCGTGCCCGTAATCTTCTCTGCGTTCGACTTGCCCGCGTCGTAGCATCCGCCGACAATACAGTCCACCAAATTGCCGGTGATTCCATTCAGAGTAATATGTACCTCACCGCCAACGTTGGTCGTCGCGGTTTTAATATCAGAATTGGTGCCGATCATGCTCGGATCATTGCTCAAAATGTGGCCGCCGCCCGCAACAGCAATCTTATCTGGTTGAGAGGAAGATACCTCGGTATCGCCGGCCCACGCGCCACCGCTGATGGTAATGTTGGTGTTTTTGCCAACATTTGCGGCCCCTTCATCCTCATCCACCAGGCCGCCGCCGACAACGGAGTACACATGAACGCCTTCGCCTTTCAGTTCGACGTTGGTGTTGCCGGATACGTCGCTGCATCGGCCGCCGCCATAGACATATACGATGGATTTTTCGTTTTTAAGTTGCATCTCCAAAATCAGATGCGTGTCGCCGGTAACATCGTTCTCCCGGTTGCCGCCACCGAAAATGTATACCGAGGACTTCACCATATTGGAGCTGGAACTATTGGGGGAGCTTTTCCATTCTGGTGTATCGATCACAGAGGACTCTGTCAGGTGAAGCGTATGGCCGTTTGCAAAAATAAAAGTAGGAAGCGACGCTCCGCCATTCGCTTGTGCGTATTGCTGCTTGGAGAATGCCAGGGTCAAATTTTCAACTGTGAGATCTCCCTGTAACGAAAGCCAAACATTTTCTTTGCCATAATACCCGGCAAATTTTAATACAGCGTTCTCGTTCGCGCCGCAGATCGTAATATCTTTCTCCGGCGTCGTCCAGTTCTCCATTTCTACCGTGCCGACAACGACGAACACATTGCCATCTTTGGCATTGGCCATTGCTTCATCAAATTTCAACGCGCTTTGGGCAGATTGGCCATCGCCGTCTGCAACACCATCCTGCGACACATAGATCGCCCCTGTGGGAATATCCGGCGCAGGCCCCTCCTCCGCCGCAACTGCCACAGTCGGCACCATCGTCAGCAGCATGCAAAACAATAGCAATACCGATAAACCTCTCTTTTTCATTGCTTCCTCCTCCATTTTTGCAGCTGTCAAAACGTGTACCTTTTGACAGTGTTGACAATCTGGCGAAATGACATGATTGTTTAATCAAAAATGATAATTTTTCAGGAGAAAACTCTTGCATTTTCTGCCATTTTGTTATAAAATCATCCCAACAAAAACAGCTATCAAAAGGTACACCTTTTGATAGCTGTTCTATCTTTCTGACACCTTTCCCCTTCGGACACGCACCCCACTCCCTTAGGATTCCTCTCCCTGCACCAAGGCCCGCCGCCAGACCCCAGTCCGTTCATAGAGGTACCCCAGGGGCACCGAGGAGGCCGGCGCGATGGCGCAGGCCCAGAAAATTCCCACCAGGCCATAGAAATGGTTCAAAATCAGGGCCAGGATCACCCGGACCACAATGCAGTTGAGCAGGCTGGACCCCAAGGCAAACATGGTATGCCCCGCCCCCATGGGCAGGGCGTTGTACACCATAAAGCTGGCATAGAAAATCTGCCCTAAAATCTCAATGCGGAGATTCCTCACGGCAATCTCCATGGTCCCCTGGTCGGGGTGAAACACCGACAGAATCTGCGGGGCCAGGAGTTCAATCCCCAGAATGAGCACCGCCGTAACCGCCAGGGACAGGCGCATGGCCACATGGACCACCCGGCTGGCCCGGTCAAACTTTTTTGCACCCAGACACTGGGCCACCATGGTGGTGGCCGCAGTATAGAGGGCGATGGTTACCAGCAGAGCCACGTCCTTTACCTTGGCGCAGATCCCGCTGGCCGCGGAGGCCTCCACCCCGTAGGCGTTGATAAGAAAGGTCATCGCCAGCCAGGACAGCCCCACCACCGTCATCTGCACCGCGCAGGGAATCCCCAGCTTGAGAATCTGGACCATCTTATCCTTGTGGAAAGAAATCTGCCGCCGAACCAGGCCAAACAAGTCCCGGTGACGCAGCACATACACCAGGCAGACCACAAAGCTGGCCCACTGGGCAAGCACCGTGGCCAGGGCCGCGCCCCGCACGCCCCATCGGAAGCCCCCCATAAACAGACAGTCCAGCGCAATGTTGCAGCCCGCTGTCACGGCCACACAGTAAAAGGGCTGCTTGGAGTTGCCCACAGAGCGGAGCATGGCCGCCAAGGCATTGTATCCGAAGATGGCAATGAGACCGGCGGAACACACCTGGAGATAGGCCGTAGCCTCCTCCAGCGCCGGCGCCCGGAGGGCCGCCAGAATGGGACGGCTAAGCAGGAAGAGCAGCACGGACAGAAGCGCCCCCGCAGACAGGGCGAAACCGAACATCGTCCGATTCGTCTTGACCCGGTTGGACCGGTCCTTGCTGCCAAAATACTGCCCCATGAGAATGTTGCCCCCGGTGGTAATTCCCATGATAATTTGGGTTAAAATCATCATAACCTGACTGGCGTTGTTGATGGCGGAAATGCCATCCTTGCCAATAAACCATCCGGCCACAATCAAGTCCGTTATGGAGTAGGCCGACTGCAGCAGGGAAGAGAGCACCACCGGCCCGGCGTAAAGGATCAATTTTTTCCAGATGACGCCCTCCGTCAAGTCCATTTGATGCATAATCCTTCCCCCCTGCTTCCACATTTCTCAGGGCAAACCCCAACCTCTTCTGTATCATAACACAGTTTTTCTCTTTTTCAAAGAAAAACCCCCGTTCCCGCCCAAAGATTGGACAGCTTCTTAATTGCTTCTTAATCTTATCTGTGCTATGATAATACAATCTTTATGCGACAACTTTCTCATTTCAGCGGGTTCCCTCCCGCTTTTGGAAAGGCGGATCTGCTTTGAACATTCTTATCGTCGGGGCGGGCAAGGTGGGCTCCACTTTGGCCGCCTATCTCTCCCGGGAAGACCACAACGTGACCATCATCGACCAAAACGACACCGCCATCCACCGGGCCAGCGACACCCTGGATGTGATGTGTATCAAGGGCCCTGGCGCCGCTCCCTCCGTGCTGCGGGAGGCCGGGGTGGAGGATGCCGATCTGGTCCTGGCCACCACCAACCTGGATGAGGTCAACATGCTCTGCGCCCTCACCGCCAAGCGTCTGGGCGCCAAGTTCACCATCGCCCGCATTCGGGACCTGGCCTACACCGACGACCTGCCCGCCCTGCAGAAGGACCTGAACATCGACGCGGTCATCAACCCTGAATATGCCACCGCCCTGGAGATTTCCCGGCTGCTCCGCTTCCCAGCCGCAGCCAACGTGGACACCTTCTTCCGGGGAAAGGTGGAGATGCTGGGCATTCGTGTGCAGGAGGGAGACCCTATGGTGGGGATTCCTCTGTCCGACCTTTTCCGTCGGGCCAGCAGTCTGTCGATCCTCTTCTCCGCCGCAGAGCGGAAGGGAGAGGTGATCATCCCCAACGGAGACTTTGTACCCCGGGTGGGGGACAAGCTGTATGTCACCGGCTCCCCCAAGGACCTCTCTTCCTACCTGCGCACCCTGGGCCGGGACCTGCCGGGAATCCACTCCGCCTTTCTCATCGGCGGCAGCCGCATCGCCCATTACCTGTCCAAGATGCTCCTCTCCATGGGGGTGCGGGTAACCTTGGTGGAGAGCAACGAGGCACACTGCCGCCGGCTCTCAGAGTCCCTCCCAGAGGCTCTCATTCTCCACGGGGACGGTACCGACCAGGAGCTCTTGCTCTCAGAGCACTTCACCAACAACGACGCTTTCATCGCTCTGACCGGGCGGGATGAGGACAACCTGATCTCCGCCCTCTACGCCCAGCAGCAGGGACTGCGCAAGGTGGTGGCCAAGTGCAACCGGGTCAACTACTCCTCCGTGGTCCAGGCCGCCGGTCTGGACTGCGTGGTGGCCCCCAAGCTCATCACCGTGGCCCGGATTCTCCGGCTGGTTCGGGGCTTTGAGGATAAGAGCGGCAGCGTCATGACGGCCCTGTACCGCATCTCCGACACCGATGTGGAGGCCGCTGAGTTCATCCTCCACGAAAATACCCCTCATCTGGGCATTCCCCTGAAGGACCTGGAAATTCGAAAGGGCTTTCTGATCGTCGCCCTGCTCCACGAAAATCAAGTGGTTGTCCCCTCCGGCGGCACGGTGCTCTCCCCTGGGGATCGGGTAATCGTCATTTCCCATGGCCAGGGCATCCAGACCTTCCGGGATATCTTCTTAAAACCATAGCAGTCCCCGTCCCTTCCACTTTCTCGGAGTCGTTCCGCCCCTCCCCTGCGGTCAAAGGGCGGCCCCTCCCCGCTCTGTCTGTGACATAGATTATGAATTACAAACTGATGCTGCGCACGTTAGGACGTACTTTGCAGCTGGAAGCTCTGTGCCTGCTGCTTCCGCTGGTGGTCTGCCTGATTTACCGGGAGGACCCCAAGCCTTTTTTGTATACCATTGGATTGGTTGGCCTGCTGGGCAGCCTGCTGGTTCGCCTTCGGGCCCGGCCGGATTTCTTCTCCCGGGAGGGCTTCGCCGTGGTGGGGCTCATCTGGGTTTTTCTCAGCTTGTTCGGCGCCCTTCCCTTCTGGTTCTCTGGAGAATTCGCCTCTTTTGCCGACTGTTTCTTTGAAATTGTCTCTGGTTTCACCACCACCGGCGCCTCGATTCTCACTGAGGTGGAGTCCCTCCCCCGCGGCATTCTGTTTTGGCGCTCCTTCTCCTCCTGGATTGGGGGAATGGGGGTATTGATCTTCACCCTGGCTTTCCTGCCCAAGGTGGGGGGCCGGACCCAGGTGCTGGTCCAGGCGGAGGCCACAGGCCCGGTGAGCAACAAGCTGGTGCCCAAGACCGCCCTGTCCGCCCGTATCCTCTATCTGATCTACATCTCCCTCACCCTTTTGGAAATTCTCGCCCTCTGCTTGGCCGGCATGCCCTTCTACGACGCTGTGGTCAACACCTTCGCCACCGTCTGCACCGGCGGCTTCTCTGTGCGGAATCTGAGCATCGCCTCCTATGGCCTGCCCGCCTGTGAGGTCATCATCACAGTCTTCATGCTCCTATGTTCCCTGAATTTTGCCGTTTTTTTTCTGGTCCTCACCGGGCGGCTGCGCCAGGCGCTGGGCAGTGATGAGCTCCGGTTCTTCCTTCTCGCCGTGGCGCTGTCCTCGGCCATTGTCTTTTTCAACGTCCTTCCCCTGTATGAATCCGCCGGCCATGCCCTGCGGGACACCCTATTTCAGGTGTCCTCAGTGGTCTCCACCACAGGCTTTTCCACGGCGGACTTCGCCCTCTGGCCCACCGTCTCCCAGTTTGTCCTGGTGCTGCTGATGTTCCTGGGCGGATGCGCCGGCAGCACCGCCGGCGGTCTCAAAGCCTCCCGGGTGCTGTTGTTGCTCCGCTGCGCCCGCCGCTCCCTCCGCCGGCTCTCCCATCCCCGGGCGGTGAAGGTGGTCAAGCTGGACGGCAAGGCGGTGGATGAGGAGACCCTGAACACCGTCTTTGTCTTCTTCACCTGCTTCTTCCTGGTCCTGGGCGGGACCTGTTTGGTGGTGAGCCTGGACGGCTTTTCCCTGACCACCTCCTGCTCTGCCGCCCTGGCCTGCATCAGCAACACCGGCCCCGGTCTGGAGGCGGTGGGGCCCTTGGGCAATTTTGCCGCCTTTTCTTCCCTGAGCAAAGTGGTGCTCTCCATGGCCATGCTGGTGGGACGTCTGGAGATCTTCCCCATCTTGATTCTTTTCCAGCCCTCTACCTGGGGCCGGAATTGAGGGGAAAAAGAGCCCGGAATTCCCTCTTTGTAACTCTGCCCTTTTTCGCCAATTCCTCCCTCTCTTTTTTGTGGTTTTTGTGAAATTTATTTGAATTCACAAAAAAAAAGAGGGAGAGACTTGCAAATCCTTTCGGTTATGCTAAAATTGGTGTGTTATTCGTTTCCGCATTGTCTTTCCCAGGCAATGTGCAAAAAGAAAAGGAGTGTCGTTCGTGGAAAATTATCTGTGGATCGGCTTCATCGGCGCTGTTCTGGCGCTGCTGTTTGCCGCAATCCAACGCAAGAAAGTCATGTCCTACTCAGAGGGCAATGCCACGATGCAGAAGATCGCGCAGTCCATCCGCGAGGGTGCCAACGCCTATCTGAAGCATCAGTACTCCACCGTCGCAAAGGTCTTTGCTGTGGTCTTTGTGGTTCTGGTGATCATCGCCTTTGCCAGCGGCGGCGAGATGCTGTCCAAATTCACCCCCTTCGCGTTCCTCACCGGCGGGATCTGGTCCATGCTGGCCGGCCTGATCGGCATGAAGATCGCCACCAATTCCAACGCCCGTACCGCCCAGGCCGCATCGGAGAGCCTGAACCGCGGTCTGCGGGTGGCTTTCTCCTCCGGCGCGGTTATGGGCTTCACCGTGGTGGGCCTGGGCATGCTGGACATCAGCATCTGGCTGATGATTCTCCACTTCGGCGCCGGCATCACCGATCCTGTCCAGCTGGGCAACATCATCGTGATGAACGGCATCGGCGCCTCCTTCATGGCTCTGTTTGCCCGTGTGGGCGGCGGCATCTACACCAAGGCCGCTGACGTGGGCGCTGACCTGGTGGGCAAGGTGGAGGCCGGCATCCCCGAGGATGACCCCCGCAACCCCGCCACCATCGCCGACAACGTGGGCGACAACGTGGGCGACGTGGCCGGCATGGGCGCCGACCTGTATGAGTCCTACGTGGGTTCCATCCTGGCCACCTTCGCGCTGGGTGCCTGCGCCGGCTACGGCTGGCAGGGCATGCTGCTGCCCATGGCGCTGGCCGTGTGCGGCATCATCTGCTCCATCATCGGCTCCTTCCTGGTCAAGACCAAGGAGGACGCCACCCAGAAGAGCCTGCTGACCTCCCTGCGGACCGGTACCTACACCGCCGCCATCCTCTCCGCCATCGTGGCCGCCCCCCTGTGCTACTTCATTCTCGGCCCGGAGAACAACTGCTGGGGCATCTTCATTGCCATCCTCTGCGGTTTGATCGGCGGTACTCTCATCGGCTACTTCACCGAGTATTTTACCTCTGATAACTATAAGCCCACCAAAAAGCTGGCCGCCGCTTCCGAGACCGGCGCCGCTACCATCATCATCGGCGGCATTTCCCTGGGCCTGATGTCCACCATCGCCTCCATCCTGATCGTGGCGGTGGCCATCCTGATCTCCTACTTCGCCGCAGGCGGCACCACCTCCATCCTGGATGAGATGGGCGGCTTCAGCCTCTCTTTCAACCAGGGCCTGTACGGCATCGGCATCGCCGGCGTGGGCATGCTCTCCACCCTGGGCATCACCCTGGCCACCGACGCCTACGGCCCCGTGGCGGACAACGCTGGCGGCATTGCCGAGATGTCCGGCCTGCCCGAAGAAGTTCGTGACCGTACCGACGCCCTGGACTCCCTGGGCAACACCACCGCTGCCACCGGCAAGGGCTTTGCCATCGGCTCCGCTTCCCTGACCGCGCTGGCTCTGCTGGTCTCCTATGTCAACATTGTACAGGACCGTACCGTGGAGAACCTGAACTTCACCCTGACCAGCCCCACTGTGCTGGTTGGCCTGTTCATCGGCGCCATGCTGACCTTTGTCTTCTCCGCCATGACCATGCGCTCTGTGCAGACCGCAGCCCAGTCCATCGTGGTAGAGGTTCGCCGCCAGTTCCGGGAGATCGCCGGTATCATGGAAGGCAAGACCGACCCCGAGTACGGCAAGTGCGTGGCGCTGTGCACCAAGGGTGCCCTGCATGAGATGGTGGCCCCCGCTCTGCTGGCCATCATTGTTCCCATCATCACCGGCCTGATCCTGGGCCCCACCGGCGTGGTGGGCCTGCTGGGCGGCGTCTCCGTCACTGGCTTTGCCATGGCTGTGTTTATGTCCAACGCCGGCGGCGCTTGGGACAACGCCAAGAAGTACATTGAACGGGGCAACCACGGCGGCAAGGGTTCCGAGCAGCACAAGGCAGCCGTGGTAGGCGACACCGTGGGCGATCCTTTCAAGGATACCTCCGGTCCCTCCCTGAACATCCTGATTAAGCTGTGCTCCACCGTCTCCATTGTGTTCTCCGGTTTGGTGCTGGCATTCCATCTTCTGTAACAGAAAGCTTAACATGAGTAAAAAACGGACCGTCCTTTTTGGACGGTCCGTTTTTTACTCCATACGGGTGGCAAAATCAGCCGACATCCCTCAGCCGGCGCACCAGGATAAACGGGGTCATCTGTTCCTCTTGTCCCGCCGGATTGTCGCGGATCACCTCCGTGAGCCAAGTCTCCGGCGCGGTGATGCCCGATGACTTTCCCATCAGCTCCACGCCCAGGCCGTTGGCATCGACGATATAGCTCTGCACCCCCGTTTTTTCATAGACCTGGTCACACAGCAGGTCCGGCTCCGTGGGAATGCGGATGCCCAAATCCGCATAGGCGGGGATGTCCTCCCCATAGAACCCATCCAGTCCCCGGACCTCCGGCCCCAGCAGACGGTAAAAGGTCCCATGAATCCCTCGGAGCTTGTCCAACCCCGCCCGCAAGGCCGCCCACAAAACCCGGGCCCGTCCCTCCTGGTCCAGGGCAAACTGCATCTTGACCGGCAGTCCCATGCCCGGGCCGGCAGGCGTCTGGCGGACACACTTGGCCAGCAGGCGGGCCAGCCAGGTCACTTGAATCTCCTGCCGGTGGATCACCCGTCCCTGGCACAGGGCGGCCACCTTTTCACTCACCGCCACCCAGTCCCCTGGCCGGTAGACCGGCACCACATAGCGGCGAAAGAGGTCCAGATAGTCCTCCCCCACCTCCACAAAGTGCGTCCGAATGCCATGACGGAGGTACCGTTCCCCCGCCACCTCAATTTCCAGCGCCTTACCGGGATTGTGATAGTATTCCATGTAACATTCCTCCTGGGATTGATTGCTTCCCAGGATACCCCGCCTCCTCATCGGGACGTCACCGGAGTTTCCTCCAAACGCAATCCAGAATCTTATGTTTTTCTTTCCTTTCTTAAAACTTTCTTGCTTTTTTCCGGCTTTTCCTTTTACAAACTTGACGGCCTGGGGTATAATGAATTACCATCCGATATCTTATGAAAGGAGGGAGCCGATGAGACGAACCTGCCTGCTCTTTTTGGGTGGCCTCTTTCTGCTGTTGTCCGCCTGCGCCCCCAACCCCAGCGACGGAACAGAAGACAGCCGGACCCAAATCGTCGCCACCACCTACCCTGTGTATCTCTTCGCCTGCGAGGTGACCCGCGGCGTTCCGGACTGCACCGTCACCCTGATGATCGACCAGCCCATCGGCTGCCTGCATGACTACACCCTCACCGTAAAAGATATGAAGGCCCTGGAACGGGCCGACATCATCGTGTGCAACGGCGCCGGCCTGGAGGAGTCCATGGAAAGCGCCTTGGAGACTGTGGGCGATACGCCCCAGATTGACTGCGCCCAGGGCATCCCTCTGCTGGAGGGGGAGGACGCAGGACACCATCACGAAGGGGGAATCCTCCCTGCCGGCCATGAGCATGAGGCGGACGCCCACATTTGGATGGACCCTCTGCGGGCCTGCTCCATGTTGGAGAATTTGGCCGGCGGCCTGTCCCAGCTGGACCCGGACCACGCGGCTCTGTATGCCACCAACGCGCGGCTGGCAAGGGAACAGCTCACCCAGGCCTATGACCTGATGAAGACCTCCCTGGAATCCCTCTCCTGTCGGGAACTTATCACCTTCCACGACGGATTTTCCTATTTCGCCGACGCCTTCGACCTGACCATCCTCCGCGCCATGGAGGAGGAAGCCGGCAGCGAGGCCTCCGCCCGTGAGGTGGCGGACATCGTGGCGGAGATCCGCCTTCACCAGCTTCCCGCCATCTTTACCGAGGTCAACGGGGCCGATGCCACCGCGCAGATGATTCACCGGGAATGTGGTGTTCCCATATTCTCCCTGGATCTGATGATGAGCGACCACGGGCAGGACCCCGGCATCGCCGCCTATCTGGCGATGCTGCAAACCAATGTCAACACCCTTCGGGAGGCGTACGCATGAGATTTTCCAAACAGAACCACAGCCGCATCCCCATGCCCGGCAAACCGGGGACCTGCCGGCTCCAGGTCCGCGACCTGGGCGTGACCCTGGAGGGGGAGAGCATCCTGCGGGATATCACCTTCCAGCTCAACTGCCGGGAAATCATGGCCCTGATCGGCCCCAATGGCGCCGGGAAGTCCTCCCTGTTCCGCAGCATCCTGGGCCAGATTCCCTACTCCGGTTCGATCCAGTTTCAGCTGGCCGGGGGATATCCCTCCCACCCCAAAATCGGCTACGTCCCCCAGAGCCCCAGTTTCGACCGGGGCTATCCCATCAGTGTCCTGGATTTCTTCGCCGCCGCCATCAGCCGCTGGCCGGTTTTCCTGCCTGTCCCCGGCCATCTGCGGGACAAGGTAACCGAGTGCCTGGCCCGGGTCCACGGTGAGGCGCTGATTCAAAAGCGCATCGGCACCCTCTCCGGCGGGGAGCTCCAGCGGGTGCTGCTGGCCCTGGCGCTGGAGCCCATTCCGCAGATTCTCATTTTGGACGAGCCTCTGTCCGGGGTCGATGTGGGGGGAGAGCATCTGCTGCTGGATATGCTGGACGAGATCCGGCAGAAATATGATCTCTCCATCCTCTTCTCCACCCACGATTTCTCCACCCTGCGCCATTATGCTGACAAGGTCATCCTCCTTCAGCAGGCCATTTTGAAGGTGGGAACCCCTGGAGAGGTCCTCCACTCCCCGGAATTTCAGGCGGTCTTCCACTTGAACCTGGGAGAGGAAGGGGGGTGTGCCCAGTGAATTTCTGGTATTGGCTCCTCTCCTGGCTCCCCTTTGAATGGGCCGCCCCGGACACCATGCTCTTTATGAAAAATGCCCTGCTGGCAGTCCTGGTGGTCACACCTCTGTTCGGTCTGCTGTCCACCATGGTGGTGGAGAGCCGTATGGCTTTCTTTTCCGACGCTCTGGGGCACTCCGCCTTCACCGGCATGGCCATTGGGGCTCTCTGCGGCCTGGCACAGCCGGTGGGCGCGGCGGTCCTCTTCTCCGTGGTCATCGCCCTGCTCTTTACCCTGGTCCGGCAGAAAACCCACATGGCCAGCGACACAGCCATCAGTGTCTTCTCCTCCGCTGCCGTGGCCCTGGGCATTTTTTTGAGCACCTTGGGCGGCCAGAGCTTTACCAAATTCAACAACCTTCTCATCGGCGACATTCTCAGTGTGGCCCCCGGGGAAATCGGCCTGCTGGCTCTGATTCTGCTGGGCCTGCTGGTGCTGTGGATCACTTCCTTTAACCAGATGATGCTCTCTTCCGTTCACCAGGCCCTGGCTGACAGCCGGGGCATCCGGGTGGTCTGGAAAAACTTCCTCTTTACCGCCGCCATCGCCGTGGTGGTGACCATCACCATGACCTGGGTGGGCCTGCTGGTCATCAACGCCCTGCTGGTGCTCCCCGGCGCCGCCGCCCGGAACGTGGCTCGGAACCTGCCTCAGTACCACCTGGTCTCCGTCCTGGGCGGGGTGGTATGCGGCATCGGCGGGCTGATAGTCTCCTACTACCTGGGCACCTCCACCGGCGCCTCCATCACCCTTCTGCTGGCTCTGTGGTTCTTCCTAACCCTCCTGCTGAAGCGGACCCGCTGACCATTCTTACGAAAAGAACAGCTCGGACTATGTCCGAGCTGTTCTTTTCTTGACATACCTCGAAACACAAGGTACGCTGTTTTTAGATAGAAACGGTCGTTCTTTTTCAAAGGAGGTGTTCCCATGGACACGCCCTTCCGTACCTACACCCAACAAGTCACCTCCCACCTTCGTCATGTCACACCCCAGGAAAAAGCAGCCCTGCAAGAGGAATTGGAAGCGCATCTGGAGGACCACACCGAGGCCCCCGCCTCCTTCTGTGCCATTGTCTTTTGACTGACCATCCCTGGAACGGAGGTTTTCTCATGGAACATAAACAATCGCTGGAGCACTCATCTTTGCCGCTTCTTTCCCTGCTCCGGGACCAGGACCGATATGGCTATGAAATGATCTCAGAGCTGGAGCGCCGGTCGGATCATACCTTTCAAATGAAGGAAGGCACCTTATACCCCGTGCTGAAAAAGCTGGAAGCCGGCGGCTGCGTCACGTCCTACCCGGCGGAAGCCAATGGCCGCACCCGGAAATATTACCGCATCACCCAACGGGGCCTTGTCCAGCTGGCCCAGGAAACCGCCGCCTGGGAGCGATACGCCCACGGCATCCACTCGGTTTTAGGGACCACACCGGGATAGTTCCCCCTTTCCCCAAGCAAAAACAATAACGCCCCCAGCCAGGCCGGCTGGGGGCGTTGCGCGTTTCTTGTCCGATTATTCCTCGTCCTCTGCTTCCGCCTCGTCCACCAAATCCATGGAGAACTTGTCGCCGCAGTTGGGGCAAGTGACCTCACCAATGTCCAGGATGCTCTCGTCGATGACAATGTCCTCGCCGCAGCTGGGGCACTCGATTTCAAAGAAATCGTCGTCGTCCAGAGAGGAGCAGCAGCAACCGCCGCCGCAGGCGTCCTCGTCGTCCTCATCCTCCCAATCCTCAAAGACCATGGTCTCCACATCGGACAGGTCCTCCGCCACGGATTCCACCTCGTCGGTGAGGGCTTCCACCTCAACCTCCAGGTCCTCCACCGCGAACCCCACGTCCTCCAGGATATCAATGATCTTGGCAATGAGCTTTCCCTCCTTGGAGGGCTTTTCCTGCAGGTCCAGGCCATCGGCCAGTCCCTTCAGATACGCAACCTTTTCCGAAATCGTCATCGTTGCACCATCCTTTCCCATGCCGGGACTCAGCCCTTGGCACGCTCCAGATACTCGCCTGTGCGGGTGTCAATCTTAATCTTGTCGCCGGGGTTGATGAACAGAGGCACCTTGATCTCCGCGCCGGTCTCCACCGTGGCGGGCTTGGTCACGTTGGTGGCGGTGTCCCCCTTGAACCCGGGGTCGGTCTCGGTGACCTCCAGCTCCACAAAGGTGGGGGGCTCCACCGCGAAGACCTTGCCCTTGTAGCTGTTGACCTTGCAGGGCATGTTCTCCTTGACAAACCGGAAGTTGTCCCCCAGCAGCTCTGCGGCAATGGGGATCATGTCATAGGTCTCCTGGTCCATAAAGTAGTACAGGTCGCCGTCGTTGTAGCTGTACTCCATGTCCTTCTTCTCCACATACGCATTCTCAAACTTGGCCGTGGGGTTAAAGGAGGTCTCGGTCACAGCGCCGGTGATGACATTCTTCATCTTGGTGCGCACGAAAGCAGCGCCCTTTCCGGGCTTTACGTGCTGGAATTCCACGACCTGCATAACCTGGCCGTCCATCTCAAAGGTAACGCCATTCCGAAATTCGCCGGCAGAAATCATAGTTCTTCATCCTCCAAACAAAATTGCCGTATCGGCGTCCCGCCGACGGCTGACATCCTCGGCAGGCCCCCTTTGGGAGACCCGCCGGCAAAGCGGCAAACCGCGCCGCTTTTATTCCATAAGCGTTCTCTATTTTACAATACCTTTCTGATTTTTGCAAGGGAATTTCCCCTCCCCAGGGGCTTTCCTGGGGATTTTCTTTCGATTTCTCCCTTCTCAGCCCTCCGCCGTCTCCCCCAAGGCCCGGAGATAGGCCCCCTTCATCCATAAGGCGTCCACATCCTGGGTCCCGGCGCTCTCACAGATCACTCTGGGGGACCAGCCCCTGCGGGCCAGCGCCTCACAGAGGGGCGCCGGGTCCGGACCAAAATCAGGCTGGTCAAAGGTTAAGTGCCGGGCCTCTCCCCCCCGGGGCGTATAGGCAATCTTGGAAAAATGGCTGTGAAACTGGCTGGCCCGGGCCACCCCCAGTTCCCGGACCATCTGGTCCAGCATACGCTCCACCGCCTCCGGGCCGTCCAACGCCCCCAGGGAGCGGGCATACAGGTGGCCAAAGTCCACGCAGGGCAGCAGGCCCTCCGCCTCCGTGCAGAGGGTCAGAACCTCTTCCAGGTCCCCCAGCTGATTGATCTTTCCCATGGTCTCCGGGCACAAGAGGATATCCTGATACCCCTCCTCGTCACACCGGTGCCGCAGCGTTCGGAAGCACTGCCGCGCGGTGGCCAAGGCCGCCTGGCGGGTCCGTTTCTGGATCGCCCCGGTATGGACCACCACCCGGTCCGCCCCCATCCACCGGGCCACCCGGCAGGCGGCCAGGACATACCCTGCGGTCTTGGCCTGGCTGTCCGGTTCGGGATTGGCCGGGTTGACAAAGTAGGGTGCGTGGAGGGAGAGGGCAATCCCCGCCTGAGCAGCGGCCTGCCCAATGGCCCGGGCAGTGGCCTCCCCCACCGTGACCCCTTTTCCGCACTGGTACTCATAGGCGTCCAGTCCCCGCTCCCGCAGCCAGCCGGGCATCTGCTTGGACTGTTTCTTTCCCGCGGCATAAAACCCCTCCGGGTTGCCGGCGGTGCCAAACCGCGCCCTCACAGCCCCGACCCCTTTCCGGCTCCGGCGCGGAAGGGGGTCTCCAAACCGTAACGCAGGCCTCGAAACACGGTGCCAAACTGGATGGGGTGGACCAGCAGCGTCAGCACACCGGCCCGGTTGCCCCCCCAGATATCCGTAAAAATCTGGTCCCCCACAATGGCTGTCTCCTCCGGCGCGGCCCCCATCCGGGCCATCGCCCGCTGAAAGCCCCCCACCTTGGGCTTGCCCGCATGGCCCTCGTAGGGAATACCCAGAGCCTCCGCGAATCGCTGGGCCCGGCCGGGCTTGCGGCTGTTGGAGAGCAGAAACAGGGTGATCCCCGCCTGGTCCAGCGCCTGCTTCCAGGCCCGCACCGGCTGGGTGGGGGTGTGGACTCCATAGGGCACCAGGGTGTTGTCCAAATCGGCCAGCAGGAGGCGAACTCCCCGGGCCCGCAGCCGGGCCAAATCAATGGCGTGGATGCTTTCAAAATAAAAATCAGGGACCAACGGAAATTTCACGGCATCACCTTCTAAACAATCTCTTGTCCGCATACTTTTGGAGCAGACGTTTGGTGGGGGAACCATCTGTTCCCTGATTATACACGAACCGAAACCAATGGACAAGGGGGTTCCTTTTTATGATGTATCCTTCCCCGCGGCAATTCCTGCTCACGCCGCCCCAATCCTTGGACCAGGCCCAAACTTGGGGTCTTCCTCTGGCCCACATGGCCTATCAACTGGATGAGACTGGTCAACTTTGCCAGGCCCCTCTCCCGCCCCATGGCAAGGGTGGTTTGATGTTGGTGGGGGTACCCACCTCTCCTGCTGGACAATGTGATCCCCGCCGGGCAGTCCGGGACATTCTTACCGTCTGCCAGGGGCGCGGCTTCGGCGGCGTCATTCTGGACCTGGAGCAGCCGCCCACCCGGTTCCTCTCCCAGCTCATCTGCGGCCTGGAGGAGGGGCTGACCCAGCGGAAACGGACCCTTTTCCTGCCTGAGTCCTATGGAAATTACAGCGACCGGGCGTCCATCTATCTGACCTCCGCCATCTCCGGAGGTTCTTTGCGGCGGCGGTTGGAGGAGGCCATCGACACCTACGGCCCCCACCGGCTGGTTCTCTGCCTCCGGCGGGCCCGGGACGATTTCTTTCTCCCCTCCGTCAAGGGGCAGGGCCGGCCCATCTCCCAGGAAACCTTAGAGCGGCTGCAGCGCCGCCTGAACCCCTCGGTGTTCTTCTCCCCGGACCTCTGCGCCCACTACTTCACCTACATGAGCCGGGAGACCGGGGCCCACTTCATCCTCTTTGACGACGGGGAAAGTCTGGAGAAAAAACGGACATTGGCCCAGGAACTGGGCATCTCCCGGTTTTTCCTGCTCTATCCAGAGATCGCGGAATTCCTGCCCAGGCTGGTCCGCCAGGAGGCTTGAGCATACGCAGGCTGTCTGGAGCCGACGCAGGTTTTCCCCGGGGCGTACGCCATGAAAAAACCCTGTCCGGGCACAACCGGACAGGGTTTTCAAGCTATTAATAATACTTTTTACGATTCTTCCGCGCTGCTTCGGACTTCTTGCGGCGCTTCACGCTGGGGCTTTCGTAGTGCTCTCTTTTCCGCACCTCAGCCAGGACGCCAGACTTGGCGCAGCTGCGCTTAAACCGTTTCAGAGCGCTTTCCAGAGATTCATTCTCTCTCACATGGACTTCAGACATTCGTTTTCCCTCCCTCCGAAGTGGTGGACTGTATCTTCCACGCACCAAAGGGCCATCGTAAAATATGGCTTTAACAGTGGTATTATATGCAATTTACAGAAGATTGTCAAGGTGTATTCCTAAGAATTTTATCATTTCCCGCGCATACCAAGGAAATACCCCTTCCATATTCGCCGCCTTAGAGGCGACCCCTCGTCATGCCTTGGGCTTCAGGATCAGATTCACCAGCTTATTGGGGACATGGATGACCTTAACGAGCTCCTTCCCCTCCATCAGCTTGGCAATCTTGGCCTCGGCGGTGACCGCCGCCAAAACGGCATCCTGGTCGCTGTCCGTGGCCACGGTGACGGTGGTCTTCAGCTTGCCGCCCACCTGCACCGCAATGGTGACCTCCGAGGCCACCGTTTTGCTCTCATCATAGGCCGGCCAAGCAGAGGTGCTGGCCATGCCCTCCCAGCCAAACCGCTCCCACAGCTCATCGGCCATGTGGGGGGCAAAGGGCGAGAGGAGCTGGAGCATGGTGCGGAACTCCGCCTGGTTGACCCCTTTATCATAGAACTGATTGGTGAGGGTCATCAGCGCGGCAATGGCCGTGTTGAACTTCATGTTCTCAATGTCATCCGAGACCTTCTTAATGGTCTTGTGCAGGAGGGCCTCGTTTTCCTTGCCGTAGGCTTCGGCCGGCGTAACCTGCTCGGCCAGATTCCAGATGCGGTCCAGGAACCGTTTGCAGCCCTTTACCGCGTTGTCAGACCAAGCGGCCGCCTTCTCAAAGTCCCCGATGAACATGATATACATCCGCATGGTGTCCGCGCCGTACTGGGCAACCACGTCGTTGGGGTTGACCACGTTCCCCCGGGACTTGGACATCTTCTCGCCGCCCTCGCCCAGGATCATCCCATGGCTGGTCCGCTTGTGATAGGGCTCCGCATAGGGAACCACGCCCAGGTCATAGAGGAACTTATGCCAGAACCGGGAGTAGAGGAGATGGAGGGTGGTGTGCTCCATTCCGCCGTTGTACCAGTCCACCTGGCCCCAGTAGCGCAGCGCCTCCTGGGAGGCCAAGGCCTTGTCATTGTGGGGGTCCATGTACCGCAGGAAGTACCAGGAAGACCCAGCCCACTGGGGCATGGTGTCGGTCTCCCGCTGGGCCGGGCCGCCGCAGCAGGGGCAGGTGGTGTTCACCCAGTCGGTCATGGTCGCCAGGGGGGACTCCCCGTTGTCGGTGGGCTCATAGCTGCTCACCTCGGGCAGCAGCAGGGGGAGCTGCTCCTCCGGCAGAGGAACCCAGCCGCACTTGTCGCAGTGGACCAGGGGAATGGGCTCCCCCCAATACCGCTGGCGGGAAAAGACCCAGTCCCGGAGCTTATAGTTGACCTTCTCATGGCCAATTCCCTTCTCCTCCAGCCACTTCTTCATCACTGGAATGGCTTCCTTCACCGTCAGGCCGTTGAGGAAGTCGGAGTTCACCATGATCCCGGTGTCGTCCTTCAGGGTAAAGGCCGCCTTCTCGATGTCCCCGCCCTGGACCACTTCAATGATCTCACAGCCAAACTTCTTGGCAAATTCCCAGTCCCGGTCGTCGTGGGCCGGCACCGCCATGATCGCCCCGGTGCCGTAGGACACCAGAACATAGTCCGAGATGAAAATCGGGATCTTCTTTCCGTTGACGGGGTTGATCCCCGCAACGCCCTCCAGCTTCACCCCGGTCTTTTCCTTGGCCAGCTCGGTCCGCTCAAAGTCAGACTTCCGGGCCGCGGCCTCCACATAGGCGGTGACCTGGTCCCAGTTGCCGATGGCGTTCTTCCACCGGGCAATGTAGGGGTGCTCCGGCGAGAGCACCATGTAGGTGGCGCCAAAGAGGGTGTCGGGGCGGGTGGTATAGATGACCAGGTCATCCCCCTGGGTGGTGGGGAAGGTCACCTCCGCGCCGGTGGAGCGGCCAATCCAGTTTTTCTGCTGAATCTTCACCCGCTCGATGAAGTCCACCTGGTCCAGGTCGTCAATCAGGCGCTGGGCATACTCGGTGATCTTCAGCATCCACTGGCTCTTCTCCTTCCGGATGACCTCGGAGCCGCAGCGTTCACAGACGCCGTTGACCACCTCCTCGTTGGCCAGCACGCACTTACAGGAGGTGCACCAGTTGACGGGCATGGAGGTCTTGTATGCCAGGCCCTTCTTGAACAGCTGGAGGAAAATCCACTGGGTCCATTTGTAATACTTGGGGTCGGTGGTGTCCACCACCCGGTCCCAGTCAAAGGAGTAGCCCAGCATCTTCAGCTGCTTGGTAAAGTTGGCGATGTTGTCGTGGGTCACCTTGGCGGGGTGAATGTGGTTCTTGATGGCATAGTTCTCCGTGGGCAGGCCGAAGGCGTCATAGCCCATGGGGAAGAGCACATTGTAGCCGTCCATCCGCCGCTTCCGGGCCACCACGTCCATGGCGGTATAGGGCCGGGCGTGGCCCACATGGAGTCCCTGGCCGGAGGGATAGGGGAACTCCACCAGGGCGTAAAATTTGGGCTTGTCCCCGCCGGTCTCGGCATGGTAACAGTTCTCCTTGGCCCAGCGGTCCTGCCATTTGCGCTCAATGCGGTTAAACTCGTACTTCAATCTGATCACACTTTCCTGTTTTTATAATCGAGTCGATTTCAAATTGTCACGTGACAGCCAGCCGGGGGGCTTCCCCGGCCGGGGGATTCACTCTCCGGGCTGGAGCACCTGGCTCAGGTCCACCACCTTGGCGTCCTCCCACAGGCGGTCCAGGTCATAAAAGGCCCGGGCCTCCTTGTCAAACAGGTGGACCACCACGTCGCCGTAGTCCTGCAGAATCCAGGTTCCTCCCCGGTGCCCCTCCACGTGATGGGGGAGGATGCCCGCCTCCTTCATGGCTCTCTCCCCTGCGTCGGCCAGCGCCTTGAGCTGGGGGGCTGAGGTGCCCGTACACAGGACGAAGTAGTCTGCCAGAGTGGTTACGCTGTCGGTCTCCAGCACCCGGATGTCCTTGCCCTTCTTGCTGTCCAGTGCCTGGGCCAGCAGCAGGGCCATCTCTTTTGGTGTCATAGGCTCTTCCTTTCTCATCGCTGGGCCCGCCCTGGCGGGCGGAGGTCCCAGCGGTTTAGTCTGTGGTCTGTCCTTGGGCGGCATCCCCCGCAGCCTGCCCGGTCTGGGCTGTGGTGTCACTCTCCACAGGCAGATTGTTCACCGTGGTGTCCTGAACCACATGCTGCATGTCCGGGGTGATGTCCTCCAGATAGGGGTTCATATATTGGTTGATCAGGTCCCGCAGGGCACTGGAGTTGACGAAGACATAGGACTGGTAATTCTGATAGGTGGGGCTCCACATGGTGCCCGTATAGTCTCCTGGCAGGTTGTGGAAGCGGATGCTCCCCTCCTTCAGTCCCAGGGCCCGTTCCCCGAACCAGATCATCTCTCCATAGTCCAGGTTGCTCTCCAGGTTTCGGTCCACAATGTCCACGATCTCGCCGATCTTGGTCAGGGTCCCCAGGCTCACCATCTCCTTGGCCAGCGCCCGGAGGAAGGAGTGCTGGACTTCAACCCGGCCCACATCCCCCACGGAGAGGCTCTCCCCGCTGTTGTTTTTCCGCCAGCGCAGGACCTTTACCGCGTCCTCTCCGTTCAGGTGCTGCATTCCTTTTTTGTAATGAATGTGCAGGTCCTGGGTGGGGTCATCGTAGTCCATGTTATAGGGCACCTCATAATCCACGCCGCCGATGGCATCCACCAGCTCCGCCACCGCGTCCAGCTCCACCACGAAATAGTAGTCCGGGGTATAGCCGATGAGGTTTTTAATCTGCTTCTGGACCCCCTCAATGCCCTGTCGGTTGTACACCGAGTTGATCTTGGGAATCTCCCCCGGCACATCCACCATGGTATCCCGGTAGATGCTCAGCACGTCCACCGTGCCGTTTTTCACGTCGTAACAGCCCACCATCATGGTGTCCGTGTTGCCGCCGCCGCCTTGGCCATCATCCCGGCCCACCAGAAGGAAGGTATACACGTCTTCCCGCCGGCCAACCCCCAGGCTGCCGGGATCGGTCCCCGCCTCCTGGTTCTCATGGGTGGGGATATCCGGCGGCCGGACATAGATCTGGTGGATCACAAACCCAATGGCCAGCAGCGCCAGCAAAACCAGCAGCACCGTCACCAAAATCTTCCGCCGCCGCCTTTTTCGGGGGGGCGGACCGCCGGCCCCTCTGGGGGGAGGTCCGCCGCGGCCGCCGGTTCCTCCGGCAGGAGGGGGGGACTTTCGCTTTCGCTGGGGCGCCTTCTGTCCCCCCGGCCGCAGTTCCGGGAGCGGCTGCCACTCGTCAGAGGCAGGTTCCCTGTCCTGGGGGGGCGGGGCCGGCCGGCTGGGGCGCCGGGGCGGGTCAACCGGGGGCTCTGACCGGCGGTCTCCCCGGCTTTTGGGCCAGGGATCATCCCAGAGCTCCTCCTGAATCTGCCGCCGCTCCGCCGCCCAGTCGTCGCCCTTCTGGGCCGCCCGGCGGTCCTGGTCATACAGCCGGTCCCGGGGGTCCTCCCAAAAAGCTGCCCGGTAATCCTCGGGCATGGCATCCTGTTCCTGATAGATGCGGGAATAGACCCCCCGCTGGGCCTCGCGGTAGGCCTGCTCCTGCTTGCGCAGGCGGGAGCGTTCTTCCTTCTCTCTCTGTCTCATCTCTTCCTCGGAAAAGGATCGATTGTTCACCGCAGCTTCCTCCTCAGGTCATCCAGGGTCCCCTGGGTGTTCTGATGGACCACCGCACCTCGTTCCCGCAGCTCTTCCACGGTCATCTCCAGCCCCAAAATCATAGCCTGGTCCAAGTCCTCCCAAACCAGACGGCGCAGCTCCTCCACCCCGTCAAAGGCCCGGCTGGGCTCCATATAATCGGCCAGATACAGCACTTTGTCCAGCTTGGTCATCCCCGGTTTGCCCGTGGTGTGGCAGAAAATGGCGTCGTAGACATCATCAGGCTCCCCAAACACATACTTGGCCAGGGCAGCTCCGGTCTTGGCGTGGAGGAACTTGACCGAAACCCGCTCCAATTCATCCAGCGCAATCCCATACTTGTCACAGGCCGCCACCTGAGTCTCCAGGTCCCAATACTTGGTGCAGTCGTGAAGGATCGCCGCCCGGCGGGCCTTTTCCGGGTCCACACCCCAGAACTTGGCCAGAGCCACCGCCGTTTCCTCCGTCCCCTTGATGTGGGGCAAACGTTTGGCCTTGACCATGGAGTAGGAGATGGCCCGAAGGTGCTTGTCGCTGAGGTGCCGCAAATCCGCCTGGGTGCCGAAGAGCTTTTCCCGCAGAATATATCCATAGACCGGCGTCCATAGATACTGGGCGGGGTCCACGTTGCCCCCGGTCCACTCAGAGGCCAGCATACGCCGCAGGTCCCGGGAGGCGATCTCCGTCACCTTGGGCAGGTTCACCACCGTGGTCCGGGCGTGAAAGGTCTCTGCTAAGTACTGACTCTGCTCCTCAAAGAGCGCCTGGGTATCTTCCTCACTGCGGGAGAAGGCCGCCACGCCGGCATACTGGAAAATCCGCTCAGGCTGATACCAGTTTTGCACGGTGAGGAACATGTCCGTTCCCATGAGCAGCCACAGCTCATCCTCTGGAAAGGTCTCATGGAGGGCCTCCACCGTGTCGGCGGTGTAGCTCTTTCCCTCCCGGCGGATCTCCAGGTCCGAGACCTCCGCCCGGGGGCCCAGGCCATCGGCCATGAGGGCGGCCATCTCCAGCCTCTGCTGGGGCGTGGCCGCCTCCTCGGCCAGGTCCTTGTGGGGCGGTTCGCAGTCGGGAATGATGATCAGCCGGTCCAGGTTCATTTGTTCCAGGGCTGTCCGGGCCGCCTCCATGTGTCCCAAATGGGGCGGGTCAAAGGTCCCGCCATAGATTCCAATCTTCATGAAGTGATTCCACCTGCTTTCCCATTATGTTTGGGTCGGTTTCTTCCGGTCCTTCACCAACACGATCTTGTCTTTTTTCTCTCTGCTATGGCTCTCTCGATAAAGTACAAATTTGGTCCCAATGACCTGCACGCCTTCGCTTCGGGTGCGTTTGGCCAGCTCCTGGCAGGCCTCCCGGGCGGTGAGCATGGCGCTCTCCAGCACCCGGCATTTGATGAGCTCCCGGGCCTCCAGGGCCTCATTGGCCTGCTGCACCAGATTGTCTCCAATGCCGTCCTTTCCGATCTGCACAATCGTGTCCAGACCGTTGGCCATGCCCCGCAGCTGGGCTCTCTGTTTACTGGTCAGTTCCATTGTGTCGTTTCTCCCATTCCGTCTGAAATCCCGCCAGGGCACGGGCCCGGTGCGAGATTTGATTTTTTTCTTCCGGGGTCAGCTGGGCCATGGTCTTGCCCAGTTGGGGCAGGAAAAAGATGGGGTCATAGCCAAAGCCCCCCGCCCCGCTGGGTCCCTCGGCCAGAACGCCGGGGCACTCTCCCCGGGCCAGAATTTCAGACCCATCGGGAAAGGCGCAGCAGATCACGCTGACGAACCGGCAGGTCCGGTGGGACTGGCCCGCCATATTCCTCAGCAGCAGCTGCCACCGGCCGGTGTCGTCCAGGCCGGGGCCGCCGTACCGGGCGGAATAGACCCCAGGCGCCCCGTCCAGGGCATCCACCATAAGGCCGGAGTCATCGGCGATGGCGGGCAGCCCCGTGGCCTCCATCACCGCCTTGGCTTTGATTCGGGCATTTGCCTCAAAGGTGGTCCCCGTCTCCTCCGGCTCCAGGTCCACGCCCACATCCCGTTGGGAGAGGACTTCCACCCCCATCTGGGAGAGGATGGCCCGCATCTCCGTTATCTTTTTGGCATTGTGACTGGCCAGTACAACCTTCATAGGGCGCCTCCTTCCAGAACCGCCGCCTGGATGGCCAGAAGCTCCCGAATCCCCTTGGCGCACAGGTCCACCAGCTGACGCTGTTCCTGGATGGTAAAGGCCCGGCCCTCGCCGGTGCCCTGGAGCTCCACCAGATCCCCCTCCCGGGTCATCACGCAGTTGAGGTCCACCATGGCGCCGGAGTCCTCCTCGTAGCACAGGTCCAGCAGGGGGACATCGTCCACGATGCCCGCGGACACCGCCGCAACCTGGGTGGTCAGCGGCATCTCCCGGAGCACCCCCTCCTCCATGAGCTTCCGGCACGCCAGGGCCAGGGCCACGTATCCCCCGGTCACAGAGGCGGTCCGGGTGCCGCCGTCCCCCTGGAGTACATCGCAGTCGATGGTGATGGTCCGCTCCCCCAGCTTCCTGCTGTCCACCGCGGCCCGGAGGGCCCGGCCCACCAGCCGCTGGATCTCCGCCGACCGGGGCGCCAGCTTGAGCTTGGAGATGTCCCGGCGGCTGCGCTCCCGGTTGGCCCGGGGGAGCATGGAATACTCTGCGGTCACCCAGCCCTCCCCGTCGGGCACATGGGGCGGGGTGCGCTCCTCCACGCTGGCGGTGCACAGCACATGGGTGTTGCCCCAGCGAATGAGGCAGCTACCCTCGGCAAACTTGTTGATGTGAGGAAGGATCTCCACAGGGCGCAACGCATCCTGCGCCCTTGCATCCATACGAGCCATATTGGTTGCTCCTTTCTATCCTCGACTCCCCGTCTCCGGGGAATCCCCAATGACTTATACCAGGGCCTCGGCGAAGGCCGCCGGGTCAAAGGGCTGGAGATCGTCGATCCCCTCCCCCAGGCCCACGTACTTCACCGGTACGCCCATCTCCTTGGCAATGGCCAAAACCACGCCGCCTTTGGCCGTCCCGTCCAGCTTGGTGAGCACAATGCCGGTGATCCCGGCGCTCTGGCTGAACTGCTTGGCCTGGATCAGGCCGTTCTGTCCCGTGGTGGCGTCCAGAACCAGCAGAACCTCTTTGGAGCTGCTCTCCCCTTCCCGGTCAATGACCCGGCGGATCTTGTTCAGTTCGTTCATCAGGTTCTGCTTGTTGTGCAGCCGTCCGGCGGTGTCCACCAGAACCACATCCACCCGTCTGGCCCGGGCGGCGTTCATGGCGTCAAAGACCACGGCGGCGGGGTCGGACCCCTCCTCGTGCTTGACGATCTCCACCTGGGCCCGCTCGGCCCAGACAGACAGCTGCTCCGCGGCGGCGGCCCGGAAGGTATCCCCCGCCGCCAGCAGGACCCGGTTCCCATCGGCCTTCAGGCGGTTGGCCAGCTTGCCGATGGTGGTGGTCTTGCCCACGCCGTTGACCCCGATCATCAGGATCACCGCCGGCTTGCCGGACAGGTCCAGGCCGGGCTCTCCCACCGCCAGCATTTCCACCAAAATCTCCCGCAGGCAGGCTTTTACCTCCTCCGGCTCTTTGATCTTCCGCTCCTTTACCCGCTCCCGCAGGGTCTCCACCGCCTCCAGGGTGGTCTCCATCCCCATATCCGAGAGGATCAGGGACTCCTCCAGTTCCTCAAAAAAGTCCTCATCCACGGAGAACAGGCCGGAGAAAATATTGAGCTTCTTAATTTTATTAAACAATCCCATGGGGATGCCTCCTTGTTCGGTGTCTTTTAGGCCGGGGCGCCGTCCAGCAATGCTTCCGCTTGATGCAGGTCCAGCTTCAGCACCCGGCTGACCCCCTGCCGCTCCATGGTGACACCATAGAGGACATCGGCGGCCTCCATGGTCTCCCGGCGGTGGGTAATGAGCAGAAACTGGGTCTCTGAGGCCACCGCCCGCAGGTAGCGGATAAACCGGGCGCCGTTGGCCTCGTCCAGAGCCGCCTCAATCTCGTCCACCACGCAGAAGGGGGTGGGGTGAATCTTCAAAATGGCAAAGTACAGGGCGATGGCCACCAGGGACCGCTCTCCTCCAGAGAGAAGGCTGATGGCCCGCAGGGTCTTGCCCGGGGGCTGGGCCCTGATCTCAATGCCGCAGCGGAGCACGTCCGTCTCGTCCTCCAGGGACAAGGTCCCCTGCCCACCGCCAAAGAGGTCCGCGAAGGTCTGGGAAAAGGCCGCCTGAATCCGGGCAAACTCCCGACGGAAAATGGCCTCCATCTCCTGGGTGATCTCCTGGATCACTCCCTCCAATTCCCTTTGGGCGGTCTCCACGTCGTTTTTTTGGTCCTTGAGGTAGCCATACCGCTCCTCCACCCGCTGAAATTCCTCCACCGCCCCCAGGTTTACAGTGCCCAGGGCCTGTATGGCCTGGTTCAGCTGAACCGTGCGCCGCTGGGCCTGGGCCGCGTCCTCCACAGGGACCCGGACCGCCAGCGCCCCCTGGTGGGTCATGCCATAGGTGTCCCACAGCCGGTCCAGGAGGCGTTTTTCCTCCATGCCGGCCTGCAGCTTTCTCTGCTCCAGCACCCCGGCCTCTCGCTGCAGCCGCAGCTGCAGGTCATTCTGGGCCCGGGCCGCCCGGTCATTCTCCACCCGGGCCCGCTCCAGGGCCAGCTTTTGACCGGTGCTCTGCTCCAGCTGGACAGACAGTGCCCGCCGGGCAGCCTCCAGGGTTTCCACCTTGGCCTCCCGCTGGGCAATCTCCTTTTCCAGCGCCTGGGTTTGCTGGACCGTGTCCCGGAGCAGCCCGTCCTGGCGGGCCTGGTCTGCCTCAGCGGTCCGCAGCTGGTGCCGCAGCTGGGCAAGCAGCGGAGAGAATGCCCCCATGGTGCCCCGTAAAGATGCCAGTTCCTCTCCCAGGGTCCGAAGGGTCTCCTCCTGGTCGTTCTGGCTGCGAAGCAATGTTTCCGGCGGCGTGGGGCCGGCACTTTGGCGGGCCTCCAGGGCCTCCGCCGCCCGCTGGGTTTCCCGGCGGGCACGCTCCAGCACCTCGCCGCCTTGGGCCGCGGCCTGCCGGGCCTGGGCCCACTGGACCTGGAGGGCTTCCCCCTCGGCCCCCCGAGAGAGAAGGCCCCCCCGCCGGTTGACTGAGCCGCCGGTCATAGAACCGCCGGGCCGGAGAATCTCCCCCTCCAGGGTGACCACGGGAAACCGGTAGCGCCTGGCCTTGGCCAGCTGTACCCCATGGTCCAGATGGTCCACCACCACGGTCCGCCCCAACAGGGCGTTCACCGCCGGTCGGAGGACCTCCTCACAGGAGACCAGTTCCGCTGCCACCGCCAGATATCCCGGCTCCCTCTCAAGGCCCTCCTCCCGCAGGACAGCGGGCCGGAGGGCGGTCAGAGGCAGACAGGTGACCCGGCCGCCCTCCCGCTGTTTCACCAGCCGGAGAACCGCCTTGCCCGCCTGCTCATCCTCTACCAGCAGGTTCTGCATGGCCCCGCCCAAGGCAGTCTCCAGGGCCACGGTATCCCGGGGTGAGACACGAAAGAGCTCACCCACCGGGCCGAAGACCCCCCGGAGATTCCCCCGGCGGACCTCCTCCATGGCGGTTTTGACCCCTTTTCCATAGCCCTCATAGTGCTGGGCCATCTCCTCCAGGAGCTTGGCCCGGGAGCCCAAGGTGTGCTCCTGCATCCGCAGGGCCATCCATGCCTCCTCCGCCTCCCGTTCCCGGCGCCGGCACTCTGCCAGTTCCTCCCGGTCCCGGCGAAGGGCCGCCTGCCAAGCCGAGTCTGCCTGGCGAAGCTGTTCCCGGGTATCCTCCAAGTCCTTCCGCACCGCCTCCATCCGCGTTTGCAGGGCGTCCTCCTGCGCCCGCAGCTGGGTCAGCTGGGCCTGCTGACGGGCCAGGTCGGCCTCCAGGGCCTGCCGGCGGCTCTGCTGCTGCGCCAGGTCTGCCTGGGTCCGCTGGGCCCCGGCTTCATTGGCCCGCACCCGGTCCCGGAGAAGTTCCACCCGCTGACGGTTGTCCCGGAGCTGGGCTTCGTTGTCCTGGAACTGGGCCCGTAGTGCTTCCGCCTGGGCCTGCTGGTCCCGCAGCTGCTGCAAAAGGGTCTCCCCCTTGGCATAGAGCTGATCGGCCTGGACAGAGCAGCTCTCCAGCTCCTGCCGGGCCGTGGCCAAATCCTTTTCCAGGGCCGCACTCTTGGCACGCTGCTGGTCCAGCTGGTCCATCCAAAGGGAGATTTCCAGCACCCGCAGCTCCTCCCGCAGGGCCAAGTAGGTCTGGGCCTGTTCCGCCTGGGCCTGCAGGGGGGTGCGCTGGAGCTCCAATTCCTCCAGTTTGTCCCCAATCCGCAGCAGGTTCTCCTGGGTGCGCTCCAATTTGCGCTGGGTCTCCTCCTTTTGGTGGCGGCAATGGGAGATCCCCGCCGCCTCCTCGAAGATTTCCCGCCGCTGGGTGCTTTTGGCCGAGAGAATCTCATCAATTTTTCCCTGCCCAATGAGGGCATACCCCTCCTGGCCCAGCCCCGTGTCCATGAAAAGTTCATTGACATCCCGCAAGCGGACAGCAGTTCCATTGATGGCGTATTCACTTTCTCCGGACCGATAGTACCGGCGGGTCACCGCCACCTCCTGCCCACCGTCGGGCAGCAGGTCCTGGCACTGCTCCAAGGTGAGGGTCACCTGGGCAAAGCCCTGACGCCTGCGGTCCTGGGCGCCGCCGAAGATCACATCCTCCATCTTACCTCCCCGCAGGGACCGGGCGGACTGCTCCCCCAGCACCCAGCGGATGGCATCGGACAAATTGGACTTGCCGCTGCCGTTGGGCCCCACGATCGCCGTGATGGGATGGGGAAAGGAGAGGAGGGTTTTGTCCGGAAAGGATTTGAACCCTTGCAGTTCCAAGGATTTCAGCCGCAAGGTACTCTCCTCCTTTATAAAATAGCATGATTCATTTTATTATAGCAACTCCCCACGGGTTTTGCAACGGAAAATCTGCTTCCTCCCGGCCCAAGCGGCCGGCAGATTGCAGCGGGTCCATGAAATAATTCGTCGGAATATGCAAAGGGAGCGCCATCCCAACCAGAATGGCTCTCCCTTTTTCTCTTGTTTACGCCATTTTCCCCATGCTTTCCGCCTCACGCGCTCCCTTTCTCAAGGTTCCCTCTCCTCCAGGTTCCGCTCCAGTCTGTGCTGTCCTCTCCTATGGCACCAGCAGAGCAGAAACAGCGCAGCAGAGATCAAAACCAAGGATGAGAGAAAGCTGATGGCCACAGCTGCCAGGAAATGCGGGTCTAAAAGGCCGGTATACTGGGCCCCGTAGTCGGCATAATTTTGGAGCCCGTTTCCCGCAGCCACCACCAGGCTCAACGCAAGGGCCGCCAGGGCCATCCAGCGTCTGCCGCGCCGCGAATCATCCACCAAAGGGTTTCCCAGAAACACGCCGCGTATAATATAAGAATACAAAAAGTCAAACATATATTGCATATAGAACTTTTTACCTTCCATTTTATACTTTTCCAGAGAAAACATTCCTGTCCGCCCGCCCACACTGCTCCAGCGTGGCGCGCTGTGGAACGGGGACTCCCCTTGCAGGCTGCGCCGCAGTATGGTATCATGCAGGCAGGCCCGGCCTGCCCGCTGGTCAGGCTGGAAACGCTCTGTCAATGGAGGCTCTGCCATGGACCTGCTCAACCTGCTTCTCTCCCGCCGGAGCATCCGGCGGTACACCGAATCCCCCATTCCTCAAAGGGCTCTGGAGACCATTTTGGCCGCAGGGCTCCTCTCCCCCTCCAGCCGGGGCCGCCGGCCCTGGGAGTTTGTTGTGGTTCAGAATCCCAAAACGCTGGAAGCCCTGTCTCATTGCCGCCAGGGTTCCGCAGCCATGCTGGCCGGGGCAAAGGCCGCCATTCTGGTCTTTGCCGATCCGGAGAAAACCGACGTCTGGACCGAGGACTGTGCCATTGCCATGAGCAATATGCACCTGATGGCCCACCACCTGGGGTTGGGCAGCTGCTGGATTCAAGGCCGCCTGCGCCAGGCGGAGGACGGTACCTCCACAGAGGCCTTCTGCCGCGCGCTGCTCTCCGTCCCGGCCCGCTACACCTTGGAGGCCATTCTCTCCCTGGGCTTTCCCGCCATTCAGCCGGAGCCCCACAGCCTGGAGGACCTGCCCCGGGAAAAAATTCACTGGGATACCTTCTAATCCCTTTCCCGGTACAGTGCAAAAAAACGTGTGTACCCGCAGTCGCCCCGGTACACACGTTTTTATTTGAACGGCACTGCTTCCCCTGGCAGTCCTCACGCCTCCACTGTAAAAATCTCCTCGATGGTCACCTGAAACACCGCCGCAATCCGCCAGGCCAGCACCAGAGAGGGGTTATAGCGCCCTTTCTCCAGGTTGCCGATGGTTTCCCGCCGGACCCCCACCAGGTCCGCCAGTTCTCCCTGGGTCATGTTGTGTCTGGCCCGGTACTCCTTTATCCTATTCTGGATCATGGACCAGCCCCCAGCTTTCCCGGACGGTATAATAGAGTTCCGCCAGCGCATGGACGATCACCGCCACCGCAAAGCCGCCGGCCAGCCCTGTCAGCAGCGCCCTATGTCCATCCATCCCCTGGAGAAACACCGCTCCCGTCCCCAGAATCCCCGTAGCCGCCATACCAACGTAAAACGCCAAGGCGGCAGACCGGTTCATGTAGTCCTCCACCATCTCGTCATTTTTCCGAAACCAGTGTCCGAAATCCACCGCGAAGGCGAAAAACAGCAAAAAAACCCGCTCCTGGGTCAACACGCCGACAAAGCCCAACAGGGAAAGCAGGCCCAAGCTTCCGTATAGATACCGTCTTCGTCCCTTCATTCTCCGTGCCCTCCTGTTTCATTTTGTGATATATTTTTATCTTTATGCGCTAAATATACCACACTACACTACTTTTGTCAACCTTTGTATACAAAGGACGCCGCCGGAAAACCGGCGGCGTCCTGTCTTTTCTCGGATGCTTCCTCTCTCTTATGTCCCCAGGATCTGCTGGGCATAGTGGACCGACTCCATGGCGTCAGCGGCATAGCAGTCAGCCCCAATGGTGTCGGCATAGTCCTGGGTGATCACGGCGCCGCCCACCACCACCTTGCAGGGCAAATCCGCGGCCCGCAGCTGCCGGATGGTCTCTGCCATGGCCGGGGCAGTGGTGGTCATCAGCGCGGACAGCCCCACCAGGGGAATCTTCTTGGTCCGGGCCGCCTCCACAATGGCCTCCGGTGCCACATCCTTGCCCAGGTCCAGCACCCGGAACCGGTAGCTCTCCAGCAGAACCTTCACAATGTTCTTGCCGATGTCGTGGATATCCCCCTTCACGGTGGCCAGGAGAATCTGGGGGGCTCCGCTGTTCTCTCCAGCGGGGAGGTACTCCTTCAGCACCTGAAAAGCCGCCTTGGCCGCTTCCGCGCTCATGAGAAGCTGGGGCAGGAAGAGAGTTCCCTTCTCAAACCCTTTGCCCACCTCGTCCAGGGCAGGCACCAGTTCCCCATTGATGATGTCCAGAACCGCCTGGCCGCTCTCCGCTAAAACCTTGGCCTGGGCCGCAGCCCCTTCCTTGAGGCCCTTGCATACCGACTGGCGCAGCCCCAAGGTATGGGCCTGCGACACGGGAGCCGGGGAACTGGCGGTCTCCCCCTGGAAGGCCTCCATGTAGGCCTGGCATTGGTCATCCAGCCCCGCCAGGGCCCGATAGGCACGGTAGGCCCCCATCATCGCCTCGCTTTTGGGGTTGATGATGGCCCCATCCAGCCCCTGTTCCAGAGCCATGGTAAAGAAGCTCTGGTTCAGCTGCTCCCGCTTGGGCAGGCCAAAGGAGACATTGGACACCCCCAGGGCAGTCTTGACTCCCAGCTCCTCCTTGGCCCGGCGGAGGGTTTCCAGGGTAACCTTGGCGTTGTCCCCTCCGGCGCTGACCGGCATGGTCAGGCCATCCACCAGCAGCTCGCGCCGGGGAATCCCCATCGCCTCCGCCCGCCGGACAATCTTTTCCGCAATGGCCAGCCGCCCTTGGGCGTCGGCGGGAATGCCCTCGTCATCCAGTGTCAGGCAGACCAGGCCGCCGCCGTACTTCTTCACCAGGGGAAGGATGGTCTCCAGGCTCTCTTCCTTTCCGTTGACAGAATTCACAAGGGGTTTGCCATTGTACCGCCGCAGGGCGGCCTCCATGGCGGCGGGGTTGGAGGTGTCCAGCTGCAGGGGCAGCCCCGTCACCTCCTGGATGGCCTCCACCGTCTGGGTAAGCACCGCCGGCTCATCCAGGCCGGGCAGGCCCACATTGACGTCCAAAATGTGGGCGCCGGCCTCCTCCTGCTGGAAGACCTCCCCCAATACATACCCCATATCCCCCTCCCGCAGGGCGGTTTGGAGTTTTTTCTTTCCGGTGGGATTGATCCGCTCCCCGATGATGACCGGGTCCCGGCCGTCCAGGGCCACCGCCTGACAGTAGGAGGAGATCAGCAGGGTATCCCACTGGGGAATCTCCGGCAGCGGAATGTCCTGGGTGGCCTGGATCAGCGCCCGCAGGTGGTCGGGGGTGGTCCCACAGCACCCCCCCAAAAGGGTGGCCATGGGGGCCAGAGGGCGCATCTGCCGGGCATAGTCGGCAGGGCTCACATCGTACACCGCTTTGCCCCCCTCGCTGCGCGGCAGGCCCGCGTTGGGCTGGAGGAGCAGGGGGGTGGAGGTATCCTCCCACAAGGCCTGAAACACAGGGGCCATCTCCTTGGGGCCCAGACCGCAGTTCAGACCAAAGACATCCACACCCAGCCCCTCCAGCAGCGCCACCGCCGCCCGGGGGGAGCCGCCGGTGAGGAGTTTTCCCGTCTCATCAAAAATCAGGCTGGCCAGAATGGGCAGGTCACAGTTCTCCTTGGCCGCCAGGACCGCCGCCTTCATCTCATACAAGTCACTCATGGTCTCAATGAGAATGCAGTCCGCGCCGGCCTGGGCCGCGGCCCGGACGGTCTCGGCAAACAGCCCCACCGCCGCCTCAAAGTCCAGGTCCCCATAGGGCCGCAGCAGCTTCCCCGAGGGCCCGATATCTGCGCAGACATAGCCGTCCGTCACCCCCGCCTGGTCCATGGCCGCCCGGACGTTGGCCACGGCAGCGGTCATCACCTGGGCCGGGGTCACCCCATAGGGGGCCAGCTTGGGGGCGCTGGTTCCAAAGGTATTGGTGGTAATCAGGCGGCAGCCGGCTTCCAAGTAGGCCCGGTGGACCCCCTGCACCGCCTGGGGATTCTCCATCCCCCACACATCGGGAAGCAGCCCTTCCGGCAGTCCCGCCGCCTGGAGCATACTTCCCATGCCGCCGTCCAGATAGAGGCGGCGCTCCTTCATCGCCTGGAGCAGTGGTTTCATAGGACAACGCCCCTTTCTTCCTCTCCCTCCGGTGCGGACCGGAAGGGACAATCTGTTTTATTGCATCGCATACATTTTTGGCCGCAGGCCTCCTCCGGCCGGTCACTGATGCCCACCAGGGCGGTGATGGATTTCTCCGGCACCAGCATTCCCCCTTCCGTGAGGGTCAGCCCGATCCGCTTGGGGGCCTGGAGCAGGTCCAAAACCCGGTCCTGCGCCGCCAGGCTCCAGTCCCCATACCCCGGACTGAAGGGGGGTGTCAGGAATTCCCCGGCCCCCAGTTGGGGCAGCAGGCCGGCGCAGTAGGCGGCGCACAGGTCATCCAGCCACACCGCGCACACCGCCTGGCCCACCGCCGCCTTGGCCATGGACTGGACACTCCAGCGGCGCAGCAGGCGGTCGGTCTCCGCCCCCAGCGTCACCGCGAACAAAACGCCCTGGGTACAGTGGCGCAGGTGCCAGTCCAAATCCCGGCTCTCCCCGGCAAACAGAGAAAGGGACAGCCGCCTCCCCAGCAGACGGGGGGTCACTGTCCCTTCCAGTTCCCGCTGGCAGTCCCGGGCCCAGGCCGCCGCCTCCGGCCACAGCGGCTTCCCGGCGGCCCCCAGGTAGCGGGCAATCTCTCTCTGGTCCAGTCTCATGTCCGGCCCAGCACCTTCGACAGGTTTTCCGCAATGCCCGCCGCCACATCCGGCTTGTTCATGGTGTAGACATGCACCCCCCGGACCCCATTGGCCACCAGGTCCACCATCTGCTCGGCGGCATAGACAATGCCCGCCTGCTTCATGGCATCCGGTCGTTCCCGGAACTTATCCAGGATCATGCGGAACCGGTTGGGCAGGGTGGTCCCCGACAGGGAGAGAATCCGGGTCATCTGCGCCGCGTTGGTCACCGGCATGATCCCCGCCAGCACCGGCACCGTGATGCCCACCTGCTGGGCCCGGTACAGAAAACTGTACAGGGCGCTGTTGTCGAAAAACATCTGGGTCACCAGAAAATCCACCCCGCAGTCCACCTTTTCCTTCAAGTGGCGCAGGTCCTCCCTCTGACTGGGGCACTCCACATGCCCCTCTGGATAGCAGGCCCCGCCGATGGAAAACCCACCATAGGCCCGAATCTCCTCCACCAGGTCCCGGGCATAGCGGTAATCCCGGGGGGCCGACGGATCATAGCCCTCGGGGTAGTCCCCCCGCAGGGCCAGGATATTCTCAATCCCCGCCTGGCACAGGGCATCCAGCTCATGGTGAATCCGGTCCCGGTCAGAGGAGACACAGGTCAAGTGGGCCAGGGCGGTCACCCCCTGGGCCTGGACAATCTGGGCGATCTTTCCCGTATAGGCGGAGGTACCGCCCCCCGCCCCATAGGTCACGCTCATAAAATCGGGCTTCAGCTGGGCAATCTTTTCCACCGCTGAGGCCACCGAGGCAAAATCACTGTCTTTTTTGGGCGGGAATGCCTCAAAAGACAGGGTCACCTCCTTTTTCTTCCATACATCTTTGAGTTTCACTGGGGTCTCCTTTTACTCAGACACAGGGGCGCTCGTCTCCTCCCCATCCTGCCGGGCCGCCAGGCGGATGCCCGCCAGGGTCAGGGCACAGACGAACCAGAAAATGAGCATCACCCGGGGATAGTTCCAGATATAGTCGGCCAGGCCGCAGACCATGGTTCCCATCAGCGCGGCGGCCCCGCCCAGGATGGTCATACGGACCACCGGGTCACAGGTGGCCCGGGCCACTGCCCGGCAGCCCTTCTTGAAGGTCCACAAAATGCCGCCCACGAAGGAAATGACACCCACCAGCCCCGTCTCACACCAAACCTGCAGATAGATATTATGGCAGTGGACGAAGTGGTCCTTCCCGTGGAAGAGATTCAAATCTCCGATGGCCTGCCGCACCGCGTCAGAGCCCAGGCCGGCGCCCAAGACGGGGCGCTGCTGCAGGAACTCCCCCGCCGCCTGATACAGGGGGAAGCGGCTGTTGGTGGAGGTGTCAGAGGTATTAAATATTGTGAGAATTCGGTTGAATACCGTATCCGGCAAAATGGCCAGAACCACCAGGGCCGCCAGAATCCCGAAGGGGATGAGCTTCCGGTTCCACAGCACCACAAAGACCACCGCCGCGAACGCCAGCCCCACCCAGCTGGCCCGGGAATAGGTCATGGCCATGGCCACGCAGCCCACAGCGGCACTGAAAAAGCCCAGGAAACGGCCCAGCCAGCCCTTGCTGCACAGCATATAAGCGATGGCCACGGGGATCAGCAGAAGCAAAACCTCGGCAAAGGTATTGGGGTTTTCATAAAAGCTCCAGACGCGGCCGGGCATCCCCTTGTTCAGGTTCATGTCCACGTAGGAGGGGTTGACCTCCACCCCCTGAATTCTCTGGTACAGCCCCGCCAGGGACATCACCAGGAGAGCCAGGGAGGAAAAGGCCATGAGCCGGGTCAGATGCCGCCAGGTCTCCACCGTACTGACAATGACCACCACACAGAGCATGCACGTCACGTAGTAGAGCAGAAAGCGGGTGGACAGGGAGGGGTAGGCCGACAGGGGCCAGGCCACCAGGATCATCGCCCCAAAGGCCACAATCCAGGGCCCCAAAAAGGCCAGATCCAGCCGGAAGTTCCGCTTCCGCATGCCCGAGGCCACCGCCAAAAGGAAGCAGAGGAGAAACCCGGCGAAGCTGTACGCGTTGTTCCAGTATTTGAACGGGATCACCATGATCACCAGCATCAGCCAGGCCACCGCCAAGGGGGTCTCCTCCACCACCGCGAACACGATCCGGGCGGCCACACTGTTCTCAAAGGCCTCCCGGCAGGCGCCATACAGCTTCTGCAACAGGATGGTGGGAATACTGAGCAGGAAGGTTAAAATCCGGCACAGGCCGCTGTCCTTCCAGGCCTTGGACAGACAGCCCTCCCGGGTTACAAATTGGATCAGGACACTTCCGGCGCAGGCCCGGCTCCAGGCCTGGGCAATCCCCCGGAGCACCCTGGCCAGCAGACTGTATTCATACCGCGCCCGCAGCCAGAGCCACACCGGGAGCAGCAGGCGTCCGAGCACGCTGCTCTGGACCACTTCCACAGGCAATCACTCCTTTCCTTCATCATGGTATCATTGATTGACATATACGCCATCCCCTGCCGTCTCTTTCTGCTGTTGGGCCTGGGCCACGCTCTCAATATAGCGGACTGTGTTATCCAGAATCACCGGGGTGCAGAAAAAAGCCTGCCCTTCCTCCGGTGGGTATAGTCCACCTTCCACACCGTACTTGGCAAAGGCCGCCACAACGGCGTCGTTTGCCTCTTCGTAGGATACTGGAGAAATCTTTGTCTCCGACCACTGACGAATCGCCTGCAATTCCTCCTCCAGCATCTCTTCGGTACAGTAAAATGGAAAATCGTCAAAGAAACCTGTATAGGTCTCCCAGTAATCCATGGGCTCCTCCCCCAGATGCCGATATTCCGCCTGGGTTTGGGTTTGATATGTCTGGAAAGACACCGGCGATCCCTCATCCAGAATACGGTGGGAGGCCCACTCTCCCAGCAGCACGCAACACAGAGCCGCAGCAACCATGCACAGGGGACCAATCCAAGTTTTTCTCATAGGATAGCTCCTTTCTGATGCGGGTTCTCCCTCCTAAATTTAGGATACCATAGGAAGATACTTTGTCAATCCGCAATCCAGAAAGTCATGGGGGCTTCTCCCCTACCCCCATCTTCACTGATCGGATCACCCTCGGTTTTTCATCCCATACAACAGCGAGAGCAAAAAGAACCGCCGCCGGCGGACCAGGTCAGCCACAATCTGTTTGTTCCGGCCCAGGCCCTGGGGCTGAATGGCCTGAATGGCCCGGGCCATGGCCGGCAGCTGACAGATGCCCCGGATTCTCCGGCGTTTCTCCGCCAGTGAGGCGGCGTTGCTGGCGGCAAACTCATTGCCAATGGCGATCAGCAGCCCCGACCAGTAGGAGTTTTCCCGCCAGAGGGGCATATTTTCCCCCAGGCCCATGCGCTGGGCCAGGTCCTCCTTGGCCTTCATAAAGCCCTGAAAGGTCTGCATATAGTCCGGCAGATACCGCCGGGTGACGGACACGGGATTTTGCAGATATTGGTACACCGGCTGGTCCACCATGGCCAGCTTCCGGGCATAACAGAAATACTCCAGCAGAAAGAGCTCGTCCTCCAGATACGCCCCGGCAAAGGCCATGTTATGCCCTTGAATGATCTCCCGGGAGAACAGAAAACGCCAGACAAACCCATTGAGCACCTCTCCGGGCTTGCCCATGCGCTCTCCCAGCAGGCGGTCCACAATCCCCCTGCGAATCTCCTCCGGGCCGTAGACGCCGGCGGGGAGGGCGCCGGGTTCCTTCTCCTGGCGCCCATCTGTCTCCACCCGGTTGTGGGCGCCCCCCGCCGTGTCCGCGCCGGCCTCCCGCAGGGCACGATACAGGGTTTCCAGCGCATCGGCGGGCAGCCAGTCGTCCGCGTCCACAAAGGACAGATAGGTTCCCCGGGCCTGAGCCATGCCCAGGTTCCGGGCCGAGCTCACCCCGCCGTTCTCCTTGTGGAAAACCCGTACCCGGCTGTCCTCCCCGGCAATCTGGTCGCAGAGCGCGCCGCTTCCGTCTGGGGAGCCATCGTCGATCAGCAAGACCTCCAGCTCCCCCATCGTCTGTGCCAGGATGGATTCTGTGCACTTACGCAGAAATGCCTCGGCACGATAAACGGGTACAATCACCGAAATTTCCGGCATACACGCCCCTCCTTTTCGGTCATATCCTTCCGGCGCCACCCTGGGGGCCGGCCCGGCAGGCCATGGAATCCATGCCGGCCGAACCCCTTCGGGCATGCTCCGGTTTTGTTACTGGCAGGCGGCCTTCAGCTGCTCTGCCCGGTCGGTTTTCTCCCACAGGACCCCCAGGTCCTCCCGGCCCATGTGGCCATAGGCGGCCAGCTGCCGGTAAATGGGCTTTTGGAGCCCCAGATCCCGGATGATGGCTGTGGGCCGGAGATCAAAGGTCTTCCGGACCGCCTTCTCCAGCACCTCATCCGCCACGGTGCCGGTGCCGAAGGTCTCCACCAGGATGGAAACCGGCTGGGCCACACCGATGGCGTAGGCCAGCTGAATCTGGCACCGCTTGGCCAGCCCGGCGGCCACCACGGTTTTGGCCACCCACCGGGCGGCGTAGGCCGCGGAGCGGTCCACCTTGGTGGGGTCCTTTCCGGAGAACGCGCCGCCGCCGTGGGGGGCGGACCCGCCGTAAGTATCCACAATGATCTTCCGTCCGGTGAGACCCGTGTCCCCCTGGGGCCCGCCGATGACAAAGCGCCCGGTGGGGTTGACATAGATCTTCGTGTTCTCGTCCATTAAGTGGGCCGGCACCGTGGGCCGGATCACCCGTTCAATCATATCCTTGCGGATCTGATCCAGCTCTGCCTTGGGGCTGTGCTGGGTGGACAGAACCACCGTATCCACCCGGACCGGCTGGTTGTTCTCATCGTACTCCACCGTCACCTGGGTTTTGCCGTCGGGACGGAGGTAATCCACCTGCCCCTCCTTGCGGACCTGGGTGAGGCGCTGGGCCATTTTATGGGCCAGGGAAATGGCCAGGGGCATGCACTCCGGGGTCTCGTCACAGGCGTAGCCAAACATCATGCCCTGATCCCCCGCGCCGTTGTCCAGCTGGCTGTCGCCCTCGGCCTTGGCCTCCAGCGACTGGTCCACCCCCAGGGCGATGTCGGCACTCTGCTCGTCGATGTTGGTGATGATGCCGCAGGTGTCACAGTCAAAGCCATACTTGGCCCGGTCATAGCCGATCTCCCGGATCACCTGCCGGGCAATCTTAGGAATGTCCACATAGCAGCTGGTGCTGATCTCCCCCATAATGTGGATGAGACCCGTGGACGCCGTGGTCTCACAGGCCACCCGGCCCGTGGGGTCCTGGGCCAGGATGGCGTCCAGCACCGCGTCGGAGATCTGGTCGCAAATTTTGTCGGGATGTCCTTCTGTTACGGACTCGGATGTAAAAAATCTGTGGCTCATTGGGAAAGAGTCCTCCTTCATATAAATAATCTATCTTTCATTCCGTGTTTCTCAATCGAGTTACTGGCACGGGTTGATCTGATCCAAACCCGTCTTGGCGGGAAGAGGTCCGCCCTCACTCCACCGACCAGCTGCTCAGGTAAGCCTCCTGTTCCGGGGTCAGCGCGTCAATGGACAGACCCTGGGCGGCCAGTTTGGCCCGGCCAATGGCGTCGTCAATGGTGTCCGGGACCGGGTAGACCTTCTTCTCCAGACCGGTCTGTTTGGTCAGCCACTCCGCTGCCAAGGCCTGGACCGCGAAGGACATATCCATGATCTCCGCGGGATGTCCGTTTCCGGCGGCCAGATTTACCAGGCGGCCCTCCGCCAACACATTCAGGGTATGCCCGTTGGATAGGGTATAGCCCACAATGTTCTCCCGGCGCACCTCAGACTGTACCGCCATCTCCCGCAGGGCAGCCACCGCCACCTCGCAGTCAAAATGGCCAGCGTTGGCCAAGAGCACATTGTTCTTCATGGCCGCAAAGTGACGGCCCACAATCACGTCCCGACAGCCAGTCACTGTGACAAAGACATCCCCCAGAGGGGCAGCCTGGTCCATGGTCATCACCTGGAAGCCGTTCATGGTGGCATCAAGGGCCTTGAATGGGTCAATCTCTGTGACAATCACTCGGGCACCCATACCGGCTGCCCGCATAGCCACACCCTTCCCACACCAGCCGTAACCGGCCACCACTACAGTCTTACCCGCCACCACCAGGTTGGTAGTGTGCATAATGCCATCCCAGGCTGACTGCCCGGTACCGTATTTGTTATCATAGTAATGCTTAGCCTTGGCGTCGTTAACTGCTACCATAGGGCAGGGCAGGATGCCTTCTTTTTCCCGGGCCTTCAGGCGAAGAATACCGGTGGTGGTTTCCTCACAGCCGCCGATCAGGCAGTCTGCATACGCCTGGCACTTGCCCCCCAGTAGATCGATTAGATCTCCACCATCATCAATGACAATGTGAGGATGGCACTTCAGGGTCTCCGTAAGGTGCCGCTGGTACTCCTCCGGGCTGGCCCCGTGGATGCCAAAGGTCTCCACCCCCATGGACGCCAGGCCGGCGGCCACGTCATCCTGGGTGGACAGGGGGTTGGAACCGGTCAAATAGACTTCCGCGCCCCCCTGCTGGAGCACATAGCCCAGGTTGGCGGTCTTTGCCTCCAGATGGACCGACACCGCCACACGGAGCCCCTGAAAGGGTTTCTCCCGCAGAAACCGGGCCTCAATCTGAGACAGCGCGGGCATAAAGTCCCGGACCCATTGAATCTTTTTCCGGCCGGCTTCCGCCAGCGCGGGATCTTTAACAATGCTCATCTTCTTCCGCTCCTTTCTTCACATTCTATGTGAAAATATAGGCGCTGACCGGCCGCCCACAAAAAAAGGCTTCCGTCAGGAAGCCTTGGTCGCTGGACGCGGCGCCTCCTTATCGCTGTTAGCAGAACCACCTTGCCCGCAGGCAGGTTGGTGTGAGGTCATCAAGCTAACTCTCTCGCCCACTCTCGATAATGCGCTCCTATTCAATTCACGCGAAAAACATTTACGCTATATTATACACCATCCGCCGGAAAAGGCAAGAAAAATTTTTCAGGATGCGGACAATTTGAAAAGAGAGGCAATTGTTTACAGTTTATTGTAGACTTCCCGCCGGAAAGCGGGTAGAATAAGGTAGACAATCTATCCCATTTCACAAGGAGGTCATTTCTTTGCGCGCCATGCAACAGTGGCTGGACCGTTTCTGCTACAAGCACCCCCGTCTGAGCATCCCGGGTCTCATGCGGTATATCGTCATCGGCAATGTGCTGGTTTTTCTGCTGGACCTGTTCAGCACCGGCGGCTATCCCATTGCCACCAGCCTGCTCAGTTTCAGTTCTGATGCGATCTTACAGGGGCAAATCTGGCGGATCATTACCTTTGTCTTTGTCCCCGCCACCAGCCGAAACATTTTCCTGTTTGCCATCACCCTCTACTTCTACTACTTCATCGGCAACGCCCTGGAGCGGGAGTGGGGTTCCAACAAGTTCACCATTTTCTATTTCTTCGGCATTCTGCTGAACATTCTGGTGGGCTTTCTGGTGGGCACCGCGTCCATGTACTATGTCAATATGTCCATGTTCTTCGCCTTTGCCACCCTCTATCCCAACTTGCAGTTCCTGCTCTTCTTCATCATCCCGGTCAAGGCCAAGTGGCTGGCCTGGATTGACGCGGCCTACTTTGCCCTGGCGGTCCTCCAGTATCTGCTGACGGGGCACTTCCTGTACGCGCTGATTCCCATTGTGGCTGTGCTCAACTACCTTCTGTTCTTCGCCGCGGACATCGGCAGCCAGTTCTCCTACTGGAAAGGCCGGGCCAAGAACCGGGCAAGGCAGAACCAGTACCGGCAGGCCTACAACCATCCCGGCAGCGGCCCCAAGGTGGTCAACTTCCACGACGCCAAAACCAAGACCAAAACCCAATACCTGCACAAGTGCGCCGTGTGCGGCAAGACCGACCTGACCGACCCGCAAATGGAGTTCCGCTACTGCTCCCGGTGCAACGGCTACTACTGCTACTGCGCCGACCACATCAACAACCATATTCACATCCAATGAGAGCCCGAACGGGCTCCTCTCCAGGAGGCGATATTCTATGACCGATCAGGCTCTGGTGGAGCTGGCCTTCACCATGCTGGAAAAATCCTATGTTCCTTACTCCCGCTTCCCCGTGGGCGCCGCGCTGGAGGGGACGGACGGGACCGTATATACCGGCTGCAATGTGGAAAACGCCGCTTACGGCTCCACCCTCTGCGCCGAGCGCACCGCCCTGGTCAAGGCCGTCAGTGAGGGCTGCCGGTCCTTTACCCGTCTGGCAGTGGTGGGCAACAGCGCCGATTACTGCTGGCCCTGCGGCGCCTGCCGGCAGATGCTCTATGAGTTTGCCCCCGACCTGGAGGTGCTGGTGGCCCGGCAGGATCACACCTTTGTCAAATACACCCTGCGCCAGCTTCTCCCCCAGGGCTTCGGGCCGGACTCCCTGGCCTGACCCCGTCCCTATAACGACGCCCCCGCCCCGGCGGAGACGCCGCTCCGCCCCCGCGTCTCAAAGGAGGTATCCTGATGGATCTGCAAGAATATCTGGCCCGTATGAATTCCGGCGAACCCGTGGAGGGCGGCGGCGAGATGCACCGCTTTATGCGGGAAATCAATGAGGTCACCATGCGCCTGACCTGTGAGCTCAACGCCAAGTACCACACCGGGGAGGAAATCCGGGAGATTTTCTCCAAAATCATTGGCAAGCCCGTGGATAAGAGCTTCCGCCTCTTTCCCCCCTTCTACACCAACTGCGGCAAGAACACCACGGTGGGCAAAGGGGTCTTTATCAACACCGGCTGCCACTTCCAGGACCAGGGCGGCATCACCCTGGGTGACGGTACCTTTTTGGGCAACAACGTGGTGCTGACCACCATGAACCACGACTTTGACCCAGAGAAGCGCTCCACCACCTACCCCGCCCCCATCGTCACCGGGAAGAACGTCTGGATCGGCTCCAGCGTTACGGTGGTTCCGGGGGTACATATCGGGGACGGCGCCATCATCGGGGCCGGGTCCGTGGTCACCAAGGACATCCCCCCCTACACCATCGCGGCAGGCGTCCCCGCCCGGGTGATTCGGAAGATTGACCCCAAAACGGATCATTACCCCTCCACCTATAAAAATCGAAAAAAATAAGGCCTCTCTAAACAGGGAGACGGCGGGTTTGCCACCCTGCCGTCTCCCTGTTTGCATCATTCTGCCTGTGCAGATTGCTTCTCACTGGCTTGCCCCGCCTCGTCGTTCATGTTTTGGTTCTGCTCCAGAAGCGCCAAAATGCGCCGGAGCAAGGAAATACACCAAACCCCCGTAATGGCAATGGCCATAACGATCATCATTGCCCCTACAAGATAGAGCTCGACGAAAAAGGCCAGTATCATCGTCCAAAAGCAGGATACCAAAACAATCCAAAAGGTTGACCAGTTAAATTTCACCATATCATCTCACCTCTCCATACGTGCAAGACACAAATGCTTCTCTCTTTCCTCTCTTTGCGTATGTACAGTTTACCATAATTTCTCATTCTCTGTCAAACTTATTTGTATAGTTTGTTTTTTCTTTTGCGCGAGAACAGAAAACAGAGGAACGATGTTTTGAAACACCGTTCCTCTGTTTGTTCTCTCCTGGATGGCAGAGCTAACATAAGCGTTTTCTGTTTCTCCGCCGATCAAGGGGTTGGGTTGGATTTTACGCATTCCCGCGCGCTGTCCGCTCCACGCGATCCTCTCGGAAAAAGAGAGTGATGCACCAAATGGCAGACAGGCAAACCAGGATATACACCAGCCGGCTCAGACCGCTGGCGGAGCCGCCAAAGAGGGCCGCCACGATGTCCAGGCCGAAAATCCCGATGCTGCCCCAGTTTAAGCCACCAATGATGACCAAGACCAGGGCGATTCTGTCGATCACCTTCATAGGGAACCTCCTGGAACCACAACTGCGTGGTCCATTGGATTTTCGAAGCCCGGCAAGAGGCATTGCCCCTTCCGGTCTCCGTAAGGTAGTATGTCCCGCCCCTCCGGCCGCCATGCTGGAACATTTTTCTTTTTTTCAGCCGGGATAGTAATTGATCACCAAACCGGTGACCCGCTCGTCCCCGGCGTTTCGATAGGTATGGTCCGCCGTGGAGTCAAAGCCCAGCGCATCCCCCGGCCCCAGCCGGTAGGACTTCCCCCCGGTCTCCACTGTCAGCTCCCCCTCCAAAACCGTGATATATTCCTGTGCCTGGGCCAAGTGGCCTGGGGAGGTGTTGGCGGTATGGGGGTCCAATTCCATGTAAAACAGCTCAAAGGACCGCTCCGGCCCCCCCTGAAAATAGCAGTACACCCGATAGTGGCCGTTCCCCTCGGTCTGGGGAGAGAGCTCCTCCCGCCGGACCAGGGTGGGGCCGGGCTCACTTCCCTCCAGCAGCCGGGTATAGGGCACCTTCAGTCCATTGGCAATTTTCCAAATGGTGTTGATGGTGGGATTTCCCATCCCCTTCTCCATCTCCGAGAGCATCGCCTTGCTGATCCCCGCCAGGCCCGACAGCTGGCCCAACGTGAGATTGCGTTCTGTTCGCATCTGCTTTAGGTTTGCCCCAATGCGCTTGCCCCAATCCATGCAAAATCCTCCTTCGGCCTCTTGACAAAAAAATCGAACAGTTGTAAGATATAGCAGTCTTTTGTTCGATGTTTTGGATTTTTGTACAGTATAATAATTTTATTATACCGGACCCGCCGCAAAAAAGCAAGCAGGATTGGAGGTATGTCCCATGAAAACCAAGGCCTTCCGGGCCGCGCTCCCCTACACCTTACCCATCTGTGTGGGATTTCTCTTTCTGGGCATGTCCTATGGATTTCTCATGCGCAGCCAGGGCTTTTCCTTTGTCTATCCCATGCTGATGAGCCTGTTCATCTTCGCCGGCTCCATGGAATTCGTGACGGCCAACCTCCTGCTCATGCCCACCTTCCAGCCGCTCCACGCCTTCCTGCTGACCTTGATGGTCAACGCCCGTCATCTGTTCTATGGCCTGTCCATGCTGGACAAATTCCAGAACCTGGGCTGGAAGAAGCCCTATCTGATCTTCGGGCTGTGCGACGAGACCTTTTCCATCCACTGCGCGGTCCCTCCCCCGGAGGGGGTGGACCGGGGCTGGTTTATGTTTTTTGTCACTGTACTCAATCAGCTCTACTGGGTGGCCGGGGCCACCCTGGGCGCCCTGCTGGGGTACTTGATCCACTTTAACACCACAGGCATTGAATTCGTGATGACCGCCCTGTTCGTGGTCATGTTTCTCAACCAGTGGGAGGAGCGGAAAGACCACCGCCCCGCCCTGATCGGGGTGGGCTGTACCCTGCTGTGTCTGCTGGTCCTGGGCAGTGACCATTTTCTCCTACCGGCCATGGGCCTGATCATCCTCTGCTTTCTCTGGCTGCGCAGAAGATCCCCCCAGGAGGTGTCCCCATGACAATTTTACAGCAGGTTCTCACTGTGGCGGCCGTGGTGCTGGGTACCATGACCACCCGCTTTCTCCCCTTCCTTCTCTTCCCTGAAGGCAAACAGCCCCCGGCGTTTATCCGTTACCTGGGCACAGTGCTTCCCAGCGCAGTCATCGGCCTGCTGGTGGTCTTTTGTCTGAAAGACGCGGTCTTCACCAGCTGGCATGGCCTGCCGGAGCTTTTGGGCATTCTGGTCGTCGCTTTGCTGCACCGGTGGAAGAAAAATATTCTCCTGAGCATTGCCGGAGGAACCATTTTTTATATGGTCCTGGTTCAGATGGTTTTTTGATCCCCGCCCCCACCAAACATGCCGCACGGCCTGCCGCGGTTCCTTTGAGAACTGCGGCAGGCCGTGCGGCGTATCATTTTTTATAGTGTATTTTGAAAGAGCGTCCAGGGCTCCGTCGCCGGCGGGGAAAGACGAAAGTCCATGGCCTCCCCGGTTTCCGGATGGGTAAAGGCCAGATGGCTGGACCAGAGGGCAATCTGCCACGATGGGGGGTCGGGGTATTTACTGTACTTCCGGTCCCCAGCCAGGGGCATTCCCCGGGCGGAAAACTGGGCTCGAATCTGGTGGGTTCGCCCGGTCTCCAGGCGGATCTCCACCAGGGAAAATCCCTGCCGGTTGTCCAGCAGCCGGTAGTGAAGCACCGCCTGCTGAATCCCCTTGCCGGGGACCTTGGCCACATAGGTTTTCCGGGTCTTTTCATTCCGGCCCAACAGATCAATATAGGTTCCCGCATCGTACTGGGGACGCCAGTGGACCACCGCCTGGTATTCTTTTTGGAACTGATCCTCCCGAATCTGCCGGGAGAGCTCCGAGGCCGCGTGGCCTGTCAGTCCGTAGACCATCAGTCCCCCCACCACCTGATCCAGGCGGTGGACCGTCCGCACCTTGGCCTGGGGCTGCCCGATGGCCTGTCGGATCAGGTCGGGCATCCCCCCGGGCTCGTCGGTGGAGAGCACCCGAAAGGGCTTGACGCAGACCACCAGGGCCTGGTCCTGATACAGGATTTCAAGCATACTATTTCTCCTCTTTTTGCGGCAGTGTCTGCCCCGCATTTTTGGGGGACTGCGGCGCCCCCCGGACGGACAGCACATTATACAGCATCACGCTGACAAAGACAATCCCGCCCCCCAGAAGAGAGAGCCTGGTCAAGGTCTCCCCCAGCACCAGTGCCACCAAAATGGGATTAAGCACCGGTTCAATGCCCGTAATCAGGGAGGCCGTCACAGGCGGAATGTACCGGATTCCCGTGGTAAGCAGGGCATAGGCCAGCCCCAGCTGAAACACCCCCAGCAGAATCCCAAAGCACAGCGTGGTCCCATCAAACTGAGTCTCCCGCACCAACCAGGGCAGACCGATTACCGCCCCCATGCTCTGTCCCAGGATGGTAGACCACAGAGGGTCTCCCCCCGGAATCTTGTTGAGCAGAAAGACCCAGGCATAGCATATCCCCGCCAGCACGGCGATCACATCCCCCAGGAAGCGCCCGCTTCCCAAGCTGTCCAGGAAAAAGCAAAACACCCCGCCGAACACACAGACGCAGGCCGCCAGGTCCAGCCGCTTGGGCCGCTCCCGAAAGACCGCCCAGCTGCACAGAATGACAAAGATGGGCGCGGTAAACTGGAGCAGCACCGCGTTGCCCGCCGTGGTCAGTTTGGTGGCAACGGTATACAGGGCCGTGGCTCCGCACACGGCCAGCCCCCCTAAAACCACTCCCCCGGTCAACCGGAGTCTGCGCCGGGTTAACCGGGCAAACACCAGCAGAATTCCCACCGAGATAAAGCTCCGAAAGGAATTGATAGACAGGGGCTGCCAGGGAATCATCTTCACACAGAGACCGCCGATGCTGAGCAGCAGGGCAGCGGCCACCACCATAGCTACGCCTTTTTTGGACACCATTGCAATCGCTCCTATCCATAAAATGAGAAGCGTGGGACAAGCAAACTCACACCTGGTCCAGGGCCTGCTCCAAATCTGCCAGAATGTCCGTGATATCCTCAATGCCCACAGACAGGCGAATGAGGTCGGCGGAGACGCCGGCGGCCGCCAGTTCCGCCTCGGACAGCTGCCGGTGGGTGGAGGAGGCCGGGTGGAGCACACAGGTCTTGGCGTCCGCCACATGGGTGGCGATGGAGGCCAGCTTCAGCCCCGCCATAAAGGTCTCCGCCGCCTTGCGGCCCCCCTTGACGCCAAAGGTCACCACACCGCAGGTCCCCTTGGGCATATACTTCTGGGCCAGGTCATGGTATTTGTCCCCCTCCAGACCGGGGTAATTGACCCAGGCGATCTTGGGGTGCTTCTGCACGAATTTCGCCACCGCCAAAGCGTTGGCACAGTGCTGGGGCATCCGCAGGTGCAGGGTCTCCAGACCCACGTTGAGCAGGTAGGCGTTCATGGGTGCGGGGGTGGCGCCGAAGTCCCGCATGAGCTGGACCGTGGCCTTGGTGATGTAGGCCCCGCCCAGACCAAACCGTTCGGTATAAGTCACACCGTGGTAGCTCTCATCCGGGGTGCACAGGCCGGGGTAGCGGTCCGGGTATCGGGTCCAGTCAAAGTTCCCGCTGTCCACAATGGCGCCCCCCACGCAGTTGGCGTGCCCGTCCATGTATTTGGTGGTGGAGTGGGTGACAATGTCCGCCCCCCACTGGAAGGGCCGGCAGCCCACCGGGGTGGCAAAGGTATTGTCCACGATGAGAGGCACCCCATGGGCGTGGGCGGCGCGGGCAAACTTCTCAATGTCCAGAACAATGAGGGCGGGGTTGGCGATGGTCTCCCCAAACACCGCCTTGGTGTTGGGCTGGAAAGCGGCGTTCAGCTCCTCTTCAGAGCAATTGGGGTCCACGAAAGTGAAGTCAATGCCCATCCGCTTCATGGTAACGGCAAAGAGGTTGAAGGTCCCCCCGTAGATGGCCGCGGAGGCCACCACGTGATCCCCGGCGGAACAGATGTTGAACACGGCAAAGAAGTTGGCCGCCTGACCGGAGGAGGTCAGCATCGCCGCCGTGCCCCCCTCCAGGGCACAGATCTTCGCGGCCACCCGGTCTGAGGTGGGGTTCTGGAGCCGGGTGTAGAAATAGCCCTCCGCCTCCAGGTCAAACAGCGCCCCCATGGCCTCGCTGCTGCCGTAACGGAAGGTGGTGCTCTGCACAATGGGGATGTTTCGCGGCTCCCCGCTCTCGGGCACATAGCCGGCGTGGAGACACTGGGTCCCCTTTTGATACTCCTGCATAATTTTGCTCCTCCTTATCAGCTGGTTCCGCCGGAGTGATTCGACGGGTGATTGACAACGGGTAATTGATTAAGAACGACGTATTATACCGCTTTTTTCCCGCCACGGTCAATCCCTTCCGGCAAACCTGCTGGTCAGAGATCGCTGGAGAACAGGGCCTGCGGGCCCCTTGCCTGTATTGTAGGCCGGCAGCCCCGGGATTTCCATGCTCTCTTTTTGTGAAAAATCTTCCCCGCCGATGCTATTTCTACTCATTTTATCCCCTCTATACGGATTTTTGAGCAATTCTTTTTCTGGTTTCTTCCTTTTTGTTGCTTTCCTCTCTCTTTTTCCACAAAAATGGTAAGGTTAAAATTTTCTATTGCATTTTTCGTCATTTCCGATTATGATATACGCCGTATAACCGAATTCTACCTTGTTTTTTCCCGATATTTTGGACTTTTGGGACAAAAATAATCGGTTTCCAATCAAACGCGCTATCCCACCCAAAGGAAAGGAGACCACTGATTTTGAGCAGACTGCGTATCACCCCATGGGAGAATTCCCAGCGCACAGTGGACGATCTCTACGCCGACATGGAGCGCCGCATCTCTGCGGCCCCCTGCGGAAACTGTCCCGTAGAGCTCACCAGCGCCTTTTTGAAACTCTGCCTGGCCCAGAGCTGCGGCAAATGTGTGCCCTGCCGCATCGGCCTGGACCGGCTGGCCGCCCTGCTGGACCAGCTGCTGGACGGTCAGGGCAGCCAGGCCGATCTGGACACCATCCTGCGCACCGCGCAGTCCATTGTGGACAGCGCCGACTGCGCCATCGGATTCGAGGCCGCCCAAATGGTCCTGGACGGGTATGTGGCCTTCCAGGACGATTACCTGGCCCACGTGACCCAGGGCAGCTGCACCGCCAACTTTAAGAGCGTCCCCTGTGTGGAGCTATGTCCCGCCCACGTGGACGTCCCCGGGTACATCTCCCTGGTGGGAGAGGAGCGGTACGACGACGCCATCCGTCTGATCCGAAAGGACAACCCCTTTCCCTCGGTCTGCGGCCTGGTGTGCGAGCACCCCTGTGAGACCCACTGCCGCCGGACCATTGTGGACTCTCCCCTGAACATCCGCGGCATCAAACGCTTCGCCGTGGACCACGCCGGAGAGGTGCCCGCCCCGCCCCGGGCCCCCAGCTCGGGCAAAACCGTGGCCATTGTGGGCGGCGGCCCCTCGGGACTCACCGCGGCCTATTTCCTCTCCCTCATGGGCCACACCGTCACGGTATTCGAGCGCAAGCCCAAGCTGGGCGGCATGCTCCGCTACGGCATCCCCAGCTACCGCCTGCCCGGCTCCTACCTGGACCGGGACATTGACACCATCCTCTCCACCGGCGTGTCGGTGCGGGTAAACTGCGAAGTGGGGACCGATGTCACCTTAGAGGAGCTCCGCCGGGACTATGACAGTCTCTATCTGGCCATCGGCGCCTCCCTGCACAAGGGCCTCGGCATCCCCGGAGAGGACGCCAAGGGGGTTCTCTCCGCCATCGAGATGCTGGACATCACCATCCGCTCGGTAAAACCCGACTTTACCGGCAAGCACGTGGTGGTGGTGGGCGGCGGCAACGTGGCCATGGACGCCACCCGCACGGCAGTCCGCCTGGGAGCCGCGTCGGTCAAGTGCGTCTACCGCCGCCGGATCTCTGACATGACCGCCCTGCCGGAGGAGATCGAGGGGGCCATGGCGGAGGGCTGCGAAGTGCTTCCCCTGAAAGCCCCCGTACGGATTGAGACTGATGACGATGGCGCTGTCACCGCCCTTGTGGTACAGCCCCAGGTCATCGGCGAGGTCCGGGGAGGCCGTCCGGCCCCCAGAAAGGCCGACCAGCCGGAGGAGCGAATTGCCTGCGACGTGGTTCTCATGGCGGTGGGGCAGGTGGTGGACTCCAAGAGCTTTGCCCAAGCAGGGGTCCCCACAGATCACAACAACATCGTCACCGCCGACGACGGCAGCGTTCCCGGGCTGGAAGGGGTCTTTTCCGGGGGCGACTGCGTCTCCGGCCCCGCCACGGTGATCCTGGCCATTGAGGCCGGCAAGGTGGCCGCGGCCAGTATTGATGAATACTTGGGCTTCCATACCGATATTTCGGCCAATCTGGACATTCCCCCCGCCCCCTTCCGCCTCAAACACGCCACCGGCCGGGTGGACCTCACCGAGCGGGAGGCCAACTGGCGGAAAAACGACTTTGAGCTCATGGAAAACTGCATGTCCGAGCAGGAGATGGCCCAGGAGTGCAGCCGATGTCTCCGCTGTGACCACTACGGTCACGCGGGCTTCAAAGGAGGGAGGCTGATCAAATGGTGACCCTGACCATCGACAACAAGCAGGTCTCCGTCCCCGCCGGCACCACCATTCTGGACGCCGCCCGGGCCGTGGACATCCATATCCCCACCCTGTGCTACCTGCGGGAGATCAATGAGGTGGCCTCCTGCCGGGTGTGCGCCGTGGAGGTGGAGGGGGTGGACAAGCTGGCCACCGCCTGCAACACCCTGGTGGAAGAGGGCATGGTGGTCCACACCAATACCCAGCGGGTCCGTCTGACCCGGAAGACCAATGTGGAGCTCATCCTGTCCCAGCACGTGGACCACTGCGTCACCTGCGTGCGCAGCGGCAACTGCTCCCTCCAGGCCCTGTCCAAGGCCATGAACATCCAGTCTGTCCCCTTCCGAAAAGAGGCCACTGAACGCCCCTGGGACCCTGCCCTTCCCATTCTGCGGGACAGTTCCAAATGCATCAAATGTCTTCGGTGCGTCTCGGTCTGTGACCGGGTCCAGTCCCTGGGCGTTTGGGAGGTCACCGGCTCCGGCGCCCATACCACGGTGCGCATCCGGGGCGGGCTGCGGATGAACGAGGCCAGCTGCGCCCTGTGCGGCCAGTGCGTGGTCCACTGTCCCGTGGGGGCTCTGCGGGAGCGGGACGACACGGAGACCGTCTTCTCCGCCCTCAGCGATCCCACCAAAGAGGTGGTTTTCCAGATTGCGCCTGCGGTCCGGGCCGCCTGGGGAGAGAGCTTGGGGCTTTCCCCGGAACAGGCCACGGAAAAGCGCCTGGCCGCGGCAGTCCGGGCCCTGGGGGTCAAGCATGTGTTTGACACCACCTTCTCCGCAGACCTCACCATTTTGGAGGAGAGCAGCGAGTTCGTGGAGCGGCTGTCCCACCCAGAGTCCAGCAAGCTCCCCCAGTTCACCTCCTGCTGCCCCGGCTGGGTCCGCTTTGTCCGCACGGAATATCCCGAGCTGGCCGGTCACCTCTCCACCGCCAAAAGCCCCCAGCAGATGTTTGGCGCCATCGCCAAAAGCTATTACGCCCAGAAGCTGGGCAAGAGCGCCAAGGATATCTTCTGCGTCTCCGTGATGCCCTGCGTGGCCAAGAAATACGAGGCCGCCACCCCCGAGGTCAGCGACGTGGCCGACCAGGATGTGGATGTGGTCCTCACCACCCGGGAGCTGGACCGGATGCTCCGGGCCATGCAGATTAACGTGGCTGCCCTGCCGGAGGAGGACTTTGACAGTCCCCTGGGCCGGGGGTCTGGCGCCGGGGTGATCTTTGGGGTCACCGGCGGGGTGATGGAGGCCGCCCTCCGCACCGCCTATTGGAAGCTCACCGGCTCCAATCCCCCTGCCGATGCCTTTCAGGACATCCGGGGGCAAAAGCCCTGGCGGGAGGCCTCCTTCTCCATTGGGGAGACCACCCTCCGCCTGGCGGTGGCCTCCGGCCTGGGCAGTGCCCGGGCTTTGATGGACGCCCTCCGGGCCGGACAGGTCTCCTACGATTTTGTAGAGGTCATGGCCTGTCCCGGCGGATGTTCCGGCGGCGGCGGTCAGCCCATCCACGACGGGGAGGACCACGCCGCCCAGCGAGGGCAGCGTCTGTACGCCCTGGACCAGGAGAGCCCCATCCGCTTCTCCCATGAAAATCCCACCATCCAGACCCTCTACCAGGAATACCTGGGCCATCCCCTGTCGGAGACCGCCCATCACCTGCTCCATACAGACCAGCGCAAGTGGACGCTGTAATCCCATCACAGCAAACGCGGCAAAGGAACTGGTTCCTTTGCCGCGTTTGCTGTTCTTTACCGGGCGCCCACCTGGCACCGGCGGTATAAACGCCGTCCCCCCAAGGCCAGCAGAGCCGTGAGAAGGAGGTAAACCACCGGCGTAACCTGCCAAGTGGTCAGGGAAAGGCCCCCCACTGAGAGCAGATCATAGCGAAACGCCCCCTGCAGTGAGACAAAATTGCTGGGCAGAAGATACCACAGCACGGAGAGCAGCCTGGGGCTTTCTGGCACCGCGGTGATGAGCGTGGTCAGCAGGAGAATCCCCACCAAGATTCCCATGGTAGCCACACTGTTCCGGGTCACTTGGGAGAGCACCATCGCGGCCAGGCTGGTGACCGCCGCCGCGGCCAAAAAGGCGCCGAACAAAATCAGCGTCACCTGCCCGATGGATGCTCCCAAGGGCATCAGCAGGGTAAAGAGCGCGGAGACCCCGAAGCCCTCCAGCCCATAGACCAGCCCGGTGACCCCCAGCAGAGTGGCCAGAAGAAGCAGGCCAAAGCCCACCCCCACTGTCAGGCCCGCCAAGAGCTTCCCGGTGTACAGGGCCGTTCTGCCCCGGCGGCTGGACAGGATCAGCTGATCAGTCCGGTGCTGCGCCTCTTGGGGAAACATACCGGAAAGGGCCACCGACAGAAAGAGAACTTCCAGGAACGTCATCACCTTCATCAGGGAGGCCATCTGGCTCCACCCCTCATGATACCCTCCATAGACCAGCGGCTGGGAGAGCTGCTGCTGGACCTTGCTCTGCCAGTAAGAGGCCGCCTGCTCCGTGGCGCTTCCCTTTTCCGCCTCTGTGCGCAGCTTATCTTCCAGCCGGTCATACAGCATCTGCTGATCCACGGCCAGAATCTCCGCGCTGGCCGCAGTGTCCAGCACATGGCCCAAAAACTCATAAATGTCGATGCAGCCCATCAGCTCCCTGGCGTCCCCTGCAAAAACCATTTTTTCATAGGCCGGCCGAAATTGGTCCAGCATATCCTGGTCCACGGTCTCACCGGCCAGCGCGGCGCCGCCCTCTCGGTGAAGACGGATGATCTCCTCGCCCCGCAGCCCGCTGTCCGTGGTCTGCAGGCAGGCTGCCGCCCCCCACAGACACAGGCACAACAGCAAAATTCCCCCTGTGATCCAGAGCACCTTCTGCTGCAAACATTTTTTCAGCTCAAAGCGATACAGTTCCGCCATGCTCTCCCTCCTCTCCAAACGCTTCCAGGTAGAATCCTTCCAGGTCCGCGATCTCCGATGCCGGGCCCTGGTGAATGATCCGTCCGTCTTTCATCAGCAGGATCACATCCGCAATGTGCGCCAGGTCAGAGACAATGTGGGTGGACACCAGGACAATGCTCTGCTTCCCCAGGGATGCAATCAGCCCACGAAAGCGCACCCGCTCCTTTGGGTCCAGCCCCGCTGTGGGCTCGTCCAGAACAAGCAGCTTCGGGTGGCCCAGCAGAGCCTGGGCAATGCCCAATCTCTGTTTCATGCCGCCGGAGTAGGTCTTGATCTTCCCTTTCGCCGCCTGGGACAGCCCCACCAGCTCCAGCAGTTCTTTGGCCCGGCGCCTGGCCTGGGCCTTGGGCAGCCCCTTCAGCGCCCCCATGTACCATAGAAATTCCTCCCCTGTGAACCCCGGGTAATAGCCGAAGTCCTGGGGAAGATAGCCCAGGCACGCCCGGTACTCCTCCTGTGCAACCCCCAGGCCGTCCAGGGAAATCTCCCCCCCTGTGGGATGCAAAATGCCACAGAGCATTCGCATCAGGGTGGTCTTCCCCGCGCCATTGGCGCCCAAAAGTCCGTAAATCCCCGGCGTCAGGGTCAGGCTAACCCGGTCCACCGCCAATTTATGGGGGTATTGTTTGCTCAGCGCTCGAATGACAAGTTCCATGCTTCCTCCACTCCTTTCTTGGTTAGGGCCAGTTCCCTGGCCAGAGCCGCCGACAGCACTGCCGCCGCCAAAAGCCATCCTGGAAAATTCCACGGCGCAAACAGTGTCTGCATCCACCCCACCGCCAAAAGATAGCCGCCGCTTACCAGTACTGCCAGCACCGCCGCCCCATAGACCATCTCCCGCCCCCGCAGCCGGCGGGACAGCCACAGCCCGCCATAGGCGGTGAGAAGGTAGGGGACCAAAAGATACACCACGGTCCGTCCAAAGGAGGCCGCCCCAGTCCCCCGGCACAGGAGGGTCAGGCAGAGCAGCAGGACGGCGTGCAGGCTCCCCACCAGGCAAAGCCGGGCCAGCAGGACACTTTTCAGAGAAAACCGGGTGGCCAGTTCCAGCTCCTCCATGCCGTATACCGCAGACCTGGTCCCCTCTGTCACCGCCAGCAGCGCCACAAAGGGCAGCAGCGCAGCAGTGATCCAGAGAACATTGGGATTCATACAGCTCCCGCCCCAAACCGCCGGAAGCAGCACCCCGCAGGACAGCAGCCAAGTCCGCTTCCGCAGATAGGGGATCTGGTTCCAAAGAAAGGTCCCCAGGGAGAGGTCCGGCTGGGGCAGGGTCCTGAGAAAAACCGTTTTTCTCTGGGGGGGCGGCGGGGAAAAGGATGCAGCAAGGGCACGCTTCAGTCTTCGGTTCATGTTCTCTCCTCCTCTCGCAATGCCTCTCTGAGTTGGGTCAGCAGCCTGCCGCACCTTCGATAGATGGCAAACCGGGACAGCCCCGTCAGCCGGCTCAGCGCCTGCAGGGGCACCTGGTTGGCATAGCGCAGGAGCAGCAGTTCCTGGTCCTGGGGGGTGAGCGTCTCCAGGGCCCGTTCCAAGTCCCATCGCTCCACCAGCGTGCCCGCGGGGTCCGCGGCAACCTGGTCGGTCTCCTGCAGCGGGAGGGTTTCCCTTTGCCGGGTCACGTCCACACACAGGTTCCGGGCAATGGTGTACAGGGTGGGCAGCGCCTCCCGCTCCCGCTGGCCGGGATAATGGTCCAGCCAGCGAAGGAAGGTCTCCTGCACCAGGTCCTCGGCGGTCTGGACGTCCCTGACCCGAAAATAGCAATACCGGTATAGCTTATCATATTGATCTTCCAAGTCCATGGCAGGGTCTCCCTCCTTCCACTTTGTATAACGGCCGTCCCCGGCAAAATGTGCGGCCTAAACGGTATTTTTTTATTTTTCACAAAAAAAGCCCCCCTGAAACAGGGGGGCGGCACAAGGGGCCAACTATCGCAAGTCTAATTGTAGTTCGTCTCCTCAAAAATTAGGACACATCCTGGGCTGTTTCCTCCGACATACCTGACTGGAGCGCCGACCAGGCCTCCTCCGCGGTCAAGCGCTGGTGATCCCGGAAGGAAAGCATCTCTCCCTCGGCGGTAATCATCACCGCCTCCACCCCCTCCAGCTGGGTCAGAGTGAGCACCACACTGTAATCGGCCAAAGTCAGGTCAATGCCGGAGAGCACCCCATATCCACTGGAAAAATCCACCGTCAACAGTCCGTTGTACAGGGTCCACTTCCGCAGCGTCACCCCGCTGGGAATGGCCATCGTCAGATTCTCGCTCTGGGGCGGGCTCAGCAGCAGGTTCAGAAGCCCCTCCACCGGCTCGGTGTCCGGGGGAAGCACCCGCTTCTCCGCCACCAGGGCGGCCTCCTCCCCCGCGGCCTGGTTGCAGTAGTACACCGCGTATTCGGTTCCCTTCGCATTTCCCCCGCAGCCCGCCAGCGCGAAGAGGCAGAGGGCCAAGAGCAGGGCCCCGGCGCATCTTTCTTTCATCCCCCGCTCTCCTCCTCTCTCCACGCCGGAAGAATCACCGTAAAGACCACGCCGGCCGGCTGCCTGGCCTGGACCGTGATGGTGCCGCCATGGTGGCGCACCGCGTCCCGGACAATGGACAAGCCCAACCCCGTGCCGCCGGCCGCCCGGGAGCGGGCCTTGTCCACCCGATAAAACCGCTCGAAAATCCGCGGCATGTCCGCCTCGGGAATGCCCACGCCTGTGTCGGCCACGGACAGCAGCACCCGCGCTCCTTGGCGGCGTGTGGTCACCAAAACTTCTCCGCCGGTGACGTTGTACTTAATGGCGTTCTCCATCAGATTCCGCAGGATCTGACTGGCGTCCTCCTGGTTACACCGGACAATACAGTCCTCCCCCAGGTCGGTCTCCAGCGTAATCCGGTCCTCCTCCGCCAGCGGCGCCAGCATCCGCCCGATCTTCTCCACCTGCTCCGTCCAGTCCACCGGCTCCTGGGCCATGTCCCGCCCCTCGTCCAGGCGGTTGAGCTCCAATAATTCCTGACTGATGTGGATGAGACGGTCCGCCGCCTCCCCGATGTCCGCCACAAACTCCCGGGCGGTGTCCCGGTCAATGGAGGCATCCTGTAAAATGGAATCGGTGAGCAGCCGAATGGACGCCAGGGGGGTCTTCAGCTCATGAGACGCATCGGAGACAAACCGCCGGCGCTCCTCCTCCGTGACCTGGAGCCGTCCCGTCAGCTGGTTAAACTCCTCAGCCAACTGCGCCAGCTCATCGTGTCCATCCATGGAGATCCGATGGGTGTACTCCCCGGCCCGCACCGTGCGGATTCCCCCCAAGAGGGTCCTGACCCGCCGGGAAAGGAACGTGGAAAAGGCCCCAAACAGAACCAGTACCGCCAGGCAGACCACCACGGAGATCAGCCGCAGGTTCCGCTGCAGCTCCTCCAGCAATGCCCCCTGGTCACTGTCCTGGTCATACAGACAGACCGCCCCCACCACCTGGTTTCGATTCATCACCGGGGAGGCGGCCCGACTGGAGAAGGCCCCGTCCTGGTACTCACTGGAAAAGGCGTCGTTGCCCCGGAGGGCGGAGACCACCTCTCCAATGAGGGCATATTTCCCCAGGGCGGAGGGCTCCCCGGTATCGTAGAGAACCCGTCCCGCCCCGTCCGTGACCAGAACCCGCCGGACCTCCAGCTCCTCCAGCTGGCCAATGGCCTGCTCCACCGTCTCCGGCGTGAGCTCGTCGGCGGTGGTGAGGGTGTTGGTGATCAAAACCAGCTGGTTGGCCAGGGCGGTCTGCTGGGAACGAAACATCAGATTCTGTCCCATAATCAGGGGATAGGTATTCATCAGAACCAGCAAAACAGCAATGAGACAGGAATACCCCAGGGCAAGACGCATTTGCAGGGAGTGGCTGATGTTCCACTTTCCCCCCATGGGGCCCCCTTTTTTTCCGCGCCGTCCCATCACGCCTCCTTAAAATAGTACCCCACCCCCCATTTGGTGCACAGGTGGGCGGGGTGGGCAGGGTCTTGCTCCACCTTTTCCCGCAGACGGCGGATATGGACGTCCACCGTGCGGTACTCCCCGGTATACTCGTAGCCCCATACCAGGTTCAGCAACTGTTCCCGGCTGTAAACCCGGTTGGGGTTTTTCATCAGCAGCTCCAGCAGATCAAACTCCCGGGCGGTGAGCTCCACGGGGTTGCCGTCCTTCCAGGTGGTCCGGGCCGCACTGTCCAGGGTCAGTCCCCCCAAGGTCAGCCGCTGGTCCGAGCCCGCCTGCCGCCGGGTGGCGGCGGACCGGCGCAGCAGCGCCTTGACCCGGGCCTTAACCTCCAAAATATTAAAGGGCTTTGTGATGTAGTCATCCGCCCCGTACTCAAACCCCAGAAGCTTGTCCGTGTCCTCCCCCCGGGCGGTGAGCATAATGATGGGGACGGTGGAGAATGCCCGGATCTCCATACAGGCCTGCAGCCCGTCCAGCTCCGGCATCATCAGGTCCAGAATAATCAGGTCGTACTCGTTGGCCCGGGCCAGCTCCACCGCCTGACGGCCATTGTACCCCACATCCACGGTATATCCCTCGTTCTCCAAGTTAAACCGGATGCCTTTCACCATCACCTTTTCATCGTCAACCACCAGAATCCGTGCCATGGTCTCCTCCTTTCTCCACCGCCGGAACCCCAACGGTCACATAGGGGCGCAGCCGCTCCAGGGTGGCCTCCCCAATGCCCTTGACCTCCAGCAGCTCTTCCACCGCGGAAAATCCGCCCTTCTCCTGGCGCCAGGCCAGAATGGCGCTCCCCTTCTTCTCCCCAATGCCCGGCAGGCGCATCAGGTCGGAGAGGGTCGCCGTGTTCAGGTCCAGGACCTCTCCCTCCAGCATTCCCGGCGCCTCTGGTTCCTCCGCCGGCTGGCTGGTCTGGGCGGTCGGATTCTTCGTCACCTGGACTTCCTCCGGCTGCACCGTATGGAACCAGAGGAGGGTCCCCGCCGCAAAACAGGCGGTCAGAAGAAGGACTGCTCCCTCCAACCATGAAATTTTCGCAAATTTTCCGGCCATTGTTCCCCTCCCCCATTGCGTCTTGTGTCGAGCTTTGTTATGATAATGAGTGAATTTCCTTTCAATTTCATTCCATTCCCCGGTCCTTGGCCTGGAATGTGAAGATACAAAATGATTATAACACGGGATGTGGATGTTTCCTATGAAAAAAACGCTGATTCGCGCCATTTCTTTTTTCCTGACCTTGTCACTGCTCACGGGCTTGCTGATCCCTTTTGCCAGCGCCATCGAGTACGAAGGGGTGGAGTCCATGACGGTGGACGCCACCGCCGCGCTTCTCATCGACCTGGACACCGATCAGGTGCTTTACGAGCAGGCTGCCGATGAACAGCGTTATCCCGCCAGTATCACCAAAATTATGACCGCCCTGCTAACCTTGGAGGCCATTGGACGGGGGGAGCTGGACCTGAACACCGAGATCACCGTGGACGCCGCCGCCCTGGCGGACATCACGGAGGACTCCTCCACCGCCAATCTTCAGGCCGGCGAGAAAATCACGGTGAAGAATCTACTTTACTGCCTGCTGCTGGCCTCCGCCAATGAGGCGGCCAATGTATTGGCCATGGCCGTCAGTGGAGATATCCCCACGTTTGTGGAGCTGATGAACCAGCGTGCCCAGGAGTTGGGGATGGCGGGCACCCACTTTGTCAATCCCCATGGCCTGCACAACGCCGACCACTACTCCACAGCCCGGGACATCTACCGCATGTCCAAGCAGGCCATGACCCACGCGACGTTCCGGGAGATCGTCTCCACCGGCCGCTATACCGTCCCCGCCACCAACCTGTCCAAGGCCCGCAGTCTGCTCAACACCAACGGTCTGCTGACCTCCGCCAAGCATTACGGCTACACCATGGACGGCACCATCGGCATCAAAACCGGCAGCACCGGAGAGGCGGGCTACTGCCTGGTGGCCGCGGTCCAGAAAAAGGGGCACACACTGGTCTCCGTGGTTTTGGGGGCCCAAAACCCCACGGACAGCCGGGGCAATGTCCAGCGCAAGCAGTTCACCGAGAGCAAGCGGCTGCTCAACTGGGGCTTTACCAATTTCTCCGACGCCACCCTGCTGGATGCGGAGACCTACCTGCAGGAGCTCCCTGTCCGCTTCTCTTCGGAGGCCAGCCACGTGGTGGTGCGGCCCACCCGGTCGGTTCAGGTCATGGTCCCCGGGACCTATGACCCGGAGCGGCTGGAGCTCCGCCTTCGCTTCCACCGGGATGTGGCCTCCGCCCCCATTGAAGCGGGGGATGTCCTGGGCACCGTCACCGTGATTTACGCCGGGGAGGAATACGCCACGGTGGACATGGCCGCGGTGAGCGACGTGTCCTTCTCCCCTTTTATGGCCTTTGTCTCCAGTGTGAACACCGTTCTGGGAAACATCTATGTCCGGCTGCTGCTGCTGATCGCCTTGGCCCTGGTTGTCGTGGGACTTGTCCGCCGGTTCCAGGAGCGGACCAAGGAGGAGCGGCGGGCCAAACGGCAGCTGCGCCAGCAGGAAAAGATCGCCTTCCGCCAGCGGGAGGCCGAGGCCCGGCAGCAGGATGAGGCCCAGGCCAAACTGGAAAAAGAGGCCCGGGAGCAGCAGCGCAAGGAAGAGCTGCTCCGCCGCCAGCAGGAGGCCCAGGAGCGACAGGCCAAGCGGGCCCAGGAAGCCCAGGAACGGCAGGTCAAGCGGGAGCAGGAGCGACTGGAGCGGGAGGAGCGAAACCGCCAGCTCCGGGCAGAGCGGGAAGCCCGGCAGGCCGAGGAACGCCAGCGCCGGCAAGCCGAACGGGAGGAGCGCCAGCGCCAGGCCGAGGTCCGCCGCCGACAGGAAGAGGAAGCCCGTCGCCAGCGGGAGGAGCGAGAGCGCCGGCAGCGCCAGGAACGGGAAGCCAGACGCCAGGAAGAACTGGCCCGCCGCAGGCAGGAGGAACGGCAGGCCCGGCAGCGGGAGGAACGGCGCCGGCAGGAACAGGCCGACCGGGAACGCCGCCGGCAGGCCGAATGGGAACGCCGGGCCCGGCAGGCTGATCCCGCCCGAAACGCCCCCCCCCAGCGCCGCCCGTCCCCTCCCCGGGACCCTCGCCAGGGCAGCGCCCCCCGGAAAAAGCAGGGCCGCCGGCCCGACGACCGTCGGTAAGCCCGGTCCCGCCGCCGTGCCACACACCATTCACCTGGACGCAGCGCCTCTGCGCGCAAGGAGGTTATTATGGAGCAAAACATCACTACCCTGCAACAATGGATCGACGAGAGTGACAACATCGTCTTTTTCGGCGGGGCCGGGGTCTCCACGGAAAGCGGAATCCCCGACTTCCGCAGTGTGGACGGCCTGTATCACCAGTCCTACGCCTATCCCCCGGAGACCATTCTCAGTCACTCCTTCTTTGCCCAAAACCCCGGGGAATTCTACCGGTTTTATCGGGAAAAAATGCTCATCCAGGGGGCGCAGCCCAACGCCGCCCACCGGAAACTGGCGGAGTTGGAACAGGCGGGAAAGCTCAAGGCCGTGGTCACCCAAAACATCGACGGTCTCCATCAGGCTGCCGGAAGCAAGGTGGTCTATGAGCTGCATGGCTCCACCCTGCGCAATTACTGCACCCGCTGCAAGAAAAAATATCCCGTCTCTTTTCTGCTGGAAACCACCGGCATTCCCCGGTGCACTGAGCCCAACTGCGGCGCCATCGTCCGCCCCGATGTGGTGCTCTATGAGGAGGGACTGGACCCCGATGTGATTTCCGGGGCGGTGAATGCCATCCGCAAGGCTGACATGCTCATCATCGGGGGAACCTCCCTGGTGGTCTATCCCGCCGCGGGACTAATTAACTATTATACAGGAAATAAGCTGGTGCTCATCAACAAAGGCCAGACCAGCGCGGACACCATGGCCAACCTGACCATCAACGCCCCCATTGGTGAGGTTTTCTCCCAGATCACCGTGGGTCTCTGAGTCCCCGGCAGCGTTCCCCCAAAGGGAGGTTTTTTCCGCGATGGACATTGAACTCAATATTTTGCAAAACTGGATACAGGAAAGCGACAACATTGTCTTTATCTCCGGCGCCGATCTCTCTGCGGAGGCAGGCTTTCCCGACTATCGAATCATGACGCAGGCGGACTGGGCACGGTACAAATACGCCCCCGACGAAATTCTCCGCCTGACCTTTCTCCAGCGCAACCCCTTTTACTTCTACCGGTACTACCGGGAAAAAATCCTGGCCCCTGTGCTCACCGCCCAGCCCAGCCCGGCCCATGAGGCCCTGGCCCATCTGGAGCAGGCCGGCAAACTCCGGGCCATTTTGACGGTAAACATCGACGGAATCCATCAGGAGGCGGGCAGCCGGGAGGTATTGGAGCTTCACGGCTCTGTGATGCGCAGTTGGTGCGCCAAGTGTGAAAAGTTTCTGGACTTTTTCTACATCGCCGACAGCCCCACCCACATCCCTTACTGCAATGTGGATATGTGCGGGGACTATGTGCGCCCGGCCATTGTTCTAAAAGAGGAACCCTATGATCTGGCCCTGTTGGAAAAGGCCTTGGACTATGTCCGGGCCGCCGACGTGCTCATCATCGACGGGTCCGCTCTAAAAGAGTTTCCCGTCCCCAACCTGATGCAGGCCTACCAGAGACACAAGCTGGTCCTGGTCAACACCGCCCCCCTGGTCTTTGACGCCCGGGCGGGCATCGTCATCCGCAATCATTCTTTTACTGATATTTTTCAGCAGATCCATTGGACCCGGTAGCGCCCCGCAGGGCCGCCGGCCCAAGAAACCCCACCGCTTGAAGAGGAGGAATCCCCCTTGGAACAGAGGATAGAACATGACACCATGGGTGAAGTCGCGGTTCCCGCGGACAAACTCTGGGGCGCCCAGACCCAGCGGAGCTTTGAAAACTTTCCCATTGGAGAGGAGAAGATGCCCCCTGACCTGATCCACGCCTTTGGCGTCTTGAAGGAGGCCTGCGCCGCCGCCAACCACCGCCTGGGCACCCTGGACACACGCCGGTACCAGCTGATTCAGTCCGCCTGCCAGGCCATCCGGGCCGGGGAGCTGGCAGAACAGTTTCCCCTGTCTGTCTGGCAGACAGGCAGCGGCACCCAGACCAACATGAACTGCAACGAGGTCATCGCCCACGTGGGCAACGCCCAGGCTGGGGAGACGCTGCTCCATCCCAACGACCATGTCAATCTGTCTCAGAGCTCCAACGACACCTTCCCCTCCGCTCTGCATATCGCGGCGGTCACCGCCCTGCATACCCGGCTGGAGCCCGCCTTGACCGAGATGCTGCTCTGTCTACAGCGCCTGGAGACAGACAACCAGACCGTGGTCAAAACCGGCCGCACCCATCTTCAGGACGCGGTGCCCATCACCTTCGGCCAGGAAATCAGCGGCTGGCGGTCCATGCTGGAGCACGCCCGGGACATGATCCGCGCCTCACTGGCAGGCCTGTATGAGCTGGCCTTGGGGGGAACCGCTGTGGGGACGGGGCTCAACGCCCCGCCGGGCTTTGACGCTGCGGCGGCAGAAGAGGTGGCCCGGCTGACCGGCCTGCCCTTCCGCCCAGCCCCCAACAAATTCCACGCCTTGTCCGCCCGGGACGGGCTGGTATTTTCCCACGGCGCTTTGAAGGCCCTGGCCGCCGATCTCATGAAGCTCGCCAACGACGTGCGCTGGCTGGCCTCCGGCCCCCGGTGCGGCCTGGGGGAAATTTTCATCCCGGAAAACGAGCCCGGCTCCTCCATCATGCCCGGCAAGGTCAACCCCACCCAGTGCGAGGCCCTGACCATGGTGGCGGTGCAGGTCATGGGCAACGACACCGTGATGGGCGTGGCCGCCTCCCAGGGCAACTTTGAACTGAACGTCTATCTGCCGGTGATGGGATACAACTACCTCCAGTCCGTCCGGCTCCTGTCGGACGCCATGCGTTCCTTCACCCGGCGGTGCCTGTCCGGCCTGACCCCCAACCGGGAGAAAATGGCGGAAAACCTTCACCGCTCCCTGATGACCGTCACCGCGCTGACCCCTCTGGTGGGGTATGAAAACGGGGCCAAAATTGCCAAGCTGGCCCACCAGGAAGACCTCTCCCTGAAGGAGGCCGCCGTCCGCCTGGGGCTGTTCACCCCCGAGGCCTTTGAGGCGGCCTTCCACCCGGAGACCATGATTTGACCTTGATTTTAAGACAGAAAGGACCGTACCCCCATGGACATCCGCGCTGCATCGTTGGCTCTGCACTACCGCCTCCAGGGCAAGCTGGAGATGGTCTCCCGCTGCCCCATCCAGACCCAGGAGGACCTCTCCCTGGCCTACACCCCCGGTGTGGCCGCCCCCTGCCTGGAGATTCAAAAGGACCCTGCCCTCTCCTTCCAGCTCACCCGCCGGCGGAACCTGGTGGCGGTGATCACCGATGGCTCTGCGGTGCTGGGCCTGGGAGATATCGGTCCTCTGGCGGGCATGCCCGTTATGGAAGGGAAATGCGTTCTGTTCAAGGAGTTTGCCGGGGTGGACGCGGTTCCCCTCTGTGTGGACACCCAGGACGTAGAAGAGATGGTCCAAACCATCGCCCTGATCTCCAAAAGCTTTGGCGGCATCAACCTGGAGGACATCGCCGCCCCCCGCTGCTTTGAGGTGGAGCGCCGCTTAAAGGAGCGGTGTGACATCCCCGTCTTTCACGACGACCAGCACGGCACCGCCGTGGTCATCACCGCCGCCCTCACCAACGCCCTGAAGGTGGTGGGGAAGAAGAAAGAACAGGTCAAGGTGGTCCTGAACGGCATCGGCGCCGCCGGGGGCGCCGCCGCCAAGCTGCTGCTGGACCTGGGGTATTCCAACCTCATCCTATGTGACAAGGATGGGATTCTCTGCGCCGGGGACCCCACCCTGCTCCCCCACCACGCGGAACTGGCCGCCCGCACCAACCAGGCAGGACAGCGGGGCACCCTGGCGGACGCCTTGGTGGGCGCTGATGTCTTCATCGGCGTCTCCCGGCCGGGCCTGGTCACCGGGGAGATGGTGGAGTCCATGGCCAAGGACCCCATTCTCCTGGCCATGGCCAACCCGGTGCCCGAGATCATGCCGGACATTGCCCTGGCCCACGGCGCCGCCGTGGTGGGCACAGGACGGTCGGACTTTCCCAACCAGATCAACAACGTGCTGGTCTTTCCCGGCCTGTTCAAAGGCGCGCTGTCCTGCGGCGCGGTACAGATCACCGAGGGGATGAAGCACGCCGCCGCCCGGGCTCTGGCGGACTTGGTCCCCCCGGAGCAGCTCTCCCCCACCTGCATTCTTCCCTCCCCCCTCAACCGGGCCGCAGCGGAGGCCGTGGCCCACGCCGTCGCGGAGGAAGCCCGGTGCACCGGGCATGCCCGGTTTTAATTGGAAAACGGAAAACCGGCGAACCAGAGTTTTTGGTTCGCCGGTTTTTGTTCTCTATTTTCTCTCCCCCTGTCTGTCACTTCACCACGGTCTCACACAGCCGCATGAGAATGGTGGCCACCTGGGCGCGGGTGGCGCTGCCCTGGGGGTTCAGGGTGGTGTCCGTCACCCCGGTGATAAGCTTCTGGGCATTGGCCCAGGCCAGAGCGTCCTTGGCGTAGCCGCTGATGGAGGCGGCGTCGGTGTAGCCCGACAGGTCCGCCTTCTGGCTCACGTCATAGCCCTTGTAGGCGGCATACCGGTACAGGATCGCCGCCATCTGCTCCCGGGTGATGGGGCTGTTGGGGGCGAAGGTGGTGGCGCTGGTGCCGTTGACAATGTCGTTGGCCGCTGCCCAGGCAACGGCATCGGCATACCAGGCGCCGCTCTCCACGTCGGTGAAGGCGCTGCCGCCGGACACCGCGGGCTCGTTCTCCAGCCGGTAGAGGATGGTGACGATCATCCCACGGGTGGTGGTGGAGGCAGGGGCAAACCGGTCCGCCGACACGCCGGTCATCATACCCTTGTCGTAGACATACTGGACTGCCTCATAGAACCAATCGCCGCTCTTCACATCGGTGAAGGGCAGGGTGGGTGTCACGGCGTTCTCGGTCCACTTGGCGTACACAGTGGTGTTGCCGTTCAGCTTCACGGAGGTGACCTTCTGGGTCAGGGCCTCGTCGCTGTACCAGCCGGCAAAGGTGTAGCCCTCCCGGGTGGGTACATACTGCCCCAGGTCCACGGTGGTCCCCTTCTCCTTGGTCACCTTGGCAATGGCGGAGCCGCCGTTGGTGTCAAAGCTCAGGGTGTACTTGGTGGTGACGGAACCGCCACCTCCGCCGCCTCCACCGCTGGAAGACAAGGTGACGGAGATGGTCTCTGCCTCGGTGACGGTGAACGTACCGGTCTGCGTGCGGTAGCCGCTCTTGGAGACCTCATAGGTATAAGTCTTATCCTTCTCCAGCGCATACTTCCCGTTGACCGCGCTTACTGCTTTACCATCAGAACCCTTGACAACGATGTTGGCGTCAGACGGAGTCACATTGAAGGTGATCTCATAATAGGTCGTTGGGCTTTCTTCTCCCTTGGTCACTGTTCCGATCACTGCACCATTCAGAGTATCCTGCGAACCATTATTGGTACTGAGAGAAATCGTATTGCTCTTTCCTTCCTCCGTAGCAGAAACGTTGAGGATCGCGCCCTCGTTTACAATCAGGTTCGCGGCATGATCATTCGTCATAAACACAGCTGGATGTTCTTTGTCGCCACAGTTGGTCACAGACACTGCACTGCCAGCTTCGATGATTAGCCCGCCATTCGTGTCCTCTCCAAGACCTGTGCTATTGATACTGATCCCGCGATAGGCTGTGTTGTCAACGTTGATGTTGGAATTCCCTTTGACTTCGATACGATCAGCACTGAAACCATGGGCATCACAGTCGTCGATCTCAATGGCAGATTCGCTATCAAGCGTCCAGACTCCACCATTGGAGAAGTTGCCCCGGATACCGGTGGCGGTGATTGTCGAGTGATTGAGTGTAAAGATACCCGTTCCTACCTCACCGCTGTTCTGAGGCTTTGCAGAGATGGTAGCAGCTTCCAGATTAGAGAGGGTCACGTTAGAATTGTTCAACTCCAACGCACCACCATACTGCACGTCAAAGCCGTCCCCAATCCCTTGACCTTCTTCACCGGAACCGGAGATCATCATCGTCACGCCATCCAGTGTCAGCTTAGCATCCTTGGAAACCGTAAACGCTTTATTTCTGCTTGTGCTGCCGGTTGTGAGATTGATCTTGAGGCCTTCTTTGCCCTGGATCGTGACATTTTTCGAGATGGTCGTATTGAAATTGGTCGCTGTCACGTCCTTGAGCAGCGTGATGGTGCCGCCGTTGCTCGCTACGGCGGTCAGGGCATCACTAAAGGAACCGGAAGAGACAGAGGTGGTTCCATCTTTCGTAGTCTGGTATGTAACCTCGGCAGTCCCGTCATAGGCAACAACCTCGAAGGTGGAGAAATGGCTGGTTGTCCAGGACAGGATGCCATCAGACAGAGCCGCATTCATGTCCTCCATCTTTCCATTATCCGTGCAGTACACCTTGACGTTGCCTTTTCCCCCGTCTGCGGTATAAGGTACAGAGATGGTCACAGCGCCATCGCCGCTACCGTCGAAAGCGTTTTCTTCCCCGACGGTGGCGGTGACTTCGTAGACTGGGTTGCTGCCCTCTTTAGACTTGTCCTCCAACTTGATGACCACGCTGGCGGTCTTATCAACCTCGGTCGCCTTGGCCGTCATATCGTTCCAGGCCGCGTCGCTGATGGTCAGAGTGCCCACGTCGGTTTTCAGCTCGACTTCCTTCACCTTCTCATTCTTATTGATGGAGGTCAGGGCATTGGAACCGACCGTAATTTCAGCTGCTGTGCCAGTAGTAGTTTCCCCACCATCGTCGGAAGACACATCAATCGTAACCTTGCCGGAATTGTCGGTGGAGATGCTGCCGTTGCCGCCACTCTCGGGGGTTTCACCTCCGCTGTAGTTGCCATCTACCGTGGCAATCACATTGCCGCTCTCATCCTTATCGGTAGAAACCTGCGCGCCATCGGCAACATTAACTACATATTTGTTGTCAGAATCCTTTGCGCAGGCATAGCCCGTAGCACAAAATTCTCCGACATCATGAGAGAATGTACCGCCAGAAATTTCAATGGTGCCATTCCCAAGGTCCTGTCCTTGCTCCTGGTTCACAATCCCGCTTGACCCGGTGAAAGAACCTCCTTTGATCACAACAGAACCAATGCTGCTACCTCCACCCATCTGTTCCAAGATATACGGGCCGGTAAAGGTTCCTTTCTGAATCGTCAACTGGCCTTTATCCATCGTGTCATTGATATATCCATTCAGGATTGTCGCGTTCGTGGAGTCCTTTCCTTCGAAGGTACCCCCTTCCACTGTCGCCACATTCCAGTTCAGGAGGCAGGCCTGTGCATAGCTGGAGAACGTGCCGCCTTTGATGGTCAGTTCGCCATAATCATCATTCTTGATGGTATTCAGGCCGCCGCTAAAGGTTCCGCCATTGATCGTCATGACGGAGAGCTCTCCACCTGTATTGTTGTTTCCGTTATACCAACCGTTTTCGATGAGGCTGGAAAACTTTCCTGCTCCATTTTCCCCCTGGTTAACGGTGACGCCCTCATTGATCGTCATGGTACCATGGTTCAGAATGGTATAATAAGAATTGCTTCCGCTATCCTCTTCGCTTGTACCCTTTTCTTGGCTGCGAGTATACGTGCCTCCATTCAAAACAACCGTACCGCTGTTATTAACGGCAGCCTTTTGATGAGATACATTGTCAACTGTGCCGGGACCTTCAATGGTCAGTGTACCGCCTGCGGCGACTTCAATGGTATTTGCACCGGCTTGGTTGGTCAGCTTCTTGCCATTCAGATTGAGCGTAACTTCATTGTTCGCTTCCACTTTCAAAGCACCACTGGTCAACGTAACATCGCTCTCAAGGACATAGTTCCCTGTCGTCAATGTCGTGGTGCTTGCGGTAATCTGATTCCCGCTGGTCTCGCCTTCGTCTTCCGTCGCCGGCGCAGCAGTACCAGTCGTTCCCGCCGCCAACGCCGCCGGAACCATGGTCAGCAGCATGCACAGGCACAGGAACATGGACAAAAGTCGTTTCTTCATTGGTTTGTTTTCCTTCCTTTCTGATTTTATTGGGGTCTCGCAGGTGTTAAATGCAGAGCAATCACCCCCCACACTTTCAAAAAGTGTACTTTTTCAGACAAAAAAATAATTGCCTCATTTCCCCCAAAAATCTTGCAAAAAAGGAAAAATACATGTATTATTTTGATAGGTACTTTTCCCATAAAGTAATTTGAAAAAGTACACCTTTACAAATCCAAACCGGGCGGCAGTGCGGCCGTGGTTTCCCACTGCACCGCCTTGGAATAGAAGGTCCCCACTGGCATCTCACAGGCTTTCGCGGCCTGCTTGAGGGTCAGTTTTTTGCTGCGCCAGGCCCGGTGCACGGCGGGAAAATTCTCCGGCAGGGGCCGGGGCGGGCGGCCAAAGCGGACGCCCCGGGCCTTGGCCGCCGCGATGCCCTCCGCCTGGCGCTGGTGGATGGCGGCCCGCTCGTTCTCCGCCACGAAGGAGAGGACCTGGAGGACAATGTCGCTGAGAAAGGTCCCCATCAGGTCCTTGCCCCTTCTCGTGTCCAGCAGGGGCATGTCCAGCACCACGATATCCACCCCCTTTTCCTTGGTCAGCACCCGCCACTGCTCCAGGATCTCCCGATAGTTCCGGCCCAGCCGGTCAATGCTCTTGATGTACAGCACGTCGTCCCGCTTCAGCCGCCGCACCAATTTCCGGTACTGGGGCCGGTCAAAGTCCTTGCCGGACTGGTGGTCCCGGTACAGATTCTTCTCCGGGATCTCCAGCTCCCCCATGGCCAGCCGCTGCCGCTCCTCGTTCTGGTCCCGGGTGCTGACCCGGATGTACCCATAGTTCATCCCTGAACCCCTCCTGTTCTCTCTCCGGCAGAAAAAAACAAAGGCTTCCCACCCATCCTCCCTGGGTAGGAAGCCTTTCGCGTCCGCTGCCCGGTCCCCCCTTCAAATGGGAATGGCCCGGATCATCAGCCGGTCACACACGGCGTCAATGTTGGTCTTGTCGATGTTGGCCTGGTCCATGGTCTGTTTCACCTTGTCCACCAGCACCTGGTTGCTCAGGTCCCGCAGCTGGCCCATGAGGCCCAGGCGGCGGCCCAGGCGGAAGAGCATCTGCTGGTCCTCCGGCAGGTCCAAAAACCGGTCGATGAGGGCCAGCATGCGGTCCTTGTCCTGGGGCAGCCGGCCCTTGAGCTCCAGCAGGATGTTCAAAATGTGGTCGCTGTCCACCCAGCTGGTGATGCCGTGGAGGTTCTCCAGAAACAGGCGGATCTCCCCAATGGTCTCCACATCGTTGGGCCGGGTGAGCAGGCCAGTCTCATAGTCCTCGTACATCTCCAGATTCTCCGCCAGGGCCATGGAGCGGATGCGGATGAAGTCGGGGTTCACCTGGTTCATCACGTCGGCGGTGTCCAGGGCGCTCTGGCGGGCGTACTCCCGCCCCCCCATGCCGGGCATGTAGAACTCATTGATCTCAATGCCGGCGGCCTTGGCCTTGATGCCGGCCTCGATCTGGGCCTGCTTGGTGACCCCCTTCCGCATGCGCTTCAAAATCTCGTCGTTGCCCGTCTCCAGGCCGATGTGGAAGCGGTTGAGCTTCAGCTGGGCATAGCGCTGCAGCCGCTCGGGCTTCAGGCGGTTGATGGTGTCCGACCGGGCATAGGTGGTGATGCGCTGGATCTGGGGGAAAGCGGCGTTGAGGTACTCCAGCACGTCAGTGAGCTGGTCAGGGGGCATGAGCAGACTGTTGCCGTCCTGGAAAAACACCGACTCCATGCCGCTCTGCACCCAGTGATAGGCCATGGAGCAGGCCTCGTAATCCCCCTCGGACTTGGCCTGCCGGGGGGGCTGCTTCCCCTGAAAGACATCCACCCAGTATTTGATGAGGTCAATGTCCTTCTTCACGTCCTCGGCCCGCCGGATGCTGAAGGGCACGTCCCGGTAAAAGCCGCAGAACCGGCACTTGTTCCAGCCGCAGCCCCGGTTGATCCGCAGCAGCAGACTGTACGCCTCACTGGGGGGACGGATGGGCCCCAGCTCGAACCCGTTGTATGGTGTGATCTTCTGCAAAGCAGGGTCCTCCTTTTTGATTTTTGAGGTCATTATACAGGAACTTCCCCGCCCCTGCAAGGCTTCTCTCCCCCCGGCGCCGCCGGACCGGGAAGAAACCTGGGGAAAACCCCCGTTTTTGCCAAAAAAGAACTTGCCATTCCGGGCACATCCCTGTATAATAGTTGCGGTATTTTTTCGGAAGAAATGATCCTATTCTTGAACTATATTGGAGGACATGACCATGGCAGGCGTTATTTCCAGAGGCATCCGAGGCCCCATCATCCGCGAGGGGGACGACATCGTCGATATCGTGGTAAACAGTGTCTATGCGTCTGAGCAGGCAGACGGCTACACCCTGCAGGACCGGGATGTGATCGCCGTGACCGAGTCCGTGGTGGCCCGGGCCCAGGGCAACTATGTCACTGTGGATCAGGTTGCCCAGGATATCCGCAATAAATTCCCCGCGAAGAAGCTGGGGCTGGTCTTCCCCATTCTCAGCCGGAACCGGTTCTCCATGTGCCTGAAGGGCATCGCCCGGGCCATGGACGAGGTGGTCATTCTGTTCAGCTACCCCAACGACGAGGTGGGCAACCCCCTCATGGTCCGCTCGGCCTATCTGAAGAACCGGTACAGCGGGGTCTATGACTTCCAGGAGGCCGACTTTGTCAAAACCTTTGGCTCCCCCGTCCACCCCTTCACCGGGGTCAACTACCTGGACTTCTACCGGGAGGTCATTGAGAGCGAGGGGGCCAAGGCCACCTTCCTCTTCTCCAACGACTGCCGCTACATCGCCTCCTTCTGTGACCAGGTGCTCTGCTGCGATATCCACACCCGGAACGAAACCCGGGACGTGCTCCAGGCCATGGGCAAGACCGTCTTCACCCTGGCTGACGTGATGTCCGCCCCGGTGAACGGCAGCGGCTATCACGACAAGTACGGCATGCTGGGCTCTAACAAGGCCACCGAGGAGAAGCTGAAGCTCTTCCCCCGGAACTGCCAGCCAGTGGTGGACAGCATCCAGGCCCGGATCGCAAAGGAGCGGGGGTTGCACGTGGAGGTGATGGTCTACGGCGACGGGGCCTTCAAAGACCCGGTGGGCGGCATCTGGGAGCTGGCCGACCCGGTGGTCTCCCCCGCCTATACCGCCGGCCTGGCGGGCAAGCCCAATGAGCTGAAGCTGAAGTTCCTGGCCGACAACGACTTTGCCGACCTGTCCGGGGAGGCCCTCCAAGAGGCCATCCGCCAGGAGATCAAGGCCAAAAACGCCGACCTGGTGGGGGACATGAGCTCCGAGGGCACCACCCCCCGGCAGTACACCGACCTGCTGGGCTCCCTGTGCGATCTGACCTCCGGCTCCGGCGATAAGGGGACCCCCTTCATCGTCATTCAGAACTACTTCACCAACTACGCAGAGTGAGGAAATTGGGGACCCCCTTCGCTGGGCTCCCAAATTTGAGGGGCCGCGCTCCCCTGCGCGCAAACTCCCCGGCCGCTTTCGGCCGGGGAGTTCACATTTGGGGGCTCATTTGTTCCTGCGCCTGCGGGCGCTGGAAGTCTGCTGCGCTTTTTTGGCGGGGCGTCGTTTTTGTTATTTTTGACAAAATAAATTGCTTTTTCTCCCGGTTTCTTGTATCATAAAGGAGAGACTTTTGGGGGGCTGCGCTCGTCTTATGAATAGAATGGAAGCCATCCCCAGAGAAAAGGAGTGAATGTACCATGAAACGCGTTTCCCTCTTGTTGGCCGTGGTCCTGCTGCTGAGTGTCCTTCCCTTGGGGGCCGGTGCGGCGGGGACCCAGCTGGCCTTCACCCAGCAGCCCCAGGACTGTACTGCCATGCCCGGAAGAGATACCGCTGTCTTTTCCGTCCAGGCCGTGGGCGATCCCGCTCCTACCTATCAGTGGCAGCTGAAAAAGAGTGATACCTGGGAAAACCTGTTCCTCGTCACTCAGCCTACCTATACCATCTCCCGAGTCTACCCGGATATGGACGGCTGGCAGTACCGCTGTCTGGCCACCAGCGGGGAGAAAACCATCGCCTCTCAGGTGGTTACCCTCCACGCCCGCCTAAATGACATCACCCTGCGCCAACTGGCCATCACCCCACCGGTGGCCGGGGAGGTCCCCATGCAGGAACTTCCCGAAACCGACCAGTACCGGTTTCCCCGCGGGATCTTCTGGGACCCTGAACTCCATGAGGGCACCTTCGCCCCCGACACCGTTTACACCGCCACCGTCTATCTGGAGGCCAAGCCCACCTACACCCTGGACGGACTCAGCGAGGACTTCTTCCAGGTTCCCGGTGCCACGGAAGTCTCCTATTCCTATGACAACAGAGGAGTTGTCACCGCCGTCTTCCCCAAGACCGGCGGCGATCCCCTTCACTATCCCGTCAGTGCTGTCATCCTTGAGGGAGAGGGCACGGTGACGTTCTCCGACACCAACCCTGCCAAGGGGGACACCGTCACCTTCACCGTCACCCCCGCCCCCCACTACAAGTTAAAACGGCTCTTCCTTGCCATGGATTATAAAGACCTGGGCAACGGACGCTATTCCTTTGTCATGCCCGCCTCTCCCTTCCAAGTCCATGTCAACTTTGTACTATCCGACCCCCTGGTCTACCCCTACGAAGACCCTGCCCCCTACTACGCCACCACTGCTGCCAGCTATCTCTATGCCGCCGGCATCATGCAGGGCACCAGTGAGACCACGTTCTCTCCCTACGCCCCCATGACCCGTGCCATGGTGGCCACCGTCCTCTACCGCATGGCCGGGGAGCCAGCGGTTTCCGGCGACGTCACCTTCTCCGACGTACCCGCCGACACCTGGTACACCCAGGCTGTGGCCTGGGCCCAGGAGAAAGGGGTCATCCAAGGTACCAGCCCCACCACCTTCTCCCCTGACAGCCAGGTCACCCGGGAGCAGCTGGCCACCATGCTCTGGCGTTACGACGGCAGCCCTGCGCCCAGTGCGGGCACGGTTATGGACTTCCCCGACCTGGCTGACCTCTCCACTTGGGCTACGGACGCCATGACCTGGGCCGTGGACCAGAAGATCGTCCAGGGATACAATGGCACCCTTATTCCCAGGGAACCCGCCATCCGAGGGCAAGTGGCCGCCATGCTCTGGCGCTACCTGGGCTCTCCCCTCTGGGTATGAGGACGCTGCCCCACCACATTCTGAAAAACGCCCCCGCATCCCATCTCCGGGATGCGGGGGCGTTTTGGTTGTTCGCCATCAGGTGTTTTGCGGCCGGGTCGTGTCCGGGTCCGTGGGAGTTTCCGGAACAGAAGGTATGTTGGGATCGGTGGACACATCCGGGTCCGTCGGCACATCGGGGTCTGTGGGAATCTCGGGCCAGGGGTAGCGGGCCAGGCGCTGGAGGATGGCCGCCCCCATGGCCCGGGTGGTGGTCTCCTCCGGGCGGAAGGCACCGTCGGACCCGTTGAGCAGGCCCAGGGCCGAGCAGTCAGCCACGTCCTCCCGGGCCCAGGCGGCAATGGAGGCACTGTCGGAATAGGTATTCAAATCAAAGGCACCGGGCTGTGCCCCCTGGTACCGGGCATACCGGGCCAGGGCCGCCGCCATCTGCTGGCGGGTCAAGGGGCTGTTCACCCCAAAGGTGTCCGCCGAGACCCCGTTCATGATGCCGGTTTCCTTGGCCCAGGTGACGTAAGGCGCAGCATAGTGGTCTATGGGAATGTCCGTAAAGCCCGAGGGCACCACCTCTTCCGCCGTTCCCCCCGCCAGACGGCCCAGGGCGGTGACAAACATGCCCCGGGTCAGAGGGAAGTTGGGGGTAAATTCCCCATACTGGTTTTTGGACATGAAGCCCTGCTCCAGGGCAAAGGAGATGGCGGGGTAGGCCCAGTGGGTATCCAGCTTGCTCTCGTCAAAATACAGGGCCTTGGCGCACCGGTTCACCCCGGTGTTCTGGGCGGAGAAGTAGAGCTTGCCCGCCTGGGGGGTGATGCCCCGCCGCCAGAACAGTTCCTCCACCGTGACCAGTTCAAAGCCCTGGGACTGCAGCTGGGTCAGCAGCCGGTCCAGCCCCTGGGCGGTGGAGGGCACCGTCTCATGGACCAGGATGATGTCCCCGTCCCTGGTCTGGGAGGAGACGTAGCTGACCAAATGGTTGGCGTCCCGGTACTTCCAGTCGCTGGAGTCCACCGACCAGCAGACCACCGGGGTCCCCGCCAGGGACAGCACCCGTTGGTTCCGGCTGCCAAAGGGCGGGCGCAGGTAAAAGCTCGTATTCCCCGTCCCTTTCAGCCCGGTGATCTGGGTGAGGGCCTGGGCCAAGCTGTCGACCTCCTGCCGGACCAAAGCGTCGGAACTCTGGACCAGATCGGGGTGGTTGTAGGTATGGTTGGCAACTTGATGCCCTTCCGCCACCATTCTCTGCACCTGGGACGCATAAATCCAAATATTATACCCATTCATAAAGAAGGTAGCTTTGGCCCCGTGGGCCTTCAGGGTGTCCAGAATGGCAGCGGAATAGCGCCCGGGACCATCGTCAAAGGTCAGTGCGGCCAGTTTCTGGCCCGGACAGTCATAGGCCGAGGCAGCAAAGGCCCCCGGCACCAGGCTAACCCCCAGCACCAAGGTGAGCAGCCCGGCAGCGAGCCGTTTCCTCCAGGTTTTCATGGGCAAGTTCCTCTCTTTCCGTGGTCCGGGACGGATCTCGGAGACACTTTACTAAGACCAAGATACCGGATTCTTCCTCAGATGTCAACCGCCGGTCTGTGTTCTCCCCTTGTTTCGGCGGCCCGGCGGCGCCCCACCGCCCCCTAAAAAATTTCCCCGTTAAACTGGTAGGGTATTGCAAAAAATCACAGTTGACAAAGAAACACCATTTGATTAAAATGTACGTTACCGAATAGTTCATGTCCGAACTTTCTAAGAGGAGGGGATGCCTGTGCGTCACCTGGAAACCCCGGACCGGTACCTCGGTCCCCGGATCAAGTTCTTATACCATGCGTTCAACCGTAAATTCATGGAGACCGCCCGCGCCAACGGTGTGGAGGAACTGACCAGCATGCACGGCCGGATCCTCGGGTATCTTTACTGGAGCCGACCAAAGGATGTCTACCAGAAAGATATTGAGGAACACTTTAACATCACCCGTTCCTCTGTGGCGGGCATCGTGAAACTGATGGAACAAAAGGGCTACATCCTCCGCCAAAGCGTCCAGGGAGACGCCCGGCTGAAAAAACTCTCCCTCACAGACCTGGGCACCCGGGCCTGTGAGCAGTCCATGGAGGCCTTCCACCACGTGGAAGGCCTGGCCATCCGGGGGCTGTCCCCGGAGCAGGTGGAGACCTTCTTGTCCCTGTGCGATGCCATCCAAACCAATCTAATTCCCCAAAAGGAGTGTGCCCATGCTAAAAACCATTCTGTCCCAAGTCAAGGAGTTTAAGCGGGTCTCCATCCTCACTCCTGTCTTTGTGCTGGGGGAGGTCATTTTGGAGATGGTCATTCCCCTGCTCATGGCCTCCATCATCGACGAAGGCGTCACGGCGGGAAACATCGACCACATCAAAACCACCGGCCTCTGGATGCTGCTGCTGGCGGTGGTCAGCCTGTGCCTGGGGCTGCTCAGCGCCCGGTTTGGCGCCCAGGCCTCAGCGGGTCTGGCCCGGAACCTTCGGCAGGCCATGTTTGAAAAGATTCAGACCTATTCCTTCTCCAACATTGACAAGTTCAGTACCTCCAGCCTGATCACTCGTCTGACCACCGACGTGACCAACGTCCAGAACGCCTACATGATGATCCTGCGGATGTGCAGCCGGGCCCCGGCCAGCCTGTTGGTGGCCATGGTGCTCTCCTTCTCCATCAACGCCGAGCTGGCCAGTATCTACCTGGTGGCGGTGGTGGTGCTGGGCGTGCTGCTCTTCCTCATCATGAGCCGGGCGATGAAATACTTTAAGCAGGTCTTCCAAAAGTACGATGACATGAACGCCAGCGTCCAAGAGAACGTCACCGGTATCCGAGTGGTGAAGGCCTACGTCCGGGAGGACCATGAGAACAAGAAGTTCCAGAAAGCCTCCCAGAATATCTACAAGACCTTCCTCTCCGCCGAGAAGATTCTCTCCTGGAACGCGCCGCTGATGAACTTCACCGTGTACGCCTGCATCCTGCTCATCAGCTGGCTGGGGGCCAACATGATCGTGGGCAGTTCCCTGACCACCGGGGAGCTCATGAACCTGCTGACCTACTGCATGAACATCCTCATGAGCCTTATGATGCTCTCCATGGTCTTTGTGATGATCACCATGAGCACCGCCAGCGCCGAGCGAATCTGTGAAGTTTTGAAGGAGGAGCCCGACCTGGTGAACCCGGAACATCCAGTGCATACCATCGCCGATGGCTCCGTGGAGTTCCGCCACGTGGACTTCGCTTATCGGAAAAACGCCGACAAGCCGGTCCTCAAGGACATCAACCTCTCCGTCCGCTCCGGCGAGACCATCGGCATCATCGGCGGCACCGGCAGCGCCAAGACCAGCCTGGTCAGTCTCATCAGCCGGCTGTACGACGTCACCGCCGGGCAGGTGCTGGTGGGCGGACGGGACGTGCGGGAATACGACCTGGAGTCCCTCCGGGACCAGGTCTCCGTGGTGCTCCAGAAAAACGTCCTCTTCTCCGGCACCATTCTGGAGAATCTGCGCTGGGGCGACGAGAACGCCTCTCTGGAGGAATGCAAACGGGCCTGCCGGCTGGCCTGCGCCGATGAGTTCATCGAAAAGATGCCCGATGGCTATGATACCTACCTGGAACAAGGGGGCACCAACGTCTCCGGCGGGCAGCGTCAGCGGCTGTGCATCGCCCGGGCCCTGCTGAAAAAGCCCAAGGTGCTCATCCTGGATGACTCCACCTCCGCGGTGGACACCGCCACCGACGCCCGCATTCGCCAGGCCTTTGCCCGGGAAATCCCGGACACCACCAAATTTATCATCGCCCAGCGGGTCTCCAGCGTGTCCGGCGCCGACCGGATTCTGGTGCTGGACGACGGGGTCATCAGCGGGTTTGACACCCATGAGAACCTGCTGAAAACCAACCCCATCTACCAGGATGTCTACGAATCCCAGACCAGCGGAAACGGCGACTTTGACGAAGGGAGTGATCACTGATGGCAGAAAAGGCAAGAACCGTACCGGGCGCCCGAGGCCGGGGCCCCAAACCCAAGCTGGAGCACCCCATGCAGACCCTGGGGCGGGTGCTGGGGTTTGTGGGGAAAAAGTATTGGCTCCACCTGATCGTGGTGGTCATTGCCATTGTGGTCAGTGTCCTGTCCATGGTCCAGGGCACCCTGTTCACCAAGACCCTCATCGACAGCTATATCCTGCCCCTGGTGAAAACCGTCCAGGCCGGCGGCACCGCCGACTTCTCCGGCCTGATCCACGCCATCACCCGGGTGGCCCTCTTCTACGCCTGCGGCGTGCTGGCCAGCCTGCTCCAGGCCCGGGTGATGATCTATGTCACCCAGGGGGCCCTGCGGGACCTGCGCAATGAGATGTTCCAGCACATGCAGACCCTCCCCATCCGGTATTTTGACACCCATGCCCACGGGGACATCATGTCCATCTACACCAACGACATTGACACCCTGCGCCAGATGATCAGCCAGAGCATGCCCCAGCTGCTCAACTGCACCATCACCGTGGTCAGCGTCCTGGTGTCCATGATCGTGCTCAGCATCCCCCTGACCCTCCTCACTCTGGCCATGGTGGCGGTGGTTCTCTTCACCACCAAGAAGTTCTCCGGTCTGTCGGGCCGGTACTTTGTGGCCCAGCAGAAAAACCTGGGCAGCCTCAACGGCTTTATCGAGGAGATGATGGAGGGCCAGAAGGTGGTCAAGGTCTTCTGCCACGAGGAGAAAAACGTGGAGGAGTTCACCCGGCGCAACGAGGCCCTCTTCCAGAGCGCCCAGAACGCCAACACCTTCGCCAGCATGCTCATGCCTGTCTCCGCCCAACTGGGCAACATCAGCTACGTCCTCTGCGCCATTTTGGGCGGTATCCTGGCCCTGGGCGGAGTGGGTGGCTTCACCCTGGGCGGCCTGGCCAGCTTCCTGACCTTTAATAAGAGCTTCAACATGCCCATCGCCCAGATCAGCATGCAGCTCAACGCGGTCATCATGGGCCTGGCCGGTGCTGACCGGGTCTTCCGTCTCCTGGACGAGGTTCCCGAAACCGATGAAGGCAACGTGGAACTGGTAAACGTCAAGGAAGGGGCCGACGGTACTCTGGTGGAGACCCAAGAGCGCACCAACGTGTGGGCCTGGAAGCGCCCCGGCCAGGACGGGCAGGCCCCCACCTATGTCCGGGTGGAGGGAGACGTGACCTTCGATGACGTGGACTTCGGCTACACCGACGAGAAAATGGTCCTGCACAACATCAAGCTCTACGCCACCCCCGGTCAGAAGATCGCCTTTGTGGGCTCCACCGGGGCGGGCAAGACCACCATCACCAACCTGATTAACCGCTTCTATGACATTCAGGACGGCAAAATCCGCTACGACGGGGTGAACATCAACCGGATCAAGAAGGCTGACCTGCGCCGCTCCCTGGGCATTGTCCTTCAGGACACCAACCTCTTCACCGGCACCGTCATGGACAACATCCGCTACGGCCGCCTGGACGCCCGGGACGAAGAGTGCATCGCCGCGGCCAAACTGGCCAACGCCGACGGATTCATCCGCCGGCTGCCCGAGGGCTACAACACCTGGATCACCGGCAACGGCGCCAACCTCAGCCAGGGCCAGCGCCAGCTGCTGGCCATCGCCCGGGCTGCGGTGGCCGATCCCCCGGTGCTCATCCTGGACGAGGCCACCTCCTCCATTGACACCCGCACCGAGATGCTGGTGCAGCAGGGCATGGACGGCCTCATGTACGGCCGGACCACCTTCGTCATCGCCCACCGGCTGTCCACTGTGCGCAACGCCGACTGCATCATGGTCCTGGAGCAGGGCCGGATCATCGAGCGGGGCAGCCATGACGAACTCATGGAGAAGAAGGGGCGCTACTACCAGCTCTACACCGGCAATCCGCCAGCGTGAGGCGCCTGTCCCATCGCAGTTCTATTCCCTGTCCTATGGGGGCGAGGCTCTTCGCCCCTGTGGGGCAGGGATATTTTTTCACAACGCTGAAGCAACAGAGAATCCTGTCTTACCCAGCCGGGCAAAGCCTTGACATTTCTCGCCAGCAGGCATATAATACCCCCATCAGAAACAGGCAACGACGGGAACCTTTCCGGTCCCGGCGCACAGAGAGGGAGCGTCATCGGCTGCAAGCGCTCCTGCCCCCAGGACCGGATCAAGCACCCTCCCCGAGCCGCCCCCCGAACCCCTCTGGGCAGTAGGCTGGGCCGGGCACCGCCCGTTACAGCGGAAACGAAGCGGCCTGTCCCCAAGGACAGGCAAGCAGGGTGGAACCGCGAGACGATATCCGTCCCGCCCCTGACATCATCAGGGGCGGGATTTTTCTTTGCCCCAAATGCTACAAGGAGGAACACACCATGTCTGATGCAAACCTGTACACCTTTGAAAACCCCGAATTCAAAAAGACCTACTGGCACACCTGCTCCCACGTGCTGGCCCAGGCCATGAAGCGCCTGCACCCCGAGGTGAAGCTGGCCATCGGCCCGGCCATTGAGAATGGCTTCTACTACGACTTTGACACCCCCGAGCCCTTCTCCGAGACCCAGCTGGCCGAGCTGGAGGCGGAGATGCGGAAGATCTGCAAGGAAAAGCTGAAGCTGGAGCGGTTCGAGCTGCCCCGGGCCGAGGCCATCCAGTTTATGGAGGAGAAGGGAGAGCCCTACAAGGTGGAGCTCATCCACGACCTGCCCGAGGACGCCACCATCTCCTTCTACAAGCAGGGGGAATTCACCGACCTGTGCGCCGGCCCCCACCTGGACTCCACCGGGCGCATTAAGGGCAACGCCATCAAGCTCACCGCCTGCAACGCCGCCTACTGGCGGGGGGACTCCAACCGCCAGACCCTCCAGCGGATCTACGGCATCGCCTTCCCCAAGAAGGACGAACTGGACGAATATCTGGCCCGGATTGAGGAGGCCAAAAAGCGGGACCACCGGAAGCTGGGCAAGGAGCTGGGCCTGTTCATGATGACCGAGGAGGGCCCCGGCTTCCCCTTCTTCCTGCCCAAGGGGATGACCCTGAAAAACACTCTGCTGGAATACTGGCGGGAATGCCACAAGCGGTATGGCTACGTGGAAATCTCCACCCCCATCATCCTCAACCAGGACCTGTGGCACCGCTCGGGCCACTGGGACCACTACAAGGACAACATGTACACCACCGTCATCGACGGGGAGGACTACGCCGTCAAGCCCATGAACTGCCCCGGCGGCATGCTGGTGTATAAGAATGAGCCCCACTCCTACCGGGACCTCCCCCTCCGCATGGCCGAGCTGGGTCTGGTCCACCGGCACGAGATGTCCGGCGCCCTCCACGGCCTGTTCCGGGTGCGCTGCTTCACCCAGGACGACGCCCACATCTTCATGACCCCCGACCAGATGAAGGAGGAGATCAAGGGCGTGGTGCGGATCTTTGACGAGATCTACTCCACCTTCGGCCTGACCTACCAGATTGAGCTGTCCACCATGCCCGAGGACCACATGGGCGAGGAGAAGGTGTGGCAGTTTGCCGAGGAGACCCTCCAGGCCGCCATCCAGGAGATGGGCAAGGACTTTATCCTGAACCCCGGCGACGGGGCCTTCTACGGGCCCAAGCTGGACTTCCACCTGGCCGACTCTTTGGGCCGGACCTGGCAGTGCGGCACCATTCAGCTGGACTTCCAGATGCCGGAGCGGTTTGAACTGGAATACGTGGGCGAGGACGGGGAGAAGCACCGCCCGGTGATGATCCACCGTGCCCTGCTGGGCTCCATTGAGCGGTTCATCGGGGTGATCACCGAGCACTTTGCCGGGGCCTTCCCCACCTGGCTCTCCCCGGTCCAGGTGAAGGTCCTGCCCATCACCGACCGGGCTGCGGCCTATGCCGACCAGGTGGCCGCCCAGCTGGATCAGGCTGGCTACCGGGTGGAGGTGGACCACCGCAACGAGAAGATCGGCAAGAAGATCCGGGAGGCCCAGCTGGAGAAAATCCCCTATATGCTGGTGGTGGGCGACAAGGAGGCCGAGTCCGGCCAGGTGGCCGTCCGTGCCCGCTCCAAGGGGGACCTGGGCGCCATGGATTTTGCCGCCTTCCTGGCCCACCTGAAGCAGGTGGTGGACGAGAAGCAGATGGACCAGGCCCTGTAATCCCCCGGCCATGGACAAGCAAGCAGAGCATGTCCGGGACCGGCTCATCGTCCGAACCAGCCTGGTGGCCATTGGGACCAACCTCTGTCTGGTGGCCTTCAAAATGGCGGTGGGCCTGCTGGCCAACTCCATCGCCATCGTCCTGGACGCCATGAACAACCTCAGCGACGCCCTGTCCTCCGTCATCACCATTCTGGGCACCAAGCTGGCGGGCCGGCCGCCGGACAAAAAGCACCCCTTCGGCTATGGCCGGATGGAGTATCTCACCGGGATTCTCATCGCGGGGATCATTCTGTTTGCCGGGGTAAATTTCGCTGTGACCTCGGTACAGAAGATCATCACCCCAGACCTCCCCCACTACTCCCTGCTGACTGTGGGGATCGTCGCCGTAGCCATTGTCACCAAACTGCTGCTGGGCGCCTATACCAAAAAAATGGGCCGAAAGACCGGCTCCGACGCCCTGGTGGCCTCAGGGACCGACGCCACCTTTGATGCGGTGATTTCCGCTGGCACCTTGGTCGGCGCCCTGGTCACCTTGACCAGCGGTTACGTCATCGATGGCTGGATCGGCTGTGTAATCTCCCTGGTTATCCTCAAGGCCGGCCTGGAGCTGCTGCTGGACACCTTGAGCAGCATCGTGGGCCGCCGGGCGGACAGCCAGCTCAGCCAGGAGATCAAGCAGCGTCTGTGCACCGTGGACGGCATCCTGGGAGCCTACGACCTGGTGCTACACAACTATGGCCCCACCCGGGCCATGGGCTCAGTGAATGTGGCTGTCTGGGACTGGCGGACCGCAGCGGAGCTCCACACCCTGAGCAAACAGGCCCAGGCTCTCATTTGGGCAGAATACCACATTTTCCTCTACATCGGTTTCTATGCGGTAAACACCCAAGACAACGCCCTCCGGGCGTTGGAAGATCAGATCCGCACAGAATGTCAGGCCTATCCCCAGGTTCTCTCCATCCATGCCTTTTTTGAGGAGAAGGAAACCGGAACCATTTCCTTCGACGCAGTCATTGACTTCTCCTGCCGGGACAGCTTGGGGCTGGTGCGGCAAATCGAAGCGGACTTAGCCCAGAAACATCCCGGCCGCCAGTTCACCATCAAGGTGGATCGGGCTTACAGTGATTAATCCCATAGGAACAGGAGACATGCTATGTTTTTGGAAACCACCCCAGAGAGAAAAATCTATAAGGAACTGGCCGCGGACCACTTTGCCGACCCCAAAGGGCTGGGAAAGTACGCCCTCTTTCTCCGTCCCTCCCAGGGCGACCTGATCCCCGCCCCCCAGATGGAGCCCAGCCTGCTCCTCTCCGGCCGGTACCGGCCCATCACCCTGGAGGGACGCAACCTCTTTGCCACCCGGGACTTCTACGCCTTTTTCAAGCACCTGGAGGAGACGGGCATTGAGGCCACCCACAAGGGGGTGGTGGTGATCGCCATGAACAAGCTGCGGGAGGTCATGCTGGAGACCCCCGAGGTACTGGACAATGCCCGCCTCACCGCCGACGGCAGGAATCTCTATCTGATCAAAAACAAGAGTACGAACATCGGATAAAAAACAACAAGGCCCGCTCCCCTTGGGGAGCGGGCCTTGTCTGTCTCACTGGGATACCGATCCGGCGGGCAGAGACGGAACCGGTCTCATAACCGTGGAGGGATGCCTGCTCAAAAAGGCCGCATACCGTATGGAATGAGCGATCAGGTCCCTCCCGGCACGAATCGTCACCCATGACTGCCCCGGCCGGGCTTCCTGTACGGTAAAACCCCCCGCCATTCTCATTTCTTCCAGCGTAAATGCCAACTGTTCTCTTGTTATTTGGACCGCAGGGTCATACCTTATAACGTAACATCTTATGCCGTACTGCGCCGCTTCCCTTTGGATGGCAGCTTCATACTCCTCAATAGAAATGATTTCGGTTGCAGCCGGGGCCGCAGCCGACGCCGTCAGAGGCATCCACAGGCAAAGGCCTGCCATAAACAGGGTGAAGAAAAAAGCTCTCATCGTTCCCCTCCTATTCTCATGGAACACGCCCATCCGCTGCTGTGGTTTGTCCCCACAAAAGAGAGCGGTGCTTCGCTCCTGCGCCATGGAAACGGTGGCTCCCCCTCTTCCTCTCATTTTTGCCGGAGATACTTGATACATGCGGCAATGACCAAAACTACCATAACGGCCTTCAAAATGCCACCCAGAGTACTTACTATCACCATAAACATATCCGTACCTCCTTTCCAGCGCGGCAGCACATTTCGCACTGGCCGCTGTCCATGTGGGGGTTCTTTTTTATAGTATAGCTGTACTTGAGTGCATCTGTCAATTCCCACAAAATAAAAATCCATTTCTATTTTTTATTGTGCATATAATTCATTTCCATCGGTGAGCCCGTCACCACCACATCCACCCCCAGGCCGAAGGGGTCCTGGAGGGCGGTCTGCCCCACTGAGAGGGAGGCGGCGGGGAGGATGCAGTGGCGGAGGGTCTCCATGCAGGCCAGCAGACGGTCCCTGGGCACGCCGCCGCTGGTTTTCACCGGGATCAGCCGCCCATCCGCCCCTTTCAGGGTGGTGGTGAGCACCCGCCGGGGGTCCACGGCCTCCTGGCGGGCATAGTCGGCCCCCTTGGGGCAGCCGTTTCCCCGGGCGCCCTCTCCGGCATGCCAGGTCACCTGACAGCCCTTGGGGCAGAGGATGCAGGTGGTCACCCCCGGCTGGGGCAGGCCCTTGGCCATGGCGTTGGCCGTCTCCGGGGGCATGGGGGCCAGGGGCTCTCCCCGGACAAACCGGGCGGCGTTGGCCCCGGCGGCCTGGCCCTGGACGGTGACAAAATCCGCCAGGTCCATCACCCGCCGGCTGTTGCCGCAGGCAAAGATGCCCGGCACACTGGTCTGGAGAAAGGGATCGGTCACCGCCCCATTGGTCACCGGGTCCAAGGCAATGCCCGCCTGGGCCCCCACCTCGTTTTCTGGAATGAGGCCCACCGAGAGCAGCAGGGTGTCACAGTCCACCCGCCGTTCCGTGCCCGGGCACAGGCGGCCCTGTTCGTCCACCTGGCACAGCACCACCCCTTCCAGCCGGCCCCGGCCAACGATCTCCGTCACCGTGCACCGGAGAAGCAGCGGGATGCCAAAGTCGTCCAGGCACTGGCGCACGTTGCGCGCCAGCCCGCCGGGGGCGGGCCGCTGTTCCGCCACGCACAGGACCTTGGCCCCCTCCAGGGTCATCCGCCGGGCCATGATGAGACCGATGTCCCCGGAGCCCAGGACCACCACCCGCCGGCCCACCAGAAGATTCTTGGTGTTCATAAGATTCTGGGCTGTCCCCGCCGTATACACCCCCGCCGGCCGGGTGCCGGGGATGGCGATGGCCCCCCGGGTACGCTCCCGGCAGCCAGTGGCCAGCACCACCGCCCCCGCCTGGCAGGTCAGAAGCCCCCGTCGGGTAACTGCCGTGAGGGTTCGGTCCCGGGTCAGTCCTGTGACCATGGCTCCGGTCATCAGGTCCGCCCCGGCAGACCGGGCCTCCTCCCGGGCCCGCTGGGCATACTCCGGCCCGGTGAGGGCCTCCCGGTACCGCACCAGGCCAAAGCCGTCGTGGACGCACTGGTTGAGAATGCCCCCCAGCCGGTTCTCCCGCTCCAGCACCAGAACCGAGGCGGCCCCCGCCAGCCGGGCGCCCTGGGCCGCGGCCAAGCCGCCGGGACCGCCCCCCACCACCACCACGTCATACCGAATGGCCTCCATCATTTCACCCTCCCTGCAAACAGGGGGGACCCTTCCCCCCGGTAGGTCACATCTTCCGGCGCCAGGCCGTAGTCCTCCACCAGCATCTGGGCAATTTTGGGCAGGCAGTAGCCCCCCTGGCACCGGCCGGTGGTGGCCCAGGCCCGGTACTTGATTCCCGCCAGGGTTCTCACCCCCAAGGGGTTTTCCACCGCCTGGCGAAGCTCCGCCCGGGTGACGGTCTGGCACCGGCAGACCACCTCCCCATAGTCCGGGTCAGCGGCGATGAGGGCGGCCTGCGCCGCCGGGCTCTGGTCCCGAAACCGCCGGATGCCCCGGCGATGGGCCTGAAAGTCCGCCCGGGGGGACAGGTCCAGGGACCCTCCCACCAGCGCCGCCACCCGCCGGGCGATGGGAAGCGAAGCGGTGAGCCCCGGGGACTCAATGCCCACCAAGTTGACAAATCCCGGCTTGTCCTCCCGGATCACAAAGTCCCGGTAGCCCCCCTCCCCCGGCGGGGCCAGCTTGGGCCGCAGACCGGCGTAGGCCCCGATGATCTGCCCTTTCTCCAGGGCGGGCAGCAGCTGCCGGGCCTGGAGAAAGAGCTGGTCCATCACCGGCCGGGTGGAGGCCGTGTCCTCGGGGCTTTGGATATACTCGGCGCTGGGGCCGATGAGAAGGTTCCCGTGGATGGTGGGGGTCAGATGGACCCCCAATCCCCCCGCCCCCGCCTTGGGGGCGGGGTAGACGGGCAGGGGCAGCAGGTCCCCTGCAATCTGGTCCAGGATGAAATACTCCCCCCGGCAGGGATAGATGCGATACCCCTCCACCCCCGCCAGGGCGGCGATCCGGTCACTGAACAGCCCGGCGGCGTTGACCACCACCCGGGCCGAGAAGGTCTCTCTCCCCGCCGTCACAACATAGCCGCCCTGGGAACCGGGGGCGATGGCAGTCACCGGGTGCCGGAAAAAGAAATGGACCCCGTTGGCCACCGCGTTCTCCGCCAGGGCCACCGTATAGAGAAAGGGGTCGAAAATCCCCGTCTCCGGAGAGACCATGGCCCCGATGCCCCCCACCTGGGGGAGGAACGCCCCCAGCTGGGCCTGGTCCAGCAGATGCAGTCCCCGGCAGCCGTTGGCCTCCCCCTGGGCCAGGAGACGGCGGAGCACCGCCAGGTCCTCCTGGTCAAAGGCCACCAGGAGTTTTCCCGTCTTGCGGTACGGAACCTCCAGCTGGCGGCACAGCGCCGCAAAGCCCTGGTTTCCCTCCACACACAGCTGGGCCATGAGGCTCCCAGGGCGGTTGTTGAAGCCGGCGTGGACCACGGCGGAGTTGCGGCCGCTGGTTCCGGCGGCCACGTCGGCCTCCTTCTCCACCAGGGCCACCGACCGCTGGGAACGGGACAGCTCCCGGGCAACGGCACAGCCCACGGCGCCGCCGCCGATGATGAGGATATCATAGGTTCTGTTTGACTGGTCCAAGATGGTCTCCCCCTTTTGTTGGGTTTATCATAGCATATCATGGAGAGGCCCACAAGGGGGCCGGCTGGCGCCGTTGGAACGGGCGGGAACGGGGCCCTCCCATTTGTAGGGGTACCTCCACGCCGTTGGAACGGCGGGGAACGGTGGCTTCCCAGCCGGGGCCCTATTTCTTTGAAGAAATAGGGGAAAGAACACCAAGGGGAAGGAGGTTCCTTCCCCTTGGAACCCCATTCTCTGGTGGGAGGAACGGGGGAAGGTGGTTCCGTCAGGTAGGGGCCTGGCCTGCGGCCTCCAAGACCAACGCCTCATGGCCCGCCCACCGGCTCGGGCGGGCGGGAGAAGTGGTTCGTTGACGGGAGGAAAAAGTGGGAACCCGCAAGTATACTCTCTTCCTTCTCCCAAAGGGTACCCCTCCACGTCCCCAGCCCGCCCAGCTGGTGGGCGGGCCGTTACGGGCCTTTCAATGTGAAGGCCGCAGGCCAGGTACGCCGATAGAAGAAGATCGCCGCTCCTACTCCAGCCCGGAGAAAAGGGGTGTGGGGGAAAGAAACTCTTTCCCCCGCGGGGGTCCAGGGGCACAGCCCCTGGTGTTCTTTCCCCTATTTCTTCAAAGAAATAGGGCCCCGCCCGGGAGGGCAAAGTTCCCGCCCGTTCCAACGGCGATAGTCAAACCGAAAAACCAACGCAGCAGGCCGCCGGTCACCCGCTCACCCGGGAGACCTGATACACCCCCTGCACCTGATTGAGCTTATTCATTATGGTGGTCACCTCACTCTGGGTCCGCACCTCCACCACCAGATTCATCTTGGTGTATCCGTCGGGCAGCACGTTCACCGTCATCCCCAAAATATTCATCTTGGCTGTGGCCATCACCGTGGTCACATCCATGGCCAGGCCGGGACGGTCCTTGGCAATGAGGTCCAGGGAGGTCTTATAGGTGTTGAGGCTGTCCGGGTCCCAGCTGACCTTGATCCAGCGGTCCTTCTCCCCGGGACGCTGGGCGCCGGCCACAGCGTTGGGACAGTCCGACCGGTGGACCGACACCCCGTAGCCCCGGGTGATGAACCCCACAATGGGGTCCCCGGGCACGGGGGTGCAGCACTTGGCGAACTTCACCATACATTCCGTCATCCCCGAGACGATGACCCCGGAGACCGAGCGTTTCTTATTGCCCGCTCGGGCTACCCCGGCGTCCAGGGCTGAGGGAGCCTCGGCTTTCTCCTCAGCCTCCTTTTCCGCCCGCTCGGCGGCCAGGCGCTCGGCCTGCTGGCGGTCCTGGTGGACCAGCTCCTCCCGGGCCCGGTTGGCGCACTTCTGGGCGGAGGCCCCGCCGTAGCCGATGGCGGCGTACATCTCCTCCAGGGAGTTAAACCGGACCTTCTCCAGGATGTGGGGGAGCATGTGCTCCGCGGTGAGCATGGCGATGGTGAGGCCCAGGCGCTTGATCTCCCCCTCAAACATGGCCCGGCCGTGGGCCACATTTTCCTCCCGCTTCTCCCGCTTGAACCACTGGCGGATCTTGGTGCGGGCCTGGTTGCTCTTGGCCAGCTTCATCCAGTCCCGGCTGGGACCCTTGGCGTTTTTGGAGGTGATGACCTCCACAATCTCCCCGGATTTCAGCTGGTAGTCAAAGCCCACGATCCGCCCGTTCACCTTGGCCCCGGTCATGGAGTTGCCCACGGCGGAGTGGATGGCATAGGCGAAGTCGATGGGGGTGGCCCCGGCGGGGAGGTTGATCACATCGGCGTTGGGGGTAAAGACAAAGACCTCGTCGGCAAAGAGGTCCACCTTCAGGGTGCGGATATACTCCTCGGCCTCGGTGTCCTGCTGGTTTTCCAGCAGGCGGCGGACCCAGGCGAAGGTCTCCTCGGTGCCCAGCTTCTTGTTGCCCATGCCCTGCTTGTATTTCCAGTGGGCCGCCACGCCGTACTCGGCCATGTGGTGCATCTCCCAGGTGCGGATCTGCACCTCAAAGGGGATGCCCTCGCTGCCGATGACGGTGGTGTGGAGGGACTGGTACATGTTGGGCTTGGGGGTGCTGATATAGTCCTTAAACCGTCCCAGGACCGGGCGGTACATGTCGTGGATGTCCCCCAGGACCCGGTAACAGGTAAAAATATCGTCCACAATCACCCGGAAGGCGTACAGGTCGAAGATCTCGCTGAGCTTTTTGTTTTGGGCGTACATCTTCCGGTAGATGGAGTAGACGTGCTTCACCCGGCCGTAGACCGTGCCCTTGATGCCCTCCTTCTCCAGGCGGGTGGTGATCTCCTCCTGGATGTGCTCCATAAAGGCCGCGTGGGCCTTGGCCTGGCGGTCCAGCTCGTCGGAGATCTCCTGGTAGGCGATGGGGTCCAGGAATTTCAGGGACTGGTCCTCCATCTCCCACTTCATCCGCTGCATGCCCAGGCGGTGGGCGATGGGGGCGTAGATCTCCAGGGTCTCCAGCGCCTTCTCCCGCTGCTTTTTCTCTGTCTGGTACTCCAGGGTGCGGATGTTGTGGACCCGGTCGCAGATTTTGATGAGGATCACCCGCACGTCCTGGGCCATGGCCATGAGCATCTTCCGCAGGTTCTCCATCTGCTTTTCCTCGGTGGAGGTGTACTTCACCTTGGTCAGCTTGGTGACCCCCTCCACCAGGTCGGCCACGGTCTCGCTGAACCGCTTGGCCACCTCCTCGTGGGTGGCGTCAGTGTCCTCAATGGTGTCGTGGAGAAGGGCGGCCATGATGGAGTCCGCGTCCAGTCCCAGCTCCGCCACCAGGTGGGCCACCTCCAGGGGGTGGGTGATATAGGGGGAGCCGTCCTTCCGCAGCTGCCCCTCATGGTGGCTGCGGGCGTAGTCAAAGGCGTCCCTGACCCGGGCCCGGTCCTCCTGTGTGAGATTCTTCAGTTTCTCTTCCAGCTCCTGAAAACGAGCCTCCAGCTTGTCTTCCATAGGCCATCCCTTTCCTCCCGGCGGGCGCCGGCCCGCCGCACTGGCTCCGGGACGTGTGCCGCGCCCCTTATGAGCTCAAATGACTTCTTCTCTCTTCTCCCCAGGCAATGGCCTGGAGCTTTTGAATAATGGGGGCCTGGTACAGGGCCACCTTGCCCTTTCCTCGTCGCTTCTGCAAGCGAATCCGAAGGGCGCCCCCCTCCTCGGGACGGAGGGTGACCAGGTCAAAGCTCTCCAGGACCTCCAGGCAAATCATGGTGTGCAGGGTGGACTCCCACAGGTCCCCCTCCTGGGCCACCTTCCGGGCCAGGCTGGCGGGCACCTCCACCACCTCCCCGTCCCGGTTGGCCAAATAGCGCCACACGGCGGCAAACTCCTCCCGCTGGGGAATCATCATCCGGGCCTCGCAGGGGGAGAGAGGCTCTCCCCGGCTGTACTTCCGGTACAGGGCCTGCTCATTGAGCTGCTGGGCCGAGTAAGCCGGGCGCAGGTCCACCAGGTGGAGCTGCACGGAGCGGGAGCCCCGGTACTCGTTGATCTGGGGGTAGAAAGCCACGTCGGCCCGGTCCCCCACGGTGAGCCCCGACTTGGCCCGGGTGACGGAGAAAAAGATCATGTCCACCGTCCGCCCGTCCCGGCTGGCCCGCATTTTCAGGTGGCGTCCGCCCCCCACGTCGGACATGCAGGTGATGGTAACCCCCGACAGGGAAAACACGGGCTTGGGATTGCCCGCCCCGTAGGGCTCCAGCATGGACAGGGCCTCCACCTCCTCCACGGTGAGCAGGGCGGTGTTCTCAATCTCCCCGTCGATCTGCAGGGTGGAGACCATCTCCTCTCCCCCGGTGTCCTGGCGGACGATCTCCTCCATCCGGGCCCGGAAGGCGGGGATGTTCTCCTCCTGAATGGTGAAGCCCGCGGCCAGGGCGTGGCCGCCGTAGCCCTCCAGCAGGTCGGCGCACCGCTCCAGGGCGCAAAAGAGGTTGAACCCGCCGTAGGACCGGCAGGAGCCCTTCCCCTTGCCGTCGTCCTGGAGGCAGATCATAAACACCGGGCAGGCGTACTGCTCGGCCAGGCGGGAGGCCACGATGCCCACCACCCCCTGGTGCCAGGCCTTGTCCGCCAGCACCAGGCAGTCATACTGCTTCCGGCCGGCCAGCAGGGCCAGGCACTGGTTGAAAATCTCCAGCTCCACCGCCTGACGCTGGCGGTTGAGCTCACACAGCTCGTGGGCCAGCAGCTCGGCCTGGCTGTTGTCCTCGGTGAGGATGAGCTCCGCCGCGGTCACCGCCCGGCCCATCCGGCCGGCGGCGTTGATCCGGGGGGAGAGACAGTAGCCCACGGTGGTGGAGGTGATGGCCCGGTTCAGGGTGCCCGCCTCCACCATGAGGGCGTACAGCCCACGGCGGCGGGTTTTTTTCAGGTGGTTCAGGCCCACCCGGACAATGGTGCGGTTCTCCCCCAAAAGCTTCATCACGTCGGCCACGGTGCCCACGGCGGCCAGGTCGGCGTACTCCTGGAAGAGGGCGCGGTACCGCTTTTCCCCCCCCAGGGCCATCACCAGTTTCAGGGCCACCCCCACCCCGGCCAGATCCTTGAAGGGATAGGGGCAGTCCTTCCGGTGGGGGTCCACCACCGCCACGGCGGCGGGAATCTCCTCCTTGCACTCGTGATGGTCGGTGATAATCACATCTATGCCCAGGCCGCTGGCGTAGGCCACCTCCTCCACGGCGGTGATGCCGCAGTCCACGGTAATCATCAGGCGCACCCCCTGCCGGGCCAGTTCCTCCACCGCCTCCCGGTTGACCCCGTAGCCCTCGGACAGGCGGTTGGGGATGTAGTAGCACACGTCACCGCCCTGGGCGCGGAGATAATGGGTGAGCAGACAGGTGGAGGTGATGCCGTCCACGTCGTAGTCGCCGTAGACTGCGATCTTCTCCCCGTTGCGCAGGGCGCGGCCAATCCGGGCGGTGGCCAGGTCCATGTCTTTCATCAGGAAGGGGTCCTGAAGCTGGTCCTCCCCGCTGGAGAGGAGACCCTTGGCCTCTGCCAAGTCGGTCATCCCCCGGGCACAGAGAGTGGCGGCCACCAGGGTGGGGACCCCCTGCCGTTCCATGGCTTTATAGGCCTCCTGGGACCGCTGTGCGATGTTCCACTGCTGGTATTTCATGATTGGGACCTCGGTTCGGGAAATTTTCTATCCTTACTTCCGTGCCCCGGCGGGGCGAAGAAAGAAAAAATGCAAATAACAATACATATTACAGGATAACACAAAACCTCCCTTATCACAAGGGATAAGGGAGGTTTTTTCCTCTTTTTCCTGGGAAATCCCGGGGCATTTCCGGTTTTTTCCCTTGCTTTGTGAACTTCTTTCCCCTTCGGACTCACTCAAACCGGGTCCGGTCATAGGTGGACAGATTCTGGAATTCCTCCATCCGGGCCTGGGCCGCGGGAGAGGGGGTGGGGGTGAGCACGCCGTTCTCCTCCGCCCAGCCGGTGGTGTGGAGGACGGGGAGGGTGTGGGCGGTCTCCCGCTGGGCCTGCATGTAGGCCGACCCCTCCCAGCCGATGAGCTCAAAGACCTCATTCATCAAAAAGCAGGGGGACAGGTCGGGCCCCTGGCCCTGGAAGTCCTGGCCCAGCAGATCCTTGGCGGCCTGGTTGCCCCAGATCATGTACCAGGTGGAGTAGTAATTGCGGAAGCCCTCCTCCGTGGTGGTGTCCAGGCTGATGCCCATGCCCTCGTAGATCACCCCGTGGTTGCCCATCCAGGGTTTGTGGTCCCCGTAGAGGAGGAGGACCACCGGCTCGTCCAGGCTGTCCAGGTACTGGGTGAAAGACTTCATGTAGGCCGAGCTGTCCTGGACTAAGTAGAAGTAGTTGTTCAGGGCGTTGAGGGTGGACTGGGAATAGTCCCCGGTGCAGTAGCTGTCCCCCCAGTAGGTCCTCTCCATGTTGTAGGGACCGTGGCCCTGGTAGGTCACATTGAAGGAGAACAGAGGGGCGTCGTTGGTGTTGAAATACTCTGTCAGACGCTGCTGGAGATCGGGGAAGAAGACCTCGTCATAGGCCACGTCCTCCCCTTCCTCAATGAACTGGTAGTAGTAGTTGTCCGTGAAGAGGTAGTCGTCCAGCCCCAGGTTGGGGTTGACGTGCTTGCGGTCATAGAACCAGTCCCGGCAGGGGTGGGAGCCGTTGGCGGTGTAGCCCTGGCTCTTCAGGTACCAGGCCACGGAATCGGTCTTGGTCTTAAAATCCCCGTGCTGGTTGCCCCCGGTGAGGACAGCCCACTCGGTCTCGGTGGTGCCCCCGGCGAAGATGTCGGTGATGAGGGTGCCGGAATAGCTCTCGGCCTGGAGCTCGTGGAAGTCCCGGTAGACCTCCGGGGACAGGCCGTCGATGTCGTACAGGGAGAGGTCGGCAAAGGCCTCCATCTGAATGGAGATCAGGTTGACCTTTTTCTCCGGGGGAATGACCCCGTCGGTATACTGGTTGTAGGTCTGGCGGGCGGCCCGCTCGTCATAGGAACTGGAAGAGGACAGGTAATCCCCCGCGCTGTGGAAAAAGGGATAGACCACCCCCGTGGCGGCATAGGCCTCCCGCTCGTCCTGGGCATGCTCCCCCGCCAGGGCGGTGTACCGCTGATCGTCGGGGTAAATGTAGTCAAAACAAACCAGGCTCACCATCCCCACTGCTGTCAGGGCCAGCAGGCGCAGGGTGGCCTTGGGCCGGCCCCGGCCCAGGAAGAAGAGAACCACTGTGGCAGCCACAATGACTCCGATCCACAGGAACATCATAGGGGTCAGCGCCACCTGATATTGGTCAGACATCTGGAGGCCCTCCCGCATGCGGAACAGGTCCTCCCAGAGCATGGGGTCATCCCGAAACATCACCTTGAAGTAGTTGGCGCCGGTGAGGAGGAAGATCAGCGCCCCCGTCACCAGGCAGGCCAGCCAGGCCTGCCCGGAGGCCAGCCAAATCAGGCCCAGCAGGAGAAACACCGGCAGGGTGTTCCAGAAAAACAGGGTGGGATTGCCCGCCCAGCTGACTCCGTTCCACCCCGACAGGGCCAGGGAAAAGGCGCTGATGGACAGCCCCGCCGCCACCAGCAGCAAAAGCGTCAGCACCGCGGAGCGGGGCAAGATTCGTTTGGATTTCTTGGTTTGCATCGCTTGTTTGTCTCCTCTTTCAGGGGGATTGCTCCGCTGTCCCGTAGTAATTTCCCGCCAGCACCCGGTTGCTGAGGGTGGTGATACGGTTGATCTCCGCCGAGCGCGCCTCATCCCCGGCGCCTCCATTCTTGCTGGACCAGTAGGTGGTCCCGTCATACCAGCTGCCGTCGGAGAAGAAGACATACCCTCCCTGGTCCCCCAGACCGTCGTGGCCGGCCAGGAAGGCTCCGCTGGTATCCAGGCCAAAGAGGTTGGCCACCGTGGGCAGCACGTCCAGGCTGGAGGTCACCTTGTCAATCTGGGTGGGCGCTAAGTCCGCTGACCAGATGAAAAAGTCGGTGTGTTGGAGCAGATTTCCGTTGTCCACTCCTTTGATCTGCATGTTCAGTTGGTCATCCATCATGTAGTAATCATAGTGGTCGGCGTAGAAGATCAGCACCGTGTCCTCCAGCAGGCCCTCCTGGGTCAGGCGGTCCACCAGCTCGCCGATGAACAGATCGGTCTCCATGGCCCCCGCCACCGCGTAGACATAGTTGCCGTCGGTGCGCTGGGCCGCGGCCTGGGCCTCCTCCGCATGGGCTTGGTAAACACCGTTTTCCTCCCCGTAGGGGCCGTGGGCGGAGTAGGTGATGACGAAGGAATAGAAGGGGTCCCCCTCGGTCATCTCGTCAAAGCCGTTGATGAGATGGCGGTCCAGCTGGTAGCTCTCCATCTGCATGTCGTAGCCCCCATAGTACTTCTCATAGCCCAGATTGGGGTGGATGAGGCCCCGGTCATACACCTGCCCGTCGCTGTTGTGGAAGGAGCGGGCCGTGTACCCCGCCTGGCGGAAGAGATTGGCCATGGAGTAGGGGAAAGCATTCTCAGTATACACCGAGGTGGAGATGCCCCCGGTGGCCGGCAGCAGGCCGCTGTTGGTCATAAACTCGGTGTTGAAGGTGCCGGCGGAGATGTAGGCCGGGGTGTAATGGTTGGTAAACACCAGCCCCTCGGACTTCAGCTTGGCCAGGTTGGGCATGTAGGCCTCCTGGAGCATCCAGGTGTCAATGGCCTCCAGCTGGACCATTATGACGTTTTTCCCCGCCAGCAGGCCGGTATAGGCGTTGTCCTTCTGGGCGGCCTCATACTCGGCCACATAGTCGTCTATCTGCTGCCGCTCCCCGTCGGTCATGGTGTCTTGGGGGAAGAGCAGCCGCCCCAGGTCCCGGACGGTGTACTGATACAGACCGCTGACCATCAGGGCGTTGGTGGTGTCGTTGAACTCATGGTAGGCCATGCGCTGGTTCTCCTCGGGGGAGGTCTCCCAGATCATCCGGTCCACCACAGGGAAGTAATGGATGTGGGTGAAGGCCACCAGTCCCGCCCCCACCAGGCAGGCCAGCACCCCGGCCAGCACAGACCCCTTGACGGGCTTGGGGGGGATGACCTTCAGCAGCCGCCCGGAGATCATCATCAGCAGCACCGCGATGGCCGAACCGGCGATGACCTTCCAGTTGATGGTGATATATGAGGCGTCCACAAAGCTCCCCGTCCCCCCAAAGGAGAGGGAAGAAAAGGAGAAGAACTTTCGAAAGGCACTCATAAACCCGCTGTGGGTGATGGCCAGCACCACAAAGGTCACCAGGGGCACGCACCGGACAAACCACCGGGGCACCTTGGGCAGGAAGAACACCAGCCCCGCGAAAACCAGTGCCCAGCCCAGGGTGAACAACCCCGCCGGGAGGTATTTGACCCCCACAATGCCCATGCCCCGGTAGGTAAACCGCAGGGAGAAATCCAGCACCAAATAGGCCAGGAAGAAGGGGATGATATAGAGATAGGGCCGCAGACCGGGCAGGTCCCGGCTGTACAGCCAGTTCCGGGCAAAACACTGCCAGAAAGAGAGGCCCTGCTCCTGGCCGGGCCGATTTTTGTCCAAAGCTTTGTCTGTCTGTTTCATGAAAACCTCCTTGCTTGGGCATCAAGGACCCGCCGGGCAGGCCAATAACACCCCGGGGGCGGAAACCGGCACGAAGAAACAGCCGGCTCCCACCCCCAGAAAATTTGCTCATTCAGCAGGGACTATTTTATTTAGACGCAAATTGTGAAAAAATGCAAGAGGAAATCGTTAACTTTTTTTTAATTTTTTCTCAGAACGCCATCTTTTCCTGGAGATATGCCTTCAACTGGTCAATGGGCAGGCGGACCTGTTCCATGGTGTCCCGGTCCCGGACGGTGACGCAGTGGTCGGCCGCCTTCTCCCCGTCCCCCACGGTCTCAAAGTCCACGGTGACGCAGTAGGGGGTGCCGATCTCGTCCTGGCGGCGGTACCGCTTGCCGATGGAGCCGGCCTCGTCATAGTCCACCATAAAGTCCTTGGCCAGCATCTGCTGGATCTCCTGGGCGGCGGGGCCCAGCTTCTTGGACAGGGGGAGCACGGCGCACTTGAAGGGCGCCAGGGCGGGGTGGAGGCGGAGCACGGTGCGGACATCGTCCTTGCCGTTCTTGTCCTGGCCCACCACTTCCTCGTCGTAGGCGTCCACCAGGAAGGCCAGGGTCACCCGGTCGGCCCCCAGGGAGGGCTCAATGACGAAGGGGATGTAATGCTCCCCGGACTCCTGGTCGAAATAGGTCTGATCCTTGCCAGAGGTGGTCTGGTGGGCGTTCAGATCGTAGTTGGTCCGGGAGGCCACCCCCCACAGCTCACCCCAGCCGAAGGGGAAGGCAAACTCAAAGTCGGTGGTGGCGTTGGAGTAGTGGGAGAGCTCCTCGGGCTCGTGGTCCCGCAGGCGGAGGTTCTCCTCCCGCATGCCCAGCTCCAGCAGCCACTTGTGGCAGAAGTCTTTCCAGTAGGCAAACCAGTCCAACTCGCTGCCGGGCTTGCAGAAGAACTCCAGCTCCATCTGCTCAAACTCCCGGGTGCGGAAGGTGAAGTTGCCGGGAGTGATCTCGTTGCGGAAGGACTTGCCGATCTGGCAGACCCCGAAGGGGAGCTTCTTCCGGGTGGTCCGCTGGACGTTCTGGAAGTTGACAAAAATGCCCTGGGCGGTCTCGGGGCGCAGGTAGACGGTGTTCTTGGCGTCCTCGGTGACCCCCTGGAAGGTCTTGAACATCAGGTTAAACTGGCGGATATCGGTCCAGTTGTGGCCCCCGCAGGAGGGGCAGGGGATGTTGTGCTCCTCCACAAATTCCTTCATCTCCGCCTGGCTCAGGGCGTCCACGGACTTGCCCAGGTCGAAGCCGTTCTCCTCGCACCAGCCCTCGATGACCTTGTCCGCCCGGAACCGCTCCTTGCACTCCTTGCAGTCCATGAGGGGATCGGAGAAGCCCCCCACGTGACCGGAGGCCACCCACACCTGGGGGTTCATCAGAATGGCGGCATCCAGACCCACGTTGTAGGGGTTTTCCTGGACGAACTTCTTCCACCAGGCCTTCTTCACGTTGTTCTTCAGCTCCACACCCAGGGGGCCGTAGTCCCAGGTGTTGGCCAAGCCGCCGTAGATTTCGCTGCCGGGGAAGACGAACCCGCGGCCCTTACACAGGGCCACGACTTTTTCCATGGTCTTTTCGTTGTTTTTCATATCCTGTCAAACTCCTTCGTTTGTAATTTACGGGAAAATGGGGCAGTCTTTGGGGACAAAAAAACGCCCTGAGCGGAAAGCTCAGGGCGGAGGTTCTCCGTGGTACCACCTGAATTCGGGCCGAAAAAAGAACGCGGCCCGCACTCGAACCCGATAACGGCGGGGAACCGGCGGGGCATTGCCTCCCCGCGGCTTACGGGCGCCTTCCCTCCACCACCGCCAGAGCCTTGCACCGTCCGGCTCCTCTCTTGGGCGGGGAAGTGGGGGTACTCTTCCCGGTCACAGCCTCTTACATCGGGGTATTCTATCACCTTTTCCCGCCTGCGTCAAGGGAGCGCGCCGATTTTTCCTCTTTCCCCTCTGGCGCCGCCGGTTCTCTCGCCCTTTTTCCACAAGAGAAGGGTTTTTTGTGCATAGTTTTTTGAAAATTTGAGGCAGCCAGGCAAAAAATTTGGAAAAACCCCTTGCATTTCCACCGGAAATCCGTCTTAGTTTATATAGGACGTCCTGCCGGACGAAAGAAAAGAAAGGAGAGATTCCTATGAAACCAATGCGGCAAATGGTATGCGCCCTGCTGGCGGTCACCTTGCTGATCCCTGCGGCGGCGGCTTCCCCAGGCAGCGGCAACCCTCTATGGGATGTACAGGGCCACTGGGCCCAGAAGGAAATTCAGGAGGCAGTGGCCGCCGGGTGGGTAGACGGCTATCCCGATGGCAGCTTCCAGCCGGAAAAGACCATCACCCGGGCGGAGTTCACCAAGCTCCTGCTGGACGCCATCCATCTGACCCCGGACAGCGAGACGGTGGCTTGGATGACAGAGACCGCAACCACAAAGGATGGCCGGTATTCGGAAAAAAAGTATGTCCCCATCCTCAACGACATGGACGGCCATTGGCTGACCACCCAGGGCTGGACGGACGCCGCCCTTTACTCCGGCATGGTGGTGCCCGATGACTACAACGGCAAAAACTTCCGGCCGGAAAAGGAGATCGCCCGGTACGAAATCGCCCTGATGACCGACCGGGCCCTGGGCCTGGTCTATCCGGCCAACCAGTATGCGGGAGAAGACCTCCCCTTCGCGGACAACGCCGAGATTCTGGACTGGATGAAGGGGTATGTCCATGAGGCGGTCCAGGCCGGCATCCTGGAGGGCTACCCCGACAACACCTTCCGTCCCAACCAGACCTCCACCCGGGCCGAGGCGGTGGTGATGATTCAGCGGATGCTCCATGAGATGGAGCAGGGGCTGAATCCGGAGATCCATCTTGTGGTGCAGTATGCAGAGGAAGGAACCGTCCTATGGGAAGAGGAGACGGACGAAATTCAGCTCCAAATCGTGGACAACGTGGTCTATGCCTCCATCAAAGACATCTATGATGTGGAAAGGCGCCTGATAAAAGACCATGGCACCGAGCACACCAATAACCCCCTCTGGAACATCAACGACCCTTACTCGGAAATGTGGTGGCCCATTCAGCAGATCTATTGCATTAGTATGATCTCCCAGACCTGTGCCTTTTTTGACTACCGCATGGGTGATACTGGGTATGTCACCGAATCCGGTCTTGCCAGACAGTTTCATACTCCAGCCCGCGCTCTGTATGGAGAAGTGATGATCCCGGTTTGTGATCTCAGTCACCCGGACAGTCAGCCCCAGGGCAGCTGGTATCAAGATGACTGGCATGGTGCCTGGGATGCTGACACCAATACGTTGACCCTTCTTCTATACTATCATGTTCAGACTTTTGTTGGAAGCTAACGAATCCCTATGTTCTGTATGCTGAAAAAATGCCACCTGGGGCGGCCCTGATCAAAGGGCCGCCCCAGGTGGTTTGGTGATGCTATTTTGTTGTTGAACACACAATGTATAGAATCAGTACCCAAAGCCGCCGAAGGGCCAGCCGCCGCTGCCTTGCTGCTGCTCTTGCTGCAACTGTTGCTGCTGCTGTTCTTCATATTCCTTCTGGGCTTGGTCCTGTTGGGCTGTTTTTTCCGGGGTGGACTCCTCCAAGGTCAGCTTCACGGTGATGGTTTTTCCATCCCGATAGACCGTGAGATTCACCGTGTCCCCAGGCTTGTAGTTGTCCTTGGCGGTGATGAGGTCATTCCCCGAGGCCACCTCTGTGTCGTTGATCTTGGTGATGATATCACCCTCTTGCAGGCCGGCTTTCTCCCCGCACAGGCCGGGGGTGACCACTTTCACCGCCGCGCCGGCCGGGACGCCGTAGGCCTGCACATCCTCAGCCACGTCGCCCACGGAGATGCCCATGAGAGGCTTGCCGGTGACGTAGCCATTGGTGACCAGCTCCGAAACCATGTCCGCCACGTCATCCATGGGGATGGCGAAGCCCAAACCCTCTACCGAGGCTGAGGAGGAACCGGCGCTGGAGGAATACTTGGCCGAGACAATGCCGATGACCTCCCCGTGGCTGTTGAACAGGGGACCGCCGGAGTTGCCGGAGTTGATGGCGCAGTCGGTCTGGATCATATTCATCTTGTTGCCGTCACTCATGGTAATGGTGCGGTCCAGGGCGGAGATGATGCCGGTGGTCTCCGAGAAGGTCAGCTCTCCCAAGGGGTTGCCGATGGTGGTGACCTGCTCCCCCACCAGCATGTCGCTGGAGCTGCCAATGACCACGGGGGTCAGGCCGGTGGCCTCCACCTTGATGACAGCGATGTCGTTGGCCTCCTCGCCGCCCACATAGGTGGCGGTATACTCCTTACCGTCAGAGAAGGTCACCTTGATGGAGTTGGCCCCGTCAATGACGTGGTAGTTGGTGAGGATGTAGCCGTCCTCGGTGATGACAAAGCCGGAGCCGGCGGCCGCGCCGGTGACGGTCTGGCCAAAGATGTTGGTGCTGACGATGTCCACGGTGATGCCCACGCAGGAGCTGACATACTTGGCGTAAATCTCCGCGGTGGTCAGTTCCTTCTCCGTGTTCACTGCGGCGGTGTCCACCTTGGTGGGGGTTCGGTTGCCGGTGTAAATGGTGGTCCCATTTCCGCCGGTGACGGCATTGTACACAGGATGGGCCAAACCGCCCACCAGGGCGCACACCAGACACAGGGCCACGACCTTTAAGGTGCTTTTCTGTCTGGCACTCAAGGGCTTTCTGGGCTTTTTCCCCCGGGGACTTCCCCCGTCAAAGTTTGGCCCCTGAAAGCCGGAGCCTTGAAAGGAGGGGCCATCTCCCGAAGCAAAGGGATCGTGAGAATAGCCGCCGTTCTGATTGCCGTTGTCGTTGCCGTAGTAGTCCATAAGTATGCCTCCAGTCCATCCTGTTTTCTGAGGATGCAAAGGCCCCTCCCAAGGGAAGACCCCGTGCTCTTTTTACTGTGGTCAGTATAGCGGATATTTATGAAGATTTCGTGAAATCGAAGTAGAAAAACTTTTAACTTTCTTTCTCCATTTTTTGAACGGTTTCGCCGGGTTTTTCGGGCTCTGGCGGGTCTGTCTCCTCCGGTCTGCCATGGAGGATGGCCGCCATATCCCGGGCCGCCATGGTGAGGTCCCGGACGGTGGCGTGGAACATCCCCGCCCGCCACAGGTTCCGGAGCATCAGCAGCAGAACCGGGGCCAGGATCATCGCCACCACGCCCCCTAACTTCATGCCCACGTAAATGGCCAGCAGGGAGAGCAGGGGGTGCAGCCCTGTCTGGTCCCCCACGATCTTGGGCTCAATCATCCGGCGGAAGAGGCAGATAACCCCCCACACCGCCAGAAAGGCCACGCCCCGCTTCCACTCCCCCAGCACCAGGAGAATGACAGACCAGGGGACCATCACCGTCCCCGCCCCCACAATGGGGATAAAGTCCAAAATGCCCAGGGCCACCGCCAGCAGCACCCAATAGGGCTGCCGAAGCAGGAAAAAGCCCACCAAAAGAATCCCCGTCACCCCCAGGGAGACCAGAATCTCCGCCTTGAGATAGCCCCCAAAGGCGGCGGAAAAAGCGCCCCGGGCCTGTACGCCGATGCGCCGGACACTCCGGGGAATGGTCTCCCGGGCCACCCGGCGGAGATTGGGATAATCCTCGGCGGTAAAATACCAGGCCACCAGGAAAAAGAGAAAGGCCAGCACAAAGGAGGAGATGCTCCGCACCGCTGAGGTGGTCTTCGGTAACAGATTATAAACAAATTCCTCCAGCCAGGCCAGCAGCCGGTCCGACAGATTCCAAAGGGTGTCCTGCACCTGCTGGGGCAGATAGGCCAGCCACTTGTCCAGGGCATGGCTGAGCTGATAGTAAGTCTCCTGAAAGGCGTTCCAGCCTTGGTCCCAGTTTCCCCACAGGGTGGAAAGTTCACTCCAGCCTTTCCAAATGAGAGCCGCCATTAGGCCACCCAGAGCTCCCACCAGGAGCAAAATCAGGACAATGGCCCCTATGCCCCGGGGAATGTTCCACCGCCTGTGGAAAAACCGGAGCAATGGCTCGGTCAACCAGGTGGCCAAAAGAGCCAGGGCAAAGGGCATGCACAGGGAGAGCAGAGGGCGGCCCGCCAGGCAGAGGAAGAGAACCAGGGACAAAAAAATCCCCAGCCGAATGGCCAGACGGGCCCACAGCTGCCGCCGCTGTCCAGGCGGCAGGGGGCGTGGATCGGGAAAATAGGCGTCTGCGGAAGTATCCATATACGGTCCTTTCTGCGGTATGGTGGGAGAGAGGGAGACAGAGATAGGATGCCCGGATTGGGACCGGAGAACCCGTCTCATGCTGGTTTTTCCCGCCGCCAAGGCGGGAAAAGCCCAATACAAAAAAACCGTCTGATCCAATCAGACGGTTTTCCGTAAGTCCTTCTCGTTACTGAGGAATCTTGTTCAGCCGCAGGGTCATCTTGCTCTTGCGGTTGGCTGCGGTGTTCTTATGCATCAGACCACGGGCAGCAGCCTGATCCACAGCCTTGACAGCTTCCTTGTATCTCTTATCGGCCTCGCTGCGGTTGCCTTCGTTGATAGCAGCATCAAAATACTTCAGCTGAGTCTTCAGGGCGGACTTTGCGGCCTTGTTTCTGGCGGCCTTTGTCTGATTGACCAGAACACGCTTCTTGGCAGACTTGATATTCGGCAAACCAAACACCTCCTCCGATTGATTCATTTTGTCACAAAAGTTCTGTGCGAGAATGTATTTTAGCATACCCCGCTTGAAATTGCAACCTTTTTTCCAGAAAAATCTGAATTTTTACATAAATTTTTGCAAAGTGCTAAAGATAGTGATTAGAATCTGCTTGTCCCACCATATCTGGTGGTGGGACGGAAGGGAGTGCCCCATGATCCAAGACAGAAAAATTGATTTGGCCCTGGAGGCCAAGGAGCTGGCGGAGGGTTCCGCGGCCCAGACCACCCGTCTGGCCGGGGTGAAGGCCCAGGAGGACACCGTCTTTGGCTATCCCCTCACCCGGGTGGAAATCCTCAATCGGGAGGGGGAGGCCGCCCTGGGCAAGCCCAAGGGGACCTATCTCACCTTAGAGCTGCCCCAGCTGCCCCGGGAGCGGGAGGAGGTTCTGCGGGCGGCCCGGGGGGTGGCCGCGGTGCTGGAAGCCCTGCCCACCCTGCCCAAACAGGGGTCTGTTCTGGTGGCCGGCCTGGGCAACCGCCGGGTGACCCCCGACGCCATCGGGCCCAGGGCCACGGACTTTCTCCTGGTCACCCGCCACCTGGTGCAGACCATGCCCCAGGACTTCTCCGCCCTCCGCCCGGTCTCCGCGCTGGCCGCCGGGGTCACCGGGACCACGGGGATCGAGAGCGGCGAGCTCATCGGGGCGGTGGTGAAAAAGCTCAAGCCCGCCTGCCTCATCGCCGTGGACGCCCTGGCCGCCCGCCGGCAGGAGCGGGTGTGCCGGACGGTCCAGGTCTCTGACACCGGCATTGTCCCCGGCTCCGGGGTGGGCAACGCCCGAATGGCCCTGGATGAGGAACACCTGGGGATTCCCGTCATCGCCGTGGGTGTACCCACGGTGGTGGAGGCGGCCACCCTCTGCCTGGACCTGCTGGACCAGGCGGGGCAGGAGGGATTCGACCCGGCCCTCTTCCGTCAGGAGGGGGCCGAGTGGTTTGTCACCCCCCGAAACGTGGACAGCGAGGTGGAGACCCTCTCCCGGGTGCTGGGCCTGGGCATCAGCACCGCGCTGCATGTGGACTTTTCCGTGGAAGATGTGGAAAAGTGGATCTCATAAGTCCCATTTTTCCCTCTTTTCCGGAGAAAACTTAGAAAAAACGAAAAGGTTCTCCCCAATTTCCCAGGAAATTGGGGAGAACCTTTCTTTCCATCCGTTCCATCAGAGGGAGGCTTCCCCGCCCCACTCCTCCACAAAGGCCAGCAGTGCGTCAAAATCCCCCTGGGGATAGGAGGAGATGTCCTTCTCTTTCCGGTTGAGCAGGCAGTCTGTGAGCAGAAAGACCGACAGCCCCGCCGCCTGGGCGGCCATCATATCCTCCTCCACATCGTTGCCCACCATCAGGCAGTCCTCCGCCCGGCAGCCCAAATACCGCAAAATCTCCCGGTAATAATCGGGGTTGGGCTTGCAGTAGCCGATGTTCTCATAGGTGGTGTACCATGCAAAGGTCTCCGGGGCCAGCCCCGCCCAGCGGATGCGGCTCTCCGTGGCCACCGCCGGAAAGATGGGATTGGTGGCCAGGGCCACCCGATGGCCGGCGGCCTTGCAGGCCTCCACTGCGGCCCGGGCTTTTGGGGTAAAGCCGCAGAAAGCCTTGGCCTGCTGAAACTCCTGCCGGTAAAAGGCGTCAAACAGGGGGATGTCCTCCCGGACCTGCTCCCCATACAGGGCGGCGAATCTATCCCAGAAGGCCGCCTCATTGGTGCGTTTGCCATCGTTGCCCACCATGGCGGCGGTGCCGGCCCAGATATTGTCCACCAGAGCGGCCGGGTCATACCCGTGGGGGGCCAGCTTTTGGGCCAGGAGTTTGAAATACCCACGGGTAAAGGCGTCCTGGTCCATGGGGAGCAGGGTCCCGTCCAAGTCGAATAGAATGGTTTTTTTCTTCATTGGTTCTCCTTTTTTCTTGCCGCCCTGGGGCGGGCGCACCGGCCCGAACAGGGCCAAGAGGGATTTTACGCAGGAAGAGACAGCCCCCTTGCAGAGGGCTGCCTCCATCTGTTACGCCTTAAACTTCCGGCTTTCCGCCACGGCCATCTCGTCACAGCGGTTGTTGTAGGGGTTCTCCGCATGCCCTTTTACCCAGTGGTAGCGCAGCTGGTGCCGGTCTGTCAGGGCCAGCAGCTGCTCCCACAGGTCGGGGTTCAGGGCGGGCTTTTTGTCGCTTTTCACCCAGCCCCGCTTTTTCCAGCCCCGGGCCCAGCCCTTCTCCAGGGCGTCGATGACGTATTTGGAGTCAGAATAGAGGTCCACGCCGCAGGGCTCCTTCAGCAGGGACAGGGCGGCGATCACCGCCGTGAGCTCCATGCGGTTGTTGGTGGTGGAGGCCTCCCCGCCGGAAATCTCCTTTCGATGGCTCCCATACAGGAGCACCGCCCCCCAGCCCCCTGGGCCGGGGTTGCCGGAGCAGGCACCGTCGGTGTAAATGGTCACCTGCTTCATGACGCTTTTTCCCGCTCCTCCGCGTTCTTTTTCTTCCGCCGGGCCCGCAAGGGCGGGACCACCAGCAGCGCCACTCCCACCAGGAAGAAGAACAAGCCTCCCAGGGTGAACAGTCCTCCATGGACCCAGCCGGTGACGGGAATCATCTTTGTCACCCCGCGCCAGATCACCAGAGCGCCCAGGACGGCCATAATTATGCCAAAGGTGAGGGTGATCTTTCGAAACTCTTTTTCCATTTATGTCTCCTCCTGGGTTTCCCCTTCATTCTCCTGGGGAACCCGGGCCAGGGAGATGACCTTGGTTCCCTCGGACACCCGCATCACCCGGACTCCCTGGGCGGTGCGGCTGTACAGGTTCACATCGGCGGCGGCCATGCGGATGATGGTGCCGTCGTCGGAGATGAGCAGGATGTCGTCGTCCTCCTCCACCACCTTGACCCCGGCGGCCTTGCCAGTCTTTTCGGTGATCTGGTATCCCTTCAGGCCGAAGCCTCCCCGGTGCTGGGGTTCTCCCCCGGAACGGATGTACTCCTCAATGTGGGTGCGCTTGCCATAGCCGTTTTCCGTAATGGCCAGCAGGGTAGTACCCAGCTGGGCCAGCACCCCGCCGATGACATAGTCTCCTGGCCGGAGCTTGATGCCCCGGACCCCCACCGCGGTCCGGCCCATGGGCCGGACATCGGTCTCCCGGAAGCAGATGGCCATGCCGTCGTGGGTAGCGATGAGGACATTGGCCTCCCCGTCGGTCTCCAGCACGGCAATGAGCTCGTCCCCCTCGTCCAGGGTGAGGCCCCGGAGGCCCGCCGCCCGGATGTTTCGGAAGGCGGATTTCTCCGTGCGCTTCACCGTGCCGTTGCGGGTGACCATGAACAGATAGCCGTTCTCATCATAATCCCGGCCGTGGAGCATGGCGGTGACCCGCTCTCCCGGCTCAAATTGGAAAATGTTGTTCAGATGGGTTCCCTTGGCGGTCCGGCTGGCCTCGGGAATCTGATATCCCTTCTTCTTGTACACCCGGCCGGAACTGGTGAAGAAGAGAATGTTGTCGTGGCTGGAGGCGGTGAACAGGGTGTCCACATAGTCCTCCTCCCGCAGGCTTTGGGCGGAGACCCCCTTGCCGCCCCGCTTCTGGGCGCGGTAGGTGGACACAGGCATTCGCTTGATGTACCCGGCGGCGGTGAGGGTGAAGACGCAGGTCTCCTCCTCAATGAGGTCCTCAATGTCGATCTCGTCCTCCACGTCCTGGATCTCCGTCATCCGGTCGTCGCCGTACTTGTCCCGGATCTCCAGCAGCTCCTGCTTCATCACACCCACCAGCTTCTCCCGGTTGGACAGCAGCTCCTGGTACCAGGCGATCTTCTTCTCCAGCTCGTTGTATTCCTCCTGGAGCTTCTCCCGGTTCAGGCCCTGCAGGGCGATCAGCCGCATGTCGCAGATGGCCTGGGCCTGGACCTCGTCCAGGTGGAAGCGGTTCATCAGGTTCTCCCTGGCGTTGTCATAGCTGGAGCGGATGATCTGAATGACCTCGTCAATGTTGTCCTGGGCGATGAGCAGCCCCTCCAGCAGGTGGGCCCGCTCCTCGGCCTTGCGCTTTTCATAGCGGGTGCGGCGGGTGATGACCTCCTCCTGGAAGGTGAGGTACTCGTCCAGAATATTCCGCAGGGAGAGAATCCGGGGCTGCCTCTGGTTGTCCACCAGGGCCAGCATGTTGATGGCAAAGGTGGTCTGCAGCTGGGTCTGGGTGAGCAGATGGTTCAGCACCACCTGGGGGTTGGCATCGTGCTTGAGCTCAATGACCACCCGCATGCCGTTGCGGTCGGACTCGTCCCGGAGGTCGGAGATGCCCTCCAGCCGCTTTTCCTTCACCTGCTCGGCGATGGCGGCGATGAGCATGCGCTTGTTGACCTGGTAGGGCAGCTCTGTGACAATGATCCGGGTGCGCTCGTGGTTGCGGCCGTACTCCTCAAACTCGGTGCGGGCCCGGATGGTCACCCGGCCCCGACCGGTGGCGTAGGCCGCCCGGATGCCGGAGCGGCCCATGATGATCCCCTTGGTGGGAAAGTCCGGCCCCTTCACGTACTGCATCAGGTCGGCCAGGTCGGCCTCGGGGTTGTCCAGCACGCAGACCGCCGCGTCAATGACCTCCCGCAGATTGTGGGGGGGGATGTTGGTGGCCATGCCCACGGCGATGCCGGAGGAGCCGTTGACCAGCAGGTTGGGAAACCGGGCGGGCAGCACCCGGGGTTCCCTCCGGCTCTCGTCGAAGTTGGGGTCCCAGTCCACCGTCTCCTTCTCAATATCCGCCAGCATCTCCCCGGCCATCTTGGCCATGCGGGCCTCGGTGTAACGATAGGCCGCGGGAGGGTCGCCGTCCACGGACCCGAAGTTGCCGTGGCCGTCGATGAGCCGGTAACGCATGGAGAAATCCTGGGCCAGCCGGACCAAGGCGTCATACACGGAGCTGTCCCCGTGGGGGTGATACTTGCCCAGCACGTCGCCCACGCAGGTGGCGGATTTTTTGAAGGGCTTGTCGGAGGTCAAACCGCTTTCATACATGGAGTATAAAATCCGCCGGTGCACGGGCTTGAGTCCGTCCCGCACATCGGGCAGGGCCCGGCCCACAATGACGGACACCGCGTAGTCAATGTAGCTGTCCTTCATCTCCTTGACCAGCTCCGACTCCACGATGACCTGGTCCGGGAAAGCGATGTCCTCCGGCCGGTAGTCTTTGTTCTTTGCCATAGTTTCACTCCTTCACTGCCGCCGCCCGGCGGCGGGGGATGGGTCTTGTCGGAGGCAGGCCGCCTCACAGGTTGATTGGCCCGTCCTCCCGGGCGCTTTGCCGCAGCAGACGGACCACATAGACCACCAACCCCGCGAAATATCCATAAAAAATCCAGCCAAATCCCACGAGCAAAAAGTCATACAGACCGTGGAGAACCGCCGGCAGAAGCCAGGCCCGCCGCCGGGCCGCCCCGGCCTGTTCCCGCTGTCCATGGACCTCCAGCCATTTTGCCCGGCTCATCGCCTCCCCCATGACCACGCCGAACATGGCGTGGCCCGGGATGGAGAAAATGGCCCGCACCACCGCCGTGGAAAAGCCGGAGGTGAGCACATACAGCACATTCTCCACCGCGGCAAAGCCCAGGGAGACAAAGACCCCGTACACCACGCCGTCAAACCGGTGGTTAAAATGGGGCTCATTCCAGGTGCGCCGGAGAAGAACCCGGTACTTGACCCCCTCCTCAATGAATCCCGGCACCACAAAATAGGCCAGAAAGAGGTAGACGATGGGACGCCAGGGGAAAAAATCAATGAACTGATCGGCCACAACCTCCAGCACCAAGATGGGGACCATGGCCAAAGCCCCCCGAAAGAACAGGGCCAACAGCAGGGCTCCCGGCTCCCGGTCCAGTTTATCCATTTGGTAGACCACCCGCAGCAGCACCAGCGGGGGCAGCAGGGCGGCGGCCACCAAAAACAGAATGGAAGATAGCATCATAAGCGTAGTTTGGTTTCCTTTCCTTTTGACTGGAGGTAGTGTATGCCCTTTTGGGGTGGGCGATGCACAGACCGTTCCCAAGGGAGGTCTCCAAACTCAAATATCCAAATTTACCACGTACTTGGCGTTCTCCTCAATGAACTCCTTTCGGGGCTCCACCTTTTCCCCCATGAGGATGGTGAAGATTTCGTCCGCCTTCACCGCGTCCTCCAGGGTAATCCGCCGGAGGGTACGGGTTTCGGGGTTCATGGTGGTCTCCCACAGCTCGTGGGGGTCCATCTCGCCCAGACCCTTGAAGCGGCTGATCTCCACCTTGGCGTTGGGGTTGTCCCCCCGCATCTGGGCGGACACCGCGTCCCGTTCCTCGTCGGAGTAGGCCACCCGCTGCTGCTTGCCTCGGGTGAGCTTATACAGGGGGGGCACGGCGGAGTAGACATACCCCTGCTCAATGAGGGGGCGCATGAACCGGAAAAAGAAGGTCAGCAGCAAGGTCCGAATGTGGGCCCCGTCCACGTCGGCGTCGGCCATGATGACAATTTTGTGGTAGCGGAGTTTTTCCGGGTTAAACTCCTCCCCGATCCCCGCCCCCAGGGCGGTGATGACGGGGCTGAGTTTGTCATTGCCATAGACCCGGTCAGCCCGGGCCTTTTCCACGTTGAGCATTTTGCCCCACAGGGGGAGAATGGCCTGGAACCGGGAGTCCCGGCCCTGGGTGGCCGAGCCGCCGGCGGAATCGCCCTCCACGATGTAGATCTCCGTGAGGGAGGGGTCCCGTTCGTTGCAGTCCCGAAGCTTGTCGGGCATCTGTCCCGACTCCAGCCCGGTTTTCCGGCGGACGGATTCCCGGGCTTTTCGGGCGGCCTCTCGGGCCCGGGCGGCGGTGAGGGCCTTGTCCAGGATGGCCCGGCCCACGGCGGGGTTCTCCTCCAAAAACTCCTCCAACTTCTCCGAGACAATGGAATTGACCAGGGTGCGGATCTCGGAGTTTCCCAGCTTGGCCTTGGTCTGGCCCTCAAACTGGGCTTCGGTGAGCTTCACGGAGATGATGCAGGTCAGGCCCTCCCGGCAGTCCTCGCCGCTCACCTTCTCGTCCTCTTTGAGCAGCTTCATTCTTCTGCCGTAGGCGTTCAGGGCATTGGTCAGGGCCCGTTTGAACCCCTCCTCGTGCATGCCTCCTTCCGGGGTGTGCACGTTGTTGGCAAAGGAGACAATGATCTCGTTGTAGCTGTCGTTGTACTGGAGAGAGACCTCCGCCATGGCGTCCTCCCGGGACCCGGCCATATAGATGACGCCGTCGTGGATGGGGGTCTTGTTGCGGTTGATGTAGGTGACAAACTCCCGGATGCCGCCCTCATAGCACATGGTCTCGGAGATCACTTCCTCCCCCCGCCGGTCGGCAATGGTGATGGACAGGCCGGCGTTGAGGAAGGCCTCCTCCCGCATCCGGGTGTGAAGGGTCTCGTAATCGTACTCCGTGGTCTCGGTGAACATCTCCGGGTCGGGCTGAAAGACCACCTCCGTACCGGTGCGGTCGGTCTGCCCCACCACCTGCATGGGCTGGGTCACCTGGCCCCGGGCAAACTTCATCTCGTAGATCTGCCCGTCCTTATGGACCCGGACCTCCAGCCACTGGCTCAGGGCGTTGACCACAGAGGCGCCCACCCCGTGAAGACCGCCGGAGACCTTATAGCCCCCGCCGCCGAACTTGCCGCCGGCATGGAGGATGGTAAAGACCACCTCCAGGGCGGGTTTGCCTGTCTGCTTCTGGATGTCCACGGGGATGCCCCGGCCATTGTCCACCACCCGGATGATGTTGCCCGGCTCGATCCCCACCTGAATCTCGGTGCAGTACCCGGCCAGGGCCTCGTCAATGGCGTTGTCCACGATCTCATAGACCAGATGGTGCAGGCCGCTGGAGGAGGTGGAGCCGATGTACATGCCCGGCCGCTTCCGGACGGCCTCCAGTCCCTCCAGGACCTGAATCTCCGAGGCCCCGTACTCATGTTCCACCGCGGTGGTGTTTTTCTGTTCCAACTGATCCATTTTTGATACCTCCAGAGGGAATTCCCCTGCCGGCGAAATTCTGTTCGCCGAAGGGGCTTGCTGCGCTATATTGTCTCAAAGCGGCCGGACTCCACCCGCCTGAGCAGGGTGGCTGAGGAGAGCTGAGAGAGGTAGACGGTGACCCTGCCCGCCTGGTTCCGGCAGAGGAGAAAAGACTTGGGCAGGTCCTCCCCCACGCTGACAACCTGGCCGGCCTGCTGGGCCCGGGCCAGAAAGTCCCGGGTCACCCGGGAGGAAGTGGTATTGTCCAGGTCGAAAATCCCCAGCACATCCCCCAGGGGGATGACCACCGAGGCCCCCAAGTGCAGATACATAGCTTCCACCCGCCTTTCTGTGACAAAATCAAAAAGGTTCCTCTATCTTACCACAGTCCCCCCCGCGAAAGGAGGACGTTTTTGTACAACACAGGAGAGAATTTTTCTTAATTCGGCGAATCCACCAAAGCGCCCTGGTGAATATGGAGGATTTTTCCCCGGGAAATCTCCCCCGCCGGGGCCTCACAGCTGGTGATGAACACCTGTCCCCCAGTGATCCGGTCCAGGACAAAGTCCTGCCGCCGGGCGTCCAGCTCCGAGAGCACGTCGTCCAACAGGAGCACCGGCCACTGTCCCGTGTCGTCCTCAAAGAGCTCCCGCTCCGCCAGCTTCAGGGAGAGGGCCGCCGTCCGGGTCTGGCCCTGGGAGGCAAACTGCCGGGCGGGCTGTCCGTCGATCCAGGCCGCCAGATCGTCCTTGTGGGGCCCGGACAGGCAGGACCGGGCCTCCAATTCCGCCCGGCGGTGGCTGTCCTGGTGGGCCCGAAGGTCCTCATAAATGGACACCGTGGGCCCCAAGGGGTTCCGGACGGTACCCACGGTCTGGTAAGAGAGGGTCAGCTCCTCCCGGTCCCCGGAAAAGTCCCGCTGAATCTGGGCCGCCCGGGGGGCCAGTTTCCCCACAAAGTGGGCCCGGTAGTGAATGAGCAGGGCCCCCGCCCGGGCCATGGCCTCGTTGAAGTCCTCCAGCACCTCCAGCAAGCTGGGATTCTTCTCCCAATCCCGAAGAATCCGGGTCTTGTGGTCCAGCAGCTTGTGGTATTGGGCCAGCGCCTCCCCATATCGGGGGCGAAGCTGGCAGATGGCGTGGTCCAAAAAGGCCCGCCGCTCCGCCGCCCCCGATTTAATCAGCGCCAGATCCTCCGGGCAGAACAGCACCGTCTGGACAATCCCCGTCAGCTCCGCCGCGGTTTTCAGCTTCACACGGTTCACCAGAAGCTTCCGCCGGCGCCCCCGGGCCAGCTGGGCCTCAATGAGAAAGGTCCGGTCCCGGCTGTCCACCTGGGCTGTGATGGTCCCCTGATCCCGCTGAAAGGAGATGAGCTCCCGGTCCCCTCGGGCCCGGTGGGACCGGGCCCCGGAGAGAAAGCCAATGGCCTCCAGCAGATTGGTCTTTCCCTGGGCATTCTCTCCCCAGATCACATTGACCCCCGGGTCAAAGGAAGCGGAAAAGTTGGTGTAGTTGCGAAATCCGTCCAAGCAGATGGAGCAGACCCTCATTGCACTGTGAGCTCCCGGCCGGCAAAGGCCACCCGGTCCCCGGGACGCAGCTTCTTTCCCCGCATCCGGCAAACCTGGCCGTTTACGGACACCTGACCGTCCTGGATGAGACATTTGGCCTCTCCGCCGCTGGAGACCAGGTTGGCCAGCTTCAGCAGGGCCTCCAGCTTGATGTATTCTGTGGTGATGGAAACGGATTGTGGTTCCATGGGCGCCTCCTTGGGTCTTTGGGTTTCTTTGGGGGGATATCGCCTTTTCTGCGGTTTTTTCCGGCGCCGTTGGAACGGCGGGGAACGGGGGCCTGCCCGGGCGGGGGGCATTGTGGGTTTTCTCCACCGCCGTTGGAACGGCAGGGAACAATGGCTTACCCAGCCGGGGCCCCATTTCTTGGGAAGAAATGGGGGAAAGAACCCCAGAGGGAAGAGGTTCTTCCCTCTGGACTCCCTTCTCTGGTGGGGTGGTGTGGGGGAAGGATGTACTTCTCACTTGGTACCTGGCCTGCGGCCCTCTCGTTGAAACGCTGGTAACGGCCCGCCCACCGGCTGGGCGGGTACCCTTTGGGAGGAGAAAGCAGGGAGGAAAGGGAGATGCGAAGTACGACGCCGTTATTTTGCTTAGAAATCTGCTTTGAGGCGGACGGGGAGGACCATGAACAGGAAATTCTCCTCTCCCTCCGCCGGGACGATGATGCAGGGGGTGATGGGGCTGGACAGCTCCAGGGTCACTTGATCTTTGGGAGCCGCCTTCAGGGCATCCATCATGTACTTGTTGTTGAACCCGATCTCCAGGCCGTTTCCGTTGCCCTCCACCGGGCAGCAGTCATGGGCGTTGCCCAGGGCGGTTTTGGTGGTCATGTCAATCTCGCCCTCTCCGATGACGCACCGCAGGGGGCTCTTGAGCTTCTCGCTGACAATGAGGGACACCCGGTCGATGCAGGCCAGCAGCTGCTTGGTGTTGGCGGTAACCTTGATGGGGTTGTTCCGGGGAATGGCCTGCCGCCAAGCCAAGAACTCCCCTTCCAGCCGCCGGGAGATGAGGATGGTGCTGCCGATCTTAAACAGGATATGCCGGGCGCCCTGGTGGATGCCCACCAGCTCGTCGGTCTCCCGGCAGATCTTCTCCACCTCGCTGAGGGAGGCCCCGGGGACGACGAACTCGAAGGTCCCGTTCTTCTCCGCCACCGGCTCCCGGCGTAGGGCCAGGCGGAATCCATCCACCGCCACCATGGTGAGTCCCTCCTCATCCACCACAAAGAGGCTGCCGGTGTGGACCGGGCGGCTCTCGTCGTCGCTGACAGCGAACAGGGTCTGTCCGATCATGGCCCGGAGGGTCTGTTCCGGGATGGACAGGGAGTTTTGATACTCCACGGTGGGCAGCTCGGGAAAGTCCTCGGGGTCGATGCCCATGAGGTCGAATTCACTCATGCCGCAGGCGATGTGAACCTTTAGGGCCTCTTCCTGAAAGAGCAAGGTGTCGTCGGGCATCTTTCGGACGATCTCACCGAAGAGACGGGCGGAGAGGACCATGGAACCGGCCTCGGTGACATCGGCCTGGATGGCGGAGCGGATGCCGGTCTCCTGGTTATAGCCGGTGAGGAAGACGGTGCCGGAGTCCTCGGCCTCCAGAAGGAGTCCCTCTAAGGCGGGAATGGTGCTCTTGGGGGAGACAGCCCGGGAGGCGGTGAGGATGGCGTTTTGCAGCAGTGCTTTTTCGCAGCTGAATTTCATGGAAAGACCTCCTGTCGTGTTGGAATCGTCATTTCCCGATTTTCCCCGCAAAATAGGGAGAACAGGAAAGAAAGGTCGCAGTAGTAGCAGTAGGGAAATTTTTTGTGGAAAACCCGAAAAAATCCAGGAATGACAGGGCTTGTTTCCCAACATGGCTCCGTGGACAGAATGGGACAAGTTTTTTCCCTTTGTGGAAAGTTTCCCCTTGTCCACACAGCTTGTTCCACTTATCCACAAAATACGGTGGAATATTTTGGGGGAAAGGGGAGGAATTTCAGTTATATCGTTCGTTGATGTTGGAGCGGATGTCCTTGATGACCTCGTTGGTCTCCGGGTCGGTTTTGCATTGCTTCTCCACCCGGTCGATGGAGTGGAGGATGGTGGTGTGATCCCGGTTGTCGAACTCCTTGCCGATGTCCTTCAGGGAGAGTTTGGTCATGTGCCGGGTGAGATAGATGGCGATGTGCCGGGCCCAGCTGGTGGCCTTGGTCCGGCCCTGGCCCCGGATGGCGTTGGGGTCGATGTCGTAGAACTTGCCCACCTCTTCAATGATGACCTCCGCGGTGGGGAGGATGTCCGAGGTCTCCTTAAACATGTCCCGCACCGCCCGGGTGACGGAGCTGGCGTCCACGTTGCTGCCCAAAAGGTCCCGGAAGGCCAGGATTTTCTTGACCGTTCCCTCAATCTGCCGCACGTTGGAGGTGATGTTTTCCGCCACATAGATGAGAACCTCTTCCGGCAGCTCCACCCCCATGCGGATGGCCTTGTTTTTGATGATGGCCATGCGGGTCTCATAGTCCGGGGGCTGGATGTCCGCCAGCAGGCCCCATTCAAACCGGGTTTTTAACCGGTCCTCCAGCCGGAGCATCTCCTTGGGGGGACGGTCGGCGGTAAAGACGATCTGCTTTTTGTCCTCATAAAGGGTGTTAAAGGTATGGAACATCTCCTCCTGGGTGGAGTCCCGGCCGGCGATGAACTGGACGTCGTCCATGAGGAAGACATCCGCCGACCGGTATTTGTCCCGGAACTCCTGGTTCTTGCCTGCCCGAATGTCCCGGATGAGCTCGTTGGTAAAGTCCTCTCCCCGGATGTAGACAATTTTATAGTCTGGATGATTTTTATGGATGGTGTGGGCGATGGCGTAGAGCAGATGGGTTTTGCCCAGGCCGGATTCCCCGTGGATGAAGAGGGGGTTGTAATTTTCCGCCGGATGCTCCGCCACCGCCAGGGCGGCGGCGTGGGCCAATTTGTTGGAGTTGCCCACCACGAACCGTTCAAAGGTGTACTCCTCCGTCCCCGGCAGAAAGCGGGAGACAGGCTCCCGTTTGCCATACTTCTCCTTCTCCTCCTCGCTGAGAACCACCACCTCCAGCTCCGCGGAGAAGAGATCATAGAGGGCCTTCTTGATATCCCCTATATACCGGGAGGCCACGATTTCCCGCTTAAAGTCCGTGGGCACGTATAAAATAAACCGGTTTTCATCCAGGGCGATGGGTTCCGCGTCGGAAAACCACGTGGTGATGGTGGTTTCGGTCATGGTCTGCTGCATGAGAGAGAGCACGCGCTCCCAAATGTCGGCGGCGGAGTTCATGGGCTTCCTCCTTCTTTCTCGTTCCAACGTCTGCCGGGGTTCTCCTGCCACGGCGAGATAGGCCCATGGTTTCATGGACCTGTTGACTTTCCTTCAGAACAATCGATAAAAAATCAGTTTATTATATCAGATTCCTTATTTTTTGGCAAGCAGGTGTTTCTTTTGCTGTGGGAGGAGGTTGTTCCATGACCCACGCCGTTGGAACGGCAGGGAACCTTGGCCTACCCGGCCGGGGCCCCATTTCTTGGGAAGAAATGGGGGAAAGAACCCCAGAGGGAAGAGGTTCTTCCCTCTGGACTCCCTTCTCTGGTG